>Ga0181521_10007920_pt1 | contig 11061 bp, 10 predicted proteins | sample PEATcosm2014_Bin_32_FD_119764 | JGI IMG/M metagenome (GOLD analysis project Ga0181521, IMG submission 119764) | Peatland microbial communities from MTU Mesocosm Facility, Houghton, MI, USA - PEATcosm2014_Bin02_60_metaG | ecosystem: Environmental > Terrestrial > Soil > Wetlands > Peat | place... | reverse complement strand
TGAGTGGAGAATCTTTCGTGGTCTTCCCAAAGTTGGATCGGGTACTGGTTATGATTGACAACAATGGTGACGAGAACTATCAGCCATATTTTGTACCATTGGAGGGCGGGATTCCGAAACCCATCTTCGGCGAAAAATACCAGAAACAGCAGTTGGCTTGCACCCATTACGACCGAACCAAGAGCATCGCCTACTTCCATCGAGATGACAGGAAAACTCCGAACATCGAATGCCTCAAAACCGGTCTCGAAGATCTTGAGGAGATGTCGCTTGGCACGAGTATCTATGGGAATTACTGTGCCGGGACCAATAAGGACCACTCGAAGGTTATTCTGGTGGACGGCTATACCGAGGCCGACAATGTTCTGTATCTCTGGACCAAGGAGACGAAGAAACGTGAACCGTTCTTCGGAGTGCCGATTGACAAGCGAGAACAGAACAAAGAATATCCCCCCTCAGGGATTGGTAGGAGCAACTTCACCGACGACGAGCGCGGCATTCTCGTGAGAACAACACTGCTAAGCGACGAAGGGTCGTTGGCCTACATACGTTTCGACAACCCCTCCAGACTCACTCCTGTACAAGTGAAGGGAATCAAACACCGAGGTTCTGGAGAACTTGAGGATGTGCGGAAGGATGACGACAGGTATCTCTTACAGTACAATATTGATGGTTGCACTTGGATCTATGAGGGTAAGTTCAACAACGCCAAGAAACCACACTTTACAGTCAACCGTACAGTAGTTGGAAAACCTCCAGTATCAGGCGGCGTCGTGTTGGGGATTGAACCTTGGGTTTGCTCGTCGCGAAGGAAACGTGAGGCTAGTTATGCTTTCTCCTTTACGACGGCAACTTGCCCGTCGCAGCTGTATCTCTACAAGTCTCAAGCACCGACAGCAAAGCAGTATGTCCGTCTGTCCTCTGAACGTGTTCTAGGGATTCCAGATAAATACCTGAGTCAGGGTGAGGACGCGAGCTACAGGAGCTTTGACGGACTTAGAATCAGCGCTCGCCTCTATATGCCATCGAAATCGTTAGGCCTACCCGAACCATACCCGCTTGTGCTCTACGTGCACGGTGGTCCGCAGGGTCAGGAGAGACCGGACTTTACTTGGTTTTCGATGCCACTCATTCAACATTTAACGCTGAATGGTTTCGCGGTTTTCGTTCCAAACGTGCGGGGTAGTTCGGGCTACGGTTTGAAGTTCATGAAGATGGTAGACCATGACTGGGGCGGTAAGGACTCGTTGGATCAAGTTGAGGGGTTACATACGCTCGAAAAGGATCGACGCATTGACTCATCGAGGCGCGCCGTGATCGGCAGATCGTATGGCGGGTACATGACATTGACTTTGGTGTCGAGATTTCCTGATCTCTGGAAGGCGGGCGTGGACATGTTCGGCCCGTATAATTTGATCACTTTCATAGAGCGACTCCCCGAGACTTGGCGAACATATTTCTACCTCGCCGTCGGCCACCCTGAGAAGGATAAGGAGTTCCTATTGGAGAGATCGCCCTACACTTACATCGACCAGGTCAAGTGCCCAATGCTAATGATTCAAGGACGAAACGACCCGAGGGTCGTAGAACCGGAAACCGCGGACGTGGTTGAAAGGTTGCGAGAACGCGGTGTACCGGTGGATTACTTGGTGTTCGAGGATGAGGGGCATGACGTGATTAAACTCCAGAATAGGGTAACGTGCTACAGCACCATAACCCGTTTCTTCGCGCAGCATCTCAAAGCGTTTTGATGCCAACTTCCAGTTAGTCCATGTTAGCGGAGTGGTTATACGCCAAGGTGATTGTTCTTGGAAATTCCAGTTACAATATACACGCTAAATCATCAACTGATATACGATTTACTTGGCGAGAGTAGGGGAAGTCTTGGTACGCGGAAGCAGTTGACAGCTGAATTGGCTGTTAGGTACGACAACGCCAAAATTAGAACAGCGTTCGGACTTGCTGAAATGGTTCAGATAACGTTGATCGTAGACGAAGCGATTAGTGAAAGAGCTGCGGTTAGTCTTATCGTCGATTGGCTGCTCAAGAAACTCAACACGAAGTCAGCCCAAGTAAGCAAATTGGAAATCGACAAGGTTCCCGTGGAACTTGACGAAAACGAGATCAAGAAAGTGTTGGAGAGAATCTGGAAGACAAGCCAGCAAACCCCGTCCGATCGCTTTGCAGCTTGAGTCATTTAGGGCACTTTACGAGAAATATGGCATTTTCAAGGCTTGTATAATCCATCTGAGTGAGTTGGTGCGAACCTACTCGTTTGAATGGTCGTTCGTCGTCAGTCATATAAATGTGCGTGATTGCTATGATACGCACACACCGATTGTTCTGCTCGTCTTGCTTGCAGACTTACTCTCTAGATGCAGGAATAGGGTTGAAGAGACGTTTGTCATAAAAGTGAGCTCAAGCTGGAAGTCCCATGTCTAAGAAAGTGGCTCGCCGTCTTCGCTTGCCGCGTCCGCCTATCATAAAGTGCGCCAAATGTGGCCATGACAATGCCCTCGGAAGGGGTAGCTGCTGCAAATGTGGCGAACCACTCGTGTACTGAGTCCTGAACTTGTTCGGCGCCCATCCTGTCTGTTAAGTGTACGTGAAGGTTGATTCTCGAATCTCCGACGCACGTCAGAAATAACGAAGGGGCTTCTTCGCGCACTGATTAACCCTCCCTTGCAATTCCGTCAATGAAACGCAACAACGACGTTGGAAGAGTTGGTTATCCGACCAACGGGCCGGAGCGGGAACACCATCCAAACTCTTTGGAACAAGCGTTTTGCTCAGAGGACCCGCCGAATGAAAAGTTCGGCAATTCGTGAGCTTCTGAAGTTAACTGAAGAGCCTGACGTAATCTCATTCGCTGGTGGATTACCCAGCCCTGACGTTTTCCCTGCAAGTGATTTCCGATCAGCTTGCATGCACGTTCTTGAAGAGCATGGCCCTGAGGCGCTTCAATACGGGTCGACTGAGGGTTTCACTCCACTTCGCAAAATGATTGCAAGGCACGCAAAACGCTACGGAATAACCGCTGGCCAAGAAAACATCCTCATCACATGTGGATCTCAACAGGCTTTGGATTTGATCGGCAAAGTGTTCATAGACCCTGGAGACCAGATCATTGTCGAGAAACCAACCTACCTTGGTGCATTGCAGGCTTGGAACGCTTATGAAGCGAATTTCCTAGGCGTACCGATAGATGCTGAGGGCATTAGATTAGAGGAACTAGAGCAAGCTCTGGAAGCAGGCGGAAAATTCGTCTACTTAATGCCCAACTTCCAAAACCCTACTGGTGTCACTCTCTCACTGGAACGGCGAGAGAGACTTGTCGAATTAGTCGCGAAATACGAAGTGCCATTGATCGAAGACGACCCATACGGTCAACTTCGATATGAAGGGAAGCACATAACCCCACTATTCGCCCTTGACGGTCCAGACGTAATCTACATGAGCACCTTCTCTAAAATCCTCTCACCTGGGCTCCGCCTTGGTTGGATGATTGCCCCACCGGACATTATTCACCGACTCGTCCAGGCAAAACAGGGCACCGACCTCCACACCAGCACGCTCATTCAGATGGTTGTCTACGAGGTTTCACACGGCGGGTTCTTAGATAGGCAGGTGCGAGCGATTCGAACTGTTTACCGCGAACGCCGTGACACGATGTTGTGCGCTTTGGAAGAGCATTTTCCCCCCGGTGTCACTTGGACTCAACCCCAAGGAGGGCTCTTCCTATGGGTAACTCTCCCTGCCTCATTGGATTCCGCTGAGGTGTTGCGCGAAGCGCTCAAGATGAAAGTCGCATTCGTACCAGGCGCATCGTTCTATGCAGACGGCTCCGGGGCGAATACCATGCGCCTCAACTTCTCATACTCAAAACCAGCCATAATTGAAGAAGGAATTCGCAGGTTGGGGAAAGTTCTCGAAACGATGCAGGCCAACGCAAAGCCCACCGAATTGATTGCTAGATCCCCGAATCGAACGGCACGATGAATAACTCATAACCAAGTCCAATCCCAAAATAGCCCCGGTCGTGCATATTCGCGTCCCTCTTTCAGATTGTCCACATAGAGGTCGCTCTAGGGTAGCATCCCGAAGTTTGACTGGGAGATAGACTTCAATAGTGTTAGAGTCAGCTGGTACGCACACGTGAATACAAACTGGAAAAGTGACTTTTCTCTACCATTGTTCTCTTGCCGCGACTATGCGCACCGGCTTTACTTTAATTAGGAATCTTTCAATAGTCAAGAGTTTTGAAACTAGTTCAGTGCTCTCTGATTGTTTCCCAAGGTACCGACGGTAGACGCTGATTGTTCTTGATGAAGATGCATTTGTTTCCAGATCGCGGTCTTTGACTAGTTCCGCTTCTCCTTTGACTACGACTTGCGTAATGTTGAATTTGCTTATGGGTTCAGTAAAAGTATCGATTATCAAGCTGACTCGTTTATCTCGCCTGATGTGCTCGACCTTCACTGTCTTTGCCTGAGCTGGAATCCAGAAATTTTCGCCGTCAAATTCAAACCATACTGGAACCACATGAGGCCAACCTGAATCGCTCGTAGCCAGCCGCGCAATCAGTGGTTTATCCAAGTATTGACGAATTTCCTCTGAATTCATCCTGGCGCGCATGAGAACAAGCCAGGTAGTGGGTCCTCATTAATGATTCTAACTTCCCAGTTGAGTGTGTATGCGCATGGTGAGAGACTACATTGGGGACTGGATTTAGATGGGTTCTTCTCCGCAAAGATTAATGCCTGATTAGCTCTGATTATTCAGAGATAGCTATGCCACATGGCGGAATGGGTCATTTTGGTGGGATGGGCGGTTACGGACGCTTTGGGGGCTACGGTAGGTTCGGTGGTTTTGGAGGGTTCCCTAGGTTCGGGTATCCGGGTTTCGGCTGGTACGGGATGCCTTTCTACGGAGGGTTCGGCTTCGGTTGGCCGTTCTTTGCTGGAATGGGCTTGGGTATGGGATTGGGATTTGGATATGGTGCATTTGGCTACCCGTACGGGGGTTATGGGTACGGTAGTTACGGTTACCCGTACGGCGGATATGGTCCCCCATTCGGTGGTTACGGCTACCCCGGCTACTAAGTGCGCACTCGTCCTAGCTTGTTATTGAACATTCTGCATCCGTATGTGGTTCCATGACCAGGAAGGGTACTGGCCGTGCGTTCCTTGATCTCGAACTCTTAACTTATGCTAAAATCAATAGGCGACGCGCCATTCGTCTGCTGGCTGAAGGCGCACTAGTTGCCGCGGCTACATTTAATGTAGGTCTTCCTCAATTTACGCTTCCGAAAGTTTCTACATCGGCGGTCCCGAACTCGGTTGAGAACGACAATATCCTGCTGCAGTTCAGCTTGAATACTGGCCTGGCGATTGCGAATATCCGTGATAAGCAAACCAACTTCGACTACATCTCCCCGCCAGGTAGCGCTTCACAGTCGACCTCTTTTTTCGAATTTGCTGTCGACAAGGACCAGACCTATCCGAACAACGACACGGCCTATCCTAGCGATACTGGTCTCGCGGTAAGCAACGTCGAGACGAACGCGGACGGGTCGCTCTCGATCGTTGCCACGGCAAAAGAAGTGCCATTGAGTTTCGAAATCAACGCGGTCGCGCCGGCCGGAGAACCGGCGGCAATCATCGGAATCAAAGCCAAGAATACGAGCTCAGAAGAGATTTACTTGCGGATGGTTCTCCCCAAGTTGGAAGGGTTGCAAGGCATCGGTGAGCCGAATATGTGGGGAGCGATTCCGCAAGAGATGGGTTTTGTTGGACCGCTGAACGAGAGTCAATCGTTTGCCAGCAGCCCTAAGTTTGGGATGCAGGTCGTACCGAATGATGGCCTGCCGCACGCCATCAATTCGATGGACGTGGCGACCATTTACAATAACACAGATGGGGGCGGAATCTTCTTCGCCAGCTTAGATAACCCTGCGTTGGGCGGCGTCGCTCCCATTCAATTCAACCTGGATTCGGGCGAAATTACCGGTTATTGGTACGCACCTATTGGGGCACAACAGGAAGTCGACCTACCCGGATTGGCCATTGGCGTCTTCTCACAAGGAGACTGGCACGCCGCGGTAGACTATTACGTCGGCAAGAACAGCCCCAACTGGATTTTTCCCCAGATTCCTGCTTGGTTCAGGGAGGAAGGGGCTCTGTATTGCTTTTCAGGTGGAGGAGCCGGCTCTATCTATCTTAACCTGCCCGGAAAACCGGGAGGAATGGCAAGCCTCCAGACCTTCGAGAACCTGCCCACTTATCTGACCGAAGCTCAGGCGTTGGGCACAAACATCGTCTACCTGTTCGATTACTGGGAAGGCGCCGCAAATGGAAGCGGAACCCCTTACGCGAATAAAGGGGATTACATTCCGCGCAGCGATTTGGGGGGCGCGGCGGCGTTCACTAATGGAATCAGTAGCATTCACCAGCAGGGTGGTCGAGTCATCCTATATGTGGAGCCGTTTATCATCTATGATTACTCGCAGATCGGCTTGCAAGATGGCGCGCAATGGGAAGGCCACGATCCGTTAGGTGATTTTGACCGTTGGTACCCCGGCAACTACAAAATGGTTGCGCCGTTCGGGCCCTGGCAGGATTATGTGGTCAGTGTCGCGCAACGCTTGGTGGGCGAGTATGGCGCCGATGGCATTTACCTGGATTCGTATGGCTGGCAAATGAATTGGCGGGTCAGGGTCGGCACGGGCAGCCAGATGTATTCACCCCAGGAGTATAATCTCGGCGTACTTCAACTCACCAACCGGGTTCGGTCCGCGATTCAAGCCATAAAACCTGACGCCGTGGTCATGGGCGAGACTACCGCGGGACCATTGGTGCATGTGTGGGACGGCGGGTTGAGCGCCGATTTCGGCTTCCTTTCGAATCAGGGGATAACGGCAATAGTCGCATCGCCGGTTCGTTATGGTATCCCGGAGCAAAACATCTTCAGCAACGGGAAAGACTTGAATGGACTGCACCAGGTTTACGCGGCAGGTCACAACCTGGCACTCTGTAGCTATTGGCCGGGCACATTCATGTATGACAATGCCGCGCACATCCGGACCCTCGTTGAGATTCGACAGAAATACAAGGACGCTTTGATCTATGGGCAGCAAGCCTACCAACCCCAAACAAGCAGCGAAGATGTCGTGGCCTATTTCTACGACGGAACCGACAATCAAATCATCACGGTGGTCAACACGTCGAACCAGAACTACTCCGGGTCGATAACGATGCGGGCGAGCGAGGCCAACACAAGCTGGCAAGATCTTATCGCAGGCAACGTGGTCACAGCGAATGGCACGAGCATGCCCGTTGACCTATCGTCCGAAGGAATCCTGATCTTACTGAAGCAAAGCTGATTGTCCTCGGGCGGCGTTCCCAGACTCATTCGTACTCAGATGCAGGGTATCCTAATTCCGGCTTCGTTGTAAGAATAGGATGTGTGATTGCGATGGTGCGCACACTCACTTTTCTGACGTATTAACGATGGTGGTCCGAATCACGACGGTTGCACCAGTGGATACACACACTTTTCTACGAACGAACGGCGACGGTCCAATTGTGAATGCTATACCGGTGGCGATACAGACGCTGCTAAACGATACTATTCGTGCTGAAGGTAGAAATCCTCGAGCATGTCGAGAATCAAGTCAGTGGGATCTAATGATTTTGTTGCAAGTCTTGGAATGGCTGACTATGTATGGTCCCAGAGCCCAAGCCTAAACTTTCCCAATCTCACGCCGTAGAGTGCTTTCATCTTTTCTGAATCGGTTTTCCCGGTCAACGACTTGATTATTGTTCTACCGTACGATTCGATGGGCCCCTGATAGCCCGCTTCCTTGATCCACCCGATCTCTAAGTTTGTTAGCCCACTGCATCTCACGAGTATGCCCCCCTCTGGATTCCTTTGCTCTGCATCTGCCAAGAGGGGGTGAAAGGATGACCGGTCGAGAGCCAAGATCTCATGCGCCTCTGAGAGATGGGGATTTGATTCCCAATAAGCGTAACCCGACACAATCCCGCCCCTCCAGGCTACTCTTAACTTCTCTTTTGGGTTGATGTCGAGACCAATCGTATGATTCCGAGCCTTCAGGAAGTTGTTCGGCCTATGAATAAACCCATAACTTCCGGCCATCGCTTCCCCGAAGACTCGGTCAACTTGAGAAAGGTCCTCGTCCGAGAAGGGACGGATGTTCGTCTCAGACTGTGCAGAAACCCTAGGTTGATTGGGCTATTTCATAGCGACGCTTGACCGAGCGAGTTCAACGTAGCCAAGTCGTTCGTATAACGTCATAGCCCCCAGGCTCCTAGAACTGGTTAGGACGCTATGCTCCAAACCATGCTCTTTGAAGTATTTGTGCGAAGCATTCATGATTTCAGTCATCGCACCGCGTCTTGCAAACCTAGGATGAGTACCCACAGCATTTACTCCTCCTACGTCCAATCTCCCGGCAGCCGTCTCGGTGGATATCTTCATGAGCAAATGGCCAGCCGCAACGTCTCCTCCCTCGGTCAGTGCGAAGATTCCAAACTCGGGAGTGTATCTATCATCATTCGCTCTGAGTTCTTCGAGCACCTTAGGCGTCGCCGTGAAGAAGAGACTGAGTTGAAATAACAGCGTCACTTTAAGCGGGTCATCGATCTCGTCGAAGTACGCTATCTTGAACTCGGTCAATCCTTGACCCTGCTGAACCATTTGATTTTGCCGACGCAAGCGCGCTTGCGCGACAATTGCCAGATAAACATACTTCTTAACTCTGCCAAAATCAAAACATCAAATCCGTCGTTCCGCCCCGAAGGGGCGCGTTAATTGTGTGTGAGTGTGCGTGGATCAGCTGGGGCGTCCGAAACTGGACCGACATCGTTCGTCAAGAGTGTGGTTTGGCCGACACGATTTCACGCCTTCTCACACTAGCTAATCAAGCAAATGCGTTATGTTTGGATCATTGATTTCGTCGGCAGAAAAGGGGGGGGAAGCGGCCATATGCGATCCGTCACGCGGGCACCGAGTACAGCCTGAGCGACATCCTCTTCGTCCAAATACGATTGCTCAGTATCGATCGCGATAACGTAACGTTTCTTTAGATCATCTCCCGTCCACGAGTCGCGCTTGATGGCCTTCGATGTGACAAGATAACGTATCCTACTGATGTAAAGATGAGACGGGACTTCGATAGCTGCAGAATTAACTAAACCAGGACCGCAAGTGCCGGTAGATGAGTTAGAAATCGAAAAGGTAACATTTCCAGCTACAATCTGAGCGGGTGGTGGGCTTGAAAACTTCGTCTGGAATTCTGTCATTATCCTATTAGCCGTGTCCTTCCGCTCCTGCATCGAATGATACCCTGTTACTGGCACTGAGAGCACGTCGGGAATGTCAACATCGACCAGATAGGGTGTCGCTTGGCTCCTCAAGAATTGACGCAGTTCATCTAAGATGATAGTTAGTAAATCATCTTCATTGAACCGCGCAACCTCTATGTAGCTGTCAGCGGGCGAATCCATGACCAGAATATCGGGGCTCTTCGCCACTCCAAGATAGGAGTCTGGAAGCAGTTCTACTTGCTTTCCTTTGGCACAGAAGATCCTAGCAATTTCAAGCTCTGACCATGCAGATTCGAATTTGTTGAAGCTGTCAACGTCGGCGATTTTTTCTTGAATTCCTTTACATTTCCCTTTGAGAAGATCGGAGATTAAATCATCTAGATAGTTCCAGCACCCGTGACCGAGGGCGTACTTCAACAATAGCACCCTCTTTATGTTATGAGGGTTCTTGCTCAGCGCCCACTCTATGTTAGACGGTAAGCTGCTCATTGCTCAATCCTTTCGTCTAAGTTGAGCATATGTTTCCTACTACTAATTCAAGTCGTTCGTCGTTAGTGTGTGTGATTGCATTGGTGCGGCCGCCGGGATTCGGACCCGGGTTTCCTCGCTGCCGCGAGGTAGCTTTGAGGCTTGGGAAGCCCCCGTCATAGACCAGGTAATCCTCCCCTGAAGTGGCGGGGATCTGGACCACGGCTAAGCGGAGCGATTCGGTGGCTCTCGCACTCGGAGGCCAGCCCTACAGCCGCAAACCCACGAACGAGTAGACGAAATAAAAGCATCACTAATCCAAGCCGGCAGCCAGAATGAATCTCATTTCCGGAGCAATTTGCAAACGGGACTCGTAATGAAGTCTCTCACTCGATTTCGCTTGGTTGTTAGTTTCCGCCGGAGCTTGGTGGGTGGGCTGGGAGTTCAATCATCAGAGCTCTTGCGACGTCGATTGAATCTTCTTTGGCTCTGTCGGCTAAGCTGTCGGCTAATCGTGATGCTTGTCTAAGGGGTTGGGAGATGGCGCAGAGGGGCCGGATTTTCTCCTCGAAGCCCTTGAAGATGTCTCCATCAGCACATATCTCACTCAGCATGCCCTCCATGAGGCGCTTTGAATTCCTCGTCACCACATACTCAGCGCAGTTGAATTCAGCGAGCAAGCTCGAGAGCCCCTTATCGTCAGCAGAAAATTGCTTAGCAGACTCGTTCGAGACCTGCAGTGACTTTTGCACCAATTTAGGTTGGTTTTCAATTCGGTGAATGAATCTTCTAACGTACGCCCCTGTTTCGATGATTGGGACTCTGTCGATAAGGCGCACGCGGGGCAGTGAGAGCCCACCATTTGACCTTTTGGTTTAGAACATGGTCAAGCGAATAGTGAGTAGATAAGTATGAATCAATTATCCCAGAAGCACAGCGAAGTCAAGTACTAGCTCCAAGATGCCAATCCCATAAAGAAATCCGACTGGGTTAGCGGACACGGTACCCGACCAGAACGAATACCAACCTGATAACCACGCTGGCTTTGGGGTCGTAGAGTGGATCAGGAAAAGGATCTAGTGCGATTCCAATACCTATCGATATATATCTACCAATATCCTTATCTGATATATCTATGGATATTCAATGGTAGGTGGTTAGACCGTGATGGAGAAGATAATGGTTTCTCTTACTAAAGAAATGAAAGATGCACTCGAAGAACAACGCAAAAAGAGACTTCTTGACT
>Ga0181521_10007918_pt1 | contig 11062 bp, 6 predicted proteins | sample PEATcosm2014_Bin_32_FD_119764 | JGI IMG/M metagenome (GOLD analysis project Ga0181521, IMG submission 119764) | Peatland microbial communities from MTU Mesocosm Facility, Houghton, MI, USA - PEATcosm2014_Bin02_60_metaG | ecosystem: Environmental > Terrestrial > Soil > Wetlands > Peat | place... | reverse complement strand
GTGAACACGCCGAGCTGGCCGAGGTAGAGGCCCTTCAGCGAGGCTTTGGAGAAGCTCAGGCAGATCGCCAATGCCGCGATCGCAACAAGCGGCAGAGACTCGAGCCCTGCCCGCACCTGGCCTCCGGCGGCGTCGAGGCGATCTTGCGACATCAGCGCCGATCGGGCCAGGGCGACCAGCCCCAGGCTGGAGCTGACGTTGAGGAGGGTCCAGAACGCCAGGCTTGTGCGGATCGGCAGGACAGCAAAGAGAGCGAAGAGCGGAAGGGCGGTCGGCGGATTGAGGAACGGATGCTCAGTAAACCGTGAGGGGGAGTACGGATCCACTCCGCCCCAAACGTCGCAACCCGCTTTCCAGAAGAACTGGAAATCCAATCCGAAGAGATCGTGGCGAGACACCGCGTAAAGATGAATCACGAGGATGGCGAGAATCGCGGCGATCAGGGACTTGAGCCAAGAGGTCGGCACACGGGCGCGCACCATGACGGCGACGCCGACCAGAAGGGCGATGTACTGGAAAAGGTTGACGATCAATGTATGGAGGACCATTCTGGTCACGCACCCTGTGCCCGAGAAACTGGCCGAGGGGAGTTTTACGCGAAGAACATCAGCCACAGATGCATGAATCGTGCCAGTGCCCGATCCCACTTTCGCTATCAGAGTGACCCCAGCTTGACCCTATGGCGTAAGGGGATTTGCCAGTGTGCGGCATCGACCTTAACTATCCGATCGCCCGGAGCTTGAAGCCCGGGGAGAGGACGTTGCCTGTGGTAGTGAAGAGTGACACGACGGCCAGTCGCCAGCCGACTGCCGACTGCCGACTGCCCACTTGCCCACTACCCGTTCACGATGCCATGAAACCGAGCTTGTGCAGCTTCTTGTAGAGGGTCATGCGGCTGATGCCCAGCTCCGCCGCGGCGCGGAGGCGGTTATTGCCGTTCCGCTCCAGCGCGGCGGTGATCTGAACCCGCTCGACTTCGTCCTTGGACGCGGCCAGTGTCGACTGGGATGGAGGTGGCTCGAGCTTCAGGGTGATGGTCGGGCCGGGATCGCGGAACGCGTCGGGCAGGTCCTCGATCTGGATACTCGGTCCGTCGGACAGCGCCACGGCTCGCTCGATGACGTTGCGCAGCTCGCGGATGTTCCCTGGCCAGGAATGCGCTTCTAGGGCACGAAGAGCTTCCGGAGCGATGGTCAGCCCCAGCCGGCCCGCGCGGCGGCCGAACTCAGCCAGGAACGAGGTGGCCAGGTGGGGAATGCACTCAACTCCCTCACGGAGCGGGGGCAAGTTGAAGGCGACAACGTTGAGGCGGTAATAGAGATCGGCGCGAAAGCGACCGCTGGCGACCTCTTGGTCCAGCGGCCGGTTGCTGGCGCTGATCAGCCGGGCCTGAAGAGGCTGGGTCTTGTTCGACCCGACCGGCTCGAACACCCGTTCCTCCACCGCCCGCAAGAGCTTGGCCTGGAGCACCGGGGGAAGGGAATCGATCTCGTCCAGGAACAACGTCCCGCGCCCAACCTCGGTGAACTTGCCGATCCGGTTGGTGTCGGCGCCGGTAAAGGCTCCCTTGACGTGGCCGAACATCTCGCTTTCGATCAGGTTGGCCGCCAGGGCCCCGCAGTTGACCGTCAGGAGCGGCTTATCGCGACGGGGAGAGAGGCGGTGGATCACACCGGCGAGACGGGTCTTGCCGGACCCGGTCTCGCCCCCCAGGAGGATGGTGGTGTCCTGTGGAGCGACCCGGCGGATCTGTTCGATCATTTCCCCCATCCGCCCGCCCGCTAAGAAGAGGAACGATTCCTCCCCCGGGATGACGGCCATCCGCGGCTGAGGGATTGGCGCAACGGACTCCGGCCGAGCGGCGCCACGGCGACGGGCGAGGGTCAAAATATCGATGAGATAGCCGAGCCGCCCCAGATCCAGCGGGCGGCTCAGATAGTCGGCAACCCCCAGGCGGTGCAGCGCCAAGGCTTGCTTTGCGTGATACTCATCACTCAAGACCAAAACGGGAACGCCCCGGCCCCCGGCCTCGAGCGTGCTGAGCAACCGCGTGAGATCCGCGACAGGCCCCGCGGGAGTGAGATGGGACAGGACAAGCGCGGCTCCCTGGCTCGCAACCCGGTCACAGGCTTCGTCGTGATCCTGGACCCTTTCGAGCCGAATACCCGGAGTTCGAGCAACGACTTCCTGAACCACACTGGCCAGGGTCGAATCCTGACTGATCAACACCATCGACACGTCGTGCAAGGCTCTCCTCCACTGAGCGGAAGTCGATCATTGATCGATTGGCACAACTGTGGACCGTTTCAAACGGGGGAGATCGCCACGGACTCAGGGCCGACCTCGATGTCTTTCGCCTCGCCTGATAGATAGTACGAACACGACAAGCCCTGCACGTGGAACGCTGCACTCGAAGCGACCGTTGCGTCCTTTGCCTTGCGGTGGTCGCGAACGAGGGTGTCTGCCGGGTTCCTCGCACACCCAATACCTAAGTCGCGCATTTTAGCTCTCCCCCACTTCTGATGTCAAACGTGCACTTAAGATTTTCCAGTTCGGATTTCCCCGGATTTTTTATTTAACGCAGCGGCATCCCAATGTTTAACCATAATTGGCCTATTGTCTGTCACAAATCAGAGCACCGATTTGATTCACGAAGCGATCCCGGGTGCCTCGGAGCCTTCGTTGCGTGTAGAAGTCCGGACTGCAAGGCCTGAGGCTTTCTTCCAATCCGAGCATCATCATCACTGCCGCACTCATCAAGTCTCTGGTTCGTGGCAGCCCCTCTTTCAAGCAAAGCAGCAGGTGGTTCTTTACATTCTTTGGCGAGAGTGAGCAGAATAATCCGGCGGGCTCCTGTTCACTTTTTTCAACGTCATGCCGTCCTCTTTGAACCGCTCTGTCGGGAACCGAGCTGTTATTGCGAATGGGAGCCCGCGTGTGACTGGGGCAAGGGCGACCCCCAGGCGTGTCCGTGCCCGAACGACAACCTCGTTTGCGCAACTCCGCACAACCGATACGAAACCGACCTCCCCGCGAGCTTTGGGAGGATTCGCGTTCAAAAGACTCAGCGATGGACCGATCAAACAAAGGTTGAGAAGCACTCTGGGGAGAGGTTGGTCTCTGAGAGGAAGGAGGCCTCTTGTCGAATCGCAAGGCGAGGAGCGCCAGGCCGTTTCATGAAAACGGGGCGATCGATCGTGCGGAGTTGACGCCGCTGTCCTGACCTCGAGGGGAGTCCATCGATGCGATCTGTGCGACCGGCGACCCTGGCGGGTCTATTGTTTCTGCCGCACTTATGGGTGCCGTTGATGAGCAAGGCCTGCGCCGGGGATCATGCTGACCATTACTGGGTCAGCCAAGATCCCTCGATCGGCTACGCGGTTCCGATCCAGCGAGTTTATCAGTTCCCCGCGGCGTTTGTCTTTCAGCCGGGCCCCCGATGGAGCTACACCGTGCCGATCCAGCATGTGTATCAATTCCCGGCGGCGTTCGTCTTCCAGCCGGGCCCGGAAATTCCCTTCGGGGGCGTCGTGCATTCAGCTTACGATCAGTATGCCGGGCCGTCGTTTATCCCTCGCTGAGCGATGAGAGCCCGGCGATCGGGGCAGGCGTGGTGTAAACTTGTGCCATCTCGCGCATGAGGCGAAGACCGACGAACGGACCGGGCGGATGCAACGGGACGCGGAGAATTGCCAGTCCCATGTGCCGCCACGGAGAGCGGGGAGGTAAGGGCAATGATGGGCAGGCGGCAGCTTCCTTTTCACCTGGCGCGGCGGGCGCGAACACGAGCGTTCCTGCCCTTCCTTGAGCAGGTGGAAGACCGGGTGGTTCTGTCGACGTTCGTGGTGCAGAACGCCAACGACTCAGGGCCGGGCTCGCTGCGACAGGCAATCCTTGACTCCAACGCGACTGACCTGGCCGCAACTGGCGGAACGAGCGAGATCGACTTCAACATCCCCGCATCGACGTCGCCGAATGATGGATTCTCTCCCGCCGACCAGACCTGGACCATCACTCTGAGCAGTTCCCTGCCGGTCATTACGAGTCCAGTTACGATCGACGGATACTCCCAGGCCGAGGCCGGGGTTCCCTATTTCTACCCGGCGAGTTCCACCATTCCGGTTCTGATCAAATCGTCGCCGAACACGACCCCGGCCATCGACGGCAACAACGCTGAGGCTCGAGTGATCATCGACGGCAGCCAGATCCCGCAGGGTCCGACGCCTACGGTCGGCTTCGTGCTCGATGCCTCGCAGAGCACTCTGCGAGGCCTGATCATCGACGGCTTCGGGATCGGCGTCTCCGTTCCGCAGCTCGACGCATCGGGCAATCTCAACGTCGGCGACCTGATCCAGGGTAATTTCATCGGCAACTATTTCGTCTATCCGGTTGATCCCACCTCCGGCCAAGCCCTTCCATCCCCGAACAACGTCGCCGTTCTTGGGCGTGGAAACTCGCTGCAGGGGGTTCTGCTGGACTCGAACCGCACGACCGTCGGCGGGACCAATCCCCAAGAGAACAATGTGATCGACGGCAACGGCCTGCGCAATGGGCAGACTGGGCTCCCGCGCCAGCCTGGGGTTCAGATTCAGCCTGACGCCACCGGAGACGTGGTCGAGGGCAATCAAATCGGCGTCATGGGGCCTTCCATTAACGGGCTTTACTTCCAGAGAGGAAATGGAGCGGAGGGTGTCGTCGTTCTTGGGGCAAGCAACCAGATTGGCGGACCCGTTCCTGCCGCGGGTAACCTGATCTCGGCTAATGGGTCCCACGGGATCCGGATTACAGGGCCGGTGGCAAGGCGAACCATCGTCGCTGCCAATTACATCGGACTGCCACCCGGCGGCGGGTATAAGTTCGGCACGGGTAATCCAGGAAACGGGGATTACGGCGACGGGGTGCGCATCGAAGGCTCCTCCGACAACCAGATCGGCGGTCCCACAGCATCCTGGGGCAACACGATCTCGTCGAACTTCGGCTCGGGGGTCTTCATCACGGACCTTGTTTCGGGCGCTTCGGTCGCCAGGTCGATCGGCAACACCGTCCTCAACAACCTGATCGGAGTGACCTCGGACGGCAGCGCCGCAAAAGGCAACGCTCAGGACGGGGTGGCGATCGTCTCGCCTGTGCCACTTCAGCCCAACGAGCCTCCGAATCTTACCTCTCAGACAGTGATCGGGCCAGGCAACCTGATCTCGGGTAATCTGCGCGGGGTGCTGATCTTCGGCCCGGGCCCGGGTGCTAAAGGTGTCGTGGTCCGCGACAACCTGATCGGGACCGATAGCACGGGCACGCTCAATCTCGGAAACGCCGAGGAAGGCGTGCTCATCGACAACGCCAGCGGAAACACGGTCACGGGCAATGCGAAAGGGTCGCAGGTCATTTCGGGCAACACTGTTGGCGTGGCGATCACGGGCAGCTCATCAATGCGCAACCTTGTAACAGGCAACCTGATCGGCAGCGACAAGTCGGGCCTGAACCCGCTGCCCAACGCCCAGGAGGGTGTGCTCATCGACTCGGCTAACCGCAATACGATCGGCGGCACCACGGCCGCCGCCCGGAACCTGATCTCGGCCAACAATACGGGAGTGCTGATCACCGGCTCGTCGGCGTCGAGCAACGTGGTTCAGGGAAACTACATTGGGACCGATATCACAGGCCAGGCACCGCTGGCGAACGAGACGGACGGGGTTGTCATCAATATGGATGCCTCCGGCAACCTGATCGGCGGCTCGAGCACCGCGGCTGGCAATGTCATCGCGTTCAACCTTGGTGATGGCGTGCTGGTCGACACAGGCATCTTCAACTCGATCCTGACCAACAGCATCTTCTCCAACGGTGGACTCGGGATCGAGCTCCTTGACGGCGGCAACCACAACCAGCCGGCGCCCGTACTGACCTCGATCCAGTCGGTCGTGTCGGGGACCGAGATCGTGGGAACCGTGCAAGGAACCCCCAACACACTCTACACGATCCAGTTCTTCTCCAACGCGGTGTCCGGTCCCGAGGGAAAGACATTTCTGGGTGAGGTCTCGGTGACGACCGGCGCCAGTGGCTTTGCATCCTTCACTGCCGGTCTTTCCGTTGCTCTCGGTCCGACGCAACCGTTCATCACGGCGACCGCGACGAGTGCCTCTGGTGACACGTCCGAGTTTTCCACCCCCCCGGGTACGGTTGCGCCTCTGACCGTGGAATTCTCCATGGCGAGCTACACCGTCAGCCAGGCGGGAGGCACCGCGACGATCACCGTCGTGCGTTCGAGCGATGACGTTGCCGCATCCGTAGCCTATGCGACCAGCAACGGCACCGCCATAGCCGGAGTCGATTATGTCACGGCTTCGGGCATGCTCTCCTTCGCCGCCGGCCAATCCGAAGAGACCTTCACGGTCTCGATCATCAACACCCAGCAGGTTGGAGGATCGCGCTTCCTCAACCTGACCTTGAGCAACCCGACCAACGGGATGGTGCTGGGCAATCCCAGCATGGCGACCCTGACGATCCTCGCGACGACTGGACCCACTGTGCTCAGTCTGCAACCGGTGCTCACCGCACGCGGGATCACCTCGGTCGTGCTGACCTTTAGCGAGCCCCTGGACCCGAGCCGGGCCGTCAACCTGCTGAACTACGGCTACAGCCTGCAGGCCGCGGGGAAGGATCAGCGGTTCGGGACCGCCGACGACCTCCTCTTCGGGATTGCCTCGGCCACTTATAACGCCAGCAACGACTCGGTCACACTCCTCATGGCCAATCCGATCCACTGCAACTCGTTCATCCGCCTCACGATCAACCAGTCCACGGATAACCCCACGGTGCCGATCGGGGTCGCGGACACGAACGGCATTCTTCTCGATGCGAATTACGATGGACTCCCGGGCGGCGTCTTGACGGCCACCTTCGCCCGGGGACAGCACCTCAGCTACCCGGACGGCAACGGAAACGTGGTCTCCCTGAGCCTTTCGCGGGGAGGAATGATGATTCTGACCCGCCGGGCCAATGGCAATGCCTGGCAGCTCAGCATCCTGAGCGCCGTACGGGGCCGGACGACGCTTACCGGGAAAGTCCGTAAGGCTGGGCCAGGAGCCACAGGCCTGACGCCCATCCCGTCGATCGTCGGGACAGCCGGGGTTCGGGTTTTGTTGACCGATCCTCCCTTCGTCGTGGGCGGTTAATCGTCATCAATCAACGCTGTGAATTCAAGGCGATGATTCAGTGCGCCGGTGGCGACTGAGGAATGAGGGCGTTCAGGTTTCCAAGAGGGATGACCTGGGTATAGCCTATACCAGTGCCGTACTCCATGCCGGCGCCATAACCGGCTGAGGCGGCGAACGTCGAGACCCCTGAAGCCGTGAGGGAGGTCGAGACCGTTCCCATGAGCGCAGTACCGATCGAGAGGCCCTCAACAGTGCGTAAGCCATTGAGGTCACTAAGGCTACCTGCGTTCGACGCTTCGATCTGGATGGTACTTCCCACGTCGTCGACGGGAGGGAAGGAGGGCGAGGGGTACAGCGCGCCGCGGACGGTCAGGGCAAGGCCGTAGTCGCCGTTGCGGGCGAACACGAAACCGGCGTCGATCCGCCCGGGGAAGTTGCCGATGCCAGGTAAGGGAAGTCCATTATGGCCGGCGGCGACGTTGACCAGATTGCTGAGGGCGCCGGTTGAGACCTCCAGGGTGCCACTCAGTTGTCCCTTGGGCAAGGGGGGCGCAGCAGGTGGGACCGGGGGCGTGAAGGTTCCCTGCTGGTTCAGCGCGCTGACGACCTGTTCGAATTGCTGCATGGCCGACTGGACCTGGGCCAGTTGGACGGAGTTCAATGTGAAGACACCACGCTCGACGGCAACGCGGAACATACGCAAGAACTGATGCGTGCTGGCCAGCGGTAAGTTCCGGTCATGGGCGAGCACTCGCGCCAGCCTCAATCCCGGCACTGTGGCCGGAGCGTTGGGGGCATGGAGCGGCAATCCGGTTTGAAGCGCGCTGACAATCAGCGGCCCAGTTGTGGCAAAGACGTCGGCGAGGCTCCCGGTGAGCAGGTTGACGTTGGTGGGAGGCGGCGCATTGGCGGGGATCAACGACTGCGGGATCTGCACCGAATCGAATTCCGTGCTCAGGATCCGGATATTCGTGGTGGGAACCACGGCGATGAAGCCAGGTATGCCGCCGCTGGCTGGCACGGAGACGATGCTGTCGGGATTGCCGACGGAGACAGAGGACGCCGGCAAGACGTATGTCACGGTGCCGGTGCTAGAAGACTGGCTCGACTGGATCTGGCTGACGCCAATGAGCGCCCCCATCCCCGTCGAATTGAGCAGCGTGTATGTGTCCTGATCGCTGAGAGTGGCGTGGACAAACGCATCGCCCAAGACCTGGTCGACCAGCTTGCTATGCTGGGAAGTATTCTGGTTCTCGACGACTTGTTGAATGGGCTGAATCTCGGCCCCAAGGATGCCCGCCTCGTAGTTATTGATCGCGACGTGCGGATCGACAATTTGGACCGGCTGCGATATCCGCGGCAGGGTCACGCTGGGTGCGATGAACGCCCCAAGCGAGTGATGCACTCCCGATCCGACCGAGAGCAACCGGAGATGCTCCAGGCGATCGAACTGCAAGCAGACGCGCCGGTCGGGCTTGCCTGCCCGCTCTCGTTTCCGACCTGCCATCCTCGACCTCCATGTCTCTCTTTGCCGGTCCTCGATCCCTCAGGATGTCATCAACCTCTTTTATCGGACTTTGTTTCAGGACAAATCCACCGCGCCGGGTTGTTTTCCCAACGGAACCTTCGACTCGCCCGTCGCTACGCCCTAATGTCCTATGGGGAAGCATGTTGGGTTTTGAGATCCCAGTACCCGAGCTGCCGATGTCGACTGTAACGAGAGGTCAGGTGAGGCGATGCGATCGCTACGATTGCTACTTCTGTCAAGGCCGGCAGGGGGACAAGCCGATGAAGGAGGCGACGGAATCATCGATCGTATGCACTAGCCAGGTAGGATTGGATGCCATGGGGACGAGACAGTCGAATCGAACGGGCCTGGCCCGGACTTGTTGGAAGTCCCTTCTCGGGTCACTCGCAACGACGATCCTGGCGAGTCTCGGAGCTTTCATGGCTCCGGAACTCCTGGCTCAGACGGTGGAGCGCGGCCAAGCGCTGCCCAGGCCGCTGCCGCCTGGTCCGGGCGAGGAGAGCGACCCCCAGCTTCTCTCGCTCGGAGACGGGTTGCAGGAGAGCGTCTCCACCGAGCTTCCCCGACTGAAACTGTCGGAGCCGCGACCGGCTTCCGGGTCGAGATCCGTTAGCTCGTTTGTTGATAGCCTCAAAGGAAATGATGCCGCCTTCGAGGTCCTCGTGGGCCAAGGCCGGATCTTGACAGTCAAGGAAGATCTCGCGGCCGGGCCCAACCAGCCTCTGATCGCCGCGGGCGACCCCTCCGTCATCGAGTTCTCGGTCATCAACTCGCGGCAGATTCGAGTCACGGGCCTGAGGGTCGGCGTCACTGACCTGTCCATCTCCACGGGACAGAATCAAGTCTATTCCTTCGAAGTCCGGGTTCTGGCTGACCTGGGCCTCCTTCAGGGTCGCCTTCGCGCGTTCTTCCCCGATGCCAGTATCAAGCTGGGTCAACTCCGCGACCACATCGTGGTCGAGGGCGAGGCTCGCGACAATGCCCAGGTGGCTCGGATCATCGAAACAGTGACTTCCTATCTGCAGTCGGTACAGGTCGGACAGCAGCGACAAGTCATGGGTCAGCAAGGTCGAGGCTTCAGTCTGCCAACCCCGATGGGAGGCGGCGCGGTGCCTGGTCAGGCCAACCCTCCAGGTGAGCCCACTCCGGTCGAGCCCGGTGCGGTTCCCGGAGGGGGATTGCTTCCTTCGGGGATCGCCCTGCCCGACATGGGGGGGCCGATCCAGGTCACCGGGGCGATCGCGCCGACGAGGATCATCAACCTTCTCCGTGTTCCCGGTTCGCAGCAGGTGATGCTCAAGGTCCGCATCGCCGAGTTGAACCGCACCGCATTGCGGACGATCGGGTCCAATTTCCTGGGCGTCGACCCCAAGACCGGCGCGATCGTCGGGTCCCAGATAGCCAGTCCTGTGACGGCCGCAGGGCAAGTGGGGGTGGTCCCTACGCTTGGGTCCCATCTCTATGGTTCGGCGACCGCGCCCATCGCGCCAGTGACCAGCTCGGGCGGCACGACAGTCTTCGGGATCTTCCGGGACGGCAATTTCATGTTCACGTTAAACGCCCTGCGGACGAACGGCCTGGCCAAGATCCTCGCCGAGCCCAATCTCGTTGCATTCAACGGCCAGAAGGCCAGTTTCCTGGCCGGCGGCGAGTACCCGGTTCCCGTCCCTCAAGTCAGCGCAAGCGGCGTTGCGCCGACGGTCACGGTCCAGTTCAAGGAGTTCGGCGTGCGGCTCGGGTTCGTGCCCTACATCCTGGACGGCGATCGGATCCGGCTCACCGTTGCCCCCGAAGTCAGCACGATCGATACCGCGATCGCGGTGACGTTGGTCGCCGGTGGTTCGCCGATCCCGGGGCTGGAAACCCGAAAAGCACTCACGACGGTTGAGCTCGAACAGGGTCAGACCCTGGCGATCGCCGGTCTCCTCACGTTGCAGTTGAACGGCACGACAGACCGCATCCCCGGCCTCGGGGATTTACCGATCATCGGACCGTTCTTCAGCAACACGTCGAGCATGCGGACCGAGACTGAACTCGTCGTTCTGGTGACTCCCTATCTGATCGAGCCCATGCATCACGATCAGGTCCCGCCGACTCCCGGCGACGAGGTGAAGGAGCCGAACGACCTGGAACTCTTCTTCCTGAACCGGATCGAAAGTCGCACGGGCAAGGATTTTCGCGCGACGACCAAGTGGGACGACGTCTTCCACCTGCGTGACCTGCTGAAGCTGGAACGGAAGTACGTTCAGGGACCAGTCGGTTTCTCCGAGTAAGGCGGCCGGTTGAGGTCGATCTTTGTGCACGGTGTCGTACCCCGAGATGGGCTCGTGAAGTACGAAGGCATAAATTGGTGGATGGGTAGCCGGCGTTGAAGGTCAAGGCT
>Ga0181521_10007917_pt1 | contig 11063 bp, 6 predicted proteins | sample PEATcosm2014_Bin_32_FD_119764 | JGI IMG/M metagenome (GOLD analysis project Ga0181521, IMG submission 119764) | Peatland microbial communities from MTU Mesocosm Facility, Houghton, MI, USA - PEATcosm2014_Bin02_60_metaG | ecosystem: Environmental > Terrestrial > Soil > Wetlands > Peat | place... | reverse complement strand
CCTGCCTGCTGCGCGGGATCGTAGACTTCGAAATAGACGTACAGGTTCTGCTTACTGGTGAGGGTTCGTGTGATGCTGGGAATCAGCTTCTGACCTTCGTAGACCAGCGGATGGTTGACCAGCAACTTCTGATTGGCGCCCGCGCCGATGGCCTCGGCGATGGGCTGGCGCTGTCCGCTCCAAACCACCGAACTGACACGCAGGTCCTCCCGATCCGCATTCAGGTTGGGAATGGTGAAGTCGGTCTCGAAAGTGCCCATCTTGCCGCCCTGGTTTTCGCGTGCCAGAAACTTGAGACGGTACTTGCCAGGCGAAAGCGTGAAGCCCGTGTCGTATTGAATATTCTTGCCGGCGAGTTGCGATGCGCCCTCGCCCATTTTGACTTTGATGGTGTCGCGCACGTTGCCCTTAACCTGCCCCCGGGCGTCGGTGACCTGGCCGATGAAGTCGAATTCCGTGGTATCGCCGGCGCCGCGGCGCGACAGGGCGACTTCGCTGCCGGCGATCTTGACCGCGACCGGCACAAAGTAATGGTCGCCCACCAGCCGGAAGTAGTTGATCTCCAGAGCCAACGGCAGATCCGTCACGGGGTCGCCGAGCAGAAGCGCCTCTTGCAGTTGCCGCTCCTTATCCGTGGAAGTCGATTTGTTGAATGCCATGGCGGCGAAATACCCATTGCGGAAGTCAAGCTGCGCCTGGAACTGCTTGGGAACTTCGACCTGCACGCGGCGGAATTTGCCGTCTTCCACGGGATTGGTGTCGTAATAGCCCAGCACATAGTAGCTGCCCAGGTCTTCGTGGGCCTCCTGGATGCCCAGGGTGAGGTCGTTGGAATCCAGCAGCGCCTTGCCGCCGGTATCGTCGGCGAGCGTGAACAGGGTTTCCTGCTGGTCGTTGAACTTGGTCTTCTGCGTGGTGATGGCCTGTCCGGTGAACACCTGCGAGCCGCGCGGGGATGCCTTGCTGGCGTCTCCGCCCGGAACCAGCGCCACCAGGCCGCGCGCATCGATGGGGTAGAAAGAGACGTTGGCGCGAATGGCGGCGTTGACGGTGGCTTCGAGCTCCGAGTGGTTCTCGACGCCCGTCTTGGGGATGCCGGCAGAGAAGTAGATCAGCGCCTTTTTCTCGGGCAGCGGAGCCAGCATGCGGACCGCGGATTCCAGCCCCATCAGCTTGCGGTCCGTGTTAAAGATGTTGAATTCGGTTTCGTCGGCGATGAAAGCGGCCCCGGTATATTCGCCGCTGTTGGGGTCGCCGGTATCCGCCTCGATGGCAAGCTCGCTGGCCTGGCCGATCTGAAAACTTTTGATCACCTTGGTCAGGCGGTCGCGGTCGGCGGTGAAGTCCTGGGCCACTTGAACGGTGGCGCCCAGGGTCATGATGGACACCATGTCCGACGGGGTCATCTGCTCCGCCAGAAACTTCAACGCGGCTTCCTGCGCCCGGATCTGTTCCTGGGGCTGCATGGAAGAGAAATCGAAGAACAGCACCAATAAGCGCTTGTCCCGGTATTGGACTTTGCCCGCCGATTGAACATTGATGACGTTGGCTTGGGCGGCCATCGCGGGAGCGGCAGCGGAAGCCGGAGCCGGAGCCGCCGCCAGGACGGCAGGCTGCGCGGCTTCGTCGGCGATGCGTTGAAACTCGAACACCGCGATCTGCTGCGCTTTGCCGTTTTCGAGTAGGGTGAAGTCTTCCTTCTTCAGATTGCCCAGTGCCTTGCCGTCCTTGCCGCGCACGAAGACATCCACTACCACCAGCTTGGTAGTCGTCTTAAACGTGGCGGTCTCCGGTTGCTGCCCGGCCAGGCCGAGCGTGAGGAAAACGGTTGCCGCGAGCCTGTACATGCTGGATCTCCTGGTTTAGAACTTGTAGCGCAAAGTAGCCTTGAAGGTGCGCATGGGCAGCGCCACGGTGGGCAGGCCATAATTCAAGGCATTCAGCACCGTGCCGAAGTTGGAGTAAATCGCCGTATTAGTGAGGTTGGTGGCGTCGATGCGGATTTCAATGTGGTTGCGCTCGGTAGCGTGGAAGGAGCGCGTGAGCGAGAGATTCACGGAGAACCGCGATGGCCCCGGAATGGTGTCGCGCCCCGCGTCGCCGAATGCGCCCAGCGCTGGCGGCGCGAATGCCGCCTGGTTGAAGAAGCCGGTTCCGCCGGAGACACTGACGCCGGTTGCGTCGGCGCGGCTGGCCCCGAAATTCCCGCTGCCTCCGGAATCCGACAGGCTCCCCAGAACCCGCGCCGTGTAGGGCAGACCGCTCATGGCGGCGATGTTTCCCGCCACGATCCACGAACGAAAGATGCTGGTAAGGGCCGGGCTGGCGAGCAGTCCCTTCCCCACGGGCGATTGCGCCGTGAAACCCAGGTTGAACGACTGGCGCTGATCGAACGTGGAAAGGCCGCGCTCGGCGCGCAGGTCGTCGTAGTTCTGCGCCACTACGGCGGCGCCGCCCCCCAGCACGGACGCATCGTCGATCGACTTGGAGTAGGTGTATAGCGCCTGGATGGAAACTCCCTTGCTTAGTTTGCGAGTCAGCCGCGCCTGCCCGGCGTGAAAGATCGAATTGCCGTCGGAGGTTTCGTAGGTGAAGCCCACGGCGTCGTCGATCAGACGCCGGTCCTCGGCGGTCAAGGGCGAACCGGGAAGCGCGCGGTTGGGTGCGGTCTCCACGTCGAGCCGCGTGCCTTTGGTGCCCATGTAGCTGAGTTCCATCACCCAACTCCGGCTGAGATTCTGCTCGAAGGAGACATTCCAGGTCTGCGCGTAGCCGTCCTTATAATACCGGTCGATGGCAAAACTGTTGTTGATCGTCTTGGTGCTGGCACTCGTGAAACCGGTGGCCAGGCGCAGCGCATAGTCCAGGCTGGCCAGGATCGAGTTGTTATAGGCAAATGGCGGCTGGGACGCCAGATGGCCCGGCAATTCCCCGTAGGCGGAGCCGTTGTAAAAGATACTGTATCCCGCGCGCAGGATCACATGTCTCTTTTGGCTGGGGCGCCAGGCGATCGCCCCCCGTGGAGACAAATTCTTCGGGTCGCTATTGATCAGCGCCCGCGGGAACGCGCCGGTGTAAGGCCCGGTTTGTCCCGGCGTGACCACCGCCGCGCCGGTGACACCAGGGGCCAGATCCAGGTTGGACATGCGGTTGTACTTCTCGGTGTAGGGCGCGAAATACTCGTAACGCAGGCCCACATTGAGCGACAGGTTGGAGCGGACCTTCCAATCGTCCACCACGTAAGCGCTCGACGCCGACGAGCGGAAGTAATTGGCGGAGTTTCCATACCGGACCTTGGCCTGGTTCGGAAAACCGAACATGAAATCCGCAAAATCGAAGCCGGTGCCCGGCAGCAGGCGCTCGTTGTTGTCGAAGCCGCTGGTCAGCAGACCGGTGAACGCGTAGGAGCCGCGGCCGTACGCATCGGTGGTGGCATTGCTTTGAACGCGCCGGTATTCGCCGCCGAAAGTCACGCTGTGTGCGCCGCGCACCACGGTCACGGCATCGCGCCACGCGGATGTCTGATCGCGCTTCACCAGCGGCGTGCCGTCCGTCATGTTGCCGAAGTTGGTGAAGGAGAGATTGGGCGGGCCGTAGTTGATGGGGTCCTGCGATGTGCCCTGAATGCCCATGGCGGCCGCCACATTGGGGCCGTAGGCGAACTGTGGGATGTAATTCGCGCGGTTGCGGCTGAACGCCCAGTGAAAGGCGTTGATGGCGCGCGGCCCGAAGTTATGCGTCCAGCCGGCTTCGGATTGCCAGCCGAACCCATCCAGCTTGTCTTCGAAGCCGTAGAGTTGCGCCTGGCGTCCGTTGCGGCTCTCGATGGCGAAGCTCAGGCTGAAGCGGTTCTTGTCGTTCAACGTATGGTTGAGCTTGACCGAGAGATCGCTGGTGTTGAGGGGCACCGCCGTGGTGATCTGGTAATTCTGGACGCCCCCGGGCAGGTTGGGTAGCGGGATGTAGCTGAGCAACTGAGTAGCAATCGGGTCGATGCGGCTGGCAGGCACGATATCACCAGCGAGCGGCAGATGGCTGATGGGATCGTAGAGCACCAGGGGCCCGGCAACCGTGGGCTTTGTAAAATTACCGCTGCGCTCATCGGCGGAGGGGACAGTGTCGAAGTTAGCGTATGGCGTTCCACCGCGCACGAGGGCGAAATTGAGGAAGAAGGTGGTCTGGGGACTACCCGGAAGCGGGCCGCCGGCGGCAGCGCCGAGACGGCTTTGCTGATACCCCGGCTTGTTCAAGGGCTGGCCGCTCAGTGAGTAGGGACTGGCATCGAAAGCGGAGTCGCGGAAGGTGTACAGGACGTTGCCCCTGATCTGGTTCTCCTTCTTGGTGGCGCCGAAGCTGCTCACGGTGTCGTTCAGGGATTTCTTCTTCTTGGCCTTCTTGGCGGCTTTCTTGGCGCGTTTTTCGCCGGGCGCGAGGTCGCTTTTGGACTTCTTCTCTTTCTTGGCAATGGTCTGATCCCGGTCCAACTGGTCGAAGAAGTTATCCTGCTGAACGGATTGCAGTCCGCCACTGAGGCTTCCGTTCACCAGGAAGGCTTGATTGACATCGGAGCCGCCCATGGGCTGGGCCATGGGAGGAGCCGCGGCTGCCTCGAGTTGCTGCTCGATCGGCGCCGGGCTGTCGGCCTGCTCCTCCACATCCACCGTCTGGAATCCGGCGGCTGGCGCCGTGGCCGGGGTTTCGGCAACGCCCGCGGCCTGGAGCTGCAGGTCGAAATCCAGGACCGAGGCCCCGCCTGACAGGGTCCGTTCTTCGCGGGCCGGCGAAAAGCCGAACATCTCGGCTTGAAACACCCACTTACCCCAACCGGGAAGATCGAAAACATACATGCCACTCTCATCGGTGGTGGTCACCAGCTTCCACTGGTCCAGCGATGCGGTGACGGTAGCGCCGGGAATGGCCTTCTTACCGGATCGGACGTAACCGTAGTGCTGGCTGGCAAACAGCGTGCTGGAAATGAGAAGGGTAAGAAGACCCCGCAAAAGCCATTCCACAGAAGTGGCTCTTAGCACATGCATGGCCAGATTGGAAGCGGGTTCCCGGCTTCACGCCAGCGCCGGCGGCACCGGGAATCCGACGTTCATGACATGCAAAAGTAGTGCACTTGAATGCAGCTTTTGCCGGTACGTGCGCAGGCGCCTTTATGGCGTGTCATGTGTCTGCATTCGGCCATGCAAGTGCACTGCCAAAGATCGCAATGGCATTCCAAAAGCTGCTCTTGTTGGCCGCGGTGGTCGGAGTGCAAGCAACCGCGCTGGCCCAAACGCCGACGGCGGCTGACCTGTTCGACGGCAGCGTGCTTCACGAAGTCCGCATCACCATGCTGGACGCCGATTGGCAGGCGCTGAAGGCGGCCTACCTGACCGATACGCCATTCAATGTCGGCACGCTCCAGTGGAAGGGTGCTGGCGGTCTGACCGCCTCGGTCTCCAATTTCCAGATGCATAACCGCGGCCACGGCAGCCGCAGCCCAATTAAACCGGGGTTGCACCTGACCTTCGCTGCCAACGTCCAGGGGCAAACATTCTTGGGTCTTACCGCGCTCGAACTCAAGCCCAATACCCAGGACGGAAGCATGCTTCACGAGCGGCTGTCCATGCTGCTGTTCAATCGCATGGGCATCCCGGCTTCGCGTGAGGTCCATTCAACCTTTTACGTGAATGGGGAGTATATCGGCGTTTACCTCCTGGTCGAGTACCCGGACGCGGCTTTTCTGACACGCATCTTCAACGAGAGCACCGGATACGAATACAATTACATTCCTGGCGACTGGACGGGTGTCGTCGGTTTCGGCTACCATTTTGAATACCTCGGCCCCGATCTGACGAAGTATGCGTCGGCCACCCTTGCAACGCCGTTCGACCCCGAGTCCCACCCCAATGCGCCCGATACCGTGACGTTGGAGGGGATGATCCGGACCATGAATCAGGAGCCGGATGCCACTTTCCTTTCGGCCATGGCGCCTTATCTCGATCTCCATCTCTTCCTCCGCCACATAGCCGTGGAAACCTACGTAGCGGATTTCGACTGTATTCTCGGCGACTATTTCGGGATGAACAACTTTCACTTCTACCGGTTCGTGAACCAGCAGTTGTCCCAATTCATCCCTTGGGATAAAGACGAGGCGTTCACTGCGACGGTGCGGCCGGTGCTGCAGAACGCCGACCAAAATGTGCTCATGCGGCGGCTCTTGGCGATCCCCGAGTACGAGCAGTACTACTTCCAAGCCCTAGTCAACACGGCCATGAATGCGGTGGCGGGCGACTGGATGTCACAGGAAGCCACGCGCGAGTACAACCAGATCCAGCAGGCGGCTTACGCCGACCCCAACAAGCTTTATGTGAATATGGGCTACCTTGTGCCCTGCGACAACGCTTGTTTCGACGCCGACGCCGCGTTTGTGATGACGTTTGCCCCACAGCGGACGCAGTTCGTTATGACTGACGTCGTGACTCAGGGCTACCAGTGGCCCTCCAACTCTCCGACGCTTGCCGACGGCGGTGTAGTGAGCGCCGCCTCGTTCGTGGCCGATGTCGCGAGGGGTGGACTGGCGAGCATTTTTGGCTCCAACATGGGAAACGGCGCCAACACCACGGTCTACATCAACGGCTTTCCCGCCCCGGTGTTTTACGCCTCGCCAAGCCAGTTCAACGTGCAAATCCCCTGGGAAGTTACCGGGATGGGTGTCTTCAGCATGATCGTGAACGGTATGCCCAGCAACGTCTTGTCCGCCGGCGTGTACATCTATTCTCCGGATGTTTTCATGGTTTCTCCGGCTCAGGCCGCGATTACTCACGCCGATGGCACCCTGGTATCGAACGCTAGTCCCTCAGCCGTGAATGAAACGGTGGTCGTCTACTGCACCGGATTGGGGCCGGTAAGCGGCGCCATGGTTACCGGAGCACCCGCGTCATCGACCAGTCTTCAGCCCACATCGCCGAACCAGGCGACGGCCACGCTTAACGGCATTCCCGCCACGGTGTCCTTCTCCGGCCTGACCCCGGGATTCACCGGCCTGTATCAGGTGAACGTACAGGTTCCCGCAAACGCGGCTCCTGGCTCGTTCCTCACCATCGCCATCGGCGGAGGAAGGGCGCCGGCGGTGCCGCTGCCGGTCAGGTGACGCTCAATCGCGGTCGCCAGCGCCGCACGAACCTAGACGCGGCAGTTAGCCGGCGGGTGTGAGCGCACGTTTGATGTGGTAGGGTTTGTTGCCGAATTCGTGGATCCGATCCCGCTCTTCCAGACTCTTCAGGTATTTCAGCATTTCGCGGCGCACCTCGGCGGTCTCCCAGCCCGGGTAGTGCCTGGCAAGGCTGGCGCAGAAGAACTCCACGAAGCCCGGCTCCCCTTCACCGTCCTTTTTCCTTTCCTTGCCCTTCTTCTTTTCTTTCAAGCGAAACGAGGCCGCTGGTTTGGGGGCGAAGCGGAACAACTCCTCGATCCACTCCTTGGACAGACCGGCGGCGACACCGAATGCCATGGCGCTTTCCACGTAGGGCGCGGCCACCACGGTGCGCCCTTCCTTCAGCGCGGGCTCGATCTCCCAGCGCAGGCGGAACAGCAGGTCGGAGGCGTATAAGAGCATCAACACTCTGGGGGTCGGCGTGAGGTTCTTGGCCTTGACCATGCGCAATTCGTAGAACGTGTTGGAAGCGTCCCAGAGGCTCCAGGCTGGGTCGGCCGCGCCGCAGCACAGGCGGGCCAGACGCTCGGCTTCGGAGCGCAGCATTACGCCATTAGTTCCATCCAGCGCGACCAGGCTTCCGCAATGATCTTTCTTACTCTTCTTCTTTTCCGGTTTCGCCATTCGGGGTTCCCGCCCGGGCACTTAGCCACGCCAGCACCGCTTCGGTGTTCCACTCGCCCCAAGGCCGGCGCTCGGCCGTCATGAACTTCTGCCGGATTTCGCGATGCTGCTCCCAAATCGATTGCCGCGCATCCACCTTCAGAAACTGAAAGATGGTGGACAGCGCTTCGAACTCCTGGATCACGCGGCCCAGGAATTGGAGGTGGCTCTTTACCGGGTCCTTGATATTCGTTACGTCCTGCCCCGCCGAGTAAAAGCTCGGCACTTTGGCCCGGCCGCGGTCGGAAGCAGCCTCGGCGGAGAGCGCAAAGTAGAAGACCTGGTCGGGCCAAAAGAGCGGCAGGTAAGCGTTCAACACCCAGTTCAAATCGAGCCCGCGCGCCGAATCGCGCGCCACCGCCGTGTACAGGAACTGGTCGGCCACCACCACCTTGCCGGACCAGAGCGCGGGCAGGATCTCGGTATTCAACTGGTGCCGGAAGGCCGCCGCGCTCAGGAGGCAATACTCCTCGGGGCTAAGTGAATGCGCCAGTTTCCGGGCTTTCAAGATGGGCGAGATGAGCGGCGAGGAGTTCCACTTATAAGTCACCACCTCGTGCCCGACGCTGCGCATCCAGGCCTTGAACAGCTTGCGCTGTGTGGTTTTCCCGGAGCCATCGGGTCCTTCGAACGCCACCAGGAAGCCGCGGTTCTTGTCCTGCCGGCGCAGGAGTTCGCGGAGTCTCCGGTCTTCCGCCGCATTGGGGCACTGAACGGACATGTCTACACTGAATATACCTTACAATCGTAGGAGATCGGACTTTAGCATGATGAACTCGCCTCGCGGCATCGCTCCGGAACCGGACCAGGTGATTCTGGCGATCCAGCAACGCCGCGAAACCGTGCTTCAGGTCATCCGCGGCGCGCGCCAGCGATTGCTGATCTCGGTGTTTCGCTGCACCGACGTCGCCGTGCTGGACGCCATCGGCGAAGCATTGAACCGCAAAGTGGACGTCCGCTTCCTGATGACGCCCCGGGCCCGCGGTTGGGAAAAGAGGCTCAAAGCGTTGGGCACGTATCTGGAGAGCATGGGCGCCAAGGTGCATCCGTATTCGGACCCCGTGGTGAAGTATCACGCCAAGTATCTCCTGGCCGACGACGGCCCCGCTTTGATTACCTCGCTCAACCTGACGGCCAAATGCTTCGGAGCCACCTGCGACTTCATTCTGTTGACCTACGACCCCGACGTGGTCGCCAGCCTGCGTGAATTGTTCGAGGTGGACTGGCTGGCGCCGCATTCGACGCTTTCCTCGCAGGTCAATCCGCGCCTGATTGTCGGCCCGGAACGGGCGCGCGCCCAATTCACCGCGCTGCTGGAGAGCGCCAAGCGCTCGATTCACATCATCGACCACAAACTGGACGATCCCGCGATTCAGGCGCTGCTGAAGTCCAAGAAGGCGCAGGGCGTGGACGTGCAGGTGCTCGGCCACGGGCACCTCGGCGGTCTGCTGGCGCACGGCAAACTGATGATCGTCGACGGGCGCATCGCGGCCATCGGGAGCATGGCGCAGACGGCGATGAGTCTGGACTTCCGCCGCGAAATCGCGGTCACCGTGGAAGAACCCAAGTGCGTACGCAAGCTGAAGAACTTCTACCGCCTGCTGGCATCCGGCCGCGAATTGATCGACCCGGCTAAGGCCATGGCTTTTGTCAGGGCGAAAAGAGGCTGACGGCGAGGCGGCGAAACTTCGTTGTGATCGAGTCACGAACTGGGTGGGTGGCGCTTAGCACGCATGGGGCTCAGGAGGACGTTGACGCAGCCTTCGCCCGTCCCGCTTAACTGTTTCCGAATCTCGCGCTCCGCCTCAAGCCAGTCTTGCCCTGCCTGGCCATCGCGGCGGCCTCGCTGCTGATAGATCTCATAGGCCCGTGTGGCGATCCGCGCTGCAAGATCCAGCGGCTTCCTGGGCAACAATGGGGCTTTAACAGGATCAAATATCCGATAGGCGAGCAGTTTCACTCGGTCGGCAGGAACCAAGCCAGAGCATAGCCCCAAACGAATCCTGCCCAGTTCCAGCCGAGAAGTGTCATAAACAACCCATAAACCGCAATCGGAGTCGCCAGCATTTGCGCGTCCTTGGCATGTTGAGCCGAGAGGGTGTCGTCGCTTTTCTCGGTACTCTGCAGGAACTAGGGGGCTAAGTACCGCGACCGTCCGATTGGTTCCTCGGCGGCGCACCGCTGGCGGTCACTTTCTCCGGGTTGGCGCCCGGGTTTGTGGGACTATATCAGTCAATGCGTCAGTCCCTTCCGCACCGGAACAAGGTAACTTCACTGGGCCGTTCACACTGACGATCGACGAACAGACGGCGTCCTGGCGCAGCCGGCTCAGCGATAACCACCCCTCGCATGTTTTTCGGCGCTGTGAGATTAAGCCGCTAACTTGGCGCGGACGATTTACTGAAAACAAACGGGTTGTTCGTTAAGGTAAGAGAGTACTAAGCAAATTAGGCCGATGGTGTAAGATAAAAGGAGTGCATACCTATCTACCCGGAAGCCAGCCCCGTGCTCATTCTCATTTTACGCGCCGTGGGTTTATGCGGGTGGCTGCCAGTGCGGCTGCGATAGGTTTCGCGACCCGAAAAAGAGTCCTGGCCCAGACTGCGGCTCCGTGGAGTATTGTTTTGGTGCCCGATCCGCAGTATATGGCCGCCAGTTCCGTTTGTGCCACTGGGCCCACCGGTTACGACAATCTGATGAGCTGGATTGTCGAAAATCGGAACTTGGCTGTGGACGGAGTGCCGCTCGGCATCAAGGCGGCCATCGGCGTCGGCGACTGCGTGAACTGCGCCAGTCCGGTATATGGCGGTGAAGGCTTGATTGCAGCCAAGGCCTGGAGCCGTCTGGACGCCGCCGGCATCCATAAGCAGATGGCGCCGGGCAATCACGACTGGGCGAACGGAGGCGGCTTCGGCTTTGCTCGCGACGATGCGCACCTGGATGGGGTATGGACGGGGAGCAATCCATTCAGCGCCAAGGGGCTGGCTTCGGTGCTGGATTCCGGCATGTCGTTGGCCGGCTCGGACGACACGGCGTATTGGGGTGGATCTTACAATTCAACGGGCGCGAACACGTACACCAGGATGAAGATCGGGAACCGGCGAATCCTCATAATTGGGCTGGAGTTCTTTCCCCGGTCGGAGGTTCTGAACTGGGCCAAGAGCGTTCACGACGCTCATCCCGACCACGAATGCTG
>Ga0181521_10007911_pt1 | contig 11076 bp, 6 predicted proteins | sample PEATcosm2014_Bin_32_FD_119764 | JGI IMG/M metagenome (GOLD analysis project Ga0181521, IMG submission 119764) | Peatland microbial communities from MTU Mesocosm Facility, Houghton, MI, USA - PEATcosm2014_Bin02_60_metaG | ecosystem: Environmental > Terrestrial > Soil > Wetlands > Peat | place... | reverse complement strand
GGTGTTCCGGGCGGCAGGCCCCCCGGACTGGTAAAGTCCAAGTCAAAAAAGTAATTTCGCGTGGGCGGATCATATACGGTATTGCAGCACTTGTAAAACCCCGTATTGTAGGTTGAGTAGTACAGGCTCACCAGCGAGCCCTTGTAATTCACGGCGACATTCCAGTTTTCCAGGTAGCGCAGGAAGTTGTGTACACCTCCGTCGGTACCAATGTCCGGTTCCCCTGCATAGACAGCCCAGGTCGATGTCGATGAATAGGGGAAAGTCCTGTTCTTCCCGGCTGAGATTGCCACCCGGTAAGAGGTGACGGTGTTAGCGTTCCGGTTCCCCGCGTTGGTAACATTGCCCGTCTGCATGGTTTCCGCATCCGTCCAGCCGTTCGAGAGGAGAGTGACACCGTCGGCAATTACCGCCGCGGCCGCATGTCCTGCCACATCGCCCGCGAACGTGGTGGTGTCGCCGGCCCAACCCGCCGAATCGGCCGTGTTGCTGTTGTAGTCGCCCAGGATGTACACAGGGTTCTCCGATGCCACGGTGAACCCGCCAGGGCTATCCACGGTCGCAGCGGCGTCCGTTCGCAACGGTACGTTGCCCAGCGAACCATCCACTAGCCGCAAAACGTGCCGCGCCCCGCTGACCCAGTTCTTGCGCGCGGTGCTGCTGCAAGTCGTAATCCGGGCGCTTCCCGCCGCGGTACCGAAGGGATCGGGGTTGGCCGGGGTGTTGATGGCGGTATTTAGGTTGGTAGCGCCGTTATAGAAGCCCAATCCCAGGTTCAACGCGCCGAAGTTGTCCAAAAATCCGTTCTGATTCACGTCCTCGGGAGAATTAGCGGCCGGGGTTTCCAGTGCGCCGTCGGGTGTGCCGTTGGCGCTGGCGGCGTTGATCACGTCTTCCAGTCCCGAGTCGCCAGATTTCGCCGCTGCGCCTCCCAGAGGGGGATTCGGGTCAAACAACATGCCCCGGCGATCCGAGAAATACAGCACGTAGCCATTCTGATTTAGATAATTCACACTTGGGCCGCTTCCGGATGTGTTCGCCAGCCATCGCTTCAGGTTGCCCACATCGATTTCGACGGCGTTCATCACCCCGTTGGTCGTGCAACTGTCGTCCGCCAGAATGTTGTCCCGATTTTCACCTTCGCGGGCATCGTAAAAGTTGATGGGATACCAGTTGTACATGCTGATGCTCTGCGCCGTGGCGGTGCTTAGTCCGAAATAAGGACTGTTGGTAGTCGAGTCGGGCTGAACTTCCGGCGGCAGCGCATTGTCCCATGTGCTGCAACCAGTCGTTGAGGTACATTTCGGCGCTTTGCCGACACTATCGACCACGCCGTCTCCATTGCGATCCGCGGGTTCTTGCAGCAGCAGAATCGCGTTCGGATTGATCGGATTTTGAACCCCACCCGCAGGCGTACCTCCACCAGAGGCCGTAGGCGGTGTTGTGCCCCGCGCAAATCCCAGTTGCAGCCATTCATTGGTTATGGGGACCCATTGGTTGGAATTGTTCAGGTATTCCACCCGCAGCCAGCCGTCAATCAGGTTCCAGCTTGTGGTCCCGGCAGCCATGGCGGTTGCGTTTGTCGTGACCGCCGAGGTGCCCACGGCGTAATACGGATATGTCGACCCAGTGGAACAGCCGGCAGGCACGCTGGCCGCGGGGGTCGCGTTTGGCGGGGGGCAAGGCTGAACCGTCAGCGGGCCGTTGGTGGTGCTACTGAGGGGACTAAGCGGGGCGCTGGTCGTTGCGCTGGACGGACAGAGCAGGGTACAGTTGGAATCCAATGCCTGACTCGCCGGAGGCGTCCATTTCTTGGGATAGTAGGGCCAGTCCGACGCCAACGCAGCCGTGCAGTACGTCCCAACGCAGTTGGTCGTGTCCGGAAACGCGTTCGAGGCGGCGGCGAAGTACAGGCTATAGCTGCCAGATGATGGCGCCCCAAGCGTTGTATTGGCAGTAGCTATCGAAATCCCATAGGGATTGCTCTTGGTCCAAGCCGAGTTTGCGGTCACCATCGCTTGCGTTACATTCGCTAGCCGGACGTCCGTGCTTTGTGCTCCGCCCGGAAAGTCCGCCGGATCGTCGCTCAGCAGCACGTGAATCTGCGCCATGTTATACTCGCGCGACTGGCCCAGAGCCGACGTGGCGGCCTCGCCTGCCGATGGCCGGCGAATAATTTCGTACGGGTGGGTAGTCCCGTTGACAAAGGGCATCGAAAGCTGCACCGCCCCCGTCCCCGTATCGTTAGTCGCAGTACTTCCAAAGTTCCCGTTGATGATCTCGTGGCTGGTGGTGTTCTTGGAAAACGCGAACCAGGCGTTGGTGCCGTTGTATGTCGATAACGGCTGCGCCGAAGTACTCCCCCCGCCCGTTACGCTGGCGTCCCCGTAGGAAGAGGCGGTGATGGCATCCATTGCCTTACAACTCGTCGTCGTTGGGCTGCAGGCATTGGTGGCATTGGCGGTCGGAATATATATGGTGCCGGTATAGCTGTTGCTGTTTGTGGAATTTCCGTTGGCCAGCACGGTCCGAACCACGTTGCCGTATGCCGACAGCTGGCTGTGAAAGGTCACGGTTGCCTTGCCGGCAAGGTACAGATCCCCGTTGGTGTGTATGGGGCCGGCGAAGTCCATCGCGGGGCCGGGGAAAAAGGACAGATCGCTCTCCGAGAACACGCCAAACTGGAACACCGGAATCAACGCCACCTGCGCGTTCCGAATCATGCTTACTTCCTGCCCGCCCGGAAAGTCCGCCGTCGCCAGCATGTTAACGGGGATGATCTGCGCATACAAACCCTGGTTCGGCCCGGACGAGACGTTTCCCCAGTTATATAATTGATTAAACTGGGCTTGGGTCGGGCATGCCGCCCCCAGCGCACCTGGCGTCACCTGATATTCTTTCCAGGTGATTCCCGCGATGGTCGGCTCGTTGGCGGCCGAGCCGCCAAAAGCTGGTCCGCCGACGCCGCAGATTTGGCCGACGGTGGGGGCTTGCGCATTCTGGAACACGCTGGCCAGGTCGGAGGTCATTTTCTCAATGCCACCCTCGGCGCTTCGAAAAGAGGCGTTATTCTGCAGGTCGCTCCCGCCTACTTTGCCTTCGGTGTTGACCATCATCATCAACCCGATGGCGATCCCCGACAGCAGCAGCAACATCAGCAAGGACGCAATCAGCGTGAATCCTTGGGTGTGCCGTCTCGCGCTCTTCATACCATAACTCCCCATGGTGTCGCTCCCCATTGCCTCGCTCCCCATCGTTTCGTTCTTACTCGTCTTACTCCCCTTCGCCGTCTTCATCACTAGTTGCTAGGGAAGAATTGGATATTTGTTGCTGTACGTCAGATTTCGCGCGCTTACCGAAGTTTCCAAATCCAATCCCTGATAGCCGCTCGTGCCGTGCAGCGTGCTGTTCATTGCCATGTGCAGAATGTTGATCTTGGTGATGTCGGTGGGGTTTAGCGAATTCGAAGCCGCATCGTTGGCATCGCCGGAGCCGGGATTGGGCTGGTTCACCGCCGGCGTATTGGTGGTGTCGTTGTAAAGGTCATAGCTGAACTTCATGTAAGCAATGCCGTCCGCTACCGGCATCGGAGTGTGTCCACTGATCTGCCGCATCAGTCGCGCCGGGCTGACCGTGTTGTCGATGTAATAGGTGATTGCCAGAAGGCGCACTGGGGTCGCTCCGGTAGCGTTCAGCGCCCCGCCGTTCAGGCCGGCGGTGGCGCCGGCGGCTGTCTGGTTCATATTCAGAGCGTCGCTGTTGGCGAAGGGGACGATGTAAGTGGTTCCCACTGCGTTTGTGCCCGTCGTAATGGTGCCCGCCGTGACTTCGCCCACTACTTGGGTGCCGTTCAAGGTCATCAAGACCAGATCGCCGGGCGTCAGCCCCACCATCGTGTCGTTCACGGCTTGCGGCGTGGTCACGCCGCTCGGCAAGCAATTCGTCGGAGGAAAAGTCGGGACGACACCGTTCACCGGTGCGGTGGCCGGCCCGAAGGTCACCTGCCCCAAAGCCGACACGGTCGCCTGGTAGCAATTCAAATAGAACGTCGTGTCCGCGTACACCACCGTGACCACATCGGTGGCGTTTGGGTTGCTCGAAAGCGTTGGCCCGAGAGTGTATCCCGGGATCAGCCCGTAGAGAGTTGGCGTTGCACCCTGCAACGGATACGTCCCCGCGCTAATGTTGCTGCTGCCGAGGTAACACTTCGTCTGATCGCAGCCATACTCCGGCGTGGTGATCAGGGAGGGCAAGGGGATCTGCGCGCCGTTGCCCAGGCCCGAGCCGGCCAGGCTAAGGTCCTTGGTCAGCATGTCGGAGGCGGCCCGAAAATCCTGCTGCAACTCCGCCCGCTGCGAAACCGTCCAGGTCGCGGCCACGGCCTGGCTGTACAGTTGCACCGCCGCGCCCAGCACCAGCGTACCCAGCGCCACTGCGATCGTCATCTCCAGCAGGCTGAATCCACTCTCGCGCTTTGTCGATCGATCGCTCATGGCCCCCCTCACTGGTACTGCGAAATGAACGAATTCAGAATGTAGGTTTTCGGCAGGCGCGTCGTCGTAGTCGTGTACTGCATGGTGATCGTCACGCTGCGCAGCGAAGGCTCTATGCTGTTGTTCACGTCGTACACCGGCGAAATCTGAATTGCGCGCTGATACCCAGTCAAAGGGATCTTCACGTCGTCCGCGTCCCCATACTTCCCATCGGGTCCCGGTTCTTCAAGCGTTTCCCCGCCTGCGGCCGAGTCATCTGCCGTCCCAAAGATTCCGTCCGCTCCCGCGTTGTAGATCGGTTGAAATTGCGGGCTGGTCGAAATGCCCACGAAGATGCCGCAGGGTGAGGGAGTGGTGGTGCAGTACTGGGTGCCCGAAGTATTCTGGATTGCGTCCCAGCTAATCTGCGACGTATTGCGCGCGGTCACGATACTCTCGTACGCCTCGTTCGCCAGTTGCTTGGCGATCATGTCCTGCTGCGAGGTCTGCGTCGAAGCCATGGCCAGCCCGAACACACCCAGCAGACTTACCAGTCCCACCGTCAGGATGACCATCGAGATCATGACTTCGACCAGCGAGAATCCGCTCTCCGCTTGCTTTCGCGCGCCAGTCTTCACGCCGCGCTCCATCATTGCCGTTGCCATTGATAGCCTCCCGACACGCCGTAGAGCCGCCATCCGCGAATGCGGCCCGTCCCGCCCCACAGCGTGATTGCCCGCGAACTCAAGATATCTCCCGCGCGCGCGAGGTATACCACGCCTCCATCCCAAGTGCCCGGACAACTTCCGTCGCCGTTCGTGCCCGGCGCCCTCTGCGACGAACCGTCCGGGCAGAAGTAAATCGTGGTGGCTCCTCCGGTGCCGACGCCGTTAACCGTCCAGCCAAAATCGATGGCCACCGTTCCCGATCCATAGCCGTCCGGAACCGCCGTGGAGGCCGTGGGAAGCCCGCTTTGCGCGATGAACGACACGTCCGACGGCAATTGATAGACCACCGAATTCTGATCGCCCTGAAATCCGGTTACCGTCGGACCTACCGTGATGGTGTTGGGCGTGACGCTGTTGGAAAACGTCACTGAGTACGATGCCCGCTGCGCTACCGAGGTGTCGCGCGCCAGGCGCATCGCCGCCATCGTCGTGTTATACGCATTGGTCACATGCTGCTGATGCATCAGCGGCACCATACTGACGACCGAGACCACCGACACGATGATGGTGATCGCCACCACCATCATCATTTCCATCAAGCTGAAGCCGCGCTCCCGACGTCTGCCAAGCGACGCATTTGTTTCCAGGCTTCTCATAAGCATTTGCCGTTCCTGCGGTTCTCCGCTCCGTAAAACAAAATCGTTAAAGCAAACTTGTATAACTGGAATTCGTCAGCCCAGTATCTCCCGCGACCCTTTTCGGATCGCCGTATCGACACAGGTCTGACTAACTCGATGGTAGGAACTGTTCCGCAATACGTCAAAGTACCGGGGTACACCGGCCATTCGTACACTGTCTCTTAGTAAGGTAATTCCAGGGGAGTTACGATCGTGCCATGCGGCGCTCGTTTGCGAAGCTGGCTCCGTTTCGGCGCGCGCACGCCGCAGGCTCGGAATTGAGCCCGCGAAATGAAGGCTTGCGCTCAAAGCAAAACCCCACCAACGTCCTGTCAGCTTATCCCCCGCCAACCGAAACCGAAAGATGACTAAAGTTGCGACCTGGCACGCCCTACCGTGACACAGGTAACTTGTCGTCGGCACCGACTCTCTCTTACCATGCTATTACTATGGATCTACGCGCCCTCGTGGTGTGCCCGGATCAGGGTTCAGCGAGTCTGCTCACGCTCATCCTGTCCGAGTTGGGGATGGCGGTCGAGCATACGCCCTCGATCTCCTGCGGATTAGAACTGCTCGACAGCCAGCACTTCGATGCTATCGTCCTCGACTATCGCGCCGACCAGAGTTCCGAGGAATTCCTGGCGCGCTTGCGTCAGTCCGCTAAAAACCGCGCCAGCATGCTGATTGCCGTCGTCGATAGCGAGTTCAACGCCCGACCCGTGTTCGGGCTCGGCGCCAACTTTGTCCTCTATCGCCCGCTCTCTTCCGAGCGCACCCGCATCAGTTTGCGCGCTGCCCACAGCCTCATGCGCCGCGAGCGCCGCCGCGCGGCGCGCGCGCCCCTCCATTCGACCGCCAACGTCGCCTATCCCGGAGCGCCCGAACTGAACGCCGTCTTGACCGACCTCAGCGACGGCGGAACTTCGTTCCACACCGCCAACCACCTTCCGTCCGCATGCAGGGTTTATTTCGAGTTCGCTCTTCCCGGTCAGCAACAACTGGTCCGCTTGTCGGGTGAGGTGGCTTGGCAGGACTCGAGCGGCCGCACCGGAATTCGTTTCCTCGACGTGCCCCAGGCTTCGCGCCGCCTCATGCAGACCTGGCTTCAGCAGAATAATGGCCGCCCGGCAAAAGGATTGCCGGCCCAGCCGTCTGCCGGCCGATCCTCTGGGGCTCAGTCGTCCGCGGCCCAGTCTCGCTCCGAGCGCGAGCCGAGGTCCGAGTCAAAGGATTCCACCCACCTCGCCAATGCCGGCAACCGCCGCGGAGAGCAACGTTTCGCCTGCAAACTCGGAGCGGAAGTCTACAGTCTCGGCACCAGCGTCCCCAATCGCTGCACCCTGTCCGATATCAGCGAGGGCGGTTGCTACGTCGAAATGCCGACGCCACTCTCGGGGCGGTCGGGTGTGGAGATTCTGGTCCGCACTGCCGACACGAAATTGAGAATCAGGGGGCAGGTGCTGGCCACCCATCCCGGTTTTGGCATGGGCGTGCGCTTCATGTTCCACGATTCCGGCGAGCGCGAAGAAATCCTGCGCCTGCTCGCCGTTCTCTCCACCGGTCCGGCGCTGGACGAACAACCCCGCTGAGCGGGAGTTCTCATTCCACTGGGGTTTGCAGTTTGGCAGACGTTCGAGGCGCCGTTCCGACTACGCCGGCTGCTCTTTCTCCGCCACTGCCCGGCGAAAATATTCCAGCGAAAGCTTCAGGCCGCTCTCCAACCCCACTTTCGGCTCCCATCCGAGCAGCCGCTTTGCTTTCGAAATATCCGGACGCCGCTGCTTCGGATCGTCCTGCGGCAGCGCTTCGAACTTGATCTGGCTCGCCGACTCCGTCGTCGCGATCACTTTCCGCGCGCACTCCAGAATCGTGAACTCCGTCGGATTCCCAATATTCACCGGCTCATGCTCCGCGGATCGCGCCAAGCGCAGAATCCCATCCACTTCATCGCTCACGTAGCAGAAGCTGCGCGTCTGGCTGCCGTCTCCATACACCGTAAGGTTTTCTCCCCGCAGCGCCTGCCACATAAAATTCGGAATTACGCGCCCGTCGTTGATCTGCATCCGCGGTCCGTACGTATTGAAGATGCGAAGAATGCGCGTGTCCACCTGGTGATAGCGGTGATACGCCATCGTCACCGCCTCCGAAAACCGCTTTGCTTCGTCATACACCGACCGCGGCCCGATCGGATTCACATTCCCCCAATACGTCTCCGTCTGCGGATGCACCAGCGGATCCCCGTAGCACTCCGAGGTCGATGCCATCATGAACTTCGCGCCGCACCACCGCGCCGTTTCCAACGCTTCAAACGTCCCATACGATCCCACCCGCAACGTTGCGATCCCGTGCGCGGCGTAGTCCACCGGGCTTGCCGGACTCGCGAAGTGAAAGACATAATCCAACGGGCCCCAGTCGGCGGGATAGCAAACATCTTTCTCCACAAATTCAAATCGCGGGTCGTTCCGCAGGTGCGCAATGTTCGCCAGTCGCCCCGTAAGCAGATTGTCCGCCGCGACCACTGCATAGCCATCGCCCAGCAATCCGTCGCACAAGTGCGATCCCAGAAAGCCTGCCCCTCCCGTCACCAGCGCACGTTTTGCGTTCACGGCTCGCGTGTTCATGGGTCGCGTACTCACGATTTCAGGCGCGCTCCTTTTTCTTCGGACGCGCCCCCGCTGTCAACTCCTCCGTCAGCACCGCCGGACGCCCCACACTGTAATAAGAGAATCCGTGCTCCACCATCACCGCCGGATCATACAGATTCCTCCCATCGAGCACGATCGGATACTTCACCAGCGTGCGCAGACGTTCCAGATCAAGCGCGGCGAACTCCTCCCACTCCGTCAGGATCAGCAGCGCATCGGCGCCCGTCGCCGCCTCATATGCATCCGACGCGAACTCGACACCGGATGTCAGCACCTCTTTTGCCCGTTCCATTGCCGCTGGATCGTAGGCGCAAATGCGGCAGCCCTCGCGCAGCAGTTCCTGCACCAGCAGCAGCGCTGGAGACTCCCGAATATCGTCAGTCCCGCCCTTGAACGCCAGCCCCAGCACGCCCAGTCGCTTGCCCCGGAAAGTCCAAAGCACGCCCCGCACCTTGCGCAAAAACCGGCGCCGCTGATCTTCATTAATACGAATCACTTCTTCCAGCAGCCGGAAGTCGTATCCGTTTTCCTTCGCGACTGCCCGAAACGCCATCAGATCCTTGGGAAAGCACGACCCTCCATAGCCGATCCCCGGATTCAAAAATCGCGGTCCGATCCGCGAATCCGTTCCAATCCCGTCGCACACTTGCTGCACATTCGCCCCCACCGATTCGCAGATCGACGCCACCGCATTGATAAAGGAAATCTTCATCGCCAGAAATGCGTTGGAAGCGTGCTTGATCAGTTCCGCGCTCTTTGTACTGGTGACGATCAGCCGCGGCGGCGCGTTGCCTGAGGCCGCTTCCGGGCGAGGAATCGCATTCCCGCGCCCGTAGTACCAACCGCTCGTCAGCGGCCCGTAGATCTGGCGCATGACCTCCGCGGCCCGCTCGCTCTCGACCCCCACCACGATGCGGTCGGGATAGAGAAAATCTGTAACCGCCGTCCCTTCCCGCAGAAATTCCGGATTCGAAGCCACATCGAAGTGCGACGGATCGGCCCCGTTTCTCATGATAATGGTGCGGATCCACTGGCTCGTATACACCGGAACCGTGCTTTTCTCCACCACCACCTTGTACTCGTCGACGCCTCCGGAAATTTCCCGCGCCACCGACTCTACATAGGAGAGATCCGCATCCCCACTTTCGGTCGGCGGTGTCCCGACCGCGATGAACACGGCTTCGCTCTCTCGCGTAGCCGCCTGCAAGTCGCCAGAAAACTTGATGCGCTCGCCCTGATGCCGCGCCAGCAGCTCGGGCAGAAACTTTTCATGAATCGGCACTTCGCCATTACTGAGTGCCGCGAGTTTTTTCTCGTCGTTATCGACCAGGATGACCTCATGTCCCAAATCCGCAAAACACACTCCCGTCACCAACCCGACGTATCCGGAACCGACCACCGCGATGCGCATAGCGAGCCCTCTCCTTAAATTTTCATTTGCACCTCCGGCTCGTCGGTGTGCATTGTCTTACTGTAGCAGTCTTTCGGGCCCAGACAGCCTCTCCAACGTGATTGTCGCATCCAGCAGCCCCCGAATGGGAATTCGAATCTCACAAGAAAGCGTGACCGCCATCACTGCCCCAAAAGTCCGCGAGTCTGTGTGTGGACCTCCCAAGGTAACCATCGCGCCCGGAAACGCGTGTTAATCCCTCGCCGGAGAACAGCTAAACTACAAGGGCCCATTCTTCATGACTAGATTAGCTGCTATTTTGTTCCTTTGCGCGATGCCGCTCTTTTGCCAGAGCAATAGCGGCGAATTGCGCCTCAAAGTGAGCGATCCGGCCGGTCTTGCTGTGAAGACGACAGTTCAGATCACCAGCAAAGCGAATGGTTATCGAAATACTCTGGCAACGAGCGATGAGGGTCGCTTGAATGTGCAGCGCCTGCCTTACGGCATCTATCAGCTTGAAATCGAGCAGCCTGGGTTTGCCCAGATATCGGAATCTGTCGACATTCATTCCTCGATTCCGACCGAATACACAGTCCAACTCAAGCTGCGTACCGTGAATCAGGCGGTAACCGTGAGTGCGGCCAATACGTTGATCAATCCCGATCAAGCTGGCGCCGTTAGTCAGATTGGTTCCGACCTCATCCAGAATCGGCTCAGCTCGATCCCGGGCCGTTCCCTCCAGGATCTGGTGAATTCGCAGCCCGGTTGGCTATACGAGGGAAATGCCGTGCTCCATCCGCGCGGCTCGGAATATCAGACACAGTTTGTGGTCGACGGCATCCCTCTTACCGACAATCGTTCGCCCAGCTTCGGGCCGGCGATTGACGCGGACGACATGCAGTCGCTGAGCATCTATACCGCGGGCATTCCCGCAGAATACGGCAGAAAAATGGGAGGCGTGGTCGAGGTGAACACGCTGCAAGATGCGCAGCCAGGATTCCACGGCCAGTTGGTGCTTTCCGGCGGCAGCTTCGATGCGGCCGGCGCTACGGCACAGGGCCAGTATGTTTGGGGGAAGAATACCTTCGGCGCCAGCGCCAGCGGCAGCATGACGGACCACTATCTCAATCCGGTAGTGTCGCAAAACTATTCGAATACGGGTACGCTGGGGGATTTTTCGGTCAACTACGAGCGCGACTTGACGCCGAAAGATCGCTTGCGATT
>Ga0181521_10007905_pt1 | contig 11084 bp, 14 predicted proteins | sample PEATcosm2014_Bin_32_FD_119764 | JGI IMG/M metagenome (GOLD analysis project Ga0181521, IMG submission 119764) | Peatland microbial communities from MTU Mesocosm Facility, Houghton, MI, USA - PEATcosm2014_Bin02_60_metaG | ecosystem: Environmental > Terrestrial > Soil > Wetlands > Peat | place... | reverse complement strand
GCTGGCGCTCGCGACCGGTGAACTGATTTCCCTGCCCCGCGCTCCCAAGCGCGAAATCGCCGACCGCATTTTCGACGAAGCACTGAAACTGCGCCTGGCCCTCCATGCCGCCGATGGACGCTGATCTCATTCGCGGCTACCTGGAGTTCTACCAGGACCTCGGAATCAAGACGCTGTATCGGCGCGCGGCGCCGGCGGCGGAAGCGGTTGCTCCGGCCGCCGAGACCCTTCCCCAGATCCTCGCCGACATCGGAGATTGCCGCCGCTGCCGTCTCCACGAGGGCCGCAACAAGATTGTCTTCGGCGTCGGCAATCCAACCGCGCCGCTGGTCTTCGTCGGCGAAGGCCCCGGCGCCGATGAAGACGCCCAAGGCATCCCCTTTGTGGGCCGCGCCGGCCAGTTGCTGACGCAGATGATCGAGAACACGGCCAAGCGCGAGGGCATCGCGCTGACCCGTGACGACGTTTACATCTGCAACGTGGTGAAATGCCGCCCGCCCGGCAACCGCACCCCCGAGCCCGACGAAATGGAAATCTGCGGGCAGTTCATGGCCCGCCAGCTCTCGGCGATCCGCCCCAAAGCCATCTGCGCCCTAGGGGGCACCGCCGCCCACGCTCTCACCAATCACAAGGAAGGCGTCACCAAGATGAGGGGCCGATGGTTTCAGTGGCGGGACGTGCCGGTGATGGTCACGTACCACCCTTCGTACCTGCTGCGGCCTTACAATCAAGACGCCAAGCGCGAGGCCTGGGAAGATCTCAAGAAGGTGCTGCACTTCGTGTACGACTGAGAACGAGATCATGCGGGTTCTCGTCTTCGGGGGAAGGCGCGGCCAAGCTTACCCGGACCCGTAACCAAAGGGCCTGTTACGTACTCGTCTTTCTTGGGCTCGCTGTAGGCCTGCTCGATGGCCCAGACAATCAGGGAACGGATGGAGGTGCCAGACCGCTCCGCCCTGAGACGAAGCCGGTCATGGAAGAAAGCAGTTGACATTCTTCCTTCGTTGGTAATATGTTGATCTATTATGGCAAAGGTTGATGAACGTGTGCAGGCTCAGCTTCCGCTGCCGCCGCCTATCTTTCATATGCTGCTGGCGCTGTGCCAGGGCGAGCGGCACGGCTACGCGCTCAAACGAGAGATTCTGCGGCGGACAAACGGCCGACTGAACCTCGGCGCGGGGGCCCTCTACGGGTCCATCGCCCGCATGGTGGAGCGCGGGCTGGTGGAGGAGTCCGAAGCGCGGCCGGACCTTCACCTGGACGACGAACGCCGCCGCTATTACCGCATCACCTCCCTGGGCCGTCGCGTGGCGCAGGCCGAAGCGTCGCGAATGCGCGACCTGGTGCAACTGGCCGAGGACTGCCTGGGGCAGCCGGAGACGGCATGAAACGCCTCTACCGCATGCTGTTGCGGATCTATCCGGCGGGCTTCCGCGAAGAGTACGGATCGGAGTTGGAGCGCCAGTTCTCGGACGAATACCGGGAGGCGGAGGGCCGCCGCGCACGCATCGGCGTGGGTCTGCGGGCGCTGGCGGACCTGGCGGCCACGGCGCCGGCGGAAATCGCGCGCGAAGTGCGCCAGGACCTGCGCTACGCCGTGCGCGTTTACAGACAGCGCCCAGTGGCGATGGCGCTGGCACTGGCCGCGCTGGCGCTGGCCATCGGCGCGACCACCGGCATCTTCAGCGTGCTGAACGCCCTGCTGATCCGTTCGCTGCCGTTCCGCGAGCCCGAACGGCTGGTGGAGTCGGCGGTACCGCCGCTGAACCTGCTCTTAGGGGGGGCCAATGCGGTCGACGCCTGGCGAAATGGAAGCCCATACCTCGAGGACGTGGCGTTTTACGACCCGAAGCCGATGAACCTCGGCATTGGGCGCGAGTCGTGGCGGGTTACGGTCTCCGAAACAACCGCCAATTTCCTGCGGTTGCTGGGGGCCGAGCCGGAACTGGGACGGGGCTTTTCGGATGGCGAGGACAAGCAGGACCGGAGCCGCGTGGCCGTCATCGGGTACGGTCTGTGGCAGCAGGCATTCGGCGGAGATCCCGGGGCGCTCGGTTCCACCATCCGGCTGAACGGCGTGGCTCTTACCGTGGTCGGAGTGGCGCCGCGCAATTTCGATTTTCCTGAGAAAACGGCGGTCTGGACGCCGGCGGCGTACAACCACCTTTCGGCAACGTACTTCATGAGCCGGATCATCGGCAGGCTGAAGCCCGGCGTAAGCTTTGACCAGGCCACCGCCATGTACCACGCCGATATCCAGCGAGCCTGGGGCCGGGAGCCCCAGTTCAAACGCCTCGAGGACGAGGCGCGCCTGTACCAGCTGCGCGACCGGCTGGCTGGCCCGGTTCGCCCGGCGTCGCTGGTGCTCATGGGGATGATGGCGTTCGTGCTGCTGATCGCGTGCGCCAACCTGGCCCACCTGCTGCTCTCGCGCGCGACGGAGCGGCGCCAGGAACTCGCAATTCGCGCGGCGCTCGGCGCCAGCCGCGCCCGGCTCACGCGGCAACTCATCACCGAAGCCACCGTGCTCACCGCCGCCGCGGCCATCGCCGGCCTGGCCGTGGCGCAGTGGACCGCGCGCCTGGCCGCCATCGCACAGCCGGCGCAACTCGCCTCGCGCCCGTACTCGGTGCTGGACTGGCGCGTGTTGGCGTTCGCACTCGGTCTGGCGGCTGCGACGGGCATTGCCTTCGGCGTTCTTCCCGCCACGCTGATCGGCCAGATGCAGCGCACCCAACCGGGAACGCGCGGTTCCTCGGCCAGCCGCATGCGCGCCGTTCTGATCGCCCTTCAGGCCGCGCTCACGGTGACGCTGGCCGCCGGCTCATTCAGCATGGGCCGCAGCTTCCTCAAGCTGATGGGAATCGACCTGGGCTACCGCACCAGCCGCGTGGTTACGATGAGCGTCTCGCTCCCGCACTGGAACGACCACACCGCCCCGTTCGCCCGCGAGGCTCTGGCGCGGTTGCGCGCGGTTCCCGGGGTTGAATCCGCCGGCGCAGCCTCCTACCTGCCGCTGGTAGATTCAAAGATCCAGGAAGGCACCTTTTTCAGGCTGGACAGGAGTGAGCCGAAACAGAACGCCCGCGTGATGATCACGAGCCCCGGCTACTTCCGCACCATGGGGACTCCGGTAATCGAGGGGCGCGAGTTCACGGAAGCCGATCGGGGCGGAGCGGCGCCGGTGGTGATTGTCACCGAAGAGTTCGCGTGGAGGTACCCCCGCCAAAGGCTAGTCGGCAGAATGCTGTACCTGGAACCGGCCAGCGTGTGGGCCACCATCGTCGGCGTGGTACGCTCGCAGCGGTTCCTGGGCCCCGAGTCCGATCCCTGGGAGGTGATTTATCGCCCGATGGATCAATACGAGCAGTGGTTTGCGACCTTCGTGGCCAAGGTCCGCGGCAACCCGGAAGGGTATCTGGCCGCTTGCCGCGACGCCGTTCAGGGGACTGATCGCGGCATCCCCGTCTTCGACGTGAAGACGCTCGACCAGCGCTTGGCCGATGCCGTGGCCCGCCCGCGTTTCTACACCACCGCCATCGTTTTTCTGGCCGGCTTTGCCCTGCTGGTGGCGGCCATCGGCGCGTACGGGGCCGCCAGCCACTCCATCTCGCAACGGACACACGAGATCGGGATTCGCATCGCCGTAGGCGGCCCTCCCGCCCGCGTGCGCGGCATGGTTTTTCGCCAGAGCATGGCCCCCGTCTGCGTCGGCGTCGTAGCGGGCCTGTTAGGCGCCGCGGGCTTGGGCCATTTCCTGAAGCATCTGATGGCATCCGCCGAGCCGACCGGAATCTGGATATGCGGAAGCGCCGCGATCGTGATCGCGGCCGCTACGGCTTGCGCCATCTGGACCGCCACCAGCCGGGTGGTGCGCACGGACCCGACGGCGGCGTTGCAGGTGGAGTAACCACTCCTGGTGAGAGCAGTCTCCGTCCGCGCGGGTCGTATTTGGAAATCCGGCCGACACTGTGGCAGCCGCCGCACTTGGTGAGCCGCTCCCGCAGGGTCGTGGGATCTCTGGGCCCGCGGTTGAAAAGGAGCAGATCCTGGCTGTGGTCAGGATAGGGAGCCGGAAGCGCGCATGGCTAAGGTCACGTCCAAATACCAAGTGACTTTGCCCAGGAGAATCGCGGACATGTACCGGATCCGTCCCGGCGACGACATAGACTGGGTAGCGGCCGGCGAGGTGATTCGCGTGATTCCTCCAGGGAAACAGGCGGCATCGCGGAGCCGGGAATCGCAGCCCGTTTGTTCGATCAAGCCACCGAACGCCATCGCAAGCGGCCATCCGCGCGTGCCACGGGGCAGTCTCGCAACCGGGGATGGAACATTGCAACCGAAATCCACAGGCACGGCCTCATAGACGAACCAGGCCAAGGCTGATTTTGAGAGCTTCGTCGACTTGGGCCACGGTAGCAGAATCGACGACGCCCAAACGGCGGGCCAGGCGCTGCCGGTCCACTGTGCGGATTTGGTCCAGGCGGATGGAGGATCGAACGTCCAGGCCGTTGGCAGCCGTCGGATCAATAACCACCTCTGCCGGGTACGGCACCGGCGAAATAGCGGAGGTGATGGCGGCGACTATGGTCAGCGGGCTGTACCGGTTGCCGACATCGTTTTGAATGACCAGCGCGGGCCGGGTCTTCTTGATTTCGTGGCCGACGGTGGGATCGAACGAACAGAGGTAGATTTCACCCCTGCGCAGGCCGGCTACTTCTTGTTTTTGGCCCTTTGGCCGGCTCGGGACGTTTGCCATGCTTCTTCCTCAAGAGGAAACCACTCGGCAGCAATCTTCAGGTTTTCGTCCGCGTTGGCCAGGTAGCCGGCCTTGAGCTGCTCACGCAGGCTCTCCTTGCCCTGGGTCTCGACGTAGTGGATGATAGCCCGAGAGATAAACCGGCTGCGGCTGCCCCTGGGCGCCACCCGGCGGAGCACGGCCAGGGTCTCTTCCGGCAGCATAATGTTGATGCGTTGGCTCATGATTCAGTGCCTTTAGTTTACACACTATTCGTGTGTGCGTCAAACGCCGTCCGGCCGCCACGAATCCCCCCGCGCACTCAGCCCCATCCATCCCAAATACCCCGCCACCCTGATCGCCCCGATCCAGAACCCCGCGCGCCGCGGAGCCCGGTTTCCCGCAGGATCGCCGGCGGCCAGCGGCGCCATCTCTCCCCGCTCGCGGACATAAGCTCAGATGATATCGCATACATGCTAAACTACGTTTTCGCCCCTATATAATGCTGCTTGCAAGAGAATTTGTTGCGTACCTCTCCCGACAACTCGTCAAGAGGCTGATGCCCGGCGTCATCGAGACGCCCAACCCCGACCTCGTGGCCCAGAAAATTGCCGATGTCATCACCCAGGAATTGGCCGTCGAAGACCGTCTGAACGACGAGGTGCGCGACCTGCTCAGCCAGTACAGCGACTACATGCGCCGCGAGAGCGTCAGCTACCAGGAGATGTTCCGCCGCATCAAGAACACGCTCATCTCGCAGCGCAAAGTCATCCGCGCCTCCGGCCGCGACACCGGCGACAACATGAAGCTCTCGCGCGACAAAGTCACCGACATGTCCCACCGCATCGTCGAAATGCTGCGCAAGAGCCACGAGCTGCGCCTCAAGCACAAAGACCCCAACAACGTGCGCCTGGAAATCCTACGCCACATGACGGAGCTGCTGATGGCCGAAGACAAGGTGGACCGCACGGCGCGGCAGAAGATCAAATCGCAGAAACGCGAAGTCCCCGAAGGCAGCGAGGAGTGGGACCTGCTGCACCGGCGCTACTACTCCGAAGAGCTCAAGAAGCTCGGCATCGACCTGGCCCGATAGCTTAGCGCTTGTACCCGATCACCCTGAGGAACGCTCGCCGCTTCTCCGCGTCCGCGGCGGTTTCCACGCCTTGTGGCGGGAAGCCGTCGATCACGCCCAGCACGCCGCGCCCCTGTTCGCTTTCCGCCACCACCGCCTGCGCCGGGTTGGCGGTGGCGCAGAAAATCGAGCACACCTCGGGGACGTCTTTGATGCGCCCCAGCACGTTGATGGGGTAGCCTTCGCGCATGGCCACCACGAAGATGTGGCCGGCCGCGACCGCCATGGCGTTGCGCGCGGCCAGCTCCTGGAGCGCGTCGTCGTTGCCGTCCACGCGCGTCAGGCACGGCCCGGAAGCTTCGTTGAACGCCACCCCGAACTTGATCTGAGGGACGGTGTTCACGATGGCCTCGTAAACGTCCTCGACCGTCTTGATGAAGTGCGTCTGGCCAAGAATCAGGTTTCCGCCCTCGGGAATCTCGAGCGGCACAATCTTCAGTTCCATAAATGCCATCCTACTCCCTTGTGGCGCCGGGCACCTTGGCCGCCGCCGGCAGCCCCCATGGGCCGGGTGGCGCGTTCTCGAGCCGCGGCTTCACAGCAATGTTAGAAGCTCGACATCACTCATCACGGAGATGCCGTGCTTCCGGCAGAATTCGATGACGCCGGGTTCATAGAAATCCTGGTCGAGGATCAACTCGTGCGGCCCGAAGGCAATCCGCTCCAGCAGCCTCCTGGCGGGACCGGAAGCCTTGGCGTTCATCCGGACTAGAATCGCCGTATCTGGAACCACCCTCATTCAGGGTTGTGGCGGACGAAATCCACGGCTTCGTCGATCGCCGTATCCAGTTCGGCCTCAGGGACGTTTCTCACCCTATTCGCCGTCTTGTCGATCCGGCCCAGCAGCCGTCGGTACGCCATGTCACGAGCCGGTCCAGCCGGCGCATTCTTGGCCCGGTAAGTCCGGATGCCAACGGACTCGTCTTCTTGCAACACCCGCCCCAGCAGGCTTTCGATCGCCGCTTTAACCGGAGGGGCAAGCTCGCCCGCCTTGTGCAGTGGTTGCATGGCGACTCCCTATGGAACACGCGTCTCCCCTAATTGTACGCCGAGTGGGTGTAGCGCTTCCACTCGTGTGCGGGTCGCGGCTCTGTTGCGGAGCGGAGGCGGTCATAATAGAAGTAGTGCCGCCGCTGACGTTCACCCAAGCCCGCGAGACCGTTCTCTCGACCGTACGCGCCGCGCGCCCGGCCCCCGCCATCGAAGAGATCGCCTTGGAAGCGGCCGCCGGGCGCGTGCTGGCCGAAGACGCCGCTGCCGACCGGGACGTCCCGGCCGCGGCCCGCTCGGTTCGCGACGGTTATGCGGTGCGCGCCATCGACCTGCCCGGCGAGCTGGAGGTCATCGGCGAGGTGCGCGCCGGCCGGCGTTTCGCGGGCGTAGTCGGTCCCGGCCAGGCAGTCGAGATCATGACCGGCGCGCCGGTTCCCGCGGGCGCCGATGCGGTGGTGATGATCGAGCACACCGTCCGCGAGAACGGGCGAGTTTGCATCGGCCTCTCCGCCGAGCCGTGCCAATTCATCAATCCGCAGGCCTCGGAAGCGGCGGCCCACGAAGTCGTTTTACACGCCGGCAAGCGCCTGGACTACAGCGACGCCGCTATGCTCGCCGCCTTCGGCCGCACCGTCGTCAAGGTTTACGGCAGGCCGGTGGTCGCCATCGTCGCCACGGGCGATGAAATCGTCGAAGTGCGCGAGGTGCCCGCGGAATTCCAGATTCGCAACTCCAACGTCTACTCCCTGGCCGCGCAGGTGGCGCGCGCCGGCGGCATCCCGCAAATCCTGCCGGTGGCGCGCGACAACCCCGGCCACACCCTCGAAATCATCGAGCGGGGCCTCGCCGCCGATCTCCTGCTCGTTTCCGGCGGCGTCTCCGCGGGCAAGTACGACATCGTCGAGCCAGTGCTCGCCAGCCTGGGCGCCGAGTTCTTTTTCGACCGCGTGCTCATCCAGCCCGGACAGCCGCTGGTCTTCGGCCGCGTGCGCGAGCGGTTCTTCTTCGGCCTGCCGGGGAACCCTTCCTCCACTATGGTGACGTTCGAAGTTTTTGCCCGCGCAGCCCTCGAGCTGCTCTCCCGCCAGGCGGAGATTTCGCTCCACATGCCCTTCGCGCGTCTCACTCGGGAGTTCCATTGCAGGATGGGGATCACACGCTTCCTCCCCGCGCGGTTGAGCGCCGATGGCGCGGAGGTCGCGCCGGTCGCGTGGAGCGGTTCCGGCGACATTCCCGCGCTCACGCGCGCCAACGCCTTCCTGGTGACCGATCCCGCCCGCGCCGAATACCCGCGCGGCGAGCTGATCCGGGTGCTGCTCAAATGAAGAAACTTTCGCACTACGATTCCGCCGGAAGCCCCCGCATGGTGGACGTTTCCGCCAAGAGAGAAACGCGCCGCACCGCGCGCGCCCACGCCTTTGTGCGGATCGCGCCGGCCACGCTCCGCCAACTGTCCCGCAATCCCAAGGGGAATCCGCTCGATATCGCGCGCATCGCCGGCATCGCCGCCGCCAAGCGAACTTCCGAGTTGATTCCGCTCTGCCATCCGCTGATGCTCACCCACGCGGATGTCCAGGCTACCGTCGAAAAGAAAGGCGTGCGCATCATCGCCACCGCCGCCACCACCGCGCAGACCGGCGTCGAAATGGAGGCGCTCACGGCCGCCGCGGTGGCCGCACTCACGGTTTACGACATGCTCAAAGCTCTCGACAAATCCATCCGGATCCAGGATCTCTACCTGCTCGAAAAGACCGGCGGCAAAAGCGGAGACTTCCGCCGCAAGGGGAATCATGACTAACGCCGCCGTCCTCACCATCAGCGATTCCGTGAGCGCCGGCGCGCGCACCGACCGTTCCGGCCCCGCCGTGCGTGAACGGTTGGAACAACTGGGCTGGAGCGTCTCAGTGATGGAAGCGATCCCCGACGAGGCCTCTGCGATCGCCGCCCGCCTGGCCACCCTGGCGGACGGCGGCCAGGTCTCCGCCATCTTCACCACCGGCGGCACCGGCGTGGCCCCGCGCGATGTCACGCCGGAAGCCACGCGGGCGGTGATCGACCGCGAAATCCCCGGCCTGGGAGAACTGATGCGCGCCCGCGGCCGCCAAGCCACACCGCTGGCCGTGCTTTCCCGGTCGCTCGCCGGCACCCGCGGGCGGGTCCTGATTGTCAACCTGCCCGGATCGCCCAAAGGCGCGGTGGAGTCTCTGGATGCTATTGTGGAATTGGTGCCCCACGTGCTGGAGCTTCTCAGAGGGCGGACCGAGCACGCACCCGCGAGGCAGGATTAGTATGCGTCGAATTCTTTTGTGGATGCTTCTTTGTGGATGGCTTGCCGCGCCGCCAAACCGCGCGCAGCAGCCGCAGCAGCAACCGGAGGAGCCGGCCACCCGGATCGGCGTCACCGTCGAAAACGTGGTAGCGCCGGTCCTGGTTTTCGATCAACATGGGTCGTACGTCAACGACATCCGGCCCGACCAGTTTCACCTGTACGACAACGATAAAGAGCAGAACATCTCCGTGGACGTCGTGTATCAGCCCATTTCGCTGGTCATCGCCATTCAGGCGAATTCCCACGCGGAACAGTTGCTGCCGCACGTCCAGAAGATCGGCAACCTGATCCAACCGTTGTTGATCGGCGACCAGGGCGAGGCGGCTCTGATCGCCTACGATGCGCGCATCCGCGTTCTGCAGGACTTCACTTCCGACCCCGACAAAATTACGCAGCAGGTCAAGAAGATCTACCCCGGCAGCACTTCCAACCGGTTGGTCGACGCCGTGGTGGAGGGCACCCGCATGTTGAGCACGCGCCCCAAGAGCCGCCGGCGCATCCTGATCACGATCGGCGAAACCCGCGACGTGGGCAGCGAGGGCCGCTCGCGCGAAGCCCTGCTCGGTTTGCAGTTTGCCAACGTGTTGTTCTATGGCGTGGATATGTCGCGCGTCATGAACGTCCTGACGGCCCCGCCGCCGGTCCCGCGCCCGGATAGCCAACTGCCGACCATGTATCCGCTGCCTGGCGGCGTACCCTCCACGCCCACCACCGTGGCGCAGGCTTACGGCATGAACGGCGGCACCGCCGAGTTCATCCCCTTGATGGTGGAAGTATTCAAGGACGTCAAAGCCATCTTCAAGGACAACCCGGTCGAAGTTTTCACCAAAGGAACCGGCGGCAGCATATTCGGCTTTCACAGCCTGCACAGCCTGGAAGAAGCCATCGAAAAGGTCGGCGAAGAGTTGCACAGCCAGTACACCATCAGCTACAACCCCAACAACAAGGATGAAGGCGGCTTCCACCACATCGTTGTGCAAGTCGGCAGCCACCCCGAAGTTGCAAGGGTGCAGACGCGCCCGGGGTACTGGCTGGCGCCGAAATAGCCGCGTGGCGCAGCCACTCTTGGCTGCAGCGCCGAGATTCGTCTCGGCGCTCCGGACTTGTTTCGCTGCATAGTCGCGAGGTCGTCGAACGCGGCGGCGTCAAATTCCAAGTTTCTCGACGGCTTGGTCCAGGGAGAAACCTTGCTGACGCTGCTTCGCCTCCATGAGGCGGCGCTTCGTCGCTTCCGATTTCAGGAGATACGCCGTTTCCCGTTCCGATTCGATTTCCCGTCACAAAGAGATCGGCACGATCACCGCAGTCGGCTCGCCACCCTCGTTCGAGACGTACTGGATATCAACTCCCGTCATCGACTCCAGTGTACCCCCTTCGGAACCTGGCGAACCCCGCCTAATCGTCCCCCGAAATCCCCACCAGCCTCTCCGCCGCCGTTCCATTCGCCTCCTCCGCGGCCTCATCCGCCGTGAAGCTCTCCACCTTAGCGGAGATATTCATCGAACAGAACTTGGGCCCGCACATGGAACAGAAGTGCGCGTCCTTGAAGCCGTCGTCGGGCAGCGTTTCGTCATGCATGGCGCGCGCGGTCTCGGGGTCGAGCGAGAGTTCGAACTGGCGGTTCCAGTCGAAGCGGTAGCGCGCGCGGGAAAGCTCGTCGTCGCGGTCGCGCGCCCCGGGGCGGTGCCGCGCGATGTCGGCCGCGTGCGCCGCAATCTTGTACGCGATGATCCCCGCCTTCACGTCTTCGCGGTTTGGCAGGCCCAGGTGCTCTTTGGGCGTCACGTAGCACAGCATGGACGCGCCATACCAGCCGATCATGGCCGCGCCGATCGCCGAAGTGATGTGGTCGTAACCCGGCGCGATGTCGGTGACCAGCGGCCCCAGCGTGT
>Ga0181521_10007903_pt1 | contig 11084 bp, 8 predicted proteins | sample PEATcosm2014_Bin_32_FD_119764 | JGI IMG/M metagenome (GOLD analysis project Ga0181521, IMG submission 119764) | Peatland microbial communities from MTU Mesocosm Facility, Houghton, MI, USA - PEATcosm2014_Bin02_60_metaG | ecosystem: Environmental > Terrestrial > Soil > Wetlands > Peat | place... | reverse complement strand
GCGCCATCGTAAATCCAGTATCGATGCCGGTGCGGAACTGTATATCGGTTGCCGTGCCAGATCCTCATGCCCCTCACGTCGGAACTTTCGCCCCCGAGATCAGACCGAATTGCTGCGCGATCAAAATGAGCTGCAATGCGCTGTCCGCCCCCAGCTTCTGTTTGATGGAGCTTTGATGATTGGCTGCAGTCTTCGGGCTCAGGCCGAGGCGTACGGCGATTTCCTCGATGCCATAGCCGTGAGCCAACATCCGCAGGACTTCCAGTTCGCGGGTGGATAGCGCGTGCGCGAGTTGCCGTGCCGTGGACGATTGCCGCGCCATGGCTTGTTCCACATCCGGGCTGATATATCGTTCGCCCGCCGCGACGGCGCGCACGGCGCTGACCAACCGATCGGGCGCACTGGCCTTGCTCAGGTAGCCCCGCGCTCCGGCGTTGAAGGCGTGCGTTGCGTAGATCCCATCCTGATACATGCTGAACATCAGCACTCGCGCGGCGGGCCTGCGGGCGAGGATGCGCCGCAATGTTTCGATGCCGCTCACTCCGGGAAGCGCGATATCGAGCACGATCACTTCGGGTTCCAACTCGCCGTCCCGCTGCAAGGCCTCGGCGCTGCTTGCCGCCTCGCCCACGACGAGTAAATCTTGATCGCGTTCGAGCAGACGGCGGTACCCTTCGCGCACCACCGCGTGATCGTCCACCAGCAGTACGCTGATCTTCGGCGCGGCGAGCGGGTTCATCGCTGCCCGCTCGCGTATGGCGCGGCAGCAACAGGCAGCGCTGCCCACACCTTGAATCCGGCTCCCGGTTCGCTCGCGAGCGTGAGCTTACCGCCGAACGCCGCGGTGCGCTCACGCATGCCGGCCAATCCCAAGCCGCCGCGCGGCGCTTGCAGATCGGCGCCGCGCCCATTATCGGCGATCATCACGGTGATGCATTCCTCCGCGGTCCCAACGCGCTCGCGGGTGATTCGAATCTCGACTCGAGTCGCCTGCGCATGACGCGCGATATTGGTCATTGCCTCCTGCACGAGACGAAACAGCGCCAAGCCGCGGATCTGATCCATCGCCGTCAAGTCGCAATCGATCGACAGGTCGATGGTCGTCCCGGCCAAACGCTGGCGCCACTCGCTCACGCAGTGCTCCAGCGCGGCCGCAACGCCCAAGTCATCGAAACCCACCGGGCGCAGTTGGCGAATGAGCCCGGCCACGACGGCGTATACCCTGTCGATGTTCTCGATCATGGCGCGGGCTATGCCATGCGTCGCCGCCTGCGCGGGAAGTGCCGCATTCGCATCGCGGATCGCCACCGCGTCGAGCTTGATGACGTTGAGGTATTGACCCAGTTCATCGTGCAGATCGCGCGCGAGCGCTTTGCGCTCGTATTCCTGCATGTCGAGATATTGCTGCGCCAAGCGTTGATTTTCGGCGAGTGCATCGGCGAGCTTTGACTCGGTTGCTCGGCGCAACTCGAGTTGCCGGCGTGCTTCGAGATAACGGCGTGTGGAGAACCAGATCAAACAGACCGCCACCACCAGCAGCACGGCGGGCAGCTCATCGAGCTGCAATCGCTCATGCTGACGCGTCCAGCCGAGCAGCGCCTCGCTGAGATCGAATTTTACGCAGATGATGGCCGCCGCAATCGAAAGCACCGCAATCACCGCCATATCGCGACGCGCGACATTTCTGCGCTCTCGGTCCGGTTGCACCGTCTTGTGCATGTCAATTCCTATCGCATCGGTTTCAATCCATCCTGCCTATGGAACCCTCATGCCGCAAGCATATGGTGTTGGACGGGGCGAAGTGCGACCATACGATACCCTCGGGGGAGCCGCATGCCAGATTTCATCTATGTTGCTCGAGCGCTGGGCCAGCCCGTGTCGCGCCTGTCGTTTGCGCCCGCGCAATGGGCGCGGCTGGCGGGTTTTTACGGCGTGATCGGCGCGCTGCACGTGCTGGGCTGGGGTCTTTACCTGCATTACGCCGGGCGCTTCCCGCAGTTGGTGGGACTGGGATTCGTCGCGTACCTGTTCGGGCTGCGACATGCCTTCGATGCGGATCACATTGCCGCGGTCGACGACACCGTGCGCTTCATGTTGCAGAAGCGTAAGCAGCCTCTGGGGGTTGGATTCTTCTTCTCCCTGGGTCATTCCACCGTGGTGCTGGCGCTGGCGATCGGCATCGCATTCGCGGCAACCGCCGTCAAAGCGGAACTGCCGCAGCTGAAGGATCTCGGCGCCATGATCGGCGCCGGCGTGTCGGGCACCTTCCTCTGGCTCATCGGTATTCTCAATTTGTTGGTGCTTTTGGACATTTTGAAAATCTGGCAGGGGGCGAAAAAAGGTACGCACAGTCATGCGCATCTCGAGACGCTGCTGCAAAGGCGTGGCCTGCTCAATCGCTTGTTCGGCGGGCACCTGCGGAAATTGATGAATCATAGTTGGCAGATGTATCCGCTCGGCCTGTTGTTCGGCTTGGGATTCGATACCGCCTCGGAAGTGGGTCTCCTTGCGATGACCGCCGGCGCCTCGGCCGGCAATTTGCCGGTGCCCGCGGTGCTCTGCCTGCCGATCCTGTTTGCCGCCGGAATGACGCTCATGGACACCACCGACGGCGTGCTCATGTGCAAGGCATACAACTGGGCCTTCCTCAACCCGTTGCGCAAGATCTTTTACAATATCACCACGACCGGGCTGTCCGTGGCCGTGGCGCTGCTGGTGGGCACGATCGAATTGCTTCAGGTCTTGATCGGCATGCTCGATCTGCATGGGCCTTGCTTCGATGTCATCTCGCGGCTGGACTTCGGCCAATTGGGTTACCTCATCGTCGGGCTGTTCCTGGTAGCATGGGGTCTGTCGGTGGCGCTCTGGAAGTTCGGGCGAATTGAGCAACGCTACTCCCTGGCGGTCGCGCCGCATTCGCATATGCACGTTCACGAAGGCGGCCTCGAGCATTCGCACGATCATTTGCATCCGCCGGCATGAAGGGTCGAGCGCTTCTCGGCGGAATCATTTGCGCGTTGCTGTGTCCGCAGTGGAGTCTCGCCGGTGCGGCAGCCGATGCACTGCCGACGGCTCGGCTATTGGCAGGCCGGTCCGGCCCATCGCCGGTTGCGAATGCGGCCTTTTACCCGGGTTCCGATGCGCTGGCCGCCCCCGCATTTGCCGGCATCCTCAAGATTCGCCAAAGTCCCCTGCAGACCGAGCCGGCGATCGAGCGGCCGGTGCAGAAGGGGCGCGATGCGCGTCTGCTGCCCGGCGTGGACATCGAGTTCTTCACGCTCGGCGATCTTCTGGTGCCGGTGCAGCGCGGCGAGATGGTGCGCGAGACGGGGTCCGACAAGACGCCGAGCTACTGGCGCGTGATTCCGCAAATCGGCCGAATCTGGCGTGAGCCGGCCGACGGTGACTGGTCGCGGGCGGCGTTCCCGCTGATGCTGGTCAACGACACGGAGAATCACGCGCACCAAGGCCTCGCGAGCTTTGTATACCGGCATGGCGAGATCAGTGCTCTCGCGCTGCAATTCGTCCAACAGAGTGCGCCGTACCTGCTCGGCCGGCATTTCATTGCGTGGGGCAGCGCGCACGTTGAAATCACCCCCACGAATCCCGCAGCGCTGGAAGCGCTGCGTGTCGCGGCACGCGCGGAACTCGCCGCTCGATTGCCGGCTAAGCCGTGGGCTGACCTCGTCAACTCCGTGCCGCCGGGAACCCTGGTCGGTTTCGCGGGACCGCTCTATCCGAAATGGCTGGTCGAGGCGGCACTGGTTCGCGACGGGACGCTTTACTATCAGGACTCCGTCACGCCGTATGGGCCTTATCCGTATCCGCTGGAGATGCGCTTCGGGGTCCGCTCCGTGATGAAGAGCGTGGGCGTGCCGCTGTCGCTGCTGCGGCTCGCGCAAGTTTACGGGCCATGGGTTCTCACTTTGAAGGTCGGCGACTATGTCGCAGGGCTCGATCCGAAGTGGCAGCGGATCCGATTTCTCGACGCCGCGAACATGGCGAGCGGCTTCGGCGGCACCGGGAGTATGCGTACCCATCCGAATGACGTCTACGACGGTTACCTCGAGGGCAATTACGATGCGTGGTACACCGCGCCATCGCATGAGGAGAAAATCGCGCAAATCCATTCGAACCTGCGCCCGTACCCCTGGGAACCGGGTACCGTCATGCGCTACCGCGATCAGGACTTTTACCTGCTGGGCGCCGCGATCGATGGTTTCTTGAAATCGATGCGCGGCCCCGATGCGGATGTGTGGAACATGCTGAAGGCCGAAGTGTTTGCGCCCATCGGCATTTCGCATGCGCCTGTGGTGCGCACCCAAGAGGCGGGCGGGCGGCAAGGTCAGGTCTGGCTCAACGCGGGGTACTACCCGACGCTGGATGACCTCGCCAAAATCGCTCTCCTCTACCAGGCCGGCGGCGCGCATGACGGCGCGCAAATTCTAAACCGGCAACTGACCTTGGATCTACTGGCCGCCCGCGATGCGATTCAAACAGATGCCGACTCCACTGTAACGCGAGTGGCGCCCGAGAACGCGCAACCGCCGACGGAGTTCTACAAGATGGGGTTCCATTTCATTCCCTTTGTCGGCACGGCCAGCCGGCGGTTGGTCTACCTGCCGACGATGTCGGGCTCCGGCGAGAACGAAGTGACGTTGTATCCAAACCAGTTGATCTCGCTCGTGATGGGCAAGGCCGCCGAGCTTCCGCCGGGTGAACGTGCCCGCTCCGACGCGGGTCCGCAGACGGAGCGCGCGGTCGACCGGCTGGCGCCGTTTTGAGCATGGAATCGAGCCGGCGACGACCCGGGGGCCGCGGCAGACGTCTGGGCGGACAGATGCCTCAGCTCCCATGGCAGGAAGTCGCCAATCCGTTTGCGCCCCTGGAGGTGCTGTCGGCGGATCAGCTCGAGGCCATTCACCTCACCTCGCTGCGCATCCTCGAGGAATTGGGGATGGAGGTGATGTCCTCGCGCGCACTCAGCGTGCTCAAGACGGCGGGAGCGCAAGTCGATCCGACAATGCGCAATGTCCGCCTCGACCGAGCACTGGTCGAGAGCGCCTTGCGCCGCGCCCCCGCATCGTTCGTCCTCACGCCGCGCAATGCCGCCAGGCGCGTGATCCTGGGCGCGAATCACATCAACTTCGGTCTCGTCGCGGGTCCGCCCAACGTTCACGATTGCGAGCGGGGCCGTCGGGCGGGAAACTACGCCGATTACTGCGACTTCATTCGCCTCGCGCAGTACTTCAACGCCATCCATCTGATCGGCAATCAAGTGTGCGCGCCCATCGAGCTGCCGGCGAATTCTCGGCATCTCGATACGTACCGAGCGAATCTGCAGTATTCCGATCGAGTCTTCCACTGCACGGCGATCGGCGCCGGGCGCGCGCTCGACGGGATCCGGATGATGGCGATTTCGCGCGGCCTGACGCCGGCGCAGATGGCCGACAGCCCGGGCGTCATGACCATCATCTCCGTGAACAGCCCGCGTCGCTTCGATGAGGCCATGACCGAGGGCTTGATCGCCATGGCCGAGCACGGCCAGGCGGTGGTGATCACGCCGTTCACGTTGATGGGGGCGATGGCGCCGGCGTCGCTCGCGGCGGCGCTCGCGCAGCAGAACGCGGAAGCCCTGTTCGGCGTCGTGCTCGCGCAGTTGGTGCGCCCCGGCACGCCGGTCATGTACGGGGCGTTTACTTCCAATGTGGACATGCGTTCGGGTGCGCCCGCGTTCGGTACGCCTGAAAATGCCAAGGCCAATGTCGCGAGCGGACAACTGGCGCGCCGCTACCGGCTGCCGTATCGGACCTCGAATGCCAGCGCCTCGAATGTCGCTGATGCCCAGGGCGTGTACGAGACCGAGATGTCTCTGTGGGGTGCGATCCTCGGGCATGGCAATCTGATTTATCACGCCGCCGGATGGCAGGAGGGCGGCCTCACCGCGTCCTTCGAGAAGCTCATTCTCGATGTCGAGATGCTGCAGCTCATGATCGAGTTCTTGAAGCCCATCGTCGTCGACGACAGGGAACTCGGCTTCGACGCGATCAAGGGGGTCCCCACGGGCGGCCACTTCTTCGGCGAACCGCACACCATGGAGCGCTACGAACACGCCTTCTACCAGCCCCTGGTGTCGAATTGGCAGAATTACGAGAACTGGCAGCTCGGCGGCGGCAAGGACGCGACGCAGCGCGCCACGGACTTATGGAAGCAGGCGCTCAAGGAGTACGAGGAGCCTGCGATGGACCCCGCGATTCGCGAAGCACTCGATGCGTATGTGGCCGAGCGCCGCGCGGCGATCGGCGGCGGCGAGCCCTGAGACCGGCCGGGGCCGGGTGTCGGTGGATCCGAATTTGGCGCGCATGAGTCGACGTCGGCTTTGGATTATAATTCGGCGCACGAGGCGTTGATTTCCGTGCCGATGGCGGTCATCTTTTCGGGGGAATTTCCATGACATTGCACGACATCCGCGAACGTCCATGCTCGACCGGCCGGATATGCCGGCGTCTCATGCTGTGCGCCGCGGTCATGACCTGGTTCGGCTGCGGCAGCAGCTACGCTGCCAACGCGCCGCCGCAGACCTCGCAGGCACAATTCGGCGGACAGTGCGCCGAAGCCTTGGCTCAGGGCCAACATGTGATGACCGACTGTACTCACTACTGGACCGACCAGGACGGCAAGACCTATTGTTTCGGCAGCGAGGACGCCAAGAAGTCATTCTTGCAGAATCCCACCGAGAATTTGCAGCGGGCGCGCGAATTCATGGCCGCGAGCAGCGTGGAGTCCACCGAAACGGCGATGCAGAACTTCACCGGCAGCGACGCGGAATCGCTGGTTCGAGATGCGATCGGCGCCAAGATCAAGGCGAACGACGGCGTGTTCCCGATGGACGATCCTCTCAACGGCGAGCACCTCAAGCTCGCCTTTGACGACATCGATTTCACCCGAACCATCGACGGTTACGGCTTCTTTCCCGATGTCAAATTCCATGATTCGGCGGATCCGCAGAAGAAATACCTCATCGATTTCTGGGTGATTCCCGAGGGCGGACAGCTGCAAGTGCAGGAGATCCGCATTTACAAGGAACCCCTGCAGGTGGACGGCAAGTGGACGACGATGGCCCGCCAGCCGATTCCGTGGTGGTGGATACCGGCGTCCGAGCACCCCGGCCATCTGGCGACCAAGCGCGGGTGGGAAGTGATGTCGGCGGTCGAGCAGAATGCGATGAAGGAGAGTGCAAAAAATAACGGGGTGTTCAAGCTCAAGGACGACAAGACCGGCCAAGAGCTGAACCTCGAATTCGTCGACACGCATCAACCGGTGCGCCAGCTCGACAATGACGGTCATTACTTTGCCTGTACGGATTTTCGCGTCGTCGGCAGCAAGGACCAAATTTACGACATCGATTTTTGGGTCAGCGACAAGGACGGCAAAATGACCGTCGATCAGACCAAGGTACACAAGGTGCCGGAGCTCAAGAGCGGCCAGTGGATCCAGGTGCCGCGTTACGAGTGGAAGGACCTCGGCAGCTCCCACGTCGTGCCCTGAGCTATCCCAACCTCTTGCCCAAGAGACGATTGAACGCTCGGCAAATCACCTGCTTTGCGTCAAGCCAATCGCTGCTGCTCAGGAGTCAGGTTGAAGTAAGCCTCATGAGTGAACGGGCATTGGCTCGGCTGCGAGAACTTCTTGCTTAGCTTCGCTTACCTCGAGCAGTTCATCGAAAAGGACACGGTAATGCACGACTGCTTTGCGCAACTCCTCGGTATTAGCTTCGCCGCGTTGATCGCGTACCGCGATGGCCTGCGCCGCCCGATAGGTCTCCACCACGGCGGGGTGATCCACGGAGATGTCGGCCGCTCGGCGTTCAAAGTCGCCCATCGGGTAGCCCCGCTTTATCATCAACTCACGAACCAACTGATCTGCCTGAACGACGACCCCCTTGGGATTATCGACGAAGCGGCTCTGCAAGGCGTTCCAGGCCTGACGGAACCTGGCCGCCTCAGCAGGCGCCAATGGCGTGATGCTGAGAAGTTCAACGCGCGTTTCTCGCGCCTTCAGTTCCGATTCGGCTTTGGCTCGGCCTCCGAGCTCATCAACGGTTCGGTCGTATTCCGGACCGAAGCGTTGTTTAAGCCTCTGGGATTGCCTTTTCCTCTGGGACACGACCCAGGCCGCCACTGCAAGTGCGATGAGCAGAACTCCGGCAACGATGAGCCAGAGTGTGGGTATCGTATGCATGTGTGTCTCCTAAATCCGTATCAGGCGGGTTGAAAGTCGCCGGCTAGGTGCCGTTGCAATGGGGGGTCGAGAAATAACCAATGATATTGCGCCCGCAAGCGCAACCCCTGCGGCCGTGCCGCACGCGAGGACGAACCTAACCACTGGTTCGCTTCATAGTCAAACTTCTCCCGCACTTATAAAGTATGTGTTCAAACGTTGCGGCAATGGGGAACACTTTCGTACGGCCTGCCGACCGCTTCTGGCAGATGATCGAGAGTAAACGCAAGGATCAGGTCTCGTCTGTGCGCTGTCGTACACGCTCGATCTCATCGAGGGCGCTTTGTGCGCTTTATCGACAATCGGCGATGGGGAAGTTTGTGCAAGCGTTGATGGGGGAGATGGCGCTGAAGCGCCCACTACCTGCGCTGGCTCTGCAACAGTGGTGGTCATCCATTGACCAATAAACAGCAGCCCCAGGTAGACTGCGATACATGCAAATCTAGCAATAGCAGGGGATCCATCGACCGGCGGTATGCCGATCAATGCATTGTGTGAGATGCCGACGGAATCAACGCCTTTCATAAAGAAATCTAAACCCCGCGAGTCGCTGATGTGCGGACTGCCGAATGGGACTCGATGCGCGGATGATAGCTACCTGACGCGGATTCTTCAGTGCGTTGCCACGCTTAGCAAGCCATAGTTTGGATACCCTAGTTGGGCATTCGAGTCGATGAATCCGCGTACATGTTTCATGTGTTCGGTAGCAGACAGACCAAGCGGTTTTGGTGCGGCAACATGACACTGATTGTTGAAGCATAAGTCGGATTCGCGCGGCATGACGCCGCAGACGAGCGCAACCAGGAGCAAAGTTGACCGGAGTTCTTCACCGATTTGATCGTGCGATCGATACATCGGAAATTCAGGCGTCGGAGACCCGTTTGAGTCGAATCGACGTGCTGACACGACTGCTACGCGCGGCGAGCTTTTCACATCCGGGTGCGAAAAAACAATTGTTCCGGCAAATGGCGATGCAGTTCGCGCGCTGCGCGTTGCACCTCGAGGCGTTTCGTGACTGGTTCGGCGATCCGGCCAACCCGGCATTGCAGGAAACTCTCGCGCTGCGGCCGTCCCTGATCCTATGCGTGATTCATCCTTACCTGAACGTGGACTGGCGGTTCGAGCAGAAGCTGGAAAAAATCAGCGAGCACTACAGACTGCTCAGCGGGCGGCTCGGCATTCTGCGCTTTGCCCCGCCCGCCGTGATCGCCCTCGCCGACCTCGGAGAGGCCATCCAGATCCGACTCCACAAGCCTGTTTACCTCGAGCATGAAGGCGAACTGACCATCAGCCTGTTCAGGGGCGACCTGCGCCTGTACTCGCTGACCTTCACGCTGGGGCAGATCGGTCCCGAGCTCGTCGCCTATGCCGGTGGCTTGCAAGGCCTAGGCAACTCGGAGGCGCTCGAGATCTATCGTTCGCTGACGCGCTGTATGCACGGATTGCGGCCACGCGACCTGCTCGTTACGGCGTTTCGCTTGCTGTGTTGTTCCCTTGGCGTTTCGCGCATTCTGGCAATCTCAGACCGCAAACGCATTTGGAGCGACTCGTATTACAAGTCAAACACGCAAGTCTTTTCGAGCTTTGACAACGCGTGGATCGAATGCGGCGGCGTCGCGGTGAACGATGCCTTTTTCGAGCTGAGCCCGCGCCCCGTGCAGCGCGCCGCCAAAGATATTCCCACGCGCAAGCGAGCGCTATACCGCCGCCGCTACGCCATGCTCGACGCCATGTCGCAGCAGATGGGCGATGCGGTGACACACCCGCAGCGGTTATCACAGCAATAGGCTCTTCACATCGGTACCGGACCTTGCGCGCGCGAAACCGGTCTTCAGTCGGGCAGCATTTTGTCCCGGACGTACGGAAAGTGCCGGGTGGATTGCGGCTCGGCAATGTGATAGCCCTGGGCAAAACCGATGCCCAGCCGACCCAATTCGGCCAGAACCTCGGCGGATTCCACCCGCTCGGCAATCGTTTGAATACCCATCGCCCTGCCGACTTGGCTGATCGCCTCGACCATACTGCGATCCACCGGATCGCGCGTCACGTTCTCGATGAACTGACCGTCGATCTTCAGATAGTCGACCGGCAAGGTCTTCAAGTACATGAATGAGGATAGGCCGCTGCCGAAATCATCGAGTGCAAAGTCGCAGCCGCGCGCTTTCAGTTCACGCATGAAATACACCACATTGCCGAGATTCGCGATGGCCGCGGTCTCCGTGATCTCGAAACACATCGACCCCGGGGCCAGCTCATGGGCGCTGAGCTCGGCGATCAAGTATTCGAGAAAACGCTCGTCGTTGAGCGAGGTGCCCGACAGGTTGACGGCAATGGTATAGGGCCTGTGGCCGGACGCGCTGCGATGCACCACGCGATCGAGCGCCTGCCGCACCACCCAGCGATCGATCTGGGGCATGACGTTGTAACGCTCCGCGGCGGGTATGAATTCAGCCGGCATCACCAACGCGCCGGACTCATCGCGCAGGCGCAGCGTGAGCTCGAAGTGCTCGCGATCGTGAGGGGTCGCACCGATCGGCACGATGGGTTGATAGTACAGCTCAAACCGGCTGTCTTCGCAGGCGCGCCCCAGCTTCGACACCCAATGCATCTCCCGATGCCGCTCCGGCACGTTGTCGGGCTTGTACAGCTGCACGCGGTTGCGGCCCAAGTCCTTGGCGGCGTAGCAGGCGACGTCGGCGGCGCTCATGACACTGGCGACGGTCGGGGTGTCGCTGGTGATTTCCACGATGCCGACGCTCACGCCGACCGCCAGCACGCCGTCCTGCCAAATGAACCGATAATCG
>Ga0181521_10007898_pt1 | contig 11091 bp, 8 predicted proteins | sample PEATcosm2014_Bin_32_FD_119764 | JGI IMG/M metagenome (GOLD analysis project Ga0181521, IMG submission 119764) | Peatland microbial communities from MTU Mesocosm Facility, Houghton, MI, USA - PEATcosm2014_Bin02_60_metaG | ecosystem: Environmental > Terrestrial > Soil > Wetlands > Peat | place... | reverse complement strand
GTTCGTCGTGATCGAGCTTGCCGGAGAGCGCCATGCCCACCGAGATGCTGAGACCCTGGCCCAGCGAGCCGCTGGAGACCTCGACGCCCGGCAGCTTCAGCCGGTGGGGATGTCCCTGGAAGGGCGAATACAACTTGCGCAGGGTGACAACGTCCTCGATAGGGAAGTAACCGGCAAAGGCTAAGCCGAGGTACAGCGCGGGCGCCTTGTGTCCCGCCGACCAGATGATGCGGTCGCGATGCTGCCATTCGGGGTTGTTGGGGTCGTGGGTGGCGACCTTGAGATAGAGCGCGGCAACAATCTCCATCATGGAGAGCGTGCCTCCGGAGTGGCCGGAGCCGGCGGCGCAGAGCGCAACCAGGTCGTAGCCCCGCATCAGGCGGGCGGCTTGTTCAAGTTCTTCGAGGGAAAAATCGCGCACAACCGCTTTGGAGAAGGCGTTGACGAGTGGCATGATGAATCCTTATGAGGCGGACTGCACTTGGGACTTGGCAGTTAGCATTTAGCAACCAGCAATCAGCGGTGGCGGCTGGCTTTGGCTAAGTGCCAAGTGCTAAATGCTAAGTGCTAATTTCGGACCCCGATAAGCAAGGCTAGGCGGTTAGAGAACATGGGGTCTGTGAGACAGGTCACGTGAGGTTGTGACCGAAGGGCTCGGGCGGGCGACGGCAAATGCCGGCAAGTCATGCAGAACCCAACTCCGCTCACAGCGGCTGACTTTCCCGCGGAATACAATGTCCACAGGTCAAGGGCCGGAGAATGCAGACAGCCGAAGTGGTCATCATTGGCGCTGGGATCGTCGGTTCCAGCATCGCGTGGCATCTGACGGAAGCCGGCTGCCGCAGCGTGCTCATGGTGGAGCGCGAATCGCACCAGGGCAAAGGTTCCACTGGCAAGAGCATGGGCGGAGTGCGTGCCCAATTCGCCACCCAGCCGAACATTCAGATGTCGCTGTACTCCATTCCGTTTTATGCGGCTTTCGAAGAACGGCTGGGACACCCTTCGGGATATCGCGATCAGGGTTATCTGTTCGTCGCCACCAAGCCATCGCATCTGGAGTATCTGCAAACCAACCAGGCGCTCCAAAAATCGCTGGGACTGACGCAGGCTCGCATGATGACGCGCGATGAGATTGTGGACATCATCCCGCAACTGCGCAGCGATGACATGCTGGGCGGAAGCTTCTCCCCGACCGATGGCTTCGTCGATCCCTACAGCGTGATGGTCGGCTTCACCACGCGGGCTTGTGAGCAGGGCGCGACACTGTGGCGTTCGACCGAAGTCACTGCCATTAACCGCGACGGTGCGGGAATCACAGGAGTGGAAACTATCCGCGGTCCAGTGAGTACGCAGGTAGTGGTGAATGCCGCTGGACCGTGGGCGGCCCAAGTGGCAGCGCTCGCTGGAATCCAGCTTCCCGTGGAACCGATGCGGCGCATGTTGATCCCGACCGAGCCCTTCGACGGCGTTTCACACGAAGTCCCGATGGTGATCGACATGACCACTGGCTTTCACTTCCGGCCGGAGAGTTTGGGATTCCTACTGGCGTGGAACGATCCCGAGGAGACGCCTGGCTACAAGATGGATTTCGAGCCCGGGTTCATCGAGAAGGTGCTGACGCTGGCAGCCGACCGCGTCCCCTGTTTCGAGAATCTGGCCGTGAATCCCAAACGCGCCTGGGCGGGACTGTACGAGATGTCGCCCGACCACCACGCTATCATTGGGCCGGTAGCGGAACTGGCGGGCTTCTTCTGCGCCAACGGATTCAGCGGCCATGGCGTGATGCACTCGCCCGCGACGGGTAAGATGGTGGCCGACTTGATCCTTCAGGGCAAGACCGATGTAATTGACAATGTCGAAGTACTCAGCCCAGCGCGTTTCGCCAAGGGCGAGCTGCTAAATGAAACCGCAGTACTATGAGCAGTCGCCCGGCGCGCTTTATCAATGCTGCCGCCGGGTCTGCGTGCGACCGACTTTATATACGAAGTGTCATCCCGACCGAGCTGCCGTGCGGTTCGGCTGCGAGCGGAGGGACCTGATTTTCGTTGCGCGTCATGAAAAGCAGTTCCCTCGACTCGGAGCGGGATAATTCGTCAGCTCCTCGCTCAGGATGACACAAACACTTAGTGGATTCGGCGCCACCAGAAGGCAGAAACTTCATGACGATTCCTACCATCACGCTCCCGCACACTGACCTCGCAGTCTCGCGCTATTGTTTTGGCACCATGACCTTCGGCAAGCCGCTCGATCAGGCCGGCGCCACCCAACTGGTAAACCGTTGCATCGAGGCAGGCATCAACTTCTTCGACACAGCGAACATATACCAGACCGGCAATGCCGAAACCATGCTGGGTCATGCCATCAAGGGCAGGCGCGACCAGCTTGTCATCGCCAGCAAGGTGTTCTTCAAGATGGGTGAAGACGCCGATCAGCAAGGGCTTTCCCGCAAGGCCATTCTGCGCGCCATCGACGAAAGCCTGCGGCGGCTGGGCACAGATTATCTCGACATTTACTACTTCCACGCGCCCGACCACAATGTTCCCGTCGAGGAGTCGATGGAAGCGATGGCGTCGCTGGTGAAGCAGGGGAAGGTGCGCTACCCCGCCTCGTCGAACTACGCCGGATGGCAGGTGGTCGAGATGTTATGGATCGCGAAGGAGCGCGGCTGGCCCGCGCCCTACATCTCGCAACCCATGTACAACCTGGTGGCCCGCGGCATCGAGCAGGAATATCTGCCCATGTGCAAGGAGTTCGGCGTCTCCACCGTGGTGTACAACCCGCTGGCGGGCGGGTTGCTGACCGGCAAGCACAAGCAGGAGAAAGTCACGCCGGGCACGCGCTTCGACAATAACAAGCTCTACCAGGACCGCTACTGGCATGAGCAGTACTTCCAATCCGTCGAGCAGCTCAGGAAGATCGCGCAATCGGCGGGACGCTCGCTGGTGAGCCTGGCGCTGAGCTGGCTGCTGCATCACACCGCCAGCGACTGCATTATCCTGGGCGCGTCGCGGCTGGAGCAATTGAACGAAAACCTCGCGACGATGGATGACGGGCCTTTGTCCGAGGAAGTGCTGAAAGCCTGCGACGAGGTGTGGCGCAACCTGCGCGGGCCGCTGCCGGTGTACAACCGGTAAAATTCGCATTCAGAAATGTGCGGGGAGAAAATAGAAAGGCTGTGACTTTGGTTATGCTCTAGCCGCCAACTCCTGCGAGGGAGTTACCAGCGTGGATGCACGCACCGTCACAGCCCTTGACGTGATCACCGCTTTCGCGGTCCCTGACCCCGGCTGACACCTCGCAGTGCAGTCGGTTTTTTCGGGTCTGGCGGCTCCCTCGGGTCGCCCCGCGGAGCCGATCACTCAGCCTACTTCGGGTTGGCTACGATTAGTTGCCCGCCCTTTTCTGCCGTCGACATGTGCGATCCTACAGCAGGATGGGAAATTGTCAACGCCCAAGGTTGGTGCAAATGCAACTTATTTTCGTGTGGGAATTTTTTTCGGCAAGCGACAGAATGTAACGGAGTTCTTCTTGCGCGCCGGCAAATATTCAACCTCAATTCACATCTTTTTCACAGAAATGTCGCGCCCATAGGCCACTATCTGAGGGGGTATCGAATCTGTTTCTTGACGAATCCCCCATTCTGAAGCATCTTGGTTAAGTCAGGAGCCGAATGTCTGACCTGGTAGCGTACGTGGACGGCGGGTCTCATGGAAATCCGGGACCGTCGGGCATTGGGGTGGTCATCGAGGGTCCGGGCGGCGAAACCACTCGCATCGCCAAGTGGATTGGACATCAGGACAACAACGTCGCCGAATACGTTGCCTTGCTGGAAGCCCTGCAGCACGCGGTCGCGGCGAAGGCCACGACGCTGCACGTGTACTCCGACTCGCAGATCATGGTCAAGCAGATGACCGGCGAGTACGCTTGCCGCAGTGCGCGCCTTCACTCCCTGAACTGGACCTGCCGCAAGCTGGCCCGCGCCGTCGAGTTCTCCATCGCCTACATCCCGCGCGAGCAGAACTGCCAGGCCAATAAGCTGGCCAATCAGGCGGCCCGCGGCGCCAGTAATTTTCCACAATAAGTGTGATTCTGCCTTGCCGGCAGGCCGCTCCCACAAAGGGCGCAGGCGAAAAGCTGTGACCCGTATCACTGCACATTCCGCCTGAAAGCGCCAGCATGGAGCTTACGCAAGGGGAATCTCCATGCCACGTAAGACCATCATCGAACCGTTTCGCATCAAGAGCGTAGAACCCATCCGCTGGACCACACGCGAAGAGCGGGAAGCGTTGTTGCGCGCCGCGCACTATAACCTGTTCCTGCTTCCCGCCGACGATGTCCTCATCGACCTGCTGACCGACTCGGGCACTGGAGCCATGTCCACGCGGCAGTGGGCGGCGATCATGCAAGGCGACGAGAGCTATGCCGGCAGCCGGAGCTTCGATCGTTTCCGCGACTCCATCCAGAACATCTTTGGCTATCAGCATGTGATCCCGACCCACCAGGGGCGCGCCGCCGAGCGCATTCTGTTCAGCGTGGCCTGCAAGAAGGGCGATGTAATCCCCAACAACACGCACTTCGACACCACGCGCGCCAATATCGAGTTCATCGGGGCGGAGGCGGTGGATCTGCCGATCGCCGAAGCCCGCCAGCCCGCGAAGTGGCATCCCTTCAAGGGCAACATGGACGTGGACGCGCTGGAGGAGTTGATCGCGCGCGTGGGACGCGAGCGCATTCCGCTGGTGATGCTCACCATCACCAATAACTCCGGCGGCGGCCAGCCGGTCTCGATGGAGAACGCGCGCGCGGTCAGGGCCGTTTGCCGCAAGCATCGCATCCCGCTGTATTTCGACGCCTGCCGTTTTGCCGAAAACGCGTACTTCATCAAGCTGCGGGAAGACGGCTACGCAGCCAGGACCCCCAAGCAAATCGCGCAGGAGATGTTCGCGCTGGGCGATGGCTGCACCATGTCGGCCAAGAAGGACGGCATGGCCAACATCGGCGGCTTCCTTTGCACCAACGACGGCATTCTCGCCGCCCAGGAGAAAGACCTGCTGATCCTGACGGAGGGCTATCCGACCTACGGAGGTCTCGCCGGACGCGATCTGGAGGCGGTTGCCGTGGGCCTACAGGAATCGCTGGAAGAGGACTATCTACGCTATCGCATCGCCTCTACCGCTTATCTCGGCAACCACCTCAGCGAGCAGGGAGTGCCCATCGTGTTGCCGCCGGGCGGCCACGCGATTTATCTCGATGCCCGTGCCTTCCTACCGCACATTCCGCTAGACGAGTTTCCCGGAGTGGCGCTGGCGGCGGAGCTGTATCTCGAAGGCGGCATCCGCTCCGTCGAAATCGGCACGCTGATGTTCGGCGCGGCGGCAAAGATGGACCTGGTGCGGCTGGCGATCCCACGCCGCGTTTATACGCAGAGCCACGTGGATTATGTGATCGAAGTCGTGTTGGCGGTGTGGCAGCGCCGTGAACACGTCCGCGGCATGAAGCTGACCTATCAGGCGCCTTTTCTGCGGCACTTCACCGCCTACCTGGAGCCGGTTGAGGCCGAGGTCGCACAGTCGGTGGGCTGAGGGTTGGGGATCGGTTACGAGGGACGCATGTGAAATGGCCTGTTCACAACAGCTAGGAGTTGCCGGCACTCTCTGCCGCGCGGTACTTATCTCTAACTCATTGTAAGATAAAGGCGTCATGTCTACCGGGCCTAAGATAGCCATCGGCACCCTGTCGTTCTTTGGCTTCGCGTTTGCGGCCCTGCTGCTCTTCTATGCTGTTAATCCTTGGCTAGAGCGGACGGAAATTCCATTCTTTGGCTCGCGAATCCGCGATACTGCTTGGTTTGGCATCACAGCGTTGGTTTCTGTGTTTGCTACCATACGCCTGATTCAAGGGAAGCGATGGGCTTGGTGGACGGCGGTGGCCGTGACCGTGGTCGCCCTCGCACTGGCAATTCTTCTCATTGTCTCCGTTCTCCATCCTCGCGACGAGTTCGCCGCGTCGGAAGGTGGATTCGGATTCTGCCTTGCCCTTATCTTGTTAATTCCGAGTGTGCTAAGCGGCGTCCTCCTCAACTTGCCGTCCGTACGACGAAGATTCCTGTCGTAACCTCCCCGTTACACAAGCAATCGGCTGCGTTCGCGCCGTTCTCACTGCCCACACGCGGGTACGGTTCGCGTCAGCATCATCTCCGGCAACGCCTGCAGATGCTGCTCCGTGAGTTGCGCATTCACTGCCGGCAGGTCCTGCTTCATCAAATCGGACCATTGCTGCGCCAGCTTAGTCAGGTCCTCGCAATAGTCGTGATAGGCGGTATGCATCGCGTCGGTTGGCGCTGCATCGGCCTGGTTCAGGGCTTCTGACAGATAGGCAAGCTCCGAGTTCATCAGCATAAATGTCGGCTTCGGTTTGCCGAACCCGCCAAATCCACGCTGCGCCTCGCCTTGAATCTTGAGCACCTTCGCGCCAAGATCTTTTGCCGCTTGCAGCGCCGGTAGTGCTTGCTTATTGATCTGGAGGACCGCCTGCCGATCAGCAACTTCGCTCTGGAATTTTGCGGCTTGTTCGTGGAAGCGGTAGCTCAGCGAGATCAAACTGTCGACCTTCTGAGCGAGGTCCAGTTGCTTCTGCAACTCAGTCTGCGTGACTTGGACACGCGGGTCCATCGCCACCGTCAGCGGCTGCGTGTAGGTCTTGCCATCAACCGTCAGCCGCACCTCATACTTGCCAGGCACGACGAACGGCCCTTGCGGCTCGGCATGGGTCCGTTCATAAAGAGCCGAGATCGGATAGGTGTGCTGGACCGCATCCGGCGCCGCATAACGCAGGTTCCAAACGTATCGATTCACTCCCACACGCTTCGGCAGGGGCGTCGGATGATACAGCCAGTAGTTGGGAACTGGTGGCGGCTCTTCGGAGCGGACCGGCTCCGGCGTACTCGAAAGCTGGCGAACGAGCTGCCCCTTTTCATCGTAGATGGCAATAGTCACGTCGCCCGGCGGCGCCGACTCGAAGTAATAATCCAGAATCGCTCCGGTTGGAGGATTGTCGCCCGCCGGCATCTCAGGCGGCAGCGGCGTGTCTTGGTTCATGTCGTTGTGCAATCGGATCGCCGTCGCCGGCCGGAAGAGATGGACTTTGGACTTGGTCACCTGCTCGTTGATCTGACGTAGCGGGGTCAGATCGTCGAGAATCCAGAAAGCGCGTCCGTAGGTTGCCGCGACAAGATCGTCGCCATGCACCACCATATCGCGCACGGAAACCGTCGGCATATTCTGCTGCAGCGTGCCCCACTGCTCGCCATCATCGAACGAGACGAACGCGCCCGTCTCGGTTCCGGCGTAGAGCAGTCCCTTGCGCTCGGGGTCTTCGCGCACAACCTTCACAAAGCTGAAATCTGGGATGCCGGTGACGGTCTCTTGCCACGTCTTGCCGGAATCGCGAGTGCGGAAAATGTGCGGACGAAAGTCGTTGCCTTGATGGTTGTCCACTGAAACGTAAGCAGTGGCCGGATCGAAGTGCGAAACTTCGACCATCGTCACCTCGGAAAACTTTTGCAATCCCGCAGGCGAAACGTTTTGCCAGTTCGCGCCATTGTCGGTCGTAAGCTGGACGAGACCGTCGTTCGTTCCCACCCAAATTACGTCTGCCTTCAAAGCTGACGGCGCGATCGTCGTGAGGGCGCGGCGGTCGGGAGGACGCATCGTCTCTTGCTCCTCCTGCGACTTCGGCTTCTTGCTTTCCGACTCTTTGGTTTTGTTGGCCTCCGGCTTGTTCTCTTCCTCTGCTGATGGAGGCGTGGGCTCGCCCGGCCGCGCTGCCAGGTCCGGGCTGATTGCTTTCCACGTTGTTCCCTCGTCCGCGGTCTCCAGCAGGAACTGCGTTCCCTCATAGAGAATGTGCGGGTTCTGTGGCGAGAACGCCAGCGGCACATTGGTTGCAGCGCGATAGTCGCCATCCCGGCTGAGGTTCGGCGAGATCACCTTCACCTGCCGGTTGCTGCGGTCCAGCCGCCACAGGCCGCGCGCCTCTCCACCGGCGTAAATGATGTTCGGGTCGGTGGGGCTAGGCAGAATGTAGCCAAACTCATAGCCGCCAATTGGGTCCCAATCGAGGAAGGTGATAGCGCCATAATCGCCGCGGCTCAGCGTCGCGACCGAGCCGCTGTCCTGCTGTGTGCCGTACACCCAGTAGGGAAAGCGGTTGTCGGTGGAGACGTGATAGATCTGGCCGGTCGGCTGGTTGTACCACGAACTCCAGCTCTTGCCGCCATCCATGCTGATGGTGGCGCCCTGGTCGCTGCCCATGATCATGTAATCCGAATTCGTCGGATCGATCCACAGCGCGTGGTTATCGTCGCCGCCGGGCGCGCCTTTGTACGACTCGAAGCTCACGCCACCGTCAATAGAGCGGTAGAGCGAAGTCTGCGCCACAAACACAATGTCTGAGTTGTGCGGGTCGAGAAAAACCTTGCTGAAATATCCGTTGCCTTGAATGCGCGGATCTTGCGTAATGCGCTTCCAGGTCGAGCCACCGTCATCGGAGCGATACAGTCCGCCTTCTCTTCTCTCGGTGACAATTGCGAACACGCGCAGTCCACCGGGAGCAACGACTACGCCGATGCGCCCCAGATGCGTATTGGCCAGTTGCGGAATCGTAATTGGGGTCCACGTGTCGCCGCCGTCCGTCGTCTTGTAGATTCCCGCGCCGCCCATGCCCAGCAATCCTGCAAATGGCGTATCGGGTTTCACATAGTGATACCAGAGCGCAGCGAAGCCGAGCTTGGCATTGTCCGGCGCGAATGCCACATCGATGGCGCCGGTAGTGTCGTCTTTGTAGAGAACTTTCTGCCAGCTCTTACCGCCGTCGGTGGTCTTGAAGATGCCGCGTTCGGGGTTGGGAGCATATGTGTGTCCCAACGCTGCTACGAACGCAATATTCGCATTGTGCGGATCGACCCAGATCGCGCCGATGTGCCGCGAGTCGTCTAATCCGATGTGTTGCCAGGTCCCACCGGCATCGGTTGACTTCCACATCCCATTGCCCTGATTGACCGAGCCGCCCACGTTGCTGACATCGCCAGTGCCGATGTACACCACATTTGGATTCGACGGCGCGACCGCAATTGCACCGATGGACTGAACGTGCTGCTTATCGAAGATCGGCTTCCACACCATGCCGCCGTCTGTGGTTTTCCATGCGCCGCCGCCGGCAGTTCCCATGTAGTAGATCGCGGGCTGGCCGGGAACGCCGGTCACGCCGGTCACGCGTCCCGCGCGGAAGGGCCCGATCTGCCGCCACTCGATTCCGGAATAGAGCGAGGGATCGTATTGCTGGCCAAGAATCGTTGGAGCGAAAGCCAGAGTTGCGAGAAGAAGAACGAGAGTCGTAGGGAGCAGTTCAGTAACTCGTTTGCGGCGTGCGACGGAAACAGGCAGCGCTTTGCCGCCTAAGACAAGGGTCATCCCTCATACCTCCAAATCGAACAGCTTACACCAGGGATGGCCGGCAGTGTTGTTGAAAGCGGCCTTCGATCATTCGTAGCCGTGAGGAGCGTTGCCGCGCGGACGGTAGACCATTTCTGTCTTCGTCGAGGGAAACGAAATATTCTGGGAAACGAAATTCAGTCTTGCACGTCGAGCGATAGAGCGATTAAGAATTGCTCCACGCTTTAGAGTGTTACGACATCGGCCTCGCCGCCCTCCGGTCCGTAGAAGAAGACCCAAGTGGCGAAATCGTCGGTGAATTCGGTAAAGCGGTGTTCGTCGCCGGCAGGAACAAAAAGCACATCTCCCGGGCCAAACGAAGTCTCTTCCGAACCACGCTGAAATCTGCCCGTTCCGCTGGCGATGACATAAATCTCGTCTTGCGAATGCGGCGTCTGGGGATCGCTGCCGCGAGGCGCGTACAGCTTCACCGTAAGCGTGCCGTGGCGGAACAGCTCGATCGAGCGCTCACCATCTGGACCCGGAAGCTGGTCCAGACCGGTAAGGGCCTTCAAATAACCGTGAACGATTTTGCCTTCGATCTTCACCGTCATACCGGGGTTGTGCCGCCTAAGTCGCGGCTCCCTTTCGGCTTCCATGCGCCGATGATGATGCCCATCAGGATGCAGCCCACCAGCGGATAGCCGGCGGAGATCAGGACGAACGAACCGGGGCGAATTTCGAAGACCGTTTCGGTGACCATGGCCATTGCCGCCGCCAGACCGATCAGCGTGCCCACGATGATGCCACGGAACAGATTATGCGAGGCGGAACCTGCGATCAGCCGCGCAATGACATAAGCCATCAGGAAGTCACACAGAAACGCGACCAGAAACGGCCAGAAGTTGGGATGAGACATGTGGGTTTGCACCTCCGCCGCAGTCATGTTCATTCCCATCCGCCACTGGTTGGCGAAGACGGTAAACCACACCGCGCCGAGTATCCAATTCGCAACTCCCGCGAGTAAAATTGCAGCCCAGTTCACGCGCATGGCAGCCTCCTCCTCACCACTGGCAGACAATACATTCTTTCAACGCATTGCGCAATTGGATTGCTACGAAGCGCATATCTTGAGTACTTGCTGCGGGGGTTGGCCCTGTTCGCGCAGGGCGCGCAGACTAAGCGCGTCGTGACGCTTGGCCAGGCGTGTTCCGGCCTTATCGCGTATCAGATCGCAATGATAGTAGGCGGGAATCGCCAGCCCCAGGGCACGAATCAGCAGCAATTGCCGCGCCGTTGACTTCAGCAAATCGGCGCCGCGAACGACCTCACTGATCTGCATCGCGGCGTCGTCGGCGACCACCGCAAGCTGATAGGCGGGCACATCATCGCGCCGCCAGACCACGAAGTCGCCGAAATCCTGGCCGGCGACGAATTGCTGCGGACCTTGGCGAAGATCGTCAAACGCGATCGCCTCGCCGTCGGGAACCAGAAATCGCCAGTTCACGCCCTGCGGCAAAGCGTAGCGTTTCGCTTCGCCAAGTTTTTCGCGGCAGCGTCCTGGATAGAGCGGCTCATCGTCGCCTTCGTTGGGCGCAGCCGCTGCAGTCGCCAGGTCTTTGCGGGAACAGGTACAGGGGAAGATGAATCCGCCGTCGCG
>Ga0181521_10007889_pt1 | contig 11105 bp, 12 predicted proteins | sample PEATcosm2014_Bin_32_FD_119764 | JGI IMG/M metagenome (GOLD analysis project Ga0181521, IMG submission 119764) | Peatland microbial communities from MTU Mesocosm Facility, Houghton, MI, USA - PEATcosm2014_Bin02_60_metaG | ecosystem: Environmental > Terrestrial > Soil > Wetlands > Peat | place... | reverse complement strand
GCGCGGCGCGCAGCTCACGGCCTGGACGCCGCCGGGTGTGACGATAAATCGCGTCGGTGCAATGTTCACGTACTTCTTCACGTCTCATCCAGTGACCGATTGGGAGTCCGCGAAGAAATGCGATACGGCGCGCTTCGGGAAGTTTTTCCATTTCATGCTGGAGCGCGGAATCTACCTCGCCCCCTCGCAATTCGAAGCGGCGTTCCTATCGACGGCGCATAGCGAGGAAGATATTCGCCAGACCGTGGACGCGGCCCGGGAATTCTTCACCGCTTAGCAATTCATGGAATAAACACCCCTGTCATCCCGAGCGAAGTCGAGGGATCTGCTTTTCTGCCGACGGCCCCTAGCCCCCGGCGCTTGGGGCGTCGATCTCGATCTCCACCGGCGCACCTGCGCCGCACCCCGATTCCCGCGCGGCCGACGCCTGGTTCGCCACGATTTCCAGATATCCCGAACTCCCCACCACCACCGCGAGTTCGCCTGCCTCCGTATCGGCGAACGTCAAAGCGAGCCGCCGGATCTGCGCGCCGCCCACCTTCACCACAAACGGATTCGTCTTGATGGCGAAAAATTCGTCGATGTGCAAGTTCGTGATCAGATTCCCGAACCGGTCCGTCTTCAGAATGGTCCCGCTCCACGCATTCGGAGCGATTTCGCGGGCCTCCACGGCCTCGATGTGTACGTAATCACGGATCGGCTTGCCGAACTCCGCGGGCTTCACGCCGCGCGCCAGATGTGCCGCCGCCGGCGCGAAAATATCCCGTCCATGGAAGGTGCGGCTGACGTTCTTCAGCGCGAGCTTTGGATTCGAAACCGTGCGCACCTTGTGCGAACCTCGCGCGAAAATCATCGAAAGTACGCCGTTATCGGGCGCAAGGAAGAATTGCCCGCCCGCTTCTGCCAGAATCGCGCGGCGTTCGCTGCCCACCCCCGGATCGACGACCACGAGGTGAATCGTGCCTTTCGGGAAATACGGCGCGGCTTGGGCGATGACGAACGCGCCTTCCAGCGTGTTGTAAGGCGTGATTTCATGCGTAATGTCGACGACGCGCGCCGCCGGCGCGATCCCCGCGATCACCCCTTTCATGGCTCCTACAAAATGGTCGGAAGTTCCGAAGTCCGTGGTGAGAGTAATCAGCCGGTTCGACATGTACTGTTAAAATTGTAGTGGACCCAGGAAGGCTTTATAAATGGCGGATCGCTACTATTTCGACCACAACGCGACCACGCCGGTCTCGCCGGAAGTGTTTCAGGCGATGGCTCCCGTCCTGACCGAGGTTTTCGGCAACGCTTCCAGCATCCATTCCTTTGGCCAGCACGCCCGTAAACTTCTCGATGAAGCTCGCCGTGATGTGGCCGCCATGATTGGCGCCACCGCCAAGGAAATCGTGTTCACCAGCGGCGGGACCGAGTCGGATAACACCGCGCTGTTCGGATTTGGGAAACAGGGCCACGTGATCACGACCTCCGTCGAACATCCCGCGATTCTGCACGCCTCCGCGCAGTTGCCGTCGGTAACCGTTGTTCCCGTCGATGCGAACGGCGTGGTCGACCCGGACGGCATACGGCGCGCGATCCGCCCGCGCACCAAGCTCATCAGCGTGATGCACGTCAACAATGAGCTGGGCGTCATTCAGCCCATCGAGCGGATCGCGGAGATCGCACACCAGGAAGGCATTCTGTTTCATTCCGATGGGGTCCAGGCGCCGGGCAAGATTGCGGTCGATGTGAAAAAACTGGGCGCGGATTTGTATTCCATCAGCGCTCACAAGATTTATGGACCTAAGGGCATCGGCGCTATCTACGTGCGCAAGGGAACCGCTCTGCCTCCGCTCCTCCACGGAGGTCCGCATGAAAACAAGTTACGCGCCGGCACGGAAAATGTCGCGGGCGCCGTCGGATTCGGACGCGCCGCACAATGGATCATCGAAAACGGCGTCACGGAAGCCGCCCGGCTCGCGGCCTTGCGGGACCGCCTGGAGCAGGGAATTCTCGATCGCGTGCCCGATGCCCACGTCAATGGTGCCGGCTCTCCGCGCGTGCCGAATACGTCCAACATTCGATTTGACGGCATCGACAGCGAGCCTCTGTTGATCGCGCTCGATCTGCGGGGCTTTGCCGTTTCGAGCGGATCGGCTTGTTCCAGCGGCGCCACTGAGCCTTCGCACGTGCTGGCCGCGATCGGCTTGACGCGCGAGCAGGCTCGCTCTAGCGTGCGCTTTTCCTTAGGGCGTTCGAACGACGCCGGTCAGGTGGACGCCTTGATCGACACCGTCGCCCTGGTCGTCGCGCATTTACGAAAGTTGGCCCCCGCTTATGCCTGATCACGATTCCGCTCCCGTCGCCGTGGCCATGTCGGGAGGAGTGGACAGCTCCGTCGTTGCGGGACTTCTCCATCGCCAAGGCCGCCGCGTCATCGGCATGACCATGCAGTTGTGGAATCAGCGTCGCTTGCCGGAGCTCGCGCCGGCCTCGCCCACCGGCCGCTGCTGTTCGCTCGACGACGTTTACGACGCGCGTCAGGTCGCCCAGCACTTCGGCATCCCTTACTACGTCGTCAATTTCGAGGACCGCTTCGAGCGCGACGTCGTAAAGCCCTTCATCGCGGACTATCTCGCCGGCCGCACGCCCATTCCGTGCACGTTGTGCAATAACTTCGTGAAGTTCGATCAGTTTCTCGATATGGCGCGCGGCGCTGGAGCCGAGATCATCGCCACGGGTCACTATGCGCGCATCGAGCACGATCCTACCAATGGCCGCTGGCAGATGCTCAGGAGCTCCGATCGCGCCAAGGATCAGACGTATTTCTTGTTCGGGCTGCGGCAGGATCAGTTGGCGCGCACGCAGTTTCCCCTCGGCGGTTTTCAGAAGGCGGAAGTGCGGGAACTGGCGCGCGAGCTCGGTATCGCAACGGCCGAAAAGCCCGATAGCCAGGAGATTTGCTTCGTACCCAACGGCGATTACGCGTCGTTCATCGATAGTTATTTTAAGGAGCAAGGCATCGCCTCCGATGTCACGGCCGGAGAGCTCGTCACCACCGACGGACGTGTTGTGGGTGAGCACGCCGGCGTGCACCATTTCACCGTCGGGCAGCGGCGTGGGCTGCGCGTGTCAGCGGGCGAGCCTCTCTACGTGATCGAAACCAGGCCCTCCGAGCGGCGTGTTGTGATCGGCCGCAACGAGGAACTGCTCCGCTCGACGATGAATGTCAACAACGTGAACTGGATTTCCATCGATCCCCCTGCCGAGCCGATCCGCGCACAAGTGAAGATTCGCAACAAGCACGTGGCGGCTCCAGCGACGATCATCCCTTCATCCGCACCGGACCGCATTGAAGTTCATTTCGACGACGCCCAGCGCGCCGTCACTCCCGGCCAGGCGGCCGTCTTCTATGACGGCGATCTCGTGCTCGGCGGCGGCTGGATCGAATAGGCTAATCCTCTTCAGCATGTGGCGCACGCACACTCTTGCATGCCGCAGCACGTGGCGCACGCACTCTTGCGTGCCGCATCGACACTCATGTCGATGCCTGGAGGGCCTGTCCCCGCTTTTCTGCATCCTCAAGCCTTCAAGAATTTCACGAACCCGAATTGCAATCTCTTCTCCACCGCGTCCGCGCGATCCAAACGCACCCACACCCCGTCCCCGATCGAGAACTGACGCCGGTGGCGCTTGCCGATAATCTTGCGCGTGTTCTCGTGAAAGCTGTATTCATCGCCGCGCAAAGTGTCGATCGGGACCAACCCTTCGATGAACAGATCCGTGAGCTCGACAAAAAATCCGAAGCGCGTCGTGGAGATGATCAACGCGGAGAACTCATCGCCCACCTTGTCGAGCATGAACTTCACGCGCTTCCATTCCACCAATTCGCGCTCGGCCTCGGCGGCGCGCCGCTCCGTCTCCGAGGAGTGCTCGGCGATCGCATGCACATCGCCCTTGTATTCGCGGCGATCCAGATGCGCCCCCAGAATCCTGTGCACGATCAAGTCCGGATAGCGCCGGATCGGTGAGGTGAAATGCGTATAGCTGGCCGCCGCCAGCGCGAAGTGTCCCACGTTCTGATCGCTATAGCGAGCCTGTTTCAACGACCGCAGCATCAGATAGCTCAGGATGCGTTCTTCTGGCTTGCCCTCCAGCTTCGCCACCAACTTCTGATAACTTCGCGACGTGACATTGGGATTATCTACGGCCAGCGTCGTTTCCCGGCCTTTCGCCTCGCGATATTTGCGTACCGGAGCTCCACCCGGCGCGAGCGAATAACCGAATTGCGCGGCGATCTCCTCGAAATCCAGCACGCGCTTGGGATCGGGACGCTCATGGATGCGGTAGATCATCGTCTCGACGGCGGCCTCCAGGTGCGCCGCCACGGCTTCGTTCGCCGCCAGCATAAATTCTTCGATCAACCGATGCGCGATGTTGCGCGGAGCCCGCGTGATGCCCGTCATCTCTCCGAATTCGTCGAACTCCAGCAGAGGTTCTGGTAAATCGAAATCGATCGAGCCGCGTCGCGCTCGTTTACGATTCAAAATCTGGGCCAGATCGCGCATGGCCTCGAAATCGGGAATCAGCCGCGCGTAACGTTCGCGCAAAACCGCGTCGCCTTCCAGCACGCCATGGACGGCGGTGTATGTCATGCGCTCGGCGCTGCGAATTACGCCGCGCATGAATTCCTGGCGGATGACGTCGCCCTGTGCGTCGATCTCCAGCAGTGCGCTCAGCACCAGCCGGTCTTCGTTGGGACGCAGCGAGCACTGATCCGTCGATAGCTCCACCGGCAGCATCGGCACGGCGCGATCCGGAAAGTACACGCTGGTGCCGCGCGACCGCGCTTCGCGATCGATGGGGCTTCCTGGACGCACGTAATGGCTCACGTCGGCGATGTGTACTTGCAACGCCCAGTGGCCGTTGTCTAGTCTCTCGACGCGCACGGCGTCATCGAAGTCGCGCGCGGTTTCGCCGTCGATGGTGACGATGTCCACACTCCTAAAATCCGTTCGGCGCGCGATCTCCTCAGGTGGGATAGGAGCCGGAATCGAGCGTGCCTGTTCCAGCACCTCCTCCGGAAACCGGTGCGGAATGTGATGCGAGCGGATCAAAATCTCCACATCGATTCCGAAATCGCCGGGTTTGCCGAGAATCTCGATCACCCGTCCCGCGGGCCTATCGCCGTCTTCGCCCCAGTCCACGATCTCGGCGTTGACGATCATCCCCTCCATATCCTCTTCGGAGTGGATTTGCATCGCCTCAGCGCTGACCCTATCCCCTACGCGATGAACGGAACTTGCTCCGGGAGGAATCGCCATGCCATCGGGAATCTCGATCCACTGGCGGATGCGCGCGTCGTGCGGCACCACATAGGCTCCGCGGCGGCGCAGCCGAAACTCCCCGACCACCGTGGGATGCGCCCGCCGCATCACCTCCACGATCTTGCCTTCGGTCTTGCCCTCGCGATCCGGGCGCGTAATGCGGACCGCCACGCGATCCCCGTGCATGGCGCGGTCGGCCTCTTCCTTGGGCAGAAAAATATCGCCGACCATGCCGGGCACGGGCTGATCCGGGATCACGAATCCGTAGCCGTCGCGATGGACGCTGAGCCGTCCTTCAATCGGCGGCGCACCTTTCGCCTTCGCTCGCGCGTGAGGTCGCGTCTGGGGATGTTTATGACGAGGCGGCACGCTCCATTATAGTGAGACGAAATGACGGACTGTCACGGTTCTGAGGCGTCGTCTATCCAGCACTTATGACAAGGCGCAGAGCTTAACCTCGTTCTTCCATCCATAACCCGCTTCCGGTTCTGTTGGTTTAACTCTTACCGTGCCGGAGGCATCCTTAGAAAAACTTCCAACGTGCTGCTGTTGGTCCGTCGCGACAACGCACCAGCTTCCAGGAGCGGTCACACGACCGTCGGTGCCGTACCTAAATCTGCCCGGTACGCAGAGGACGCCTTCGCCGCCGGGTTCTTTGAGTTTTGCAAGAAGGGCTTGTCTACGCCGCTGGACGCTGTCATCCCCGTCTACGGCCGCGTCCATGCATATCAGCGCGCCGACTCGAACGCCGTTGTAAGTTAGGGGGTTGCATCGGTCCAAGTTCTGCGCTCGAGGCTCATAGAAGTTGGTGAAGTCATTGCCGGACTTGTAGCACATGAGGCACGGCCCATCCGCGTCGACCCAATAGGCGCTGTTGTCTCGCCATCCAGAATTCCAACGACGAAGAACAAACCGAAACGAGCAGCAAGCTCGTGGCTAAGTCGCTCCAGGATTCCATCAGGGGGTAGCGGGTTCGGCGGGTTGTAATCATGCCCATTGAACGCCTCTGGGAGCACAATTAGCGAGCCGCCAATATCTCGGTCTGTGTATTCCCTTTCGATCGCCTCGCGTAGCGCCTCGATTGGGCAGCCCGAGTTTTCTGGAAAGTGAAAGAACCCGATTTGCTTTATGCGTGCCAAGGCCTTGAGTCTCTACGCGTATAAGTACACTCCATTGTAGTGAGAGGAAATGGAACTCAAAACAATTCGCCTGGAAATTCCCACGGACGGGAACATCATCGTCGGCCAGAGCCACTTCATCAAGCCGCTCTAGCGGACCAGTTGAAGGCGCTTTAAGTCCTCTTCCCTCCACCGAGCCTGCGACTCGACGATGGACTTCAGAGTCTTAATCGTGAACGTGTCGCCTGTACCGTGCGGAGCCACAGTGACGCGGCGGCCGTCGGCGTGGCGGAAACGCCGATGCGACCCTGTTTGGCGGACGAAATAGAAGCCATCGCGCACGAGCGCGGCGATGAGCTCTCGGGCCGTGAGCGACCGGAGGCCACGATAGTCGATGGCCATGCTTCGCGTTAAACGGTGACCGCTATGCGGGGTTCCTCTTCGGAGACGTTCTCGACATCCACGGAATCGTGCGGGCCTTCCGGCAGGGGTTTTCCTTCGTCGACGAACTCCTGGACGATCATGTGAATCACTTCGCTGATATTGCGCAGCGCTTCCTCGCGCGTGCGGCCGGACGTCGCTCCGCCGAGGCTCTCCAAGGCCGGACACCGGGCGTGCCAAGCCGGATTGCCTTGCGCATCTTCGTCTGCCTCTACCACCACTTTGAAGCTATACGTCTTCATGAATATTTCCGCGGGTTTCGTTGATCGACGCCTTCAGTTTACGGGGAGCATCCAGCGGCGTCAAACAGCCAGCGCTCTCCATTATAGTGAGAGGACATGGAACTCAAAACTATCCGCCTGGAAATTCCCACGGACGGGAACATCATCGTCGGCCAGAGCCATTTCATCAAGACAGTGGAGGATCTCTACGAAGCCATCGTGAACACCGTGCCGCAGATGAAGTTCGGCATCGCCTTCAACGAAGCTTCCGGCGCTTGTCTGATTCGCGTGGATGGCAACGATCCCGAACTGGAGGCCAACGCTACGGAAAACGCCCAGGCCGTGGCCGCGGGACATACCTTCTTCATCGCGATGCGTCACGGCTATGCCATCAACGTGCTGAACCGCATTCGCGAGATCCCCGAAATGTGTTCAATCTACTGCGCCACCGCGAATCCAGTCGAGGTGATCGTCGCGGAAACCGAGCAGGGAAGAGGCATCCTCGGCGTGATCGATGGCTCGTCGCCGAAAGGCATCGAGTCGGCGAACGATCGCGAATGGCGGCACGAGCTGCTGCGTAAAATCGGCTACAAACGCTAGACCGAAGGGAAGGCCCTACGACGGCGGGGCTCACCGGCTCATTGGCCACGATCAGATAAATGAGCGAATGGACCGAGCCGCGACCAAAGGAAGCGGTTCAACAGCCGGCCCTCAATAAAGACCACCGATATCCACGTCCCGAGGACAGCGTACTAACTCGCAGTCACATGACTGATTTGAAATTGCGGCTCGATATCGGTGTAATTCGGGATGTCCGCGATAAACTCAGCCCCGTGCGCTCCCATCGTCTGTTGGAAAGCGTCCACGTTATCGAAGTACAGGCGGCCGATGCTGGCGTAGGGTGCCGGAGCCCCCGGCGCTCCACCGGTCATCCCCGTGTCGATCTCATAGCGGATCATACCGGAGCTTTTAGCCTTGTCCAACACGAATGGCATGTGCTTTTGGGCATAGTAGTCGTGATCGAACTTCTTGCCGGCAGCGTTCGGGTAGAAAACGGAGACACAGACCATAGATAAAGACTGTATAGCAAAACGTTTTCGATGTCGAATCGCAGCCTATCCTCGTGGTATGTTGAAACGCCCATGAGTGCGAGAACGACTTCTCAAGCGACCAGAGCAGGTGCGGCCACCATCGCCGCGCGGCTCGACCGTCTGCCGAGTACTCGTTCGATATGGACCCGCGTCGTTCTCCTCTCCCTCGGCGGGTTCTTCGAGTTCTACGACATGTTCTTCACCGGCTATATCGGGCCGGGCCTGGTCCGCAGCCACATTCTGACGCCCACCACGACCGGCTTATTCGGAGCCACCGGCCTCGCGAGCTTCGTCGCCGCGATGTTCTCCGGCTTGTTCCTGGGAACCATGGTCTTCAGCTTCCTGGCAGACCGCCTCGGACGCCGCGCGATCTTCACTTACTCGCTGCTGTGGTATTCGGCCGCCACCGTCATCATGGCGTTTCAGAACGACGCCTTCGGCCTGAACCTGTGGCGCTTCATCGTGGGCATCGGCGTGGGCGTGGAGCTCGTCACCATCGACGCTTATCTCTCCGAAATGGTTCCGGCCAATCTGCGCGGGCGAGCCTTCGCCTGCAATAACGTGATCCAGTTTTCGTCGGTCACCGTAGTCGCGCTGCTCTCTTGGTTGTTAGTCCCGAGAACGCCTTTCGGCATCGACGGCTGGCGCTGGGTGATGCTGATCGCCGCCATCGGCGCGATCTTCGTGTGGTGGATTCGCCGCACCGTTCCGGAAAGCCCTCGCTGGCTTGCTCGCCACGGACGCATTGCGGAAGCGGAACGCATCATGGATCGCATGGAGGCGGATGCCGTCGCCGATGGTGGAGTCCTGCTGCCTCTGGCGAAGTTGCCCGAGCCCGAAGGAACGCGCGGCAACTTCGCCGAGATTTGGAAGGGCCCATACCTGCGCCGCACCATCATGCTGACCATCTTCAACCTGTTTCAAGCCATCGGCTATTACGGTTTCGCCAACTGGGTGCCGACGATGCTCATCAAACAAGGCATCACGCTCACGAACAGTCTGGAGTACACATTCCTGATAGCGATCGCCGCCCCATTCGGACCGCTGCTCGCGGTGATCTTCGCCGATAAGGTCGAGCGCAAATGGCAGATCGTAGGAGCGGCGGCGGGCGTCGCCATCTCCGGGACACTTTTCGGGCAAACTACGTTTGCCCCTCTGCTGATCTTCCTCGGCGTCCTGCTGACGCTTTCGAACAACGCCATGTCGTTCGCGTTCCATACTTATCAGGCGGAACTCTACCCGACGCGGGTGCGTGCCCTCGCCATCGGATTCGTATATTCCTGGAGCCGCCTGTCGGTCGTTTTCAGCGCCTTCGTGATCGCCTTCATCCTGGACCGATTCGGCGTCGCTGGAGTCTTCGCGTTCATCTCCGGCGCGATGATCGTCGTGATGGCCGCGATCGGTATCATGGGCCCCCGAACCCGCGGCCTCGCCCTCGAATTGATCTCCGAATAGTGCGAGTTCCACCAAAGCCGCTACCATTCAGCCAAACGACACCCGTGTCATCCCGAGCGAAGTCGAGGGATCTGTTGTTTGGCCGCCTACCGAGCCGCGACAGTGATGGAGCGGGGCCGAAACCGACTTCTATCTATCTATCTATGCGCTAAAACAACCCCAGCTGATCCGTCGATTCTGGTTCCGCCTTCGCTGGCCGCTTGCGCTTCAGCGGGCTCCCAATCACCCCGAGCACCAGTAATTCCCGCAGCGCTTCCCTTGGCACGAAGAGCCGCTGTCCCAGAAAGGAAGGATCGGGAGGAATAACCTGGAACCCCTCTGGTTCCAGCAACATCAGGTTATTCGGAATGACTCCCTCGGAGGTGTCGCCGTCGCGGAAGGTCAGGCGCACCCACAAGCCTGCCGTTTTCGGCCGTGCGGCGTAAGCGCGGTTCGCGTGCCAGCCGTCCCCATCCTCGAAATCTCTAACAAAACAAACAGCTTTTACCTCTGAGTAGGGCACGTGAACTAGCGTGCCGGAGGGGGTTAGCAGTTCGACCGAATCCGCGCTGAATCCCCCCGGCGTTTGGACGAAGCCGGGAACCGGATCCCGGTCAAACCGGGTGACGATTACCTTTTTGTTGGTCGCCACTGACTTTCTTTGTTCGCCACTTACGCAGTCTTTGTGAGCTTTTCCTTTTAAACAATTTCGTAAATATTGTATCATTGGCACGATGCAGGCGATGCCGCCGCTGTCCCGGCCCCTTTCGGCGGCCGTACAGTCTTTTCTGAACTATTGCCGGGTCGAGAAGGGGTTAGCGATTAACTCCTTGAGCTCCTATACGCTTGATTTGCAAAAGCTTAGCTCATACACAACGAAGTCCGTCCGGGACCTGGATGAGGCGGAACTGAACGGCTACGTGCAGTTCCTTTACGAGAGCGGCCTCTCGCCGCGTTCGATTGCGCGGCATATTACGACTTTGAGAACTTTTTACCGATTCCTGTTGGCCGAGGGCGAGGTCGATCGCGACCCGACCGAGCGCCTCACGCCTCCGCGCCAGTGGGCAACGCTTCCCAAATATTTAAATCGCGAAGAGGTCGACCGCCTGTTGGCGGTGCCATCTCTAGACAAACCCGCCGGTTTGCGCGACCAGGCCATGCTGGAGCTTCTTTATGCGACCGGCCTCCGCGTATCGGAGCTGTGCGGGCTGGAGCTTTCCGCGGTCCAGCGCGATGCCGGTGTTTTGCGGGTTACCGGGAAGGGAAACAAGCAGCGGCTGGTGCCGTTTGGAGAAGCGGCGGGCGAGGCTGTCGACCGGTATCTCACGAACGGACGTCCGGCTTTGTTGAAGGGACGGGCATCCCGTTATCTTTTCGTGACCGCGCGCGGGGCGGCCATGTGCCGTCAGAGCTTCTGGAAGCTGTTGCGCGACCATGGATTGAAGGCGGGACTGACGAGGAAGCTGACGCCGCACGTGATCCGGCACAGCT
>Ga0181521_10007885_pt1 | contig 11109 bp, 9 predicted proteins | sample PEATcosm2014_Bin_32_FD_119764 | JGI IMG/M metagenome (GOLD analysis project Ga0181521, IMG submission 119764) | Peatland microbial communities from MTU Mesocosm Facility, Houghton, MI, USA - PEATcosm2014_Bin02_60_metaG | ecosystem: Environmental > Terrestrial > Soil > Wetlands > Peat | place... | reverse complement strand
CGTCGAACGTCGCATCGACCTCGCGGAGGTGAATGGCCGTGCGTTTGTTAACAACGTCTCGCTAGGGATCTACGGTGACGCAGTCCGCAGGTCGGCCTATCGAGATGCCAAGGTGCGTACGGTCCTGGAGACTGCCGATGAGGTGATGCGACAAGGCGGGGTGCTGCCTGCACTCCACCTAAAGAGTCTCGCCTAATACAGTGACAAGACCGCCTGCCAAGTGACAGACTGTTGCCATGGTCTTTCTCGTGGTGCTGTGGGCTACAGCCGCGATGTCGGTGGGCATCCGGTCGCGACGGGACTTTGCGGGACTCGAGCAGCGGCGCCGGAAAGCGGCTCGGCTGTTCGCCAAAGGAAAGTCCCAGGCCGAGGTGGCCCGCGAGCTTGAGGTGTCCCGCCAGAGCGTGAGCCGTTGGTACGCCGACTGGCGGGCGGGCGGGGTGAGCGGTCTCGCCGCGGCCGGCCGTGCAGGCAGGATGCCGAAGCTGACGGCCGGTCAGTTCGAAGCGATCGAGCGCGAGCTCGAGAAGGGGCCGAGGGCGCACGGCTACCCGACAGAGCTGTGGACCCTCGCCCGGGTGGCAGAGGTGATCGAGGCCACGACGGGGATCGCCTACCACCCAGGCCATGTCTGGAAGATCCTGCGTCAAAAGCTTCACTGGAGCCGACAACGTCCGGCGCGCCGGGCCGTCGAGCGCGACGACGAGGAGATCGCCCGCTGGGTCGCCGAGGACTGGCCCCGGGTAAAAAAAACGCCCGACGACGCAAGGCTTTCATCTGCTTCCAAGACGAGTCGGGGTTCAGCCTCCTCCCCTCGGTGAGGGCGACGTGGGCGCCGCGGGGCAAGACCCCGGTGCTACGGCACCGCTTCAACTGGAAGCGCCTCTCGATGGCCGCCGCCCTCGGCTACGCCCCCGACGGCTCGGACGCCTGGCTCGTGTTCCAGGTGCGCCCCGGTGCCTACAACGACGAGAGCCTGATCGAGTTCCTCCTCGAGCTGTGCGAGCACCTCGGGGGCGCCAAGGTGACGCTCATCTGGGACGGGCTCCCCTCGCACCGCAGCAAGACGATGAGGGCCTTCATCGCCTCCCAACGCCGCTGGCTCGTGGTCGAGCGCTTGCCCGCCTACGCGCCTGACCTCAACCCGGTCGAGATGATCTGGGGGAACCTCAAGTCGTCCGAACTGGCAAACCTGTGCGTCGAGGCCATCGATCAAGCAGGTGAGGCTGCCGACGCCGGGCTCGAGCGGATCGGAAGTGACGCCAACCTTTGCTTCGCTTTCCTGCGGCACACGGGGCTCTCCCTGTGATCGACTTGTCACTGTATTAAGCGAAGCTCTTTAAGTCTCAGCACACGACAGCCTTTGTGGAGTTGTCATCGGCTGTCCACAGCAAGGTCTCCGAGATCGGTGTCACTGATGCGCCCACCGATCGTGGCTGTCTTTGCTTTCTGAACCCGCCCAACGACTTGCCGCTCGAGAAGATTATTCCAGCCATGAGGCGGCTCTTCATGGACTCCGGGGTGGCTTCGTCGCGCCCTGGTGTCGATGGGAAAGGTGTTGCGGTTGTGACAGGTGGGGAGTCTGTTCCCACCCGTCAGGGCCGCAATACAGGGACTCCCTCCTCGGGAGTGCACGACAACAAGCAGGGGGACCCATGGGTTCCTGACACGAACCAGGGACCCGTGGGGTTCTGCGGCAAAGGCGACGTGGTGATCCACAGGCCCCGTCCTGTGACGAGCAACCGCGAAACCGAGGCCCGAGCCGAGTTTGTCCGATCCACAAGGTGTTGCGGTTCTGCCAGGCGGGGCATTGCTACCCGCCCGTCCCGACCGCACCAGCAGGGCACTCCTCCATCGGAGTGCCAAGGGGGGAGAGATCTGTGAGTTCGACGACCTAGTCAAGCCGTCCACCTGGACGGCAGGAGCTGGATGACGTGAAGCTTCGCTCAGTAGCACTTGTGGGAGTGATGAGCCTGGCGGCCCTGGGCATGATCGGGGCTGGCGCTCACGCCGCCTTCACCACGTCCACAACGAGCAGCCAGACGATCACAGCAGGCACCTGGGGCGCTCCCCCGACGGTCACGATCACCTACCCGGTGAACAACACCACCTACGGAGCCAACTGGGGTGGAGCGATCTCCGGCACCGCCTCGTCGAACTCCGGGGCCGGGACCTACGTCAGCGCCGTCTCGGTCGCGATCGAGGACACTGCCACAGATCTGTGGTGGAACGGCATCTCGTTCAACAGCTCCAGCGAGACCTTCGTCGGGGGGAGCGGGACCACGAGCTGGAGTCTCCCCCTCGGAGGCGCAAGCCTGACCTCGGGGGTCACCTACAAGGTCATCGCCAAGGCCACCGACAACATCGGGTACGTCGGCACCTCCTCGACGGTGAGCTTCACCTACGAAACGGCTCTCCCGACGGTCACGATCACCTACCCGGCGAACGGCACCAACGTCTGCGCTTGCAGCTACACGGGCAAGATCACCGGCACCGCCTCGTCGAACTCGGGGTCGGCGACGACCATCACGACCGTCTCGGTCGCCATCGAGAACACCACGACGGGCAAGTGGTGGAGCGGCTCCTCGTTCAGCGCCAGCAGCGACTATTTCGTGAAGGCCAGCGGCACGACGAGCTGGACGCTTGCCCTCGCAGGCTCCAGCCTGACCACGGGTGACGCATACAGCGTCGTCGCCGAGGCGACCGACAGCCTCGGCAATGTCGGCACCAGCTCCACGGTGAGCTTCACCTACTGCATCAAGACCGCTCCACCGACGGTCACGATCACGTACCCGGTGAACAAGACCACGTATGGCACAAACTGGACCGGGACGATCACCGGCACCGCCTCGGCGGGGACCGGGGCGACGATCACCAAGGTGTCGGTGACCATCGAGGACACCGCTACGAAGCGCTGGTGGAACGGCTCGTCGTTCGGCGCCACGAGCCAGACCTTCGTTGCGGCCACCGGCACCACGACCTGGATGCTCTCCCTGGCGTCCGGCAACCTCACCTCGGGAACCACCTACACAGTCATCGCCAAAGCCACCGACAACCTCGGGAACACCGGGACCTCATCGACGGTCAGCTTCACCTACTGCGTTCACACGGCGCCCCCGACGGTCACGATCACCTACCCGGTGAACAACGCCACCTACGGCACAAACTGGACCGGGGAGATCACCGGCTCGGCCTCGGCGGGCACTGGGGCGACCATCGTCAAGACTTCGGTGGCCATCGAGGACACCAAGACGGACAAGTGGTGGAACGGCACCTCGTTCGGCGCCACGAGCCAGAGCTTCGTGACAGCCACCGGCACCACGACCTGGCTGCTTCCCCTTGGAGCAGGGAGCCTCACCTCGGGTGACACCTACCGCGTCATCGCCGAGGCGACTGACAGCCTTGGCAACGTCGGCACCAGTTCGACGGTGACCTTCACCTACTGCAACCGCAGCACGGCTCCCCCGACGGTGAGCATCACCTACCCGGTGAACGCAACCACCTACGGCGCTAACTGGACAGGGAAGATCACCGGCACGGCTTCATCGAACTCGGGGGCTGGGACGACCATCACGGGCACTGCCGTGGCCGTCGAGAACACCAAGACAGCCAAGTGGTGGAACGGCACCGGCTTCAGCGCCTCTAGCCAGACTTTCGTCACCGCGAGCGGCACGACGAGCTGGTCTCTCGCCCTGGCGAAGGTGAACCTCACCTCGGGGATCACCTACAGCGTCATCGCCCAGGCAACAGACAGCCTCGGCAACGTCGGCACCAGTTCAACGGTCAGCTTCACGTACAGCAGCTCTCCGCCGACGGTGGCCATCACCTACCCGGCGAACAACACCACCTACGGGTCCAACTGGACAGGGAAGATCACGGGTACGGCCTCATCGAACTCGGGGCCTGGAACAACGATCACGGGCACTACGGTGGCCGTCGAGAACACCAAGACAGCGAAGTGGTGGAACGGCTCGTCGTTCGGCGCCACCGCCCAGACATTCGTCACGGCAACCGGCACCACGGGCTGGTCGCTTCCCCTGGCGAGGGTGAACCTCACCTCGGGCGTCACCTACAGCGTCATCGGCCAGGCCACAGACAGCCTCGGCAACGCTGGCACCAGTTCGACGGTCAGCTTCACCTACTGCACGGCTCCACCGACGGTCGCTATCACCTACCCGGTGAACAAGACCACCTACGGCACCAGCGCCAGCTCGTGGACAGGGAAGATCACCGGCTCGGCATCGTCGAACTCGGGGGCCGGGATGACCATCACGAGCGTGTCGGTGGCCATCGAGAACACCTCCACCAAGCGTTGGTGGAACGGCACCTCGTTCAGCGCAACCACCCAGACCTTCGTGGCAGCCAGCGGCACGACGAGCTGGTCCCTTGCCCTGGCGAAGGTGAATCTCACCTCGGATGACACCTACAGCGTCGTCGCCGAGGCTACCGACAGCCTCGGCAACGTCGGCACCAGCTCGACGGTGACCTTCAGCTACATCAACCAGTGCACGGGCCACGCGCTCGGTGGTTCACATGACTAGAGCACGAAGACCTCAACGCTCAGCTCTCGATCGACAAGGTGTTGCGGTCCCGGTTGACGGGACATTGCGTCCCTCCTATCAGGACCGCACCAACAGGGCACTCCCCAGGCCGTACCTGGTCGCCGGGACTGCGGGGACCCGAGGTTCTGATCGATCACTTCATGCAGATAACAGGAGCACGATGACATGAAGCTTCGCACGGTTGCACTTGCGGGAGTGATGAGCCTGGCAGGCCTGAGCCTGATCGGTGCCGGTGCTCACGCCGTCTTCACCACCCAGACCACCAGCGCCCAGACGATCAGCGCTGGGAATCTCGGCTTGGTCCTGAACGGTCCCGTCGGGACATCCTGGCCCGGCAACGGAACACCCAACATGACACTTCCGAGCATCGGACCTGTCGGATCGTCGTTCATCAGCCCCGCCCAGGTCATCACCATCACCAACAACGGCTCCCTCACGGCAAGCGAGATCAACCTCCAGGTGACCGACAGCCCCGGCAACTCCGAGGGCAGCGCCTTGGCCAAAGAGATGTCCATGTGCGTCTACAGCGACAGCTACGTCCTGTTCAACGGCCCTTTGGCAGCCGACGAGACACTAGGCAACATGGCGATCGTAGGCACGATCGCACCAAGGGCGACTGACACCTACCAGGCCGTGTTCTACGCGGGCGACGAACCCACAGGGTGCGGCAACGTGTCCGGCTACCAATGGGCCACGGCCGACGCCACGAGTGGCCCGTACACGACCTACCCCGTGGGAGCAAGCGCACCAGATGCTGGATCGCCCGTGGGCTACAGCAACTTGGCGGGAACCCTGCAAAACGACGCCGAGGGCGGCACCGACACCGTGTCCGTCACGATCACCTACTCGGCCTAGCCCGCCCACCAACGGCACCAGAAGCAGAAACAGAAAGGAGTCCGCTCTCGATCGACAAGGCGTTGCGGTTCTGGCAGGCGGGGCGTTTGTTCCCGCCCCGTCTTGACCGCACCAACAGGGAGTTCCTTCATGGAAGTTCCCTGGCAACAAACAGGGACCCACGGGTTCCTGGCAGCAAACAGGGACCCACGTGGGTTCCTGGACGAAGGTGATGTGATGTCGCCCTCGTCGGTAGTCCATCTATTGAATAGGAGTATGACGATATGAAACTCCGCTTTATTGCAATGACGGGAGTGCTGAGCCTTGCAGGCCTGGGCCTGATCGGGGCTGGCGCTCACGCCGTTTTCACCACGTCCACTGCGAGCAACCAGACGATCAACGCTGGCACCCCCTCCGTGGTGTTGTCATCGCCTGATGCCCCCGGTTGCACGTCCTGGACCGACTACTGCCCCTCGATCACCTTGAACCCAGTGGGACCGGTCGGGTCGACTTTTGACACACCGGCCAGCCTCGTCACCGTCACCAACGTCGGCAATATCCCGGTGGAGGAGTATTCGTTCCAGTTGAGTGACAGCAACCCAGCCGGTGGGTCTGCCTCCGCTTGGTTGCAGGACGAGATGGACGTGTGCATCACCAGTGGCTTCTCCAGTGGTGGATGGGTCGTGGCGAACGGACCTTTGACGACGGGAATGGCTCTTAGCCCGAGCGTCCTGTTCAATGGCCCCTGGGTTGGGACTACTGCGACCATATTGGCTCCGAACGCTGCTGGTGCGGCCAGCCAGGACTCCTACGAAATGGAGTTCTACGCAGGGCAAAACACGGCAGATTGCGGCTCGTCGTGGAGCGCTGGCGGGCACACGGCTTCTGCCTGGTCAGGAGCTACCTACCCGACAGTAAACCCGTGGGTTGAGCCAAACAGCCTCGGCAACGAGGCTGAGGGTGGCTCTGTCGCGGTGACCCTCACGTTGAACTACGAAGCCTGAGCAGCTTTGCCTTGGTGGTAGGGGGATCGTCACGATCCCCCTACCACAGGCTGCCACCTGGCAACAGACACGGACCCTTCCTGGGTCCTGGACAAGGGCGACGTGATGATCCGCAGGCCGTGCTTGGCCGCCTGGCCTGTGGGGAGCGACTGGCGAACCCGACGCCCGAGTCGAGCAGTTCATTGCGAGGATCGGAATAGGACAACATGAAACTTCGGATAGTTGCATCAATGGGAGTGTTGAGCCTCGCGGGCCTTGGCCTGGTCGGGGCTGGCGCTCACGCCGTCTTCACGACATCTACTGCGAGCAGCCAGACAATCACGGCTGCAAGGATGAACGTGGTCCTGTCGTCAAGCTGCGCGACAAGCGCCACCAACAACACCGACAACCTGACACTCGTCAACGAGGCACCGGTAGGGTCCTCCTTCGAGACAAGCCCTTGTGTGATCCAGGTCAACAACAACAGCGCTATTCCTGTGACCTACATGACGATTGCACTGAGTGCTGCCAATGACGGAACAACTGCTGGTGCCACGCTGGAGAGCGAGACGTTTGCGTGCTTCTACGGCCCAGAAGTGAATACCAATATTGGCATCATCGGCTTCAACGAATCAGTGCCTGCTGCGATCGCGCAGGGTGCCGTCGGGGTTTCGGGCACGATACCGGCATACGGCACGGACACTTACATCATGGTGTTCTACGCAGGTCCGACAACGGACACCGGCTGTGGCACCAACGTCCCCTCGTACAGCCTCGTGCCGTACCCGAACGGGGATGGCATGAACCCAGCGGCGACAGCTTTGGACAGCAGCGCTGAGGGCGGGTCGTTCACCCCAACCCTGACGCTGACCTACTCAGGCTGAGTGCCTCGGCGGCGCCGGTGCGGCCCTTGTGACCGCCCGCCGCCGCTCTCTACAAGTGACAGCAGGACCATGTGGTGGGGGGATCTTCACGATCCCCCCACCGTTTCTATCTGGTGGCCAAGCTGGCACGTGCGCCTGTGCGCCTCGCCGGGACCCAGGCCTCAAGTTCGGCATTGGTTTCCTGCGGCGATGCCACCGTGCGATTATGTGGCGAACGTGTGGATGAGATCACCAAAGTCAGTAACCGCCTTCGCTGGTGGAAGGGATCATGACGACAACTCCGGCTGCTGAGGACGGCTCCCCTCCAGTTGAGGGCGGCGCCCCGCTGGTCGCCGAGGACGGTCTCGTCCCTGAGGACGACATGCCTCCGGTCGCTGACGGCACGCCTTCGGTCGCCGAGGACGAGACCCCTCCGCTCGTAGCGGACGAGACCCCTCCTGTCTCTGAGATCGGCACGCTCCCTGCTTCTGAGGACAACATGCCTCTGGTCGCCGAGACCTGTACTCCTTCGGTAGCTGAGAATGGCTCCCCTCCAGTCGACGACGACGGCACTCCGCCGGTCGCTGAGGACAGCGCTCCGGTGCCTGTGGGCGACATCCCACCGGTCGTTGAGGACGAGACCCCTCCTGTCTTTGAGATCGGCACGCTTCCGATCTCTGAGGACGACATGCCTCTCGTCGTCGAGAAGGACACTCCTGCGGTAGCTGAGAACGGCCTGCCGGGCTATCAGGCAGCCATGCTGATCACTGAGGGTGGCACTCCCCCAGTTGCTCAGGGCGACATCTTCTTGGGCACCGAGGAGGGCACCCCGAGAGCCTCGGCCAGCCAGGGTCCCAAGCTCGCAACTTGGGCTAGGCGGCTTCGCATGTCTATCGCCTACGTGCTGCTACTGGCTGTGCTTGGTGCAGCGGGAATCTGCGCCTTCGCACTGGTCCAGGGCTCCTGGATCGTGACACCGATCCTCTCGGGCAGCATGCGACCTGGACTGGCTGTCGGCGGCGTCGCGATCAGCCAACGTGTCCGCGTCGACAGCCTCGCCGTGCGGGACGTAATCGTGTTCGCCGACCCGTACAAGCCCTCCGAGCAGATCGTGCACCGCATCGTCCGAATCACCAAAGGCAGCTCTGGGCAACTCCTGTTCAACACCCAGGGCGATGCGAACACGGTCCGTGACCCGTGGACGATGACGATACGTGGCAACTACGTGTACCGGGTTCGCTGGACGGTCCCCCTCATCGGCTATATCGCCATCGCCTATCAGAACCACCGTGGTTTCTTCCTGCTCGGCGCTGGCATCGTCCTGATACTGATCGCTGTCAGCTCAGTCCGCGGCACAAGCGAAGGCCGACGTCGCCGACATGCACGGCGAGCCAGTCCGGCTACGTGATGGACCTGCGGTGACGAGCCGAGATGGAATCCGGGGACGGCTTCCTGCCCGTCTACGAGGACTCCATCGACAAGCGTCTCCTGGAGCATCTCGACCAGGATGACGAGGTGCACGGCCCCCTGCTTCCCTCGCAAGGCAACCGGGGGTCGTGCACCATCCCTCTGTTGGGCAGCTTCAACGGCCAAACTTGAGAAAGGTGCACGGCCCTACTTTGCTTACCCCTCGCAAGGCGACCGGGGTCGTGCACCATCTGTTAGTGACGACTCGGGTCATTCAGCCCTTGAAGGCTTGATTGAAATGGCACACGGCGCGCGTTTGCCGGCAGGTGGGTGGCTTCCCGAGCGTCTGAGGTTTGGACTTCACTCAGAGCCGCGTGTTCCCTTAGCTCTTGTGCGGACCCTGGATCAACAGCATCATGGATCACGCAGGAATGACGGGTCGCCGAAGCTCGCTATGCCGAGCGGACGCGTCCAGATCGACACAGCCGGAGCACTCGACCGGTGGCAGGTGTCGGGGCCAAGCGGTACGCGCGGCAACCACCGGTCCCCGAGGCGTGCGGGCCATCTCTCGAGCCGGACAAGCCATTCGGCCTCGTCTCGGCCGAGCAGACCTACGCCTTGCGGCTCAGCCTCGTGGCAGCGACGCGCCCCTTGATGACCTAATGTGTCAGCAAGCTTGGCATTTGACCAGTCGCCGCCGTGGCGCCGTAGACCTCGGCGATCACCTGGCTCTCGTTCATCGAAGTTCCGAACCACGAGGAGGCGGGATGCCGAAACTAGCTGCCGTTCGTCTGTTCGCTGCCGTTGCGCTGGTGTTTGCTGCGACCTCGGCAATACTCGCCTCGGGGCTTCCGTCGCCGGCGGCGGCTTCGCCGGCCGCCGGCACTGCGTCCGGTTGGTCACCGGGAAGGCTGATCGACCCCTTAAGAGGAGATCCAACTTCAGTCTCGTGCCCGACGGCGAGCTTCTGCGTAGCGGTGGACGGCAGTGGCAACGCCTTCACCTACGACGGCAGCTCGTGGTCGTCGCCCGAGAGCATCAACGCGGGGCGCGGCCTGACCTCCGTCTCGTGCCCGACGGTGGACTTCTGCGCCGCGGTGGATTGGAACGACAACGTCCTCACCTACAACGGCAGCTCGTGGTCGTCGTCCAACAGCATCGACGCGAGCGGCAGGCTGTATTCCGTCTCGTGCCCGACGGCGAGCTTCTGCGCCGCGGTGGACCAGAGCGGCAACGTCGTCACCTACGAGGGGAACTCGTGGTCGAAGCCGGTCAGCGTCGACGCGGGAAACGTCATGTACTCCATCTCCTGCCCGTCGGCGAGCTTCTGTGTTGCGGTGGACCTCAGCGGCCACGCTCTCACCTACAAGAACAGGTCGTGGTCGTCACCCGACAGCATCGACCCGAAGGGGGGCGGGCTGAACTCTGTCTCCTGCCCGTCAGCGAGCTTCTGCGTAGCGGTGGACCACGACGGCTACGTCCTCACCTACAAGGGCAGCTCGTGGTCGTTGCCCAAGAGCATCGACGCGCCGTACTCCCTGCCCTCCGTCTCCTGCCCGTCGGCGAGCTTCTGCGCCGCGGTGGACGACTACGAAAACGTCCTCACCTACGACGGCACCTCGTGGTCGAAGCCGGTCAGCATAGACGCAGTCTGGAGCGGGCTGCGCTCCGTCTCGTGCCCCAAGGTGAGCTTCTGCGCCGCGGTGGACGAGAGCGGCCATGCCCTCACCTACCACGGCAGCTCGTGGTCGTCACCCGACGAGATCGACCCGCAAGAGGGCGAGCTGGACTCAGTCTCGTGCCCATCGGAGAGCTTCTGCGCCGCGGTGGACGCCTACGGCCACGTCCTCACCTACGACGGCAGCTCGTGGACGTCGCCCGCCAGCATCGACACGGGGACCTACCTGTCGTCCGTCTCGTGCCCGACGACGAGCTTCTGCGCCGCGGTAGACAACAGCGGCCGCGTCCTCACCTACGACGGCAGATCGTGGACGTCACCCGACGAGATCGACCTGAGTGCGGACGTCCTGATTTCCGTCTCGTGCCCGACGGCGAGCTTCTGCGTCGCGGTGGACAACGTCGGCCACGTCCTCACCTACGACGGCAGATCGTGGTCGTCACCGGACGAGATCGACGCGGAGGGCATCTTGCTTTCCGTCTCGTGCCCGACGGCGAAGTTCTGCGCCGCGGTGGACTACTCCGGCCATGTCCTCACCTACGACGGCAGCTCGTGGTCGTCACGCGACAGCATCGACACGGGGAAAGCCCTGTACTCCGTCTCGTGCCCGACGGCCAGCTCTTGCGTCGCAGTCGATAGCGGCTACGCCCTCATCTACGACGGCAGCTCGTGGTCGAAGCCGGTCAGAATCGACCCGAACGGGGGCTCCCTGCTCTCCGTCTCGTGTCCGACGGCGCGCTATTGCGCCGCGGTCGACAACAGCGGCCACGTCTTCACCTATG
>Ga0181521_10007883_pt1 | contig 11111 bp, 12 predicted proteins | sample PEATcosm2014_Bin_32_FD_119764 | JGI IMG/M metagenome (GOLD analysis project Ga0181521, IMG submission 119764) | Peatland microbial communities from MTU Mesocosm Facility, Houghton, MI, USA - PEATcosm2014_Bin02_60_metaG | ecosystem: Environmental > Terrestrial > Soil > Wetlands > Peat | place... | reverse complement strand
CTCGGGCCTATTGAAGGAGGACGCCTTTCTCGCGCTCTTGCGCTCCGCGGCCGGCCAGGCGGGACCGCTCGTATCCGAAGCCACCCCGGAAACCTCCCGGCGTCACGCCGCCCGGCCAATGCAGATTCTCGCCCGCACCGGTGCCGCCGCCGACCACCCCGTCTCCCCCGCCGTCCCGGAAACGGCATACTTAAAGGCCGTGTGGCTGCGGCTGGGCTGAGGGTGTCTTGGACTCAGTCTTTCCCGCCCCACTGGTGGCCCACAAGAGGGGGCGGTATATTCAGATAGGACCTAGGGCCCATAAGTCCCATCGGCGGCCACCGCGGCAGCCCGGCTGCCAGGGAGGCCCGTGATGAGGTACCCACCCCCAAAGCCCGCCAGGGCCAAGGTAGCGATCAGCGCCCAATTCAACTCCGGCAACATCCCCACGCGCCAGCCCTCCGCAGCCCGCCGGCCGAATGGCTGAACCAGCCCGAACGGCACCGCTGGACAAGCCGGGACCCGTGCTCTGCATAGCCGTGGCACCCGCGCGTCGTCCGCGGGGTCATGGCCTGGTAACCGGGCGATGATCCGGCGGCGGGGCCGGGGCAAAATCGACATACACCGCGCCGCCAACTGACTGCGCCGGCCTTCCTATCTGTATCCCGACCTCCCCTTGGAACGTGTTCCCCTTCAACGTCAATCCGCCGATTTGTAGCGAGTTGCCCGCTCCCGTCGTCAGGAGGCCCGACAGGGATACCTCCGACCATTTGAGGAAAGCCCCATCGAAGGTGTGCAGCTCGGCGGTCATTGATATTGCAGCGGCCCCCCTCCGCCGGATCTCGAAGACTGGTCTTCCATTGAGTTCGCAGACCGTCGCATCGGGGGGGTGTCGCATCGTAACCCCCGACTTTTCGCCCTCCTTTGTGGGGTAGATGTTTGCGCCCTTCACTACGGCCAATTTCGTCCCGTCGGAGTGGAAGATAGGTATTTTGGTGGTGAAGGTATCGGTGTTCAGAGTGGTCAATTCCTTGACGAACTCCAACATCGGGGTGTCACGGTAGCGGATGGGGATGCGACAGATGAAAGTGTTACTAGCGATGACGATAGCAGGCGACTGGGTGAAGATGAGACGCTCTGCCATACCAACTCCCTTTCGTCGTCCTAGATTGACGTGACCGAGGTAGTTATGGTTCGCTTCTCCCTCGGTCTCGCGCCGGGTCAGCGGGACCCCGACGTCACCCGCACCCGCCAACGTGTCGATGCGCGCGATATCTTCCGCGGTCAGTTGGAGCCATGGCTCATCCATTCGGTCGCGCAGGCGATCCGCGTCCTCGCTCTCGCCCTTGCCCTCGGAGATAAGGCCACGCAATTGCCTGAGTAAGGCGACGTACTCCAGGAATTGCGGGCTTTCTTGAAGACCTGCCATGGTGGTGCCTATGCCTCGTCGATAATCCAGTGGTCGCGTGTGGCCGCCAGGTCGTCTCGGAACTGTCCCAGAAGCTCTACCGCGGCGGGCTCTACACACCCGTGTGTTGCGGAGTCGGGACGCAGTTGCAGGCCGGCGGCCAACCCGCCGCGCACGAATCCCCCGTCGCCCAGCCGAAAACACGCATCGAGGTTGCTACCTGATGCCAATGCAATAATGTGGCCCAATCGCACCGGAATGCGATGCCGCGGGAGGTCGCGCCAACGGGGCGCGACGGACATTCCCCCTCTGCCCGAACACACGCGTCCCGCGGGGTCTACCGAGATGTCCGTTGGGACGCGGACCCCGAGCGTTCTTGCCGTTGACCCGACCTGGGGCGCACCATTCACTTCCGTCATGACCCGGTACACTCGCGGCATCTGATCTTCCAAAACCCGACAACCACCAGCAGCAGACGCCGCGACCACATTATATTCGCGGGTGACAACCGATCGCCCGCCACCACCCGCACAATTTTACTCTACTTGTGGGGGGAGTGCAAGGCCGTTCGTCAAGGTCGTTGCGGTATCGCCCCGTCGTTCCTCTTGAAATCGGGCCACGCGGCCGGCTACAAGCCGAGATGCCGAACTGTAGATGCGTACAGATAGAGGGGAGGGTGTGGTTATGACTGCGGAAATCGACGCCCGTCGGCGGCGGACGGTCATGCGGCGATGCGAGCAATACGACCTGGGCGGCGACTATGCGACGATCACCGGCGTCCTGGGAACGGCCTCCCCCGACCGCGGACTGATGATCGACCGGCACCTGCGGCTGCCGCCGCGAGCCCCGCGCGATCGGCCTGGACGGTCCCGCCGAGCCCCCGCGGCAGATAACCAACTCCCCGACGGAGGGGATCGTGCTGGAAAATTCGAAAAACTAGGACCAAAAAACCACCGCGGCCCATGCGGCCGGAGCAGACGTCCAGGGAGAAAGTCGCGGCCGATGGGGGCCAGGGCGACGTTTGTCGATCCGCTGCAAGACGCCATCGACGAAGTGAGCTTCGACCGGCTGGCGCGGGCGGCGCGGGGGTTGGAGAAAGTGATGGCGGAGTTGGTCGGTGAAGCTCGGGAGTGAACCGCCCGGTCGCGCTGCTTCGCCTGCAAACGGCGCATCTTGGCGATAGCAGTGCTAGCACCAAACGGTTTTCCCGATATGGGTCTAGGGAAAATCCTGATACCACCACGGATCGTGCTGGTGTTTAATGACGCCGGTAGAGGGTTCAAGCGATGGGGGGCAGCCCTGCCGGCTCTTGCCGCTCGGCTCTCCCGGTTGTCCATCGGAATCCAATCACGGAAGGTTTCTCTGTCCTTACCCATGGAGGCGACACGATGACCCTGCTGGCCACTGTTTGTGATGCCCACTGGAATGGTTTTGGAGTCCTTGCCGAATCCCGCTCGGTGCCTGAGCAAAGGGATCGGATCATCGAGGCCCTCGGGTCGTTGGGCGGACATTCGCCCAGCGTCGATGACGAGACTCTCTCCCGGTACTACAAGTACCTGAGGGCGAGGTTGTCATTCCCGTTCACGGCTTACTACCCGGCGCCCACGACCTCGCTTGAGGAGGAGCAGTACCGGCGCACCGTGCTGGAATTGCTGGACCCGGCGAATTACATCTGCGACGAGTTCGCTGGCATCCTCTGTAGGACCCGCAGGGGGAAGTACGAAGTCCACCTGCCGTTGACCGAGTTGGAGATTCCGCCGGATAGCCCCAACTTCCAGTTGATCGAGGACTACTGGTTCTGGTTCTGGAATTGGCGGTGACGGGCACCCGCGGCAAGCTTATGCCGTTCCTGGGGCACGGAGAGTCGGACGGCCTCCGTTACCCGGCTGGAAACCTTGCCGCTCCCGAAGATTCTTGCGGGCCGCTGTCGGCGGGGGTCGGGGCCGGTGGGGGCGAAACGACGTTTGTCAATAGGGCAGTTCCGCCGACGGCTCTGGGGACGCTTGGGGATAGTCCCGTGAACTGTTGCCCGATTGGCCTGCTACAGCCTCGGTCCACTGCCCAATACGTGTGCCGGCACGGCGGGCAAGCCCGCCCGCTAGACTCTCCTCTAGGAAGCGTGCGTCCCGTGTGATGACCGTGGGAATTGGCCCCTGCTTCGCGATGTCGCGGCACGACCGCTCCCCCGAATACCGGATTGATCGGCGCGACGCCGCGATTGAGAGCATGAAACGCAATTCTCCGAAGTGCGACTCTTGCGGCACGAGAGATGGCCGACATTACCACACCCGGCCCATTCCGTCAATTGCCTCGATTCTCCCTCTTGAAATCGGGCCACGCGGCCGGCTACAATCCGAGATGCCGGACTGTAGATGCGTACAGATATTGGGAGGGTGCGGCCATGAGCGAGGAAATCGACGCCCGCCGGCTGCGGAAGGTCATGCGGCGATACGAGCAATACGACCTGGGCCGCGACTATACGACGGTCACGGGTGTGTTGGGCACGGCCTCGCCCGACCGCGGGCCGATGATCGACCGGCACCTGCGGCTGTTGGAGGCGAAACTGCGGGCGAGCCATTTCCTGGCGCAGGCCCGCGAGTGGGCCCGCCGCTGCCGCCGCGAGCCCCGCGCGATCGGCCCGGACGGCCCCGCCGAGGCCCCGCGGCAGATAACCAACTCCCCGACGGAGGGGATCGTGCTGGAAAATTCGAAGAACTAGGACCAAAAACCACCGCGGCCCACGCGGCCGGAGCAGACGCCAAGTGAAATACGCGATCGATGCCAGGTTCGAATCGCTCCGAAAAACCAGGACCAAAAAACCATCGCCGCCCGCGCGGCCCGCGGAGGCGCCCAATGAAAAACAGGCCGATGCCAGGTTCAAAACCCTCCGAAAACGGATGCTCGCCGCGGGCCGCGCGCTGGCCGAAAGCGGTGCGATACGGGCCACGTACCGCGCGTATCGCGGCCGGCGACTGGGGCCGTACTTCCGCGTGGTCTATTGCCGCCACGGCCGGCAGAAATGGATCTACGTGGGGCGGTCGGCCGAATTGGCCGGGCGGTTGCGGCAACTGCTGGCCGCGCTACGGGCGCCGGCTGAAGAGCGGCGGCGACTTCGCCGGCTTTGCGCGGCGGCCCGCCGCGCGCTCAGGACCCAGAAGGCCGCTTGGCAAACCGAGCTGGCCCGGCATGGACTGGTGGCGAAGGGTTTCGAGATCCGCGCCCGGCAGCCGCCCCATGTGCCGACCCCTCACGGCCCGCCGGCCCAACGGCCGCGCCAGCCCGCCATCGGCCGAGCCCCGTTGACCAGGCACTGAGATACACCACAAGTGGGGGTGTCGGTTAACGAACCCAGCCTGAGATGTCGATTGTGGGAAATACCCACTTGCCCACCTGCCCACTGTGAAGTATAATAACCTCAACCTCTAGATGAAATAGGAGAGATTCACATGACAACCAAGATGGCAGACAGCAGGGGGCGGGTTGCGCTGGGCAATGCCTTCGCCAACAGCCCCGTGATGATTGAGCGAATCAGCCCATCCGAAGTGCGGATCGTCAAGGCCCGAGTCATCCCGGAGAACGAAGCATGGCTCTGGGAGAACCACGAGGCTCTGGAGATGGTTACGCAGGGCCTGCGGCAGGCGAAGAACCGGGAATTCGCCGAAAACCCGCCTGACCTCGATCTCGATAGTTCCCTGGCCAGCGAGCTTGACGAGTGATCTTAACGCTGCAACCGACGTACCGTCCCAATAACCCCGCGATGAAAGGCGAAAAAAATGAAAGGCCAAAGGCTAGCGTTCAGAAGTATAAAGTGGACCAAGCGAGCCATAAGCCAGTATCAGGTATTGAAAGACCGGGCCGAGAAGCGTGCCCCGGCCGGAAAATCCAAGAAGACGAGAAGTTCCAAGGATGCCGGCTTATTCAAGCAGGTCGTCAAGACATTGAAACACCTTCAAGAGAACCCCCGGCATCCGGGTTTGCAGACCCATCCGTACCGCTCGCTTCCTCACCCTTACAAGCAGGGTGAGAAGGTCTTTGAGGCTGAGGCTTACGCCCAGCACGAGACGCCCGGGGCCTATCGGGTGTTTTGGTGTTACGGTCCCGGGGAACGTGAAATCACCATCATTGCGATCACCCCGCACCCGTGACGAAATGGGTAGGGACACGCTGCCCACCGCGCGCCGAACCCGCCGCGGGCACCGTGCGCAGCATGGTCGGTCGGCGGGCTCTTGGTGCCTTCTCCCGCCGCCCACTAGCCGCTGCCCACTGCCTTCACGGCCAGGTCGGCCAGTTGCTTTCCGGCGGCGCGGCAGGCGGCCAGGATGTCGGGGGTGGGCCGGTACTTGGACCGCAGCGGCGGCGAGCATGGCTCCCAGCCGAGGGCCGGCAGGGCGTCGTGGATGGCTTCCGGTCCGCCGGGGCCCCAACCGTAGGAGCCGAAGGCCAACGCCGCCTTGCCCGAGGGCTTCAGCCCCTGGAGGTAACTCAGCACGGCGGCCACGGCGGGCATGGGGCCGCGGTTGAGCGTAGGCGAGCCCACCGCCACTGCGGCGGCATCCATGACCTCCGCGGCGATCCGCGTCAGGCTCGTCGCTCCTACGCGGACCAGCTCCACCTCGACGCCCGGCTGCGATGCGCCTTCGAGAATCGCCTCGGCCATGGCGCGGGTGCTGTGCCACATCGTGTCGTAGAGCACGACCACCTTGGCCCGCGGGCGGCCGGCGACCCACCGCTCGTAGGCTTCGACGATCCGCGGCACGCCCGACCGCCAGATGACCCCGTGGCTGGGGGCGATCACGTCGATCTCCAGCGGGCGGCGCTTCTGGAGGCTCATCGCCACGGCCTTCGGATAGGGCAGGAAAATGTTGGCGAAGTAGGTCTTCGCCTCGTCCAGCACGATTTCCAGCGGCAGTTGGTAGTCAAATCGCGGCCCGCCGGCCAGGTGCTGCCCGAAGACGTCCATCGAGAACAGGAGCCGCTCGCCGGCCAGGCAGGTCCACATCGACTCGGGCCAATGGGCCATGGGCGTATCGTAGAACGTCAAGCGGTGCCGGCCCAGGTCGAGCGTCTGGCCCTCGGCGACGACCTGGAACTTCCACGCCGCCGTGTCGAAGTGGGCTGCCAGCGCGGCGCGGCACTTGCTGTTGCAAACGACGGTTGCCGCCGGATGGGCCCGCAAAACTTCGGGCACCGCCCCCGCATGGTCCAGCTCGGCATGGTTGACGACCACGTAATCCAGCCGGGCGGGCGGGGCAGCGGCGTCCGGGTGGTCCTGGCCGAGCACCGCGGCCACGTTCTCCAGCAGCGCGTCGGCAAACTCCGCCTTGACCGTATCCACCAGGGCGGTGCGGGCGTCGCGGACGAGGTAGGCGTTGTAGCTCGTGCCGCGGGGCGTATCGAAGCCGTGGAAGTCGCGGACCGTCCAGTCGATCGCGCCGACCCAGAAGACGTCAGGACGCAGCGGGTGGTTCATGGCTTTTCCTGGGAATGCGAGATTGTAGGGTGGGACGACGGGCACCATGCGCAACATGGTCGGCGAGCCCCATCTCTTTTCTAAGTTCCAAATCCGAAGCTCCAAATCCCAAACAATCTCAAATCACCGAAACCACAATGACAGAGACGCCGCGCCGTTGGTGTTTTGGATTTGTTTGGGATTTGGTGTTTGGGATTTCGTGCTTCAGTCTTCCTCTATCGGTGGGACTCGTTGCGCTCTGCCCACCCTACCGTTGTTTCCGCAACGGAAACTAATGTTTGTGCGTCGCGTCGGCCTCGCAGCAGCAGGGCTTGTCGGCCGCGGGGGCGGCAGGCCCGGCGGGCGTGCGGGGCGTCCGCGACAGCGGATACGAGAGCACCAAAACGGCCAGCAAGGCGGCGGCCCACAGGCTCGACCCCCAGCCGCCTTCCCCCATCGCATGGCCGGCAGCGCCAAGCGGCGGCATCCAGTCGCCCACCCAGCGCGTCACGAGGTCCAGCAGCAGTCCGCAGAAGACCGCGCTGGCGGCGACGGTCAGCAGGTAGCAGACCGCGGTCCGCCGGCCCAGAACTTTCCAGATCACCGGCAGGGTGGAGAAGTTGGTGGCGGCGCCGGCGATGAGGAAGGCCAAGGCGGCCCCCGGCGACGCGCCCAGGTAGATCAGGGCCCTGGCGATGGGCACCGAGGCGGTCGCGCAGACGTAGAGCGGGATGCCCACGGCCATCAAGACGAGGATCGAGACCAGCCCGCCGCCGAGCGAGTGTTGCAACTGGTCGGGGTGTACCAGGGCGGTCATCGCGCCGGCCAGGAGGATGCCGGCGGCCAGGGGGGCGGCCAGGTCGCGGGGCATGGTGACGAAGCCGTAGCGGACGGCCCGCCGCAGGATGCCCCGCCGCCGGTCGCCGGTGCAGCAAGCCTCGGTGCAGGGGGCCATCTCGGGCGGTTCTCCCGGGCCGGCCAGCCGGCTTTCGCCGAACACCAGCACCAGGCACCCGCCCAGGATGCCGCTCAGCAGGGCGGCCACGGGCCGGAAGATTGCGAACACCGGGCCAAGCATGGCGTAGGTCGCCGCGATGCTGTCCGCACCGGTCTGCGGGGTGGACAGCAGGAAGGCCGTAGCGGCCGCGCGGCTGGCCCCGTGCCGCCGCATCGAGGCGACGACCGGGATCACGCTACACGAGCACAGCGGCAGGGGGATGCCCCACGCCGCCGCCTCCAGCACCGGCCGCAGCCCCCGCCCGCCCAGGTGCCGCTCCGTCCACTCCGGCGAGATGAGCACCGACAGCAGGCCGGCCATGGCGAATCCGAAGAGCAGGTAGGGGGCCATCTCGCCCAGCACGAGCCAGCTCCGCCCGGTGATGTCCAGCAGGAGGTGCATCAATGTCTTGGCGGCGTCACGTGGCGTGCTTGCCCAGGTACTCGGCGACGCCCTTGGCGGTGGGCTTCATGGCCTCTTCGCCGGGCCGCCAGTTGGCCGGGCAGACCTCGCCGTGGGCCTCGGTGAACTGCAGGGCGTCGAGCACCCGCAGGGCCTCGTCGACGCTGCGTCCCAGCGGGAGGTCGTTCACCAGGGCGTGGCGGACGATCCCCTCCTTGTCGATCAGGAACAGGCCGCGCAGGGCGACGCCCCCCGGCGTCAGCACGCCGTAGGCCTCCGCGATGCTCTTCTTGAGGTCGGCCACCAGCGGGTAGCCGATCGGGCCCAAACCGCCCTGGTTCCGCGGCGTGTTCTTCCAGGCGAGGTGCGTGAACTGCGAATCCACCGAAACGCCCAGCACCTCCGTGTTCTTCTGCTTGAACTTCGCCAGCGCCTTGTCGAAGGCGATGATCTCCGACGGGCAGACGAACGTGAAGTCCAGCGGATAGAAGAACAGCAGGACGTACTTGCCCCGGTAGGACGACAGCCGCAGCTCGGTCATGGCATTGTCCGGCATGACGGCCGTGGCGGTGAAATCGGGGGCGGGCTTGGTAACCAGGCAGCACATGATCGGGTCCTTTCGTCTCGGGTCTTCGGCCTTAAGTCTTGGGTCTTGGCGCCAAGGGGGCAGGGTGGGTCGACGGGCACCGTCGGGCACCGTGCGCAGGATGGTCGGCGAGCCCCACCATTATTCTGCGAATTCCTAATTCGTCTACTCCGCCCCGCGTTTGCCGAGCTCGGAATCGAGAAACAGCAAGCCGACGTTGGCGTCGCCGATCCACTTGAGCTTATCGACGACCAACTGCGCGTTGGCTTCTTCCTCGACCTGCTCGTTGACGAACCATTGCAGGAAGGCGTGCGTGGCGAAGTCGGCTTCGCTGGCGGCCAGCTTCACCAGGCCGTGGATCCGCCCGGTGACCTGGCATTCGTGACTCAAGGCGTCCTGGAAGACCTCCTGGACCGAGTTCCATTTCTCCTTCGGGGCGTCGATCTGCTGCAAGGCGACGCGGCCGCCGCGATCCACCACGTGCTGGAAGAACTTCATGGCGTGCCGCCATTCCTCCTGCGCCTGGACCTGCATCCAACGCGCCATGCCGCGAAGGCTCCGCGACTCGAAATATCCCGCCATCGAAAGGTAGAGATACGCGGAGGCAAGCTCGGCGTTCATCTGGTCGTTCAGCGCGTCCTGAAGATTGGACTTCAGCATGGTCGCCATCTCCTGTCGGGTTGGTGGTGGACTGCTAAATCATATGCAGGCGGGCCAGAGGGGCGCCGTTGACCGCGGGCGGCTTCGCAGACCGGAGGGGGCGCCGCCTGCGGCTTCGCACCGGCCGGAACGCACAATTCGACCCCTCCGCCGGGGCGCACTACCCCACGAGACGCGCCACCTTTCGCACCCTACCCCTCTTGCGGAGGAGCAGAAACCTCTGCGCCGGCCGAGATCTTCTCGATCGTCACCCGGGTGAAAAGCTGCCGGTGGCCGGTCCGTCGCCGGTAGTTCTTGCGGCGGCGCATCTTCTGGACCACGAGCTTCGGGCCCTGCACCACCGAGACCACGCGGGCCGTGACCACGGCCGAGGCGAGCGTGGGACGGCCGATCCGCAGGCCGCTCTCATCGCGGCAGGCCAGGACCCGCTCGAACTTCACTTCCTCGCCCGCCGGCAGATCTCGGTAGTCGATGTCGATCTGCTGGCCTTCTTCGACTTTCAGTTGGTGGCTGCCGTCTTCGATGATCGCGTACATGACTGTCCTGCACTCGGTTTGAGCGGGTTGGAACCTTATAGTCTATAAGACCGCCGCCGGGGGTACAAGGGTGTCCTGGCGAAAGTGTCCAGGCGAGAGCAGCGGGCGGGGGGCGGCCGGGGCACCCCGGGCCGGCCCGGGGTACCTGCGTAGCGGGTCGGCGGGTCGGCCGGCTGCTCGGCTGCATGGCGTTTATGCCGTCCGTAGTCGAAAATGAGCCGTTCATAGTGCCACCTTTAGGCGGTTCCCGCCCGGAGAATCGCTTAAGGCGGGCTACGGACGCGGGCCACGCCGCCCCGCGGGCAGTTTGGGCTCCCTGGTGTCTTTCCCGGGATCCCACGCGGTACCGCACGGCCAGCAGGCGGGGCCACCTTCTCTTGGGGATTGTTCCCTGCCGAAGTATGGTCATTGGCTTTTCGGCAGGCTGGGCGAAGAATAAATGTGGCAAGCTCTATCGGCAAGCCGTGAAATAGAATATATTGCTCTCTTTCTCCGAAGTCAGGCGACAGTACCCAGTACAGGATCATCGTGAAAGCTGCTTACATCAAGAAGGTTGGACCGCCGGAGGTGATCGTCTATGGCGACCTGCCGAAGCCCAAGCCCACGGGAAATCAGGTCCTCGTCAAGGTCAAGGCCGTCGCGGTCAATCCGATCGACACGTACATTCGCTCGGGCCTGGTGACGGCGGACCTCCCCCAGCCGTTCATTGTCGGTTGCGACCTGGCGGGAGTCGTCGAGTCCGTCGGCCCCGAGGCCGAGCGGTTCAAGGCCGGAGACCGCGTCTGGGGTAGCAACCAGGGACTGCTGGGACGGCAGGGGACGTTTGCCGACTTCGCCGCGGTCGAGGAGCCGTGGCTCTATCCCATGCCGGAGGAGGTTTCGTTCCAGGATGCCGCGGCCGTGGCGCTGGTGGGCATCACGGCCCACCTGGCCCTGTTCCGCGACGCCCGCTTGAAGATGGGCGAGCAAGTCTTCGTGTTCGGCGGGTCGGGCGGGGTCGGGTCGTGCGTGGTGCAGATGGCGCGGGCCGTCGGCGCGCGGGTCATGACCACCGCCGGCAACGATGCCAAGCTGCAGATCTGCCGCCGGCTGGG
>Ga0181521_10007882_pt1 | contig 11112 bp, 16 predicted proteins | sample PEATcosm2014_Bin_32_FD_119764 | JGI IMG/M metagenome (GOLD analysis project Ga0181521, IMG submission 119764) | Peatland microbial communities from MTU Mesocosm Facility, Houghton, MI, USA - PEATcosm2014_Bin02_60_metaG | ecosystem: Environmental > Terrestrial > Soil > Wetlands > Peat | place... | reverse complement strand
GATCCTTGCGTCCCGACTCGCCGGGAAACCGTCGTCTTGGGGCATGGGGTGGTAGTTAAGTTTGGTTATAACGCCGGCCTGTCACGCCGGAGGCCGCGGGTTCAAGTCCCGTCCACCCCGCAATACCCCTCGGGAGAAATCCTGAGGGGTTTCGTGTATTAAGCTACCAGTTTGACTCCAATGTCGCTCTGCGCGTGGCTTCCGTTGCCGTCAGGTTGCCGTAGATTTTCCTGTTTGCGGGCACCCAGCAGCTTCAGAATTCGCCTGTCGGGGTCGAGTTCTCCGGCCACAGTGGCGAGCAGTTCCGGAGGCAGATCCCTGCGATGTCCATCGGCAACATGCACGTAGCGCATGGTCTCGTCGATGCGCTTGTGCCCCATCCACGTCATCAGCCGCCACGGGTTCACACCGAAGAGCGCAGCGTGTGTGCCGAATGTGTGTCGCAAGGTATGCCATCCCCGCGCCGGCAAGCCGGCGAGCCGGCAGATCCGGTAGCAGAGATTCTTGATCTGGTTCTCATCACTCCTCGCCTTCCCAGCCAGGTTTCGAACCACCAGCCCTTCCCTCGTCACCGGCAACCGCTTGAGCGCGTCCCAGAGCAGCGAGGTCATGGGAATCGTCCTCCGTGTCCTGCCCTTGGGCGTCCCCACTATCCCCCTGCGCATCTGCTGGCTCACCGTGATGGTCCCCGCCACCATGTCCACGTCCTCCCGCCAGCGAAGCGCCTTGACCTCCCCCACCCTACAGCCCGCCTCGCCCGCCAAGCACACCGCCGCGAACACCACCGGCCCCTCCTTCTCCGCCGCCGCGAGCAACCGGGCGTACTGCTCGATCTCCCAGAACTCGATCTCCGGGGCCTCCACCTTGAAGAGCCCAACCTTCGGCGCCTTGGCAATCACGTCGACGTCCGCCGCGTAGCGCAGCGGCTTCGATAGCACCGCCAAGATGTTGTTGATGGTCTTGTCGGTGAGGTTCTTCTCCACCAGCGACGCCCTGAACGCCGCGATCTCCCCCGCCTTGATCTCGTCGAGGCGCTTGTGCCCGAACACGGGGTCGAGATGCTGGTCGAACACCGACCTCTTGCCCTCCACCGTGCTTGGCTTGTTCCGTCGGCCGACGACCCATTCATTCCAGTAGCGACCATTGAACCAGTCCCTGAAGATTGGCACCTCCCTCCAGCGGCCGTATCTCCCCATGAGCAGATCATCGCGAATCTGCCGTTCGAACTCTTGGGCAGATCGCTTGTTCTGAATGGGCGATACCTTCCGCACGCGCGTCTTGCTTCCGTCGGGAGCTTCCCAGTCAACATCTATCATCCAGAACCAGCGCTCCCGGCCGGTGTCTGGATCGTTTCTCCGCTCGCGTCTTACGCTCATAATGAGCCTCCTCTCTTGAGCGGGACGCGGGCTTGGCTATCGATCATCGTATCATCGACGGGGCCGCGATGGTTAGCGCGAACCCACTTGCGAATCGCGACGGGGTCGAAGCGCAGACGGCCGCCCACCTTGGTCGACGGCAGGACGCCCCGCTCCGCCATGCCATAGACGCCCTTACGCTTCAGGCCGAGGAACCGCGCGACGTCATCCGGCCACCAGAGCCGGTCGCACTCCTCTTCGGGCGCCTGATCGGCCTTGCCGGAGCTTGGCTTCAATACCTTGATCATGACGCCCACCCGCCCATGGCCGAGCAGCCAGGCAAGCGCGCGGTGGCCTCCCTCGCCTCGCAGCCCGAGACCTCCACGAACAACTTCCTCACCTGGGCCTGCGCCTTCCGGGACCGTGCGCGGGCTCCGGTCAGGCGTCGTCCGGCCTCCGGCGGAATGCCTTCTGGGCCGTTCGCGCACTTGGCCAAGACACCGAGTCGTGCAACCAGGGCTTGATGATCAACGCGCATGTTCACCCGAGGATTCCGGCTCGCGACTTGCGCCTTCATCAGGCTCGACGCCACCGGCGTCGCTGTCGACGGCGCCGTCGGGCTCAACCGGGCGTTCTCCAGCGAGGTACTTCCTAAGATCGGCGAGCTTGATGCGCGGATCATTGACGAGGTAGTAAGTGGGCAACTCCCCTGAGTCCAGGATGCGATTGATCGTTCGCTCACAACAACTCGCAATTCGCGCAGCCTCCTTGATGCGAAGGTAGATCTCGCCTCGAGCCTCCAGCAGCTGGAAGGTGCGCATCTCCTCCGTCCAGCGGTTGCGCATGAAGGCTTCCACCTCCCAAGCAATCCGCTCTCCCAGTTTCTCACCCACTATCCTCTCGACCGCAGCGTCGAGATCACCCTTGCTCAGCATCTCGTCACGCACGGCGCGTACCAGCCGCTGCCACCGAGTCAGCTCGCCTGGGCTTTTCCCGCCCACTGCGCACATCTCCGCGACAATCCTCACGACCAGCGGCCGCAACTCCCTCAGAAGCTCCCGGTCCTCGGGGGTCATGGTGCCCCCTTCGCGTCACACGCCAATAGCTCTGCTTGCGGAGGAACAACTCCAGTCGGATTCGTCAACATGCCCGCGACTCTGCCGCATCTGCGGAACAGTCGCGAACCCAAGAGCGTATGGCGTTGTTGTCGCCGAATGCGCTCAGCGACGGCGCAGCCAGATGCGCCCGAGCCCCAGTGCCCCTCTCTTCTTTCTATGCTCCTCCAAGAGCTTGATCAGGGAGGTCTCAGGACCATCTGGCTTGAATGGACCCCAAGGAAAATTCTTTGGCAATTCGCGCTTCCCCCGTTGGTATGCCCTCCGCACCGAATCGCTGGTACGAAAACTGTCGCTCTGCGACCAATCACTCCAAATTGTGTTGACCACGTCGCACATGATATCCAGCGACGACCTGCTCGCCGTCGATCCGTTCTCCAGCGCTTTGCCGCGCCGATCCTCGGACGCGCGCGCGCGTCCAGCTTCCTCAAGGATCCGCATGCCAAGAACGACGAAGTCCGTGTAGTGCTCACGCCTAGCTCCTCCAGCCCCGACTGGCTCATCCGGCGGAGTCTGCCCCGCCTCCGTGCCAGCGTCCGCGGTCTCCTCGGAGTCGGGCTCGCGGACGGGCATGGCCCCAAGGCGCTCTATGGCACTGCTGTGGGAGACGCTTTCAACTGGCTCAGAGTAGCAGAACCCCTCGTCCGGGTCGTCAGAATCATCCAAACTCACTCCCGAACTTGGGGGATCGCCCGACACCACGAGTCTGAAGAACCTTGCTCGCTCGAAGCGCGTATGTATTTCCCAAAGCATCCGCGCGCACTCGCGTCTGTAGCCCGTCTCCACGAGCGCGGTGAGCAACCTGTGGACTGGCGCCGCGGCAGCCTTCCAGGCAGCACGGACAGGCCCCGGCATCGGAGAGCAGAGGAATGCGGCTATTGTGAGCGCATCAAGGGCATTCTCTGGAAGGTCCTTGATGCCTTCCAACTCCTTGCGAATATCGTCGTAGGTGTACGCTTTCCATTCTGCGGAACCCGCGGATACCTCCTCGGTAGGTTCCTTCCCGGTCTCTGAACGTTCGTCCTCGGTTGACGCCATTTGCGCTCCTGTCATCAACGTTCCGAAATGTGGGGCATCCACCTCTCACGCACCAGCAACGCGGTTGCACTAACCCAGTCACCTCCAATGGCCCCCGATTGCCCTGGTTGCAAACGCCGACGTCGCCCCTGCCAAGACGCCAGGCACGTCCTCTGTTCTCGAACGCCGGCGATCGTCCTCAGGGACGATATGAGTGCAACGTTACGCATTGATTGCATCTCCATGATGTCACCCCGCCGTTGTTGGTCAATCAAAAAACGCGCTTCTTTCTGCCCCGACCACATCGGATTCCAAAGTGAATGTCCTTCATAGGTCAATGGATGCCCTGAATCTCCCCCTTAGGGGCATTCGGCGAGACAACAACGTCATACGATCTTGGGTTCGCAACTTCTCGACAGATGGCGCATCATCGCAGCCATGTTGAGGCATCCGCGCGTGACTCGCAGGGAACACCACGGCGATATTAACACCAATCCGAGAGACCCTCAGGTAGTCCCGCTTCTGCTATTCCTGGATGTTGAGGAAGGCGCGTGATCTTCATGGAACTCTTTCAAATTTCTCCCGGGTCCTGCGTGCGAGAAATCCTAAACGCGGTGCTGCCCACTCGGCGGACACAGAGTCAGTCGAGGGGATATGGAGATCGATCCTTGCTCCAATGGGGGGCCAAGTACCGGAAAGGCGCTACATTTTTCGGTGACGGGTCATGGCACTCTCGTCGCGAGATAGAGCAGGCGCTTGGCGTCGACTTCGCCGCGATTGTCGCGGTCCTGCAAACCGCGGGCTTCTCCTTCGCAAAGCGAGGCGCAGATTGGCGGATGTGTCCACGCGGCGATTCGACTCACGCGCATGGGCGTGGGCGGATCTTTGAATTGCCACCGCCAGCCAAGGCAAATCGACAACGATGAGGAAAGAAGACCTCTTCCAGATGGTGGGTCCCGTTTCCGTGGTTCCCAGGGTGGAGGGCAGTGCGCATTGGGAGGGGTGTCCGTTACTCGTTCGGGGGCCACATCTCACTGCAATGGAGGAATCTTCTCAGCCTTTTCACCTGGGCGCCGGTTCGCAGAGCTAATTTTCGTCAGTTCCAAGGGGTCTTCTTTTCCTTGACCGCCCGTTGCTTCCTGCCAAGGCGGGGGTTTGGGAGATGGAGGCCGTAGTAGGAACATTGACAATGGCGTCGATCGAGCATTACGAAACCGCACTCGGTTGTTTGTTGTGCAGCTTTGGTGGGCGACACTGGCACTTTTGGGGTTGACTGGCCACTCCAACTGGGATAATGAAATTGTGATGGATCTGACCTTAAAGGCTCGACATGGCTACCAGCTTGTATTGTCGTATTCCCAGGTTCTTGCCAGCCTTGGGCTCGCTTTAGTTTTCCTCGTCCAGCCGCTACAGTCAGCTACAGTCTCCTCATGGTGAGGTGACTGTAGCTGACTGCAGCGGCGTTCGACCGAGTTCGAGGATAGTGACGCGGTGGATACCGACGGCGGGTGTAGTGGCGCTGACAAGCACGGCACCACTGGTGAACGGCCCTGACCGCCGTCAGGACGCCCCAGCCACCACCTTCCCCGCCCCTTCGAGGTCCAGGAAACTTCTCGCCACGAACTTTGTCTGGGCTTCGGGCGGTAGCGCGCGCTGGAATTTGCTCAGTCTGAATGGTGGCACGCGGGCGCGGATCGCGGTCTGGGTCTCGCCACTCTCCCAGAAGCCCGCCGCCCGCTTCTTGGCCAGCGCCTCGTCGACGGCCGCGTGCGAGACGCCGTCGCCTTCGATGCGCAGTGCGGAGTTGTCGGCCACGGCTTTCCAGCCGCCGGCGAAGGTCCATAGGCGCACGGCGCGGTCGTCTTGCTGGGCGGCGATGGGGTGGCTGCGGCGCAGCAGGTCGCCGAGATCGGCGCGCCAGGTTTCGATGGCGGCTCGGGCGGCGGCATCCGGGTCGCGGTAGTCGGTGGTGTCGACGATGATCTGGCGCACTTGCTGGCAGATCTCGAAGCCTGGGATTTGTGGCAGGTAGCCGCCCCACCTCGGTTTCTGGCCGCCCGGGCCTTCGCGGACGACGATCTCTTCAACCAGGCGGTCGGCGAAGTCTTGTTCCAGAGAACCGAGGTCGCGGCCGGTTTCGGTTTCCACCCCGTACATCACAGGATTGGAGAACACGGCGTACATCTCGCTGAAGTTCTTGCGGCCGAAGATGCGCTCGGCTTTCGTGCCCATCGAGAGCAGGCCGCCAGACTCTAACAGGTACTCTTCCCTGGTCAGGTGCTCGATCAGGTGGGTCCGCTCGGCTGGCGTGATGCCGCGAAAGTCGGGAACGCGGGCCAACAGCTCAAAGCACCGCTCGGCGCTGATGGCGCCAAATTGCAATGTCTAGGCCAGGATCTGGTGACCAGGGGTCCTGAACAGGCACGGATTCGACCCAGCCCTTGCGCGCTAGCTCGACGATGGCCACGGCTTGCAGCACGTCCTCGGGCGACTCGCAGCAGAAGGTCGTGTTCGCCACCTGGCCAGCGCGACGGCCGGTGCGGCCCATGCGCTGCATGAGCGATGACACGGTACTTGGCGCGTTGGACTGGAAGACCAGGTCCAGATCGCCCACGTCGATGCCCAGTTCCAGCGTTGATGTGCAAACGATGGCAACGTCGGTGCCGTGGTGGAAGCGGGCTTCGGCCTCGTGGCGCTCGTCGCGGCTTACGGAGCTGTGGTGGACGAAGACCTCGGCCCCCCTGCCCCGCATACGTTAGGCGAGGTTTGTGGGCAGTGGCAGGCGTGAGCTGCTCGACCACATCATCCTGCTCGGCGACCGGCACCTGGATCAGCTGGTTCGCGAGTACAAGGTCTACTTCAATGAGGCTCGACCCCATCAGGGGATCGGACAGCGCGTGCCGCGTAATCAATGAAGTTCTCGACGGACGAGCAAGGTAGCCACCACGCCACCTGGATTCCCAAAAAGCAGACTTGCCCCGGGTTCGCCCCACACCGTTCCCGTCCTGCCCCATGCTCGCCCCACACCATAAGTGACCGGAATCATGGCCTGCCCCGTTGCCCCGCGAATCTCTCCTCCTTCTTGCCGAAACTTGGCTTTCTGGCGCACAGTGCATTTCGCCTGAGGGCGTCACTTACCAAAGACGGGTCCTGGGATGCAGGCCAACACAATGAGTGGGGCAACGGGGCAGGCAGTGCTTTCAAGTAGTTACCTCGCGGGGCGAGAGTGGGGCGAAAGTAGGGCAGACTTCCTCTCGTCGGCATGGGGCTGTCACGTCATGGAGCGGACCCGCCAGGCCCGGGGGCATGTCGGCTTAGCCGTTGCAGAGAGTCTGGAACACGGCACGTCGTCAGCGTGGCTCTGAATGCCACCTACGAGCCGTACATCGATACCCACACAGACAGCGCCATAAAGTGATGCTTTCAGTCTACGGCTTGTGTCTGCGTTGCTGGGACCGCAAGCCCTTGCGGGCCGACGTCCGTGCCCAAGGCACGGAATCTCCAGCCTGGCACAATGAATCCCCGGCCTCGGCCGCTACCGGCCCAATGGGCGCAATCCCCATGGCGTCACAGAACTTCAATTCCGGCTCGAGAATGAAGTTGCGGTTTTCGCGCACCAGCTTGAACGCGTAGGCACGACCGCCGTGCTCCACGCGCAGGTAAGGCACGCGGCCACGTGCGACCTCGGCGTAGTCAAGCTCTCGTTGCAGCGCGAGTTCTATCGACCTAGCCGACGGGAAATCGCGAAACAGTTGCCCAAAGCCGTCGACATTTCCCATAACGTCCCTGAAGTGCGGAAGACGATAGTTTCTGAAGGTGCCCATTTCCTTGCCGTCTTTCGGTCGGGCATTTCGTCGATTCATCTCGCCTTCGTCGACCACGTCAGGGCGGGCAACGTATTGAAAGAAGGCGTCGAACAGATCGTCGAGATTGCGCCCCGCAACTTCAGGAAGATCGACGGCAAACAGTTCGGCAAGCGCCACCTGACCGACCGGGCGCAGCCCGACATTCTCGTGTTGCAAATACCATTCTGCGGGGTGGCTTTCGACCAAACGCTTTAGGCTGGCAATGATGTCAGCTGAGTGGTCCAGTACTTCAGCACGTAGTGCTCCCAGATTGACCCGGACACCCATCACTCGCGCGACTTCGACAACGACTGTGCGCCGGGAAACCTCCTTGCGGGTCGGCAAGTCTTCCAGCGAATCGGCCAGGTATACAAAACGATTGGCCATCAAGAACTCGTCCTGTCTCATTGCCCTCGCACTGATTGCGTCTGTTGCCGCGAGCCGTATCAAGTGATTGACGAGATCTGGCCGTTTGCCCGCTTCTTTAACCCGGCAGTAGACTGCATTGGTCGCTTGCGAGAAACTGCGCTTCAGCTCAAGATCGTTGTGGCAGTTGAGATCAAATTTTGCGGCCACTCGTCCACTGCCTCCAGCTTTCCAAATATCCGCCACCATTTCGCTCATGAAGTCCTTTCCGGCACCGGTCGTACCGGTAAACCAGAAGACGCCGAGGAGCCCGGGCGCTATGTGGCGAAGGAACGGCGCTGCCATCGCCATCAAGTAGCGAAGGACATCTGACTCGCTTGCAAGAGGAAGTCGGCCTGCCCGGAAGAGTCCGAGGAAGTACTCGACGACGTCGAACGTCGGATCTGCCTTACCTATCTTGCCCGTCTGGATGGCGGTGATGATCTTGCTTTGGGGATCTACCGCGAAGCCCTCATTGACGAAGCTGACCGGGTGTTCGTAGCGCTGGATCTTGGGGATTCCAAGTTCACGCAGGCAGCCCGCGTGGCCGATAAGCGCCTTGTTGGAGAGCGATACGACTTGTGCGCGGAAGACTACCGCCGGAGCTAGGGTGCCGCCGATGGTGTAGGCTGCGGTTGAGGCAAGTTCGTGGTAATGAGCCTCCAAGGAGAGCGACTCCCCTTTGACCCGCAAGTTGGTCGCGCCCTCGGTTGTGAGCAGGCGGAGGCTCATGGCCTCGCTGTCGTACATCAGTCGAAAGGCGCCGGCGCCATCCGTGCCGTGCAGGCGCTTTCGGTAGACGGCCATGAAGTCCGCCGGGGTCGGTGGTGTCTGACCTTGTGCCCCGGCGGCAGCTGCCGCCTGAATCCATTGCTCGACCTCGTAACAGGCTCGGGCGTACTCCCAGACCTCGATGGCGGCCTCGGCCAAGACGTTGGCCCGTGGCTCATCAGCAAACGCCTTGCGGAATTGCTGGGTGAGATACTCCCTGGTCGACCATGTGACTTGCAGGTCGGCCACTGGATCAAGGCGCTCCTCCGGTGACAAGGTTGAGCCCGGGGCGATTATCTCCCTAAACTTCGGCGTTATTTCCGAGAGAAATGCGGCGGGATTGAGCGCATTCGCATGTACCTGGATTGCTGGGAAATCTACATCGACCTTCTGCCCACGGACCGACTGGATACAGGAGGGGAGGTGCTGGCCTTGCGTGGACTGCCAGGAGGCGGAATCGGCCCCCTTGATGTGCAGTACTAGCTTCTTGCCCATCAGCGCGAACGTGCGCTTGTCGACCGGTTTCCCGAAGACGAACAGCGCGCGATGCCCGCGCGTAGTTTGGTAGGTGACGTTGGGCCGCGGGAGGCCCGCGTCAACAAAGACCTGCAGGAAGTCGGCGTAGTGCGCCTCGACGTCGACGATGATGCCGTAGTGCTGGACATTCAGCTCCTGGCTCGTGGAGCTGCGGTCTTGCAGCCAGACCTGGATATCATTGAGTCCGGCGGCCTTGGTCTGTTCGCCGGCGTCGTCCAAGAAAGCGGCCAAGCCGTTGACGGGAACCTTGACGACGAAACAGGTGCCAATCCGCGGGCTCGACAGTGCGACCGGGATTGCTTCGGATCCGGGTTCTTGGGCGGTTGCAGCTGCGGGGATGTGCCTTGCAGCAAGGTCTTTGCAAATGGCATCGAGTCGTAGTAGATCAGTGGCGGGAGGTGGCGGGGGCTCTTGGCCAGTTACCGAACAGAGGGGCTGTATTTCTGCGGAAGTCGTCAACATGCCCACGACTCTCCAGCATCCGTGGAATAGTCGCCATTCCCAATAACGTATGACGATGTTGTCGCCGGACTACCAGTCGTACTGCAATAGTTCCACAGTCACTTTGGGCGCCGACGTCGGGGATGGCAATGGCGTATCTTTTCCAGTTGACAGATTTCGCATAGGTGGCACGATCCAGGAGACCATGGGTGGAATTGTGATGGATCTGACCTTAAAGGCTCGACATGGCTACCAGGTTGTATTGTCGTATTCCCAGGTTCTTGCCAGCATTGGGCTCGCTTTAGTGGCCCTGCGTTTCCTCGTCCCGCCGCTACAGTCAGCTACAGTCTCCTCACCATGAGGAGACTGTAGCTGACTGTAGCGGCGTTCGACCGAGTTTGAGGATAGTGACGCGGTGGATACCGACGGCGGGTGTAGTGGTGCTGACAATCACGGCACCACTGGTGAACGTCCCTGACCGCCGTCAGGGCGCGGCCGGTTTCGGTTTCCACCCCGTACATCACGGGGCTGGAGAACACGGCGTACAGCTCGGCAAAGTTCTTGCGGCCGAAGATGCGCTCGGCTTTGGTGCCCATGGAGAGCAGGCCGCCCGACTCGAACAGATACTCTTCCCTGGTCAGGTGCTCGATCAGGTGGGTCCGCTCGGCAGGTGTGATGCCTCGAAGGTCGGGAATGCGAGCCAGCAGCTCGAAGCAAGGAGACGGCGACAAGCCTCTACACCACGCCTTCCTTTGAACCACCGACCCTGCCGCCGAGAATGCCCCGGCGCAGCCGCGGCGTGTTGGCCCAGTTGCCTCCTTGCCTCATCGGTCGTACCGTAGAGCCCCATGGACTTGTGGTACGAGAACAACAAGCTCGCTCACGTACGGGTGGCGGGAATGAATGGCTCATCGGGCATAGGCTTCTTCCGGCTCATGGTCCACCTCGAATTCATATTCACATCCGGCGGCGACGAAGCCACCTTGTTCCCTCTCACCGGACGGCTCGCTGTGGGCAACCGCGACGTCGGTCACCTTTTTTCCCCCGCCGCTGAGCTGACCAAGGCAACTTCTCGCGACTATCCAGACACGAAGGTTCTCTACATAGACCTTGATCGATCACGAATCGAGGCACTCGAGGCGATTCGCAACGGTGGCGCTCTCAGTTTAGATGTGCATGTGGCTGGACAGGTCATTTCCAAGCAGCACGGCCTTTGCTCCCTACGGGATGCCAGTGACAGTTACCAGCTCAACCAAAGCGGCTGGATCGATATCCTGCGCCAGATGGGTTACGGCGAAACGATGCTCATCGAAGTCCCGGTAACCGGCGGCATCGGGAAGACCACCGAGTACCTGGCGGCCGCCCAGAAGGCGATAGGGCTGGGCCACTACAGAGAAGCGGTTGGCGCATGTCGAGACGTTCTTGAGGCCCTATCCATGGGTGTCGGCGACAGCGACGAGCGTGACTCCGACTTCACAGCCCTCTTCGCGAACACGCGCAACAAAGCGAACGGCATCACGTGCAGTATGAGCCGCCGGGGCCAGTGCTACGACAACGCTGCGATGGAGAGCTGGTTCTCGACCTTCAAGTTCGAGCTGGGCGAGAAGTTCGATAGCTACACCGAGG
>Ga0181521_10007872_pt1 | contig 11119 bp, 6 predicted proteins | sample PEATcosm2014_Bin_32_FD_119764 | JGI IMG/M metagenome (GOLD analysis project Ga0181521, IMG submission 119764) | Peatland microbial communities from MTU Mesocosm Facility, Houghton, MI, USA - PEATcosm2014_Bin02_60_metaG | ecosystem: Environmental > Terrestrial > Soil > Wetlands > Peat | place... | reverse complement strand
TGAATTACCTGCTTGCCTCCCACGTGTGGCAGCAGGATCATAACGGCTTCACGCACCAGGATCCCGGATTCCTCGACCACGTTATTAACAAGAAGGCCGACATTGTGCGCGTTTACCTGCCGCCCGACGCCAATTGCCTTTTGTCCGTCTTCGATCACTGCCTGCGCAGCAGGAATTACGTCAATGTGGTGGTTGCGGGCAAGCACGCCCTGCCGCAGTGGCTGACGATGGATGCCGCGGTTGTGCATTGCACCGAAGGAATCGGCATCTGGCAATGGGCCAGCAACGACCAGAATGCCGAGCCGGATGTCGTGATGGCCTGCTGCGGTGACACGCCCACACTGGAGATTCTGGCCGCCGTGTCCATCCTTCGCGAACATCTGCCCGATCTGAAGATCCGGGTAGTCAACGTCGTCGATCTGATGAAGCTGCAGTCGAGCAGCGAGCACCCGCATGGGCTTAGCGAAACCGACTACGATTCGCTGTTCACCCGGGACAAGCACATCATATTCGGCTTCCATGGATACCCCTGGCTGGTGCACCGGCTCACCTACCGACGGACAAACCGCAATCTGCACGTGCGCGGCTACAAAGAAGAAGGAACCATCACAACTGCGTTCGACATGAGGGTTCAAAACGATCTGGACCGCTTTCATCTCGTGCAGGACGTGGTTGATCGGATTCCCAACCTGGGAACCAAGGGGGCCTACCTGAAGCAGATGATGCAGGACAAGCTCATCGAGCACAAACACTACATCGATGAGCACGGCGAGGACTTGCCGGAGATTCGTAACTGGAAATGGGCTGCAAATAAAGGAGCCCAGCCGAATGGCCATTGAATTTAATGAAGAAAACGACGGGAAGATTCTCGTCGTTCACGTTCTCGGGACGCTGGTAAAAGCGGATTACGGTCCCTTTGTGTCCGAGTTCGAACGGCTCCACCGGCTGCATGGAAAACTGCACGTGCTGTTCGACATGACAGGTTTACAGGGCTGGGACGCCGGCGCGGCATGGGAAGAGCTCAGGTTCGACGTGGAACATTTCGCCGACATCGAACGGCTCGCGATGATCGGGGATAAGAAGTGGGAGCAGGGCCTGGCGGCGTTTTTCAAGCCATTCACGAAAGCGACGACCCGGTACTTCGATCAGGACGACGCCGTTGCGGCGCGGCAATGGCTGGGTGAATCGAATCCGCAAGTCGCGCAACCCGCGGCATAGAGGGAATGAAACCAATGAGTGAGAGCAACTATGGCCACCCCGGAAACGAAGGGTCACCGCGCGACAGTGTTCCTCATACCTATCACCCTTACTGGAAACGTGCGCATCGTAACTGGCTTTTCGTGCTCGGCATGGTGCTTGTGTTTGCGGCCATTGGCACCTATGTCTTCAGCGATGACTTATCGCTGCTGCCTCGCGGCCAGCCGCACGTGACGCTTCCAGGCACTATCGGCAAATAGCGCAACTGAATAACGCCCCGAGGATAGCAATCATGAAGCCAACTGCAGACAAGCCCGATGACAAGCCGGGACCGGCGCCGGGAGCGAAGTCCGATGCACAGAAAAACCTGAAATCCATTTCGATGGCGGAGTTGCAGACCAAGCTGGGATCGTCTCCGAACGGCTTGAGTCAGGACGAGGCGAAGAAACGGCTGGCCCAATATGGACCGAACGAGATTGCAGAAAAAAAAGAAAACCCTTACCTGAAATTCCTGACTTATTTCTGGGGCCCTATCCCCTGGATGATCGAAGCGGCTGTGATTCTGTCGGGCGTGGTCCGGCACTGGCCGGATTTTTTCATCATTCTTCTTTTGCTTCTCTCCAACGCCGTCGTCGGATTCTGGGAGGAACACCAGGCGGGCAACGCCATTGCCGCCCTCAGGAAGCAGCTGGCCATCAAGGCCAAAGTTAAACGCGACGGGAAATGGACCGATCCTTCGGCGAAAGAACTGGTACCGGGCGACGTCGTTCGACTGATGCTGGGCGACATTGTTCCGGCCGACGCGCGCCTGCTGCCGGGCGACCCGCTGGAAGTCGATCAGTCCGCGCTGACAGGCGAATCATTACCGGCCGCAAAAAAGCCGGGCGATGCGGTGTTCTCCGGATCCATCATTCGGCAGGGCGAGAGCGAAGCCATGGTCTATGCCACCGGCACGGACACCTACTTCGGCAAGACCGCGCAAATGGTGCAGGGGCCGGAATCCGCCAGCCATTTTCAGAAAGCCGTGCTCAAAATCGGCGATTACCTGATCGTTCTCGCGGTAGTTCTGGTGGGGGTGATTATTACCTCCGCGCTCTTCCGTCACGATCCGGTCATGAGCACGCTGGAGTTCGCGCTCGTGCTTCTGGTGGCCGCGATTCCCGTGGCGATGCCCACCGTATTGTCGGTGACCATGGCAGTTGGCGCGCGCCTGCTGGCAAAAAAGCAAGCGATTGTCACCCGGTTGTCGGCTATCGAGGAACTGGCTGGTGTGGACGTCCTGTGTTCGGACAAAACAGGAACCCTTACCCAAAACAAGCTGAGGCTGGGAGATCCGTTCACGTTGAATGGTATTGCCCCCGCTGAGGTCATCCTCTGCGGTGCTTTGGCTTCGCGTGCGGAAGACAAGGACACGATCGACCTGGCCGTGATCGGAGGCGTGAAGGACGAAAAGTCCCTGAAGGCCTGCCAGATACTCCATTTTCAGCCCTTCGATCCGGTGCATAAGCGTACCGAAGCCACCGTCAAAGGCGCGGATGGGAAACAGTTCTATGTGGCCAAGGGCGCGCCGCAAGTGATTCTGAAGATTGCGATGAACGCCAATGAGGTGCAATCCGCCGTCGAGAAAGCTGTCGACGACTTTGCGGCGAAGGGATACCGTTCATTAGGCGTGGCGCGGGCCGATGAGGAGAACAAGTGGCGGATCGTGGGCGTTTTGCCTATGTTCGATCCACCGCGCGAGCAGGCCAAAGCAACCATCGCGAGCGCCCGCGATATGGGCGTTTCCGTAAAAATGGTCACCGGCGACCAGATGGCCATCGCCAGGGAAACTGCAAAGCAGCTCGGGATGGGAACGAACATTCTCGATGCCAGCGGTCTGGGCGATATCAAACACCACGAGACGGCCCAGATGGCTGAATCCATCGAAAAGGCGGATGGATTCGCGCAGGTGTTTCCGGAACACAAGTTCCACATTGTGGACGTGCTGCAGCAGCGCGGCCACATTGTCGGCATGACCGGAGACGGCGTGAACGACGCGCCGGCGCTGAAGAAAGCGGATTGCGGAATCGCCGTCTCAGGCGCGACAGACACGGCGCGGGCGGCGGCATCTATTGTGCTCCTGGCGCCTGGCCTGCACGTAATCATCGACGCCATCAAAGAAAGCCGCCGCATCTTCCAGCGGATGAACAGCTATGCGATATACCGCATCGCCGAAACGCTGCGCGTACTGTTTTTCATGACTCTCGCGATTCTGGTCTTTAACTTCTATCCGGTAACCGCGGTGATGATCGTCATGCTGGCGCTGCTCAATGACGGAGCGATTCTGTCCATCGCTTATGACAACGTTCACTACAAGGATAAGCCCGAGGCCTGGAACATGCGGCTGGTGCTCGGGATCTCTACCGTGCTTGGCATTTTCGGAGTAATCGCGGCGTTTGGTCTTTTCTATCTGGGCGAGCGTGTCTTTCATCTGGACCACAACCACATCCAGACGCTGATGTATCTGAAACTGTCGGTGGCGGGGCATCTGACGATTTTCCTGACGCGCACGCGCGGGCCGTTCTGGTCGATTCGCCCGGCGCGGATTCTGTGGATAGCGGTGCTCGGTACGCAAACGGTGGCGACTCTCATTGCGGTGTATGGGCTGTTTATGACACCGCTCGGCTGGGGCTGGGCAGGGTTCGTCTGGGCTTACGCGATTGCGTGGGCTCTCCTCAACGACCGTGTGAAACTGCTGGCCTATCGCATTCTCGACCCACCGAAACCCTCGCTGCCGGCCAAGCCAGCGCAGGATCTGAAGCCGGAGATCGAGACGCGGGCCTATGAACTGTTTGAGAAGCGCGGTCGCACCGATGGCCAGGCAACAGAGGATTGGACCGAAGCGGAGCGCGAGATCGAGAAAGAACATCCCAGCGTGAGCAAATGAAAATAACTTCAAACGATTACCGCGTGCAGCCGGGGAAGAAGCTCAAACTCGACGAGCGGCCGACGATGGGGAAGCCTTTTTGCAAATCGAAGAAAGCTTACAAAGAACTGCTGACAGACCACGTTAAGCAGTTGAGCGCGCTGCAACGCCTCCACTACGCATCGAACCGCTATGCCCTCCTGATCATTTTTCAGGGGATGGATGCCGGCGGAAAAGACGGCGCCATCCGGCACGTCATGTCCGGAATCAATCCGCAAGGCTGTCAGGTTTTCAGTTTCAAACAGCCGAGCGCCAACGAACTGGAGCACGATTTTCTCTGGCGAACGACGTGCGTCCTTCCCGAGCGCGGACGGATCGGCATTTTCAATCGTTCCTATTACGAGGAAGTGCTGGTGGTTCGGGTACATCCGGAAATTCTTCGTGGTGAGGGGTTGCCCGAGGAGTTGCGCGACAGAAAGAACCTCTGGGAAGAACGGTATCGCTCCATCGTGGATTTCGAAGAACACCTTCATCGCAACGGAACCCGAACCGTCAAAGTATTCCTGCACCTTTCGCTGGAAGAACAGAGAAAGCGATTCCTCGAACGCATCGATGAGCCGGATAAGAACTGGAAATTCAGTGCCGCGGACATCCACGAGAGGAAGTTCTGGAAGCGTTACATGGAGGCTTATGACGAGTGCATGCACGCAACGAGCACCGATCATGCCCCGTGGTACGCGGTCCCGGCCGACGATAAGGACGACGCCCGCCTGATTGTTTCGCAAATCGTCCTCGATTCGTTCCATGAACTCAAAATGGCGTGGCCAAAGACCACCCCGAAACGCGAGCACGAACTCGAAGCGATTCGCAAACTGCTCGAGAAGGAATAAAGGAATAAGAGGTAAAGAAAATGATCGACAGTAAAGTCCAGACACCGATAGCCATATCAACCGTCAGCGTTTCAGCCCCCGAAGCTCGGCCTCCAGTAAACGAACCTCAGCCTCCGGTAAACGAATTCAGAAGCGCCCCGCCGCCTGTCTGGCTGGTGAAGCTGCTGAAATGGACTTTCCCTGTCGCAGCCGTGCTGTTTATAGCCCTGATCGCTATTCCCGGCTTTCTGCAAAAGTGGTTATGGATGCGGCAGCTCGACTACGCCGGCATTTTCTGGACGCTATTTTCGGTCAAAGTGGGGTTGACCTGCACAGCTTTCGGCTTTGCGTTTCTGTTTCTGTGGCTGAATGTGCGGCAGGCTTCCAAAAGCGGCATGGGCCGGACCGATTCGTGGACGGCGCCGGCAGACGGCTCCGCCGCAGATCCGGCTGCTCAGATCAGACTGAAGGCCATCCTCCTCATTCGCCATATTGTGGCGCGGAGCACGGTGCTGCTGGTTGGGCTGGCCGCTGCAATATTTGCCGCCGGTGTCTACTCGCAATGGGATACTTGGCTGCGCTTTCACTACGGCGGTTCCTACGGGCTGGCCGACCCTGTCTTCGGAGTGGATCTGGGCTTTTACATGTTTCGTCTGCCGTGGTACGAACTGCTGCAGACCAGCCTCGTGGTTCTGACGATACTGGCCATTGTGGCCGTCGCGGCCCAGTACGTATACCTTGGGCTCCTGAAGCTCAATGGCCGCCGGACAGTCGAGATCGCCAATCACGCCGTGCAGCATTTGTCCCTGCTGCTTTTCATCATGGCCGGCACGTTCGGATGGGGCTATTACCTGGATCGGTTCGATCTGCTCTATTCCACCACCGGCGTTGTGTATGGAGTCGGATATACGGCGGGTCACGTGACGCTGCTCGCCCTCTGGGCAATGATAGGCGTGTCGGCGGCAGCGTGCATACTTCTGGTATTCAATTTCTTCCGCCCGCGCTGGAAAGCCATGGGCATAGGTTTGGTCTCTTATGTGGCTCTGTACGTTATCGGCATCATGCTGATTCCCGCGCTCTTTCAAAAGTTCGTGGTACAGCCCAACGAATTGAGTCTCGAAACTCCCTATTTGAAAAACTACATCGAGTTCACGCGAAAGGCCTACAAGCTGGACGGCATTCAGGAAACGGCATATCCTGCATTGGCCGATCTGACACCCGCCATTCTGGCAAGAAATCAGGATACGATCCAGAACATTCGGCTCTGGGATGAACGCCCCCTGCTTCAGACATATCAGCAGACTCAGGCGATACGCCTTTATTACAAGTTCTACAACGTCCATGTGGACCGGTATCATCTGGCGGATGGATATCACCAGGTGATGCTCTCCACGCGCGAGCTCTCACCGGAGCTCCCGACTCAGGCACAAACGTGGGTAAACCAGAATCTGGAGTTCACGCATGGCTTTGGCCTCGTTATGAACTTCGTGTCCAAAAGCATAGGCGGGGGATTCCCGGAGTATCTGATTCAGAACGTGCCGCCGCAGTCCGCCTTCGGTCTGAACGTCACGCAGCCCGCTATTTACTATGGCGAGGGGATGCCGGGTTCACGGATCGTTTCAACTGGGGTAAAAGAATTCGACTACCCGCAAGGCAATCAGAACGTTTATACCAGCTATAGCGGAAAGGGTGGAATACCGATTGACAACCTGGGAAAGAGGCTCCTGTTTTCCTGGACGCAGGCGGACATCAATATATTGCTCACATCGTCTCTAACGCCCGCAAGCCGGATACAGATCTGGCGTGACGTTCAGGGACGAGTCTCGCAGGTTGCTCCATTCCTGAAACTCGACGGGGAACCTTACCCCGTTTTGAGCGAAGGCAAACTGTATTGGATCCAGGATGCATACACCACTTCAAAACAATTCCCGTACTCGAACCCCCGCCCCGGCGACTTTGGCAGCGGACTGAATTACATTCGTAACTCCGTCAAAGTGGTTGTCGACATGTACGACGGCACTGTGTCGTTCTACATAATGGATCCGCAAGACCCGGTACTCAATGTTTACCGGCAGGCGTTTCCAGGTGTGTTTAAGGACCTGAATCAGCTTTCTGCCGATCTGAAAACGCACCTGCGCTACCCGCAGGATCTCTTTGCAATTCAGGCGACGCAATACCAGACCTTCCACATGACCGACCCCCAGGTCTTCTACAACCGCGAAGATCTGTGGGTGCCTCCGCAGGAGAAGTTCAACGGGAAAGTGGGTCCCATGGATCCCTATTACATCCTGATGAAGCTCCCCGGAAGCGATCAGCTGGAGTATTTGCTCATGAGTCCGTTCACACCGCAAAACCGGGATAATATGATCTCCTGGCTGGCGGCGAGGTCCGACTTCCCGGATTACGGGAAAATGCTTTTTTACGAACTGCCCAAAGATAAGCTGACCTACGGGCCGAACCAGATTTCGGCGATGATTGACCAGAACACAACTATTTCGGAGCAGCTCACCCTCTGGGATCAAAAGGGATCGGGTGTAATTCGCGGAAAGCTCGTTGTGATTCCGATCGAGAATTCATTCCTTTACGTGATTCCACTGTATCTCCAGGCCGAGGGCACCAATTTTCCGCAGCTCAAGCGAGTCATCGCTGCGACAGGAGACAAGGTCGTGATGCAGCCTACGCTGGACGAGGCGTTGTCAGCCCTGTTCGGCCCTTCGCAGGAAACGCCGCTGTCCGGAGCGCCGCAGGTGAGCGGGGTTTCGCAACCCAATACCGCGATCGATCAGGAACGGCTTCAACTCGCCGCTGCGCAGAAGGCCATCGATTCGCTCAAACTCCTGCTGAATGCCGGCCCTGCCGGGAAGCACTAATGAAAATAGACGCCAGAGCCGGTCAGCATCAGGCTGGTGGTTTCGGTGATCGCGGAAATCTGCTCGTGGACTTTCACTTTGGGTGTCAGCAGGAATCCCAAGCCACGTTTGAAGGCGCCACCGCTCAGTCCCGCATTCCGCCAACGACGTCTGCCGAGGGCAGAAGCCGGAAGGCCATATCGGCAACGTACCGACCCTCGCATTCTGTTCCCGATTAAACCCTGTAATTACCGCGCAGTCAGCAGCGCCCGCAACGTGTGCGCCCGCTCCGGCGCGCGCAACTGCCGCAATGCCGTCGCTTCGATCTGCCTGATCCGCTCGCGAGTCACGTCGAACTCCTGCCCGATCTCGTCGAGTGTGTGCTCCCGTTACGAAATCGTCCCGCATGCGAAAGGCTGCGGCCGACCCAGCCTCAACGAGGGTATCGAGAATGCTGAGGACGGCGTTTCGAATCGCGGGCTGGCGTTTCAGTTCCAGTGGCCTTCCGTAAACGTAGCGTTGCAGCAGGACGACGAGCATGAACACCGTATTTCAATGCCCATTGTTCCGGGAACCGATTGCGCAGCATTGCGGTACGAAACAAAAAGCCCCCGGGCCTGTGCCGGGGGCTCTTGCTCGTGCAGCAGGGTTGCCGCTTACCGGCTGACCTGCAGGCTGGCTCCGCCACCAGGGCCCTTGCCAGGGCCGCTGCCAAGGACGTCACCGCTGGATACAAGCTTGACCCAAAGCGCACCGTCGCCTTTGAAATACGAGGTGGCGCTGGCCTTGCGAAGCGCATCCAGGCTGCTCTCCTGCGTACCCGATGCTGCAGTGGTGAATCCCGGCAGCTCGAACATCACCCACGATCCGCTATCCAGTTCCTTCACGCTGAGGGCGAGGGACGGCCTTTCGGTGGTCACCTTGATCTCGGAACCCGCTCGTACGTTGGTTTCTCCGGTGGCTCGCCAATCCTTGCCGTTGCGGCTGAGGACGATTGGCGGACCTGCAGGTGGAGGGGCGCCCAGGACCCCGTTTCTGGGGCCAACGAGAACACCGGCACCACCCCTGCCAGCGCCGGGACCGCCAGATACCGCAGCCCCGCCTCTCCCGCCGGGACCGGCGCCTGCGCCACGACCGCCGCCGAAACCACCTCGACCGCCGCGACCGCCACGACCACCGGCGGCGGGGGCGGCAACAGTCATACGCCCGACATCGCCCTTGCACACGGCTGCGTTCCAAATGGGCTTGATCTCGCAGGCATCGTCGATTGCGATTGTGTTGTTTGCGTCGTTGATGAGAATGAAGGAATTGGGAACACCGCTGACCGAGCCGTCCTTGTCGTTGAACACCGAGGTCTGATAGCTCCCATTGCCGTAATCATCGTTGCTCCACTTAAACTCCATCGGAGGGAAATACACCGGCTTGGCGTTGATGAATTTCGCGTGCTGTACGGTGTTGTTGGAGCTCATTCCGAAGCTGGTATACAGCAGGTAAGAGATCGCTCCCGTCTTGCGGGTGGCGTTGTCCTCGTAATTCACGAAGGTGTCATTGTCCAGTTCATGATGGTAGTCGTAGAACTCGTAGCCGCGGATCGGGAAATCCGGGAGATCGGGCTCCGGCAGGCTGCGGCCGTAAGCCATTTCCGACGGCGTCCGAGGGTTGCCGATGTTCTCGGATTCGCCCACGAACCGCGAGTCAACCACCCGTGACGTATACGCGGACTGACCGAAGTTGCCGGACGCATGGGTGTAGCCAATTGCGTTGTCGGCCATCTTCAGGTTCCTGAACAGGTGCATCTCACCGCGGCTCCAGATGCCGCTGTTGCGGTTCTTGTAGCTGGTGAAATCCTCGATGACCGACTCCACCAGAGGGCTGTTCGCGTCAGCGGGATTGGAAAGGGACATATGCCCGCCGACGGCGAAATGGCCATCGGGCCTCGGGCCACGGTCGAACATGAACGAGTCGAAGTTGGAGTGGCTGACGTTGCCCTTGAACTCCCGCACCCGCATTCGACGCGGCCAGGTCTTCGCACTGATCTCCGTGCCTTCGAACTTACCCGTCGGATGCTCCGGCAGGGCGAACCAGAAACCTGTCGCGTCGGACCCCGCGGCTACGTTGTCGCGGTAAATATTGTCCGGATTGGTGATCCAGAAAGTCGACGCCGTGTTGTCGGAGGGTATCAGAATATCCTTGGCGTTCTGGCCGGCCGCATCGAAGTTCTTCCCGCCCTCGGCTCCGAACGGGCCGAGGTTTGTCCCGACGCACGGCGCGTCCGGATGACACTTGGTGAGGATCCCCAGGTTGTGCACGAACTGGTTGCCGTGCTCCACGGCATCCTCCAGGAAGAAGCAGTGACCAATGTTGTTGTAGGTCACGTTGTTTTCAACGAGCAGGTCGTTGGTGCCATGGACGGTCACGCAGCGGCTGTAGGTGTCGTGGATCGCCGAGTTCCTGATGTACTGCCCGTCCGCATCGCCGATCAGATGCCAGTGGATCGGATACCGCGCCAGATGCATGTTCTGACCCATGCGATTGAGCTCGACCCCCTCGACAAACATCCTGCTCCCGACCATCGCCATGATGTGGCCGCCAAAGAGCGTCTTGTCCGCGTCAGGCGAAGCCTGGATCAGGATATTGCGCGACAGCATGCCGACTTCGCCGCGTTCATCCACGCCGAAGGTAATTTTGCCGAAGTGCATGTAGTCCAGTTTCTTGTCGAGCGTGATCGTATTGCCATGGATGCCGGCAATGGTTCGCCGCTCCGCCTGATGGGGATCGAAATCCGTCGACGCGAGGACAATCACGTCGCCGGCCCGCCAGCCGGCGGCGTTCAGGACTTCAATCGAGTTGCTGCCTGCCTCGGCGGTCCTGGATAACTTCGTCCAGGAGTTCGTCCGGTTACCGTGCAGGTTCAGGGTTCCGCCCATCATCATGATCCCGCGGTCACTGCGGTCATTCGTTCCACCGATTCCACTCATATCTTCGTCTTTGACGTTGTCGGTGAGGGTAATGGTGGCCTTGCGCGTGTGGGGTTTGGCTTCGGTGCCGATTTCCAACTCGCCGTGCACCATGACCCATTCGGTGGTCAGTTCCAGATCTTTATTGTCCGCAAAGCTCAGTTTGCCGTTGATCGTCAAACTGCGCAGCGGCGGCGGAGAGACGTCTAGGACGACGTTCATATCCTTTTGAATGGTGACCACAGCATCTTTGGCCGGCACCTTTTTGTCAGGCCAGGTGGCTGGATCAGACCAGCGCTTCGCGCTGGCCGTCGAAGTCTTTTGCTGCGCTTTGAGGACGGC
>Ga0181521_10007868_pt1 | contig 11125 bp, 7 predicted proteins | sample PEATcosm2014_Bin_32_FD_119764 | JGI IMG/M metagenome (GOLD analysis project Ga0181521, IMG submission 119764) | Peatland microbial communities from MTU Mesocosm Facility, Houghton, MI, USA - PEATcosm2014_Bin02_60_metaG | ecosystem: Environmental > Terrestrial > Soil > Wetlands > Peat | place... | reverse complement strand
CGGTGCAGTTCTGAGGGATTGCTACTACGAGGTAATGTCCTCCCCGCCTACCGAGAAACATGACCGGTAAAACAGACCTAGCATGAAAGCAACCATCCTGAGGCATATCCTGACGGGTGCCCTCATTGTCCAAATCGCCCTGTGCCTCGCGCCGCATGGCCGGGGGGCAGAGCCGGGCTACACCACCCTGTACGACTTCCCGCAGGTCTCTACCGGGCCAGTATGGATAAACACCGACGGATCCTGGCCGTGGGTGGGCGTGCTCATGACTGGAGACCGCCTCTATGGCACGACGGTGGTCGGCGGCAGCGGCGGCATGGGTGTGCTCTACTCCATAGGGACCGACGGCACGGGCTTCACGAACCTCCACACCTTCGCAGACTGGCCCAACTCCCAGGAGATATACCCGAAGTCGGGCCTGATCCTGACAAACGGCACCCTCTACGGGGCAGACTACACCGGGGGCCCCACCGGTTGCGGCCTGGTGTACGCGATCAGCACGAATGGGACCGGCTACGCGCATGTGCACGAGTTCCCCCTCTTCCCCGACGGCATCAACGAGGATGGGGCGCTCCCCTCCGGTGACCTGATCCTCTCCGGCGGCACGCTCTACGGCGTCGCCGGATATGGCGGCTCCGGTGGGGTCGGCACGGTGTACGCCGTTGGCCCGGACGGGAATAACTTCAGGGTGCTGCACCAGTTCACGGAGCCGGAGGCTCCATACGACATGACCAACATCGACGGTACCCACCCGCGGGGCACTCTGGCCATATCGCCATCGGGGTCTACGCTCTACGGCGTCACGGAGGGTGGCGGCACCGGGGCGAGCGGCGCGGTGTTCGCCCTGAACACCGATGGGACGGGGTTCGTGACCCTGTACAGCTTCCAGTCCCCGCCACCTGGCTACACCAATGACGGGTATGAGCCCATGAGCGGGCTGGTCCTGTCGGGGGGCACCCTCTATGGGACAACGTCGCTAGGCGGTAGCGCGGGCTGCGGCACCATCTACTCCGTGAACACCGACGGGTCGGGCTACGCGCGCCTGCACGACTTCACGGCGACCACCCCGTCGCTCATCGTCTGGAGGACCAACGGCACCCCATGCTACAACATCGACGGGGCCGTCCCCACGGCGCCGCTGATATGCTCGAGGGACGGCAGCACACTGTACGGCACGACGAGCCTGGGGGGCAGCGGGGCGTTCGGGACGATCTTCGCCATGAGGACCGACGGCACCGGGTTCACGGTCTTGTACAGTTGTGCGCCCGCCGATTCGAACGAGGCCCCCAACGTCGGCGGGGATCAGCCCAACAAGCTGCTCCTGGTCGGCCACACCCTCTACGGGACGGGAGGGGAGGGGGGCGAATACGGCCAAGGTACGGTATTCAGCCTCGTGCTGGGGCTGACGGCGACGGTCACGGCGACCCCACAGCGCCCCCGCGTCGGCGACACGGTCACGGTCGTCGTGACGGTGCAGAACTTCGACGAGGATGACGCCATCACCGGGGTGTGCCTCTCCGGCCCGGACGTCAGCGTCGCCGGCGTGGTCTCCCCAGCGGGGTTCAGCGGCCCGACGATGGTGCCGTCGCTCGCGCCGATGGCCAAGGCGAGCTTCACCTACCTGTATACCGCCACGAACTACGGCACCGTGACCTTCGCGGCCACCGCCACCGGCACAGGGCCCGACGGGGTCGTGTCGAGCCCTCCGGCCACCAGTCAGGCCGTGGTCATCGCCCCCCAGGTGGACCTGATGGTCAAAGGCACCGACCCCAGGGACACCCTCTTCCGCGGCATCGGCCAGTTCATGCCGACGCCATCCGGCGACCAGGCAGTTTTCCAGCCCGTCGGCTCCACAGGCAGCTCGGGCTATGTCGTACGCGTCCAGAACGACGAGTCGGTCGCGAGGTCGTTCCTCCTCGGCGGTGCCACCAACAGCCCTCCCAGTTGGAGTGTCAGCGTCCAGTACGGCGGCGCAAACATCATAGGCCCCATCACCGGCGGGGGCTGGACCACGCCCATCCTCGCACCTGGCGGCTATCTGGACCTGCAGGTCACCATGGCCCCGCTGCCCACCGCCGGGATGTCGGACAACAAGTCCCTCCTCATCACAGCCATGGCGCCGGACACCGACGCGGGCGTCATTGACTCCCTCATCCTCAACGCCACGCTGGTTGCCATCCCGGTCACGGTCACCGTCAATGCCGCCGGCTCGCCCGACTCGCCGGGCTACACGCCAGAAAGCATCGCGGCGGGGTCCGGCGACATAGACGCCCCCCTGGTGCCCCTCACCGACCCCAGCGCCCTGGACGGATCCCTGGCCGGGGTCGGGGGCTTGGTGGCCGACGGCGTCACGCCTCTGGTCTTCCGGCTCGAGGCCGATGCGGCCAGCATCGCCCAGATTCCCCAGGGCATGGACTTCAAGCTGGTGCCCAGCATCATCGGCGGCGGTGCGCTGGCCAATGACCAGATCGGCCAGCGCCTCGCAGTGCTGAAGGACGGGTCCTGGCAGCCCGCCGGGGACGTGCTGCTCACCGCCGACTCCCCCGTCGCTTACGTCCAGCTCATGCCCATCAGGTCGGACGACCTGTCGTTCACGGGCCAGCCGCCCGAGATCGCCGCTGACTTCATCGTGCGGGACAACAGCGGCATCTACGCGGGCGACGCCACGTTCAAGCTACGCAAGCCACCGATCGCGCTCGTCCACGGCTACGCCTCGCCCGGCAACTGGGGCGAGGATTTCAAGTCGGTGCTGGGCGGCTCCCGCCCATACCTCGGGGATGGCCACTACGACAACTTCGTGATCACCGTCAAGTACGGCCAGGATATAGACTATGGGCCGATCAACACCGTCACCTCCCTCACTCCCCTCGGCCCTGTCTACATGAACACTGTGATGACGCTGAGACAGTGCGCCGCAGAGCTCGAGTGGCGCCTCCGCGACGCCATAAGCCCCCTGCAGGTAGACTGGGCCCTCACCCGATTCGACATGGTGTGCCACAGCCAGGGCGGGGTGATCACGCGCATGCTGTGCAGCGCCTCCCCCAACTCGACCATCCCGGATCCCTTCCGCAACGGCGCCAACTACAACCGGGGGCGCTTCCACCGGGTCGTCACCATAGGCTCACCGCACAACGGCAGCCGCCTGCTACACTACCTGCTGGCCCTGGAGAAGTCCCAGATCTCCTTCGCCAACGCGATCAAGGGCGGGGGCTGCCCCGGGCTCCAGCAGTTGGTGGCCGACGCGGCGATCATGTCGAAGATGGCGCAGGCCAAGTTCGACCCCTTCGGCCCGCAGATCGAGGACCTCAATGGCTCGGGCGACTGGTCGCCCGACCCTGGCGCCAAGTTCCACCTGGTGCGCACGCTCATCGACAACGGCTTTTGCCCGACGTATCCCGACAGCACGCCCGAGTACATGGTCCTGGGCCTGGCCACCTCCACTGGTGGCGCGTCCGTCCTGCCCCGCGGCTCCGACGGGATCGTAGACCTGGACAGCATGGGTGGGAACGTCCCCCCTGCGGCGGTGGCCGACAACGTCTTCACCGTCCAGGCGGCGAACGACATCTCCCACGCTGACCCCATCATGCTCTTCGGGGCCGACTCCTACCAGGTCAGCTCGACCGTCGTGGCCCAGCACGTGATAGGCGCGCTGGACCAGTGTGCCGCGATGAGCCCATCCTATATCGTGTTCGACTCCTTCCCTGCCCCGCCCCTGCTGGACCCCTCCCAGCAGACCCTCATCGACGACTACGCCGCCGCCTCGCCAATGTGGCAGTCGCTGAAGGACAGGATCGCCCCTGCTCCGCACGCCCTCGACGGCTCCTCCTCCTACCAGTTCCAGGTCCTCTTCCCGACGAACCTGCCACCGCTGAGCGACATCTCGTGGATGGTCCAGGTCTACGACGCTGCCGGCATCACCGATGATGGCGTCGAGCTGACCCCGGGCGGGGCCAGCAACAGCCTGGTCACCGTCACCGTGGACGACTCCCTGGTGGGCGACGTCGTGCTCAGCGCCGTCTACACTTCGACGAGCAACACGATCGTGGTGCTCTCCCCCACGCTGGTCGCCTCCATCCCCCCGGTCGGCGCCACGCTGACCGGCCTCTTGGTGCTGCCGGCTAGCATCGCCCTGCCGATCGGGGCGGTGGTGTCGCCCCAGCTCGTCGCGACGTACAGCGACGGGTCGAGCTCGATGCGCTACGCCGACCCGGGGGCCGTCGCCGCGGCATCATCGCAACCGTCCGTCGTGTCCGTGGACGACCCACTGTTCTGGCAGCTCAATGCCGCGGGGTCCGCGCAGGTCAGCGTCACCTGGTCGGGCCTCACGGCCGTGAGCCAGATCACCGTTTTCGACAGCACCACGAACGCTCCGCCTGCGCTCTCCATCCGAAATGTCGGCGGTGGGCAGATGGTGGCCGCCTGGGCCGGTTTCGAGTCATCCTACTTGCTGGAGAGCAGCTCCTCCCTGCAGCAGACCAACTCCTGGCAGGCTGTGCCGGCGCCAGCCTCCCTCTTCGGTGGGTGGACGACCGTGCCACTGTCGGCGACGAACGCGCAGCAGTTCTTTAGGCTGCGGTGGGATCCCTCAGCCATAAACTTCTGACCTGCCGCCAATAGCACGCTGGCAGCGAGCAACGGTCCAGCCCCGGCAAACGCCGGGGCTCGGCCAATCCCCGGCCAAGCAGTCGGAGATGCCGCCGCTTGTTCAACATCGCCCGAGTTGCCGCTTGCTCCTCTTCAATGCCAACACTCGGCCCCGTACCGAAACTCACTTCCCGTTTCGCTCGACCGCCTTAAGTCCCTCTGAGCTAAGCAACCCGGCCTTATGCAGCTTGTGCGCCAGGTCCACCTGCCGCGCTCCAATCCTGGCGTTCTTCCCCTCGTTCATCCTGAGCGGCATTAGCTCCAAATTTGCAATTACATTGTCCAATTCCGGCACCACCGCCCGCGGGATGATGTGGTCCACGCTCAACTTCTCACCGCGATACGGCCCGCGATGCACTATCGGCGCCTCACCCCTGTGCATCTCCCGCAGCCCGTCTGGGTCCAAACACCTCAACCGCTCCGCTATCGCCAGGTTTCGCACCATCGCCTCCGTCGTCAATTTCCCGGCCTTGCCCTTCATCCCCACAAGAGCCACCGCTCGCGCAGCCGCTTGCTTCGGCGCAATCCCGGCCGCCTTCGCCTCGGCCAGGAGCGCGACGTATTTCTCCACGTGTGCGTTGGCCCCGCGCGCGCCCAACGTTGCCAGCTTCGCCGGGTCAACCAGGCTAGAGATGTTGACGGCGAATCTATCGACATCGCCCGCCAGGCCAGTCACTGCGCCGCCAAGGAGGACCCATCCGAGGAGCAACTGCGCGACGCGCTTCACGCGCCACCATCCGGTCAGGCGTTTCAACGCCACCGCGGCCGCATACTTTTCAAGTTTCACCATGCGTGACTCATGCCACAAACCCGGCCAGCATGAAAGCCGCTTCTGGGCGGGCACAAGCCGGTTGCAAATCGGCGGCCAACATGCGAGGTTTTCTGCACGGACGCCAAATAATGAAATGCCCAGCCTGTTTCAATGAGCTGACCGAAACCAAGGTCGGGAGCCTCGCCGTGGATGTCTGCCAGGGTGGATGTGGCGGGATCTGGTTCGATGCCTTCGAACTGCAGAAGGTTGACGAACAGGACGAAGCCGCGGGGGAGACCCTACTCAACATCCGGCGCAACGAGCGGTTAGTCCTGGACATGTCTCGCAAGCGTGAATGTCCCCGTTGCGCGGGTATCAAGCTCCACCGGCACTACTTCAGCGCGAAACGCCGCGTCGAAGTGGACCAATGCCCGAGTTGCGGCGGATACTGGCTCGATGCCGGCGAGCTGGCGATGATTCGAGCTGAGACCAGTCAAACCGCGGCGGCGGACCAGGCTCGCCACGCGAATGTTTCCTCCGACGTCATTCGCTACCTTTACCGTCTGCGAACTGAGCAGAACAGGCCTTAGCTCTCTGGTTCGTCATATCGTCCCTTCGGGACTTCAGTTTGGCTCGCTCCGCTCGCATTGTGAGCGAACCGAAGGCTTGGCACCGCGCCGCCCGCAGCAAACATCATAAGACTGAGACGCGATCGGCACCTACGTGCCAGCCAGAGTTCGGCAAGTCGGGGTGCAGAACCCGCTACCGGCTCAAGCTGGCAAATATCCCCGGCGCCGAATAGTACCCGATGATCGCCCCGACAATGGTCGCATCGACTGCCACAGCGAACGGAGTCAACAGGACCTGCTTTACCGTGTGCGAACCGCCCACGTAGGTTGGCAGCTTGTACGCCTCAAGCTGCTCCCTCCCTGAATACAACGTGAAGCAGTTGTCGTAAGGTCGCGCAACCGCGCAGAGTTCCATGGACGCTGGCTGAGCCGCGGGGGCAGCGACTTCGTCGACTGCAAGGGGGAGCAACCCTTTCGCCGTCTTCGTGGACACAAAGAGCGGCTTTCGGTCTTCGTTGACTCGCAGCGTGTTTGGCTCAAGCCAATAACAGCGAGACCAGGCTTGGGAGCCTGAGTCTTTCGATTCATCATATTGCACGAGTACGTCCCTCCGCTGTTTCGAGTAGAACAAATGCAGGTTGACGGGGTCGGCTGGCCGATAGTGGTGAGCAAAGGTCTCCTTATCCCAAAGCGCCGCTGTGCAACCGCTGGCAAGAACAACCTGCGCCGCCAATAATACGAAGACCTGCCAACGGATCTTTTCACAAGCCTTCGTGAGTGTCCGCAGCAGTGGCTGCCGGTCCTCGCGATCCTTCCCAATGGCCTCCCGCCGGTCGCCTCGATTCATCACACACTGCATTTCCCCAGGTTATTGAATGCGCACCTTCCGAGCCATGCGCTGAGGTTACTGCCACTACACCTGTAGGGCCAAGAAGATATTACATTTTCATTTCAGCGTTCTGCTAGAGTTCATCACATGGCGGCCCTCATCACCAAAGAACCGCCTCACTCAATATCCAACTTCCAACATCGAATGGGCAGAAAGAGGCAGCGAGGCCACCCAAAACCACGCCGGGGCGAAGGATGCGAAGTCGTGGTTCGGGACATCGGAAGAGGCGTTTTGAACGGGGCAATTTGACGGTTGTTTAATCCCGGTGGCCTGCCCTATTCTATTTGGCGGCTTTTGCCAGTGACAGCCGACCGGGACATGACTCCGACATTGCTGATAGTCGATGACGAGAAAACGACGCGCGAAGGTCTTCGCGCGGCGCTCGAACAGCATTACGACGTGTACCTGGCCGAGGATGCCAAGGCGGCGATGGAGCTGCTGGAGAAGGACCATTTCGACGTGCTGCTGACGGATTTCCGACTGCCAACCGAGGACGGGATGAAGCTCATTACGCGGGCCAAGTCGCTGTCCAAACCGCCTATCTGCATCCTGATGACGGCTTACGGCTCGGAGGAGCTGGCGGTCGAGGCGATGAAACGCGGGGCGGACGATTACATCGCCAAGGGGCGAATGCAGATCGACGAGTTGGAGGTGCGCATCGCCAATGCGTTGCGGCGACAGAACCTGGAGGTAGAGAACGTCTCGCTGCACCAGCAGCTCGATGCCCGATTCGGCCTGCAGAACCTGGTGGGCGAGTCGCCGGCGATGAAGGAGGTGTTCGAGGTGGTGCAGCAGGTGGCGCCGACGCGGGCGACGGTGCTGTTGCTGGGGGAAAGCGGCACGGGCAAGGAGATGGTGGCGAAGGTGATCCATCAGCTCAGCCCGCGGGCGCAGCAGCCGATGGTGACGGTGCATTGCGCGGCGCTGGCGCCAACGCTGCTGGAGAGTGAGCTGTTCGGCCATGAGAAGGGGGCGTTTACCGGGGCTTACGAGCGGCGCATCGGGCGCTTTGAGCAGGCGCAAGGGGGGACGCTGTTCCTGGACGAGATCGGCGAGATTGATGCCTCGATCCAGATTAAGCTGCTGCGGTTCCTGGGCGAGCGGACGTTCGAGCGGGTGGGCTCGAACAAGACGCTGAGCGCGGATTTGCGGCTGATAGCGGCGACGAATAAGAACCTGGAGGAGCAGGTGAAGACGGGGGCGTTTCGGGAGGACTTGTTCTTCCGGCTGCGGGTGGTGGAACTCCGGCTGCCGTCTTTGCGCGAGCGGCTGGAGGATATTCCGCTGCTGGCGCGGGAGTTTCTGGGCGAGTTCAGCCTGGAGAACAGCAAGCCGGTGAAGGGATTCACTTCGGATGCGTTCGAGCTGCTGATGCAGCACCAATGGCCGGGCAACGTGCGCGAACTGCGCACGGCAATCGAGCATGCCGTGGTGCTGTGCCGGGGCGACAAGATCACGGTGCGCGATTTGCCGGCCTCGCTGCGTGAGGCGGTCGGCCAGGCGCCGGCCGAGAAGGACCCGAAGGAGTTGCTGGCGCGCAATGATTTGACCGCGAAGGAAGCCGAGCGGGAGTTGATTGTACGCGCCCTGAAAGCCACCAACGGACACCGGACGCTGGCCGCCAAGCGGCTGGGCATGAGCCGGCGCACCTTCCACCGGAGGCTGCACCTGCACAAGCTTGAGGGGATTTAGCTATGCCGTACTTACAGGACCTGTTGCACAAATTTGAAGTGGGCGGCGGCCTGCGCCATGTGCGCAGGGGTGTGGCCGTAGTCGCGGTCGTTCTGCTGGTTGTGGGCTACAATTGGCGCGCGTTCAGAAACATGGCGACGCAGGAGGCGATGGACATGGCGCAACTGGGCCGCAATATCGCCCAGGGCAAGGGTTACACCACGTTGTTCATCCGCCCCTTTAGCATTTACCTGGTGAAGAAGCATAACTTGGAGAAGCAGGCCTTGCCGGACGCCGGCAAAGGCAGAGACATGGCAGAACTGCGGGGCATGCATCCCGATTTGGCCAACCCGCCGGTGTATCCGGTCGTGCTGGCCGCGCTGATGAAGGTCCTGCCCTTCGATTACTCGGCTTCGACAACCTCACGGTTCTGGAGCCGCGGTGGGCGGTTTTGGTGGTTCGAGCCTGATTTCCTCATCGCCATATTCAACCAGCTTCTCTTGCTGGGAAGCGTGGTGCTGGTGTTCTTCCTGGCCCGGCGGCTTTTTGACTCCGGAGTGGCCTGGCTTTCGGCGGCCTTGCTGCTGGGGATGGAGTTGCTTTGGCGGTTCAGCGTATCGGGGCTTTCCACAATGCTGCTGATAGTGATTTTTCTGGGACTGGCCTGGTGCGTGGTGCTGCTGGAAGAGGAGACGCGCGAGCCGAAGAGGGGACCTCACGGCGTTCTGATCCTGGCGGGCCTGACCGGAGCGATGGTCGGGCTGGGCGGGTTGACGCGATACTCGTTCGGGTGGCTGATCATTCCCGTTCTCGCGTTCCTGATTCTCTTTGGCGGGCAGCGGCGGGTCGTGCTGGCTTTGACCGCCTTGGTAGCGTTTGCGGCGGTGATGGCGCCTTGGGTGGCCCGGAATTATAGCGTCAGCGGCAGACCCTTCGGCACGGCCACCTATGCGGTCCTGGAAACCACCATCTTCTACCCCGAAAGCCATCTGGAGCGCTCGTTGGAGCCGGACTTCAGCCGCCTCAGATTGATAGGCTTTTGGCTGAAGCTGAACGCCAACCTGCGCCAAATCGCGATGGAGGAGTTGCCCCGGCTCGGCGAGAGCTGGGTTACGGCGTTTTTCTTGGTCGGGCTGATGATCGGCTTTCGCAAGCCGGCGCTCACGCGATTGCGCTACTTCCTGATGGGGTGCATTGCGGTGCTGATTCTGGCCCAGGCTCTCGGGCGGACCCAGCTTTCCGAGGAGTCACACGAGATTAATTCCGAGAACTTGCTGGTGCTGGTGGTGCCGCTGGTGGTGGTTTATGGCGTGAGCCTTTTCTTCCTGCTGCTCGAGCAAATCCGGTTGCCATTCCTACAGTTGCGTCCCATCATTATCGGCCTGTTCACCGTGGTCGTTTGCCTGCCGATGCTCTTTGTTTTCCTGCCGCCTAAGACCGTTCCCATCGCCTATCCGCCCTATTACCCGCCGGCGATCCAGACCGTCGCCGGCTGGCTCAAGGAGTCCGAGTTAGCCATGAGCGACATCCCGTGGGCGGTGGCATGGTACGGCCAGCGCCAGTGTGTTTGGTTGACGTTGAAGTGCGCCCCGGACGCCATGGACCCGAACACGCACGAGGATTTCTTCGCTATCAACGACTATCAGAAACCAATCAATGCGCTCTACCTGACCCCGCAGATCATGGACGGGCGGTTTCTCTCCCAATGGTTTAGAGCCGGTGAACAAAGCTGGGGTAGCTTTGTCGTGGAGAGCGTCCTGAGGAAGAAGGTGCCGGATCAATTCCCGCTCCGGGAAGCGCCGACCGGCTGGCCGTCCGACCAACTGGTGCTCGCCGACTGGCAGCGCTGGAAGAAGCCGTAGTAAGCGGCGCTATCGGCAGCGGTTGACAGCGGTTGGCCAAGTGCCGATGATTAGCGCATGAGCGAAATCATTTATCCGCGGAGCCCGCGCGAAGTGATGTGCGGCTGGATGCACCTGCCGCGGTTCATCGACAAGATCCGCCTCCATCTGGCCGGCAAGTTGCACCCTGATTACCAGCCAAACCTCTGCAAGGGTTTTGACGGCCTGTGGCTGGAAACCGCAGGGGTGGACGCCAAACAGTTCATCGAAGTCGTGCGAACCAGCCTCACTGATGGCGAGGTCTGCGATTGGGTGCTCAAGCACGTGAAGCAACCGGATTCGGTGAAAGCCGCCCATCGGGATCGGATGTTGAACTATCCCAGGAAGGGCGACCCCGAGATGCAAGCGCGGCTGAAGATGCGCAAGGAGCAGGCCGGGCTGGCGCAGCGCGAGGACATCCAGAGCTTTGTGGACTTCATTGACGCCGACGAGAAACGAATCTAGAGGCAGAGGATCGTGAGCTTCTTCGGGCCATGCGCCCCTAAGACCAGAATCCGCTCGATGTCGCCGGTGCGGCTCGGGCCCGTGATAAACGAAATCATGCTCGGGTAGCCGCCGCCGTATTTCGCCTTCAGCAGCGCGAAAGCGGCGGGCAAATCGGGCACGAGCTGCGCGCGCCGCGCCAGCACGACATGATGCGGCGGCAACACTGAAAGGGCGCGCCCGCCTGAGCTGCGGCTCGTAACAAGCACCGAGCCGG
>Ga0181521_10007864_pt1 | contig 11129 bp, 8 predicted proteins | sample PEATcosm2014_Bin_32_FD_119764 | JGI IMG/M metagenome (GOLD analysis project Ga0181521, IMG submission 119764) | Peatland microbial communities from MTU Mesocosm Facility, Houghton, MI, USA - PEATcosm2014_Bin02_60_metaG | ecosystem: Environmental > Terrestrial > Soil > Wetlands > Peat | place... | reverse complement strand
GGTTATGTGCGAAGTGATGCGAGTTGTTGTTCTCGCTCGAGGTGGAGCTGGCAAGAGCACGCTCGTCGATGGGCTCGCTGCCGCGACGAGGCCCAGTGCCCGAGCGTCGTGGCTGGTCGGGACCTCGACGCTCGAAGTAGTTCCACGGCTAACATCACCGCCACCGACTACACAAGGGGGGACAGTGGGTAACTCGGACACTCTGCGCCGCGCGTATGAGCTCATCAGTGCCGGTGATCTGGATGGGTTCTTAGACTACCTGGCCGACGACTTTGTTGACCACGAGACTGTGCCAGGCCTTGAGCCAACTAAGGCTGGCACCAAGCAACTGTTCGCCATGATGAAGGCCGCTTTCCCTGATCTGCGATTCGACGCCGAAGACATCCTTGAGAGCGGGGACAAGGTCGTGGCACGGGCCCGCGTAACTGGGACCAACAAGGGCGCGTTCATGGGCATCCCCGCCAGCGGAAAGAGCATCGACATTCAGGCCATTGACATCCTCCGCTTTGGCGCCGACGGATTGGCGCACGAGCATTGGGGCGTCATGGACATCATGTCGATGATGCAGCAAATAGGCGCCGTACCCCAAACCCCGCCTGCTTAGTGCTGGAAGGACCCCCGACGTTCGCTCACCGGCAGATTCGCTGACAGCGTTCCATCAGGTTCCTTTCGGAGCCCGCAGATCGGCCAATTTCAAGCGCGAGTTCCCGCGTCGCTCCGTGTGCTCTGGCAGTACGGAAGAACGGCTCGACGTACGCTCGGATCCCCGAATTTGTCCTCGGCACTTGCTCCTTTCCCGAAGAGGCATCTGCGTACGGATCACCAATTATGGCGTTGGGCTAAGTTTGCCCAACGGCGTTTAACGGAGTAAGCGCCTACCTGTTGCTAGTGGCGGCGACCTCGGACCACGTGAGCCTGTGGTGCGGCGGCACACCCCTCGACCACGAACTAGGGCCTTACCATCTTTGCCCTCATCGGCCTCGCGGTCCTTTTCCTCAGACAGCGAAGGCTCATGGCCGCCGTACGCCCGCCGTGTCGGCGATGTGGCGGCGAGGCACCGTCGGCACACCCGCTTTGGAACGCAGCACGCCGGGCCTTCGCAGCTCGGGCGACAACCGCCCAGACTCTTGTGACCCGGCTTGTACCATGTCGTCACCAGGTACATGCGGCCACTACCGCCACAGGGGGGAGACAATGAGCACGCAGGTATCAAATGAAATTGGCCTGTCATACTTGGGTGAGGGCGGTCGGCCCGTCTCCAGGAATCATTTGCCGTCGCAGACACAGGCACGAAAGGCGAGGTGGGTTCTCCGGTCCGGACGTCTTCGCCCGCTTTCAGTGGGGCTGGCCGCGGCTGCGCTCGGTTCGCTCTTGCTCACCTCCATCACTACCGCCGTGGCGTCCGCGTCCACTCCGCCCGCGTCCACCCTCAGCTTCACCCAGCAGGACTTCCAGCCCCAGGCCCTAACGGACCGGGCGCCGGCGCTCGGCTTCTATTACGGCGACTTGTACTTCGCCTGGAAGGGCAAGGACACCGACAAGGTCTTCTACTCCGACGTTGAGGCGAGCTGCCTGCCCTCAAACGGCGCCCTGCCCACCTCGTGCTGGTCGCCTCAGACCACCGTTAGCGGGCCATGGGGCAGTGCGCTTACCCTCGACGCGCCGGCACTCGAGGAGTACGACGGCCACCTGTACGCCTTCTGGACCGGCAAGACCGGCAACAAGATCTGGTACTCGGCGTACAACGGGACAAGCTGGTCAGCCCAGGCCACAGTGAGCGGGCCCTGGGGTGCAGCCTCTACGGACCAGGGCCCGGCGGTGACTTTCTGGGCCGGCGATCTCTACGTTGCCTGGGACGGACTGACTACCCCGGCTGCTCTGAGCAGCCCAGGCCTAGTCGGATACTCCTACTTCAACGGAACGACCTGGGCGCCTATGGGCTTGATTGCCGCTGGCCACCCCTGGGTCGCGCAGACCGTGTACGCCCCGGCGCTTGCCCCCGACCCGACCGCGACGCCGCCCTCCGGCTTGACCGGCGGCGCTCTCGTGTTCGCTTGGACCACCACGGTCGACCACGTCGCCTACTCCGAGTGTTTCCTCCCCCCTGGGACGACCCACAACCTGACGTGCGAGACGCCGGGCTACGCCCCCGGGCTCACCAACGCCGCCCCCGCTTTGACCTCCTCCGACGTCGGCAACTTCTTTTATGCTGCTTGGAAGGGCAAGACCGCCGGCCGGATCTGGTACTCCGACTTCAACGGGTCAAGCTGGGCGCCCCAGCAGGTCATGCCCCAAGCCCTCACCAACCAGGGCCCGGCGCTGAGTCTCTTGAGCGACACCCTTTACGTCGCTTGGAAGGGCAAGACCCATGGCAACGTCGGCTTCGAGGATGCCGACCTTGCCCCGCCCCCTCCCTAAGTGACAACTGGCGTCTTCACCTACAACGCGCCACCCCTCAGCGGTTGTCGGCTCTCGTCTCGCGGACAGGACTGACTGAATAGCCATTCGAGCGCTGACAAACCATTCTCTAGCGTCCATCTGTCGCGAGGCAGCTCAGCTTTGGCCAGCCATAGCGACGGCTCGGCGTGCGCACGAGATCGCCGAATCGGTGCTACCTGCCGTCGCCTGATCGACCGTCATTCTGCGTGCGTCACGAAGCCGCGATAGCAGGCACCTCCTCTCGACAACTCAGGCAGCCAGACTGGCTCCATGAAGGAGAGCCGCTGACCACGCAGACGGTCAACCTGTTCCAAATATTTGTCCCGATTCGGGAGTGCAGTCGTTGACGCAGCCGTAGGAACCGTCCCAATTGTTCAGGACCGTCGGCGCTTACAATTCCGTGGCAGGGGGTGCTGGCACGAAGTCCGCAGTATGGGTGCCTACCTCGACGATTGTCGGCAGCGACACCAGACTCCGTGCAATGAGCCTCAACCGCAACATCGTCGGAAGTCCTTCGTGATGTGAATAAGGTTCTTCGCGTCGCCTGGTATCGCTTCCGGGCCACCTTCGGTCGCCGGTGGGGGGGATACCTCGCCATCGTCGTGCTCGTCGGTTTCGTTGGCGGGCTCGCTATGGGCGCCATCGCCGGTGCGCGCCGGACCCAGTTGTCGTACCCAAGGTTCCTCGCCTCGACGAACCCGTCCGATCTCACCGTCTCGGCGGGGTCCCCCAACTCGAGCGCCTCCTCCGGCACCGACGCGTTGGCAGTCAAGATCGCCCACCTCCCCGGCGTGCGACGGGTGCGCGACCTGATCGCCCCGACGATCATTCCGCTCGATGCCAACGGCACGCCCCGCCTCTATCTCGGGGCCAACTTGGCGTCCTTCGGCAGTCTCGACGGCGAGCTCGCTGCACAGGACCGTCTGACGGTGGTGCAAGGTCAGATGGCGGCCCCGAGCCAGGCCGACGAGATCGTCATGACGGCAAACGCGGCTCAGTTCGTCGGCGTCCACGTCGGAGAGACCGTGCCGCTCGGCTTCTACACCGACGCCCAGACCCAACGTTCCGACTTCGGGACACCAAAGGTGGTGCCCGCGCTCCGTATCCGGGCGCGGTTGGTGGGGATCGTCGTGGTGAACGACCAAGTCGTCCAAGACGACATCGACCGGTCGTTCGGCTTTCTCGTCGTGACCCCGGCGCTCCTCCGTGAAATCGTCGCTATCTCGCCTGCCGCGGGTGCGCCCGTCGAGTACGGCCTCCAACTCGTTGGCGGCAGCCGCGAGATCCCGGCCGTCGAGCGGGAGCTCGTCACCACGATCCCGCCGGGATCGACTTATGAGTTCCATCAGATTGCCCGGGTGACGACTCAGGTGGAGCTGGCCGTCAAGCCAGAGTCGGTCGCACTCGGTGCGTTCGGCGCCATCGCGGGACTCGTCGCCCTGGTCCTCGGCGCACAGGCGATCTCCCGCCAGCTCCGTCGGGGGGACGAGGACCGCCGCGTGCTGCGCGCGCTCGGGGCCAGCCCCGTACTCACCAGTAGCGACGGGCTGATCGGCGTCGGTTCCGCAGTGGTCCTCGGCTCGGCCCTCGCGTTCGGCGTCGCGGTTGGTCTCTCGCCACTTGCGCCACTCGGACCGGTACGGCCCGTCTACCCCGACCCCGGGATCGCAGTGGACTGGACGGTACTGGGGATCGGGTTCGCGGTGCTCGTCGGCGGCCTCGGGACCGTCGCGGTCGCCACTGGGTGGCGCGCGGCACCGTCCCGGGAGGCTCGGATCCGGAACGCGACGACGGGCGGCTCGAGCATCGTCCGCGGCGCGCTGTCCGCGGGGGTTTCGGTCGCCGGAGCCGTCGGCGTGCGGTTCGCACTCGAGCCGGGGCGGGGTGGGACCGCGGTGCCAGTGCGCTCGGCACTGATGGGCACGGCGCTCGCGGTCACCTTGTTGGTCGCGACCCTCACGTTCGCGAGCGGCTTGCACACGTTGATCTCCCGCCCCGCGCTCTACGGGTGGAACTGGACCTACCTGCTGAACCCGAGCAATGACGTCCCTCCCCAAGCGATCACGCAGCTCGACCGCGACCCAGACGTGGCTGCATGGAGCGGGGCGCAGCTGGCGAACGTGGAGATCGACGACACATCGGTCCCGACCTTGGTGAGCAGCGAGACGCGCCCGACGGTCGAGCCACCGATCCTCTCCGGACACGGGCTCGATGCCGCCAACCAGATCGTGTTGGGCGCCGCCACGTTGGCCGCGCTCCACACCCACGTCGGTGGCACGGTGACGGTGACCTACGGAGCGCCGGACGACGCGCCGGTCTATGTCCCACCGACCGTCCTGCACGTCGTCGGCTCGGCAACGTTTCCCGCAGTCGGGTTCACTAGCTTCATCGCCGACCACACCTCGATGGGCACGGGCGCACTCCTCCCGCTCGCCGTCACACCGCTCGCGTTCCAACGCGCCCTCCTCAGTCCTGACCCGACCCTGAACGGCCCGGAGATGGTCTTCGTGCGGTTGCGCCGCACGGTGAGCGCCGTTGAGGGTCGGGCGAACCTCGAGCGGATCGCCGCGGTCGCGAACCACGCCTTCGCCACCGACCGCGATCCCGAAGCCGCCGGCAACACCGTCACAGTCCTCGGCGTGCAACGTCCCGCCCAGATCGTGAACTACAAAACCACCGGCGCGACCCCGGTCATCCTTGCTGGAGGGCTCGCCCTCGGGGCGATCGTCGCGCTCGCGCTCACGCTCATCGCCTCGGTCCGCTACCGACGACGCGACCTCGCCCTCTTAAAGGCGCTCGGCTTCACGCCGCGACAGCTGAGGCGAGTGGTCGCGTGGCAGTCGACAGTGACCGCGGTGGCCGGCATCATCGTCGGGATCCCGGTCGGGATCCTCTTCGGACGCGAACTGTGGACCCTCTTTGCCCGCAACATCGACGCGGTCCCCGACCCCACCGTGCCAGTGCTCTCGGTGATCCTCGTCGGCGTCGGCGCGCTCGTCTTCGCCTACGTTGTCGCCGCCCTCCCAGGCCAGCTCGCCGCGCGCACCCCGACCGCGTTCGTGCTGCGAGCCGAGTAGTAGGAGCCGAGCAGTGGCGCCGAGGGACCCGGCTCCGGTGCGCGGAGCCGTAGGATGACCAGGACCGACCTTCGCATTGCCTGTTAGCGATTCGGGGCCGGGACCTTCTTACGGCCGTCACTGATGGCCTTGGGATGCCCCTAAGTATTCAGCGGACAGGACTTCTTAGAGGCATCCCACTCGTGCCGTTGGGTGACAGTTCAAGGGTCGCCCCGAAGCGGAGTGGGGCAGTCGCGAACACAGAACGCTCATCCGGAACGGCCGCTGGAACGAATAGCGATCGCGCCAGATCGACGTTCCTGAAGGAGCTCCAAGAGTCAAGGGCCTTCGGCGAAGCCGAAGACGATTTCTTCCCGGCTCGACGTTCACCTGTGGGTTGAGCGCGGGCGCGCGCGAGCAAGCCTCCTCGAGGAGGCGGTTTTGGCGGAAGGAGGGGCTGTCAAGGTTGGGTGTCAGCCCGCCGAAGGGGAACCTTGACGGCCCCGTTGCTCAGTTGTCGCCAGCCATCGTGTCAGTGGAACCGCTGTCAGGCGGTTCTGGTTGCTCTTGGGTGGCCGGGCACAGCGGACCTCACCATCCCAGCGAACTGGGCGGGCATGCCGGGGTTCGGATGCGCGGACATTCCTTCGCGCCGCGAAGGGCGCATGGTGTGTTTCGGCCATAGCCAGGCGGGCTCATTCAGTTCCCCGGCCTCGCCGTCTCCGGCGGGCGCACGTCGTTCGACGAGCACGCACCCTGGCTGTGTCCGAACCTTGTCAGCCCGCCTCCTTGTCGGCGAGACAACGGATCTCTCCGTCTCGAAGGCCGTAGTAGACGAGCGACAGCAGTTTGCGGGCCGCGGCGACGCGAGCGATCATCGCCCCGCGCCGCTTGACGATCCGCTCGTAGGTGGGCGCGATCGGGCTCCCGCCGTGGTATCTGGCGACGGCCTCGACGGCCGCCCATCGCACGTAGGTGCTGCCCTGCTTGGTGATGTGACCGCGGTGCACCTTGGTGTCGGACTCGTGGTGCACGGGCGTGAGGCCTGCCCACGAGCAGAGGTGGCGCGCCGAGGCGAAGCGGGTGACGTCGCCGATCTCGGCGACGAAGATCGCGCCAAGGATCGGACCGACGCCATGCAGCGCCTGGATCGCCTGGTAGCCCTTATCGTCCTTGAGTCGCCTGGCGAGCTCTTTCTCGACCATCGTGATCTCACGATCGACGAGCTCGAGCAGGTCGCGAAGCGACTCCACCCTGATCGCGTAGGCGCCGTCGAGCGGCATCTTGTCGATCAGGCGCTGGTCGGCCGGGGTGAACATGTCCGAGAGCTCGGGCAAGATCCCCTCCTTCGCCATCACCGCGTGGATCTGCGCCTTGGCCGAGGTGCGGTAGGCCGTGAGCTTCAGCCTGTACCTACTGAGTTCCCGTAGCTCGCGCACCTCCGGCGGGGCGATCCAGGACTCGGGGAGGTCGCCTCGGCGCAGCCGGTTGGCGAGCTCTGCGGCGTCGCGCTCGTCGTTCTTCACGCGCCGAGACTCCCAGTGCAGCCCGAGCGGATGCACGAGGTGGACCTTGAGGCCCTCGGCGGCGAGCACGTCGGCCGCCCAGTAGTAGCCGTAGGCCGACTCGAGGGCGACCTCGATCTCACCGCCATATGCGGTCACGGCTCGCACGAGCTCGAGCGGGCTGTTGTCGATGCGTTCGCAGCCGAGCTGCTCGCCCTCTTCGTTCATCGTCGCGACGACCGAGCGCCAGCGGTGCAGGTCGATTCCGACGTAGTGGCGTGGTAGTGCTGTAGTCACGGGGGTCTTCCTCCTTCGTTCGGTATTGCCTTGGGAAGCACCGAGTGTGCCAACACTCGGAACCGAACGTCGGGGTGAGACCCCCTCCTTCTTGGTCGTCACTCTCGTCGCCACCGGATCATCCTCCGGCATCGGCGCCGGCCCGCACCGCGGCGGGCCCGTCACGCGGGAGCTGCGTGGAGCTCCTTCATGACATCAGCTCTGGGACGGTTGGCTTATCAGCGCGTACGCGGCTATTGCGTGCTTCTGCGACGCTAATTCTCTGTGATTCTGCGCCCGCAACCAGCGCTCGGGGGTGCCCTGGATTTACGACCAGGGTTAGCCCGTGTACAGATCTGGATCGGCGGGAGCCAGGTGGTCGGAACCTGGCCCATCTATTCCTCGACGAGGATTGCCAACGTCCGGGACAGAACCCGTCGTGTTCCATGGCCTCGGCGGCAGCCCCTGTCTGAATGGTGGACGCGGATGCATCCATGTCGGGAGCGTCTATGAAGCCGCGTCGAGTGGTCCCCCGACTAGGACGTCCACTCCTCGATGATGGTCAGGTCGACGAATTCGGGTGCACCATCGAAGATCTCTTCCATGAGCGCCCGAACCTTGGCCAATCCCTCTTGGCGTCGCTCGTCCTTCTCGCGGGCTCTTGCCTTCTCCTCGCTCTCGAGAACGACGACCGTGTAGACGCGGCTCGGGTCTTTCTGGTCCCGCATGATCATCGATCGCACCAGGCCCGAGTTCGGTTGTTCGGTGGCCTGCAACTGCTCTGCCAACTTCGGCAGGTCGCCTTCCCGGTCCGGCTTGAGACGTGTGGTGATGAGTTGCGCCCACACAGTGTTGTTCCTCCTCCTATCGCTGATGAACGTGGCACCGAACCGGGTCGACCGTTCGACCGAGGTCCCGATGGTTGACTTGTCCAGGCCGACGATCAAGTCGCCCTCCCGATTCCCAGGGACGGCGCGGTCGTCAGCCTCTGAGGGACGTTCGCTGATCCGCCCAACCGCCGTCGTTGGCCATCGTTGCGGCAGCGGCCGCCTGGCGGTTCGCCGCCGGGGATGGTAAGCGCAGCGCGCTGAAAGGGTCGCGCGCGGCGGAGGCGACATCCGCCTCGCATTTCCCCTGTCAGGAGTGCTCGAAGACGGTCGCGAACGCCTCCCTACTACTGACGGAGTAGGTGGTCTTGATCTGGAGCGGGGCCGGCGAGCTCGCGTAGAGGTCGTCAGCCTGGAGTCCAGTGCCCGCGGAGCCGAACGGGTATCCATTGATCAGCGCGCTGGAGAAGGCGAGGGTGCCAAAGTTGGGCACCCCAAACGTTGTCGAGCCAGAAACTACCGGAAAGTCGCCGGCCGTAATGCCCTCGCCCGTGCCGCTGCCGGTCCCATTGAGGGTGACTAAGAACTTGTGCGTCATGTCGACTACCGAGTCCGTAACTTGCGAGTCGCTCTGGGACACCGCGAACTCGATCGTGTCGCCAGCGTGGGCCGCATCGCTCGCGATGTTCTTGATGGTGCCATTGACCACGAGCGATGGGTAGTAACGTGCCACGCCTCGCCGGGTGCAGGCTAGGTACAGACGAGCGTACGAGTTCACGGATTGGATGCCGACACCCACGTAAATCGAGCGCCCCGCGGGTGGCGTGGCCTTGCAGTTGAGCTTCGGCACGGCAATGGTTGCGCTCACAGCCCCCGGTACGCCGATATAGCCGGCGAAGTTGTAGCCGGCGAAAACGGTGCTCTTAGTGCTGGTTATTGGCGCCGTCGCAGCGAGCGCGGGCTGCGCGAGTCCAAGGATGGCTGTCAGCCCTGCAGCAAACCCTAATGTTTTCCGCATCATCACGGCAGGTTCACGTGCACCGGCACATCGCTCCCTTCGTAACTCGCGTTACCGAGCTGGCCGAAGTTGTTGCCGCCCCAGGCGAGCACCCCACCGGTCGAGGTCACCGCCAGGCTATTCAATTCGCCAGCGGCGACGGCAGTCACCTTCCTGCCCGCGGGCAGCTTCACCTTCACCGGCGTATCGCTGTTCGTCCTGTTGCCGTCGCCTAGCTCGCCATCTGCGTTGTACCCCCAAGCGAGCACCGCGCCGGTCGAGGTCACCGCCAGGCTGTGGCCGGGGCCGACGGTGTCCGCGCCCACTCCTTCGAGCAAGCCGCCAGCGGCGACGGCGGTCACCTTCCTGCCCGCGGGCAGTTTCACCTTCACCGCCACGTCGCTGCTTGTCCTGTTGCCGTCTCCTAGCTCGCCGTCTGCGTTGTAGCCCCAGGCGAGCACCGCTCCGGTCGAGGTCAGCGCCAGGCTGTAGTAGCCGCCGGCGGCGACCGCGGTCACCTTCGTGCCGGGGGGCAGGTTCACCTTCACCGGCACGTCGCTGTTGGTCGTGCTGCCGTCGCCGAGCTCGCCGTCTACGTTGTAGCCCCAGGCGAGCACCGTGCCAGTCGAGGTCAGCGCCAGGCTATGCAACGCGCCGGCTGCGACCGCCGTCACCTTCGTGCCCGTGGGCAGGCTCACGTTCACCGGCACGTCGCTTGCTCCCGTGCCACCGTTGCCGAGCTGACCGTATGCGTTATAGCCCCAGGCGAGCACCGCGCCGGTCGAGGTCAGCGCCAAGTTGTGCTCGGCGCCGGCGGCGATCGCCGTCACCTTCGTGCCCGTGGGCAGGTTCACCTTCACCGGCACGTCGCTGTCTGTGGTGCTCCCGTTGCCGAGATTGCCGTTGTAGTTCTTGCCCCAGGCGAGCACCGCGCCGGTCGAGGTCAGCGCCACGCTGTGGGCGAAGCCAGCGGAGATCGCGGTCACCTTCGTGCCGCCCGGCAGCCTCACCTTCACCGGCACATCGCTGCCATTCGTGCTCCCGTTGCCTAGCTGGCCGACGATGTTCCAACCCCAGGCGAACACCGCGCCGGTCGAGGTGAGCGCCAAGCCATGGTACAAGCCGGCGGCGACGGGGGCAGCCTTCACCGTGACCGGCCTCTCGCGCTTCAAGCCGGCGCTCCCTGCCCAGGACGCAGGTGCCACCGCGAGACCCAGCAACAGCAAGACGGGCACAAGCGCCCACGCTGGCGCCCGCAAGAAACGGCCGCACCCGATTCCTACGCGAAAGCTCAAGCGATCCCCCCAGGTCGCAGCATCGCACGAAAATAACACCACAAGCCCCGGCACGCAACGTTGTGTCCCCCGCGCTCCAGCCGGAACTCGAATTCGTCCTGCGGGCAGCACAGTCTGAGCTGAGGACAGCTGACAGCCTCTGTATCGCAAGCCCCGCCACACTTGCACCCGCCGGAGTTTGCCGAGTCGTCCCTTTGGCTTTGGCCGGCACAGGCGCCATACCTTGGCGTCTCGTGCACGCCTCGAACGTCACGCCGCCCAGTCGTCAGCAGTTCGTCGACGAGGTCAAAGGGATCGTCCTACCATCGACTATGACGGTGCGGTCGCGGCTTCGGACGAAGAGCTGCTCGTCGCCGTGCGTCGGCAAGGACGCCCACGCGGGGCTCACGACCTGATCGTTGCTGCAACGGCCCGCCCCACCCAACGAGAAGTTGTCTCCACCGACACGTCCGCTTGCCAGAACTTGCCCGGGTCACTGTCCGTTCCCACCGGGGCTGACAGCGACCGACCCTCTTCGATCTCAACGCCAACGCGTGGCGACCAGCCCGGCCCACCGCCGGACAAGACCCGACAGGACACCCTGCCCAGATTGTTCGTTCTCGCTCGGCTTGGTCGGCGTCAGGTCACCGGCTTACGGCCGCACCTATCAGACGGTTCGCGAGCCAGCCCGTCAGGATCTCTCGACGCTACGAGCAAGTCGCACCGTCTTGGTGGATTCTCAATCAGACGGTTCC
>Ga0181521_10007862_pt1 | contig 11129 bp, 5 predicted proteins | sample PEATcosm2014_Bin_32_FD_119764 | JGI IMG/M metagenome (GOLD analysis project Ga0181521, IMG submission 119764) | Peatland microbial communities from MTU Mesocosm Facility, Houghton, MI, USA - PEATcosm2014_Bin02_60_metaG | ecosystem: Environmental > Terrestrial > Soil > Wetlands > Peat | place... | reverse complement strand
CGTGTTTACGCCCGCAGGGTCGAGGTCGGCCAGCCGGTCGGTAAAGAGGTCGAGATCCTCTCCGGCCTGCGCGGCGACGAGCAGATCGTCGTCGCCGGGCAGCAGAAGGTCCGGGAGGGCAGCCTGGTTGAAGTCACCGGAGGCGTCTAATGAATCCGGTCCGGGCCTCGCTGCGCTATCCACAAGTCACGATCGCTCTCACCGTCATGCTGGTGGCCAGCGGGGTTTACGCTCTGATGCGGATGCCTCGGCGGGAGGACCCGAAGATCCACGTGCGCGAGGGAATCGTGGCCGCTTTCTATCCGGGCGCCTCCGCCGCGGAGGTCGAGAATCAAGTCACCCAGAAAGTCGAGCAGCGCATCTTCAAGATCGAGGGCGTCCGGCGCGAGAAGACGTACTCGACCAGCATGAACGGAGCGATGATCATCAATCTCAACCTGGAAGACAACCTTCAGGATACGGAGAAGTTCTGGTCCAAGCTGCGTCTCGATATGGCGGAGCTGAAGAAGACCGACCTTCCGGACGGTGTAGAAGGCCCGGTGGTGGATTATGACTTCGGAGACACGGTCGCGGTGCTGCTGGCGATTCATAGCGACCACTACGGGTACCGTGAGCTGAAAGATTATGCCGAGCGGATTGAGTCGGTAATCCGCCGCATTCGGGCTGTCTCCAAGGTCAAGCGCATCGGCGAGCAGAAGGAGGAGATCGACGTTTCGAGTACCCTCAACCGGCTATCGCAATACTCCGTATCGCCCGAGCAGGTGGTGAAAGCGTTGGAGGGCCGCAACACAGTGAATTATGCTGGCGCAGTGCCAACCGATCGCGGAAAACCTCCGATCCAGGCGACCGGCGCGTTTCAGACCGACGATCAGATCCGGCATGTGATGGTCGATGTCACGCGCACGGGACAGCCGGTTTACATCGGCGATATGGCCACTGTCGAACGTGTCTACAAAGACCCGACGCAATATGCGCGGTCAAGAGGGGAACGCGCCATTCTGCTCTCAGTGGAAATGCAGGAGGGCAACAACATCGTGGACTTCGGCAAGGAGCTTCACGCGTCACTCGATAAGCTGCGTCCGCTGTTGCCGCCCGATCTGAAAATCGATTTCGTCGCCGACCAGCCCACGGTTGTAGCCGATCGCGTGCGAGGCTTTATCCGGGAATTCGGTACCGCGATCGTTTCGGTCATCCTGGTCACCGTGATTCTGCTGCCGTTTCGCGTCGCGCTAGTCTCGGCGGTCGCCATTCCGGTGACCATTTCGGCGACCTTCGGGCTGCTGAACGCTTTCGGCATCGAACTCCACCAGGTATCGATCGCCGCGCTAATTGTCGTTCTCGGAATGGTGGTAGACGATGCCATCGTGATCGCGGACAACTATATCGAGCTGCTCGATGAAGGCGTGAAGCGCGAGGAAGCGGCCTGGCGCAGCGCGACCGAGCTTGCGATTCCCGTGCTGACAGCCACCGCAACCATCGTTTGTTCCTTCCTGCCGTTCCTGATCCTCTCCGGCGCCACTGGGGAATTCATTCGCGCACTGCCTTTGACGGTGGCGATCGCGCTCTCGACGTCTTTCCTTGTCGGCATGCTGCTGACTCCCATGTTGAGTCATTTCTTCATCAAGCAAGGGTTACATCAGGGCGAAGAGGCTGGGGGCAAGAAGCGGCGCCGCTCGCCCCTCGAAATGATGCAGGCGATCTACAACCGCGTGATCGTCGTGGCCATGAAGTGGAAGCCAGCCGCGGTCGTAACCGGCGTACTTGCCGTGGCGGCGGGAGCGTTCGTACTCCATCGCCTACCGGAGCGGTTCTTCCCGTTCGCGGAGCGCGACCAGTTTGTGGTGGACGTCTGGCTTCCGGAAGGCTGGAAGGTGGAAGCGACCCAGGCTGCGGTAGCGCGCATCGAGGACGTGCTGCGTCATGAGAAGGAGGTAGTAAATTACACCTCGTTCATCGGGTCCAGCTTTCCGAGATTCTATTACAATGTCAATCCCCAGTTGCCGGACAAAAACTACGCACAGTTGCTGGTCTCGACCCAATCGGCGGAAGTGACGCCGAAGCTGGTCCGGGAGTTGCGCCCGGTCCTGGCTCAGGCGGCGCCCGAAGCCCGCGTCTTCCTGAGCGAGTTGCAACAGGGTCCGGTCCAGTTGGCGCCCATCGAAATCCGGCTTTCCGGCGAAGACGACCATGTATTGCGTTATTGGGGCGATCGCGTACTGCAACTGGTCGAGCGCACGCCCGGTTCGCTCGACGTATACAGCGACTGGCGCGAGGATGCATATCGGATGAAAGTCAATCTCAACGAGGAGGTGGCCAACCGTCTGGGATTCACCAATGCCACGATCGGGCGAGTGCTTGCGGGCGGCTTCGAAGGCGGGCCGGTCACGACCTATTGGGAAGGCGAGCGCGATATCGCGGTCACGCTGCGGTTGGAGCCGGCGGCTCGCCAAAGCTTCAACGATGTCGCCAACACCTACGTCATGTCGCCCGTAACGGGGGCGCACGTGCCACTGGATAGTATTGCCACGGTTTCACCGGTGTGGGACCCCGGCCGCATTGTGCGCCGTAACGGCGTCCGCACGCTCACCATCCGTTCCTCGTCGCAGGGAGGCATACTGCCAAGCCAGGTGCTGGCGAGCGTCCGTCCTGTCACGGATAAACTCCTGCTGCCGCCGGGTTATCGGGTGTGGTACGGCGGCGAACTTGAGAACCAGAATGACACCTTTCCCGAAATGGTGAAGGCGCTGCTCATCAGCTCGATAGCAATCTATCTCATTCTGATGTTCCAGTTCCGTTCGGTGGTCGATCCGTTTGTCGTAATGGCCGCGATTCCGCTCGGTCTGTTGGGGGCGTCGGTCGGATTGATGGTGACACACAATCCTTTCGGTTTCACTGGGTTCCTGGGAATAGTCAGCCTGGGCGGCGTGGTGGTGCGCAATTCCATCATCCTGGTGGACTACACCCGCGAGCGAATGAAGGAAGGCGTACCCATCGAGAAGGCGGCGATTGAAGCCGGTGAGCGCAGACTGCGGCCTATCTTCCTGACCACTATGGCGGCGGCGGTCGGCGTCACGCCCATGATTCTTTCGGGGTCGAGCATGTGGTCGCCTCTGGGGAGCGCGATCGCGTTCGGATTGGTTGGTTCTATGTTCTTTACTCTCGTCGTGATTCCTGTGTTGTACGTTCTTATTCACCAACGAGGTTCCCGGCCGAGGCCGATTGGTCCGGTTGCGGCGGCCGTGCTGGTCCTGGTTGCATTCGGCGCTGTCGCACACGCGCAACCGCGCAGCCTGACGCTCGATGAAGCCGTATCTCTGGGCACCCAGCACAACTCGGCGGTCAAAATCGCGGGCGATAGGGTGAAGGCAACGGACGCGCGCGTGAAAGAATCGCGAGCGAGCTACTTCCCGTCTCTGGCGAACGATTCAACCGCCGTGCACATTGCCGAGAAGCAGCACATCGAAATTCCGGAAGGCTCGCTCGGTGTGTACCCCCAAGTTGGGCCAATCCCAGCCGCCGGGGTATCGCTGTCCCAAGGCAGACCCAATTTCGGCCTGAGCACGACCACGCTCTCGCTGCCGATTACGCAGTATTTCAAAACACGCGCCGGGGTGGATGTGGCGCGCGCGGATGCCGCCGGGGCGCGCGCGGATGTGCGGCGCTCGGAAAATGAGGTGGCGTACAAGGTGAAGGAAGTGTACTACGCGATTCTCGCCACTGAGCGCCGCCGCGACGCAGTCGGTGCCCAGATCCGCGCCGCCGAACTGCGAATCACCGAAACACGAAACGCCGTTGAGACGGGTGTGGCGCTGGAGGTGAAGGCCACCGAAGTGCGCGCGCAGATCGCACAGGAGCGGTACCTGCACGGGCAGTTGCAGGATGCCGTCGCCGATATGAGGCAGGAACTGGCCGATCTCTGCGGGCTGCGGGTGGATACCGAGTTGCAACTGTCGCAGCCTGAAGCTGCTTCAGACCCCTCGCCGGAAGCGGAAGCGGCCGTGAAAGAGGCCCTTGCGCACAATCCCGAAATCGAATCCGCGGCGCATCAAGTCGAAAAGGCGCGCGCCGCGGTGCGGGCCGCCCGCGCCGAGTACATACCCGAGGTCAGCGCGTTTGCGCAGCACGAATATCAGGACGGCGCGCCTTTTCTCACCAGCAATAACGGCGTGTTTGGATTCCACATGACGTGGACCATCTTTGAGTTCGGCAAACGTCGCGGGCAGGTGTCGGAACGGTCGGCGGAGCTTGCGCAAGCCGAGGAGAATCTTGCGCATCTCCGGAATCAGGTACGGATCGACGTGGAAAAGGCTGTTCGGAAACTGAATCGGGCTCAAACCGGCGTCGATTCGGCAAAAGAATCGGTCGCGGCCACAACCGAAGCGCGTCGCGTGGCGAGCGATGAAGCGGAGGCGGGGACGGCGAATCGCTCCGTGTTTCTGGAATCGGAAGCTTCGATGCTCAGCGCACAGGCAGATCTGTTGCGTGCAGAATACGATCGCAGCGTGGCGGCGGCGGATCTGGCGCGGCTCGCCGGAACGCGATGACTCGAGTTGAGGTGAGAACATGCGACGATTTCTAATCGTTCTCATTCTGACGGCCTGTTTACAAGCGGCAGATGAGAAGACAAAGGCGCTGAACGACTTCAGTGGCGCACTCGAACGACTGGCCGCTACGGTAGCGCCGGCTGTCGTTCAGGTGCAGGTCTCGGCCTGGTGCGCTTCCGATTCAGGCAGCACGATCTTAAGCTCATGCCGGGTGGTTGGCTCGGGCGTCATTGTCGATCCTTCGGGATACATCATTACGAATGAGCACGTCGTACGGAACGCGCGTCACATCCGCGTGATGCTGACCCCGAAGGCGGACCAGTCAGGCGATCGACCGGCGCCATCGGGAAAACCGCAAGCGCTGGATTCCGTGGTGGTGGGTTCAAATCGCGATCCCGTAGGAAAACGGGAAGTGCTGGATGCGGCGATTGTGGGCGCGAGTCGCGAAACAGATATTGCCCTTCTGAAAATAGAGGCCTCTGGGTTGCCGTCGATCCCACTCGACCGGACAGGGAGGGGTCCCCGACAGGGACAGGTCGTACTCGCTGTCGGCAGCCCTGAAGCACTGGACAATACCATGACAATCGGAATTGTCAGCGCGGTCGGCCGTCAGCCCCACCCGGATTATCCAATGCTCTATATCCAGACCGATGCCGCTATCAATCCTGGAAATAGTGGCGGTCCACTGCTGGACGTGGAAGGCGGACTGATCGGAATCAATACTTTCATGCTCAGCGAGAGCGGCCGTAATCAAGGTCTCGGGTTCGCGGTGCCCGCCGGAGTCGTGCGCTATGTCTACGAACAACTGCGGGCTCACGGCTCCGTACGGCAGAGCTTGGTTGGCGTCCGTGTGCAGACTGTCACGCCCGGGCTCGCGCAGGGTCTCGGCCTGAGCCAAGGATATGGAGTCATGATCTCGGATGTTCTGCCGGACAGTCCGGCCGAGGCTGCCGGACTTCGGCCGCGGGACATTATTACCGCGGTCGACGGCGCGGCGATTTCCGCGCTGCCCTACTACACCGCCATGATGTATCTGCATGATCCTACCGTTCCGGTGGCGGTAACGGCATTGCGCGGCGACCAGACACTCCGGTTCCAGGTGCCGGCAGTTACGGCGGACGATCAATACTTTAAAGATCTTTCTATCGACCCGATCGAAGGCTTCATTCCCGAACTTGGCATCTTCGGGAAAAACGTAAGGTCTACGCTGATCCTTCGGAACGGCCTGCGGTCAGACACCGGTGTCTACGTTGTCGCGATAACCTCCGGAAATGAAGAACCCGGCTCAGAGCTTGCCCCCGGCGATGTGATCGCCTCAGTCAACGGAACACCGCTCCGGAGCGTTCAGGAATTGCGCGGGGCGCTTCATGAACTGGCCGGCGATAAGCCCGTGATTTTGCAGATCGAGCGAATCGGGCAGTTCCTATATATCGAACGGGAAGTGGACAAACGGTCGCCGCAGCCGGTTTCCGATCGAATAGACAGGCATTGATGCGGATGAATCGCGGGCGATGGCGCGCCGATTTTTGAGCGTTTGGTGCGGCAAGAGCCGACCGTGATTTATCGGGTGTCGGAGGGCCAGTGAGAACCGCAGTGACGCCTTCAGCTCAAAAAGAGAATTCAAATGAAACTCATCAATCTTACAGGACTCTTGTGCGTAGGCGTAGCCGCCTTCGCCCAGGATATTCAATTCGACTACGACCGTTCGGCAAACTTCAGTTCTTACAAGACATACCAGTGGGTGGACTATCGGGCGGTGGCGCCCGGCGACCAGCTTCTGGATCAGGACATTAAGCGCGCCGTGGACGAGCAACTCGCCGGCAAGGGCCTGCGGCTGGTGGACAAGGGCGGCGATCTGCTTGTCGGTTATCAAGCGGGGATCTCACAAGAGAAGCAGTTCGATGGTTTCGGTTTTGGGCCGCGCGTGTGGGGCGGCTGGGGCAGCGCCCAGGTAACGTCTTCGACTATCGATATCGGCAAGCTGGCTGTCGGGCTATTTGACCCGGCTACCAAACAACTCGTGTGGCGCGGTTCCGCTTCCAAAACGCTCGACATCAGCAAGGATCCCGATAAGAACTACCGCAACCTCGAGAAGGCTATGGCCAAACTGTTCAAGAATTATCCGCCAGGGTCGGCCAAGCGGTAGCCGCCGTGGCCGAAGCTGGTCCACGAATTGCTCATTAAATGATCGAGCCAAGAAGATGCCCGTGCATGTTGAACTCGCATGACCTTCTTCGTGTTCAACCTACATCAACGTCCACCGCTAATGTGCGGTGAGTCTGAAACTGGAGCATATTGATTATGAATCGGAACTTACTTCTCCTGATGGCGATCCTCGTCTCAGCATCCACCAATCTACTGGCACAGCGCGGCGGCGGTGCGGCCGGTCTGGGTCGCGGACTAGCGCCCCGCGCAACATCCACCACACGGCCACACTCCTCACACAATTCTGACAGGCGCCGGCGCGATCGGTCTGATTTCGGGGATTATGACCGATATTCAGACGGTGGATGGCTATACCCAGACTACTATGACGATTACTGGGATTCCTCGCCCTACGTCCATGACGATTATGATGCTCTCCGGCCGGATGCGACTATTATCGTGCCTGCCGCGGAGCCGGTATCCCCGCCTCCACCGCCTGTTACGCCCGTTGTGCAAGAGTACTCTTGGCCGGATTCGGGTAGTGGCAGCGTGACAGCTTTCGCTATCGTTTCGAAAGACGGGACAGTTCACCGCGCCATCGCGGTGTGGGTCCAGGACGACAACCTGTGTTTTACGACTCCGACCGGTATCGGCCAGCAATTGCCTCTAAATGAAGTCGATGGCAAAGCCACAACCCGGATAAACGCCGAGCTGAAACTCAAGTTGCCGATGCCGCTGCAGAATTCATATCAAGACGGGCCGGTCAATGGTTCAGGGAACGGCCGCTGAAACTCGTGCAGTCCAGTGACGAACCTAGGCAGAAGACGCAGCATCTGCTGCCGGCGCCGGAACGCGTGAGGTCCGGCGTGAGCAAATTGCGGCCCGAGACGCGACAAAGAAGGAATTTACAGAAAAATGACACCTCTTGTAGAAACGGAACAACGCTCCAGTGACCCATTGAGTGCTTATGGAATCGCACGGTCTACGATTTCGGGATCTCCCCTGAGTCCGGCGGAACTGAAGAAAATAGATGCTTACTGGCGAGCGTGCAACTACCTGGCGCTCGGCATGATCTATCTTCAGGACAACCCGCTCCTGAAGGAGCCGCTCAAGCCCGAGCACATCAAGAATCGGCTTTTGGGCCATTGGGGATCGAGCCCCGGATTGGCGTTCACTTACATCCACCTGAATCGGCTCATCAAGAAGTTCGATCTCGACATGATTTTCATGGCCGGTCCGGGACATGGTGCGCCGGGAGTGTTGGCGCCCGGCTATCTGGAGGGCACCTACTCAGAGGTTTATCCGGAAAAGAGCGAGGACCAGCGAGGACTGCACGAATTCTTCAAACAGTTTTCGTTTCCCGGCGGGATCGGGAGTCACTGCACGCCGGAAACGCCCGGCTCTATACACGAAGGTGGTGAACTGGGCTACGTCCTGTCGCACGCCTGCGGAGCCGCTTTCGACAATCCGGACTTGATCGTTGCGGCGATGGTGGGCGACGGCGAGGCGGAGACGGGGCCGCTGGCGACATCGTGGCATATTAGCAAATTCCTCAATCCGATTCGCGACGGCGCCGTTCTGCCGATCCTCCACCTGAACGGATACAAAATCAATAATCCCACTCTACTGGCCCGGATCACTCACCAAGAGCTGGAGGACCTTATGCGAGGCTACGGCTGGACGCCATACTTCGTTGAAGGATCCGACCCCGAAAGTATGCACGAGGCAATGGCGGCAACGGTGGAGCATTGTGTTGAGGAGATCAGAAAAGCGCAAAGCGAGTGCCGTCAGACCGGTGTAGCGCGCCGGCCGCGGTGGCCCATGATCGTTTTGCGTTCCCCAAAGGGATGGGGCGCGCCGGTGGAGGTCGGCGGTCACAGGGTCGAGGGCTCCTGGCGGGCGCATCAGGTTCCACTCACGGAAGTAAAGAAAAATCCCGGGCAATTGCAGATTCTCGAGAAGTGGATGCGCGCGCAGAAGCCCGAGGACCTGTTTGATCGGAACGGCAAGCTGATCCCCGAACTGAAGGAACTCGCCCCTGTGGGTCTGCGCCGCATGAGCGCCAATCCGCACGCCAACGGCGGAACTCTCAAGAAAGCCCTGCGTCTGCCACCCTTCTCCGACTATGCCGTCAAGGTCGATCGGCCCGGGGCAATAGAGGCCGAGAATGTCGCACCGCTGGGCACGTTCCTGAGAGATGTGATGAAGCTGAACATGACCAACTTCCGCGTGTTCGGGCCCGACGAAACCACTTCCAACAAGCTGCAGGCAATCTATCAGGCCGCCAAGAAATTCTGGATTGCGGAATACTTCCCCGAAGACCAGGACGGCACCGAGCTGGCGCCCGATGGCCGCGTCGTCGAGATGCTCAGCGAGCACACCATGGAGGGCATGCTGGAAGGTTATCTCTTGACTGGAAGAAACGGCTTCATTTCTTCTTATGAAGCCTTCGTCCACGTGATCGACTCCATGTTCAACCAGCACGCGAAGTGGCTGTCCATCTGTAACCAGCTATCCTGGCGGCGCCCCGTCGCGTCGCTGAACCTGCTGATCACTTCCACGGTCTGGCGGCAGGATCACAACGGCTTTACCCATCAGGACCCCGGCTTCCTCGACGTTGTCCTGAACAAAAGCGCAGCCGTTACTCGAATCTATCTTCCGCCGGACGTCAACTGCCTCCTCTCAGTCGCGGACCACTGCCTGCGAAGTGAGAACTACATCAATGTCATCGTTTCCGACAAGCAGCTTCACTTGCAGTACCTCAATATGGAAGCGGCGATCGAACATTGTACGAAGGGCATCGGCATCTGGAACTGGGCGAGTACCGATCAAGGCTGCGAGCCCGATGTGGTATTCGCCGCGGCCGGCGACATCCCCACGCAGGAGGCCCTGGCCGCGACAGCGCTGTTGCGCGAGGAGTTCCCCGATATCAAAATCCGGTTCATCAACGTGGTCGACCTGTTCAAACTCGAGCCGAGCAAGGAACATTCACACGGATTGACCGATCGCGATTTCGATTCTCTCTTCACTACGGACACGCCGGTGGTTTTCAACTTCCATGGATATCCGTGGCTGATTCATCGGTTGGTCTATCGCTGCAAAAACCAGGGGATTCACGTCCGCGGGTACAAGGAGAAGGGGAATATCAACACTCCGATGGAGTTGGCGATCAATAACGAAACCGACCGGTTCAGCCTGGCGATCGACGCCATCGATCGCATTCCCAGACTGCAAAAAATCGGCGGGCATGCGAAAGACAAATTCCGCAACCTGCAGATCGCTTGCCGGAGATATGCGTACCAACACGGGATCGACGCACCGGAGATCACCGGGTGGCGGTGGCCGTACTAGCCAAGGGCAAGAGGATCCACAATGAGCTCAGGAATCCAGACTCCGGAGGCGTCAGTTTGCTCTCCCATCGATCTGACCAGCATCAATACAATCCGCACGCTCGCCATGGATGGAGTACAGGCGGCCAACTCCGGCCACCCTGGAACCCCTATGGCGATGGCGCCAGTGGCTTATTGCCTGTGGCAGCGGTTCCTGCGCTTCGATCCGCAGGACCCCGTTTGGCCCAATCGCGACCGCTTCGTACTATCGGCAGGCCACGCGTCAACGCTGCTCTACGCTCTGCTGCATTTGACCGAAGTGCGGGCGGTCAGCAAGGATTACGAAGCCCTGGGAGAACCTTCCGTACCACTGGACGCCCTGAAGAGTTTCCGGCAGTTGGATAGCCGCTGTCCAGGCCATCCCGAGTATCGCTGGACATCAGGTGTCGAGACCACAACGGGGCCGCTCGGCCAAGGCGTCGCTACGAGCGTCGGGATGGCGATCGCGCGACAGTGGCTGGCCACGCGATACAACCGCCCCGGCTTCGACCTGTTTGACTTCGACGTCTACGCTCTTTGCGGAGATGGATGCATGATGGAGGGGATCTCCGGCGAGGCCGCATCGCTCGCCGGACATCTTCGCCTCGCCAATCTCTGCTGGATTTACGATAGCAATCACATCACCATCGAAGGCAATACCGCTCTGGCTTTCACGGAGGATGTGGCCACCCGCTTCCTCGGCTACGGGTGGAACGTAACTCGGGTGGGCGATGCGAACGATCTCGAGATGCTTGCTCGAGCGTTCCGAACTTTTCAAAGCACTAACGACCGGCCTACGCTGATCATCGTTGACAGCCACATCGGCTACGGCGCGCCGCACAAGCAGGATACCAGCGGCGCGCACGGTGAGCCATTGGGTGAGGAGGAGGTCCGTCTCGCCAAGCGGAATTACGGCTGGCCCGAATCCCAGAGATTCTACGTGCCAGACGGCGTCTACGATCACTTCCGGCAGGGGATTGGCCAGCGCGGCAAGGATCTGCGCGATGCCTGGTTTGAGCGCATCGCCGAGTACCGCAAAGCAGTATCCCGAACTCGCCGAAGAACTGTTTCG
>Ga0181521_10007860_pt1 | contig 11132 bp, 8 predicted proteins | sample PEATcosm2014_Bin_32_FD_119764 | JGI IMG/M metagenome (GOLD analysis project Ga0181521, IMG submission 119764) | Peatland microbial communities from MTU Mesocosm Facility, Houghton, MI, USA - PEATcosm2014_Bin02_60_metaG | ecosystem: Environmental > Terrestrial > Soil > Wetlands > Peat | place... | reverse complement strand
TCGGTACGCAAACGAAGCGGCGCGGACGCAAATCATGAATTCACTACTATAACACCCTTTGTGGGGTGGGCAATCCTGCCTGCGGCCGTCTTTCAGGTGGCTCTAGAATAACAAGGGTGCCTCCCGAAGATTTCCAGCGCCTGGTTTCGGCCGCCTATGACCTCATTCCCGATGAGTTCCGCAGCCGCATGGAGAATATCGCGGTGATTGTCGAACCCGAACCAGGCACCGGCCAACTGGCGCGCGCCAGGGTGCCGCGCAGCGGGACCCTGTTCGGTCTTTACGAGGGCCGCCCGCTAACCGTGCGCAGCGTATTCGATTCGTTTGCCATGCCGGACCGCATCACCATTTTTCAGGGTCCGCACGAGCGCGCGGCGCGCAGTCCGGAACATCTCGCGAAACTTGTGGAAGACACCGTCTGGCACGAGGTGGCGCATTATTTCGGCATGAATGAATCGCAGGTGCGTGCCGCGGAGCGCACCCGCCGCGGTATCCGATGAAGGCCATCTTTCACAAGAGAGTTGAAGGCTACCTGGGCGCGGTGCTGAGCGTTGCGCTCGTCACAGCCACGTGCGCGCCGTTCAACGACAAGATCAACAGCACGACCGCGGCTCTGGCGTACCTGCTGGCCGTGCTCTTCGTCGCGATGGTGTGGGGAGTCTGGCCGGGCCGCACTTCCGCGGTGCTCGCCATGTTGTGCTTCGACTATTTCTTCCTGCCGCCGCTCTACTCGCTCTACATCTCCGAACCGCAGAACTGGATCGCGCTGTTGGCGTTCCTGATCGCCGCCAGCATGGTCGGCCACCTCTCGACCCGCGCCAAACGCCGCTCCGAACAAGTTCTCGACCTCTACAATCATGCTCCCTGCGGCTACCACTCGCTCGACAAAGATGGTGTCATCGTCCGCATCAACGATACCGAGCTCGAATGGCTTGGATACGCGCGAACGGAAGTGACCGAAAGGATGAGATTCACCGATTTCCTCACGGCCGAAGGTTTGAAAGTTTTTGAAAGCAGCTTTCCAAAACTCAAAGAGGGGGAGCCGATCGAGGATCTCGAATTCGATCTGCTCCGCCGGGATGGCACAACCATACCAGTGCTGTTGAGCGCCACGGCCATCAAAGATACCAGCGGCAACTTTCTGATGAGCCGGTCGACAGTTTTCGACATCACGATGCGGAAACGCGAGGAGCAGGCCCGCTCCCAAATGGCCGCCATTGTCGAGTCTTCCGACGACGCGATCATCAGCAAGGATCTCAATGAAAGCGTTCTGACGTGGAACAAAGCCGCCGAACGGATCTATGGATACACCGCCGCGGAGATGGTGGGGAAATCCATTTCAATTCTTGCTTCGCCCGAGCGGCAAAACGAATTGCCGGAAATCATGGCGAGGCTGAAACGCGGCGAGAGCGTCGAACATATGGAAACGGTTCGGGTCCGCAAGGACGGGCGCCTGATCGACGTCTCCCTGACCATCTCTCCGATCCGGGAAGCGGACGGAGACGTCGTGGCGGCCGCCACCATTTCCCGTGACATCACCGAACGCAAGCGGGCCGAGCGCGAAATCAAGCAGCTGGCGCAACTGCAGGCCGTCGTGTCGGACCTCGGACAGCGCGCGCTCCGCAGTGATTCGTCCCAAAGGGTGATGGACGAAGCGGTTGGCGTCGCAGCGCGGGCGCTGGGCGTCGAATACTCCGAGGTGCTGGAGTTGCAGGCGGATGGCAAATCGTTGCTCCTCCAGGCGGGAGTGGGCTGGAACAAAGATCTCGTCGGCCACGCGAAGCTGGGCACTGGCGTTGAATCGCAGGCCGGGTTCACACTTCTTTCGGATCGGCCGGTAGTCCTGGAAGAGGCGGGCACCGAGACGCGTTTCAGCGCAGTGCCGCTTTTTGGCGAGCCCGGCGTGATGAGCGGGATCAGCGTCGTTGTTTCCACCAGCGATGGCGCGTTTGGTGTACTCGGCGCGCATACGAAGCAGCGGCGCTCGTTCACCGGCAACGAAGTCAACTTCCTTCAGTCCGTGGCGAACGTGCTGGGCGCGGCTGTCGAACGCCAGAAGGCGGAGGACGAAATCCTGCGCACCAACCGGGCGCACCGCGCCCTCAGCACCTGCAATCAGGCCCTGGTGCGCGCCACCGATGAGACTGGCTTGCTGGACCAGATTTGCCGCATCATTGTGGACGCGGCGGGGTATCGCTTCTGCTGGGTCGGCCACGCCGACCACGACGCCGCGAAGACTGTGCGTCCGATCGCCCGGGCCGGATTCGACGCCGGCTATCTGGAGACGGCCAACATCACCTGGGCGGACACAGAACGCGGGCGCGGGCCAACCGGCACGTGTTTGCGGACCTGCGCCACGCAGGTTGCCACGCACATCGCCACCGAACCTTCATTCGAACCCTGGCGCGTGGAAGCCCTGAAACGCGGGTTCGCATCGTCGATCGCGATCCCGCTCGTAGTCGACGCCAAACCATACGGTGCCCTCACTATTTACTCGGCGGACGCCGAAGCATTCAGCGGCGAGGAAGTGGATCTGCTGACCGAACTGGCGGGCGACCTTGGTTACGGTATCACCGCGCTCCATGCCCAAGCCGAGCGAATTCGTGCGGAGGAGGAGATTCGCAGCCTGAACGCCGATCTCGAGAATCGCGTCCAGCGGCGCACGGCCCAGTTGCAGACGGCGAATCGCGAACTCGAGCAGGCGCGCGAGCGGGAAATAGCCACAGGGTTCAGAATTCAGCAGACTTTGCTGCTCGACCAGCCCCCGGCTGACATTCCAGGGCTACGCGCAGCCGCTCTGACCGTCCCTTCTCAGCGCATCGATGGCGATTTTTATATTTTTGTCAGGCATTCCGATGAATGCCTCGATGCGATTGTCGGGGACGTGATGGGCAAGGGAATACCCGCGGCCCTGCTGGGCGCCGCTACCAAGAGCCACTTGCTCAAAGCACTCTGCGATCTGACGGTACTGTCCAAAGGCGCACGCCTTCCCGAACCGCGGGAAATCGTTGCCCGCGCCCATGCGGGCCTGGTGCGGCAGCTGATTGAACTCGACAGCTTCGTGACGTTGTGTTACACGCGCCTCGATATGAAAAAACTGCGCCTTGATATGGTGGATTGCGGCCACACGGGGATCGTTCACCTGCACGGCCAAACGGGGCATCATGAGATCGTGCACGGAGACAATCTCCCTCTCGGAGTGCGGAGCGACGAGGTCTACGATCAAATTGCCATTCCGTTCGATCCCGGAGACTTGTTCTTCTATTTCTCGGACGGAATTACCGAGGCGAGGAGTGCCACGGGAGATTTTTTTGGCGTGGAGCGTCTTGAGGAGTTTCTGTCGCTCAATGCTCAGGTGGAACCTGCGGCTTTGGTGGAAGGCATTCGCAAGACAGTGATGGCGTTTTCGGGGTCGGAGCGGCTGGCCGACGATCTGACGACCATGGCCATCAGAGTAGAGGCAAGAACGGCTGCGCGGATGGAAATCGAAATCTGCAGCGGCCTCGATCAGCTTGGAAGAGTGCGCGAATTCGTGCGTTCTTTTTGCCGCGGTCTTTCGGATCATCCCCTGGGCGACGACCGCGAAGCGGCGCTCGAGCTGGCGGTCAACGAGGCGGCCAGTAACATCATTAAGCACGCTTATCATGGCCAGAGCGGCGAGTGCGTTCGGCTCGAAGCCGAAGCCTTCCCCGAGCGCGTTTCAATCCGGTTAAGTCATCTCGGGGATCCGTTCGATCCGGCCTCGGCGCCGCCGCCTGCGCTGGACGGCTCGCGCGAGTCGGGATTCGGGACGTACATTATTGCCCAAAGCGTGGATGAGGTACGCTACTATCGCGATGAGCACGGAAGGAATTACATCGCGCTGGCAAAGTTTCGCGAGGGACCGCAAAAGGAAACCAACTGATGGAAATCGCTGTCGAAAAAACGGGGGACGTCGCGGTGGTCGAGATACCGGTGGAAGAGCTCGATGCGAGCAATGCCGGAGAGCTGAAACGCGACATCGCCCCGGTGATTGAGGCCAACAAAAAGGTTGTGCTCGACCTGAGCCGGCTGCGGTTTGTGGACAGTTCCGGTCTGGGCGCATTGCTCTCGTGTCTGCGTCAATTGACCGGTCGGGGCGGCGATCTCAGACTGTCCGGAATGTCGAAGCCGGTCCGGGCGCTGTTCGAACTGGTCCGTATGCACCGGATATTCGATATTTACCCGACAAAAGAAGAAGCCATAAAGGCGTTCACAGGCTGAAGCCTGTGCCACAGAATGCAGATAAGTGTTGATACGAGGTGGCACAGGCTTCAGCCTGTGGGTGCTCCGCAGTGAGCGATCCGGTAAGCACGTTCCAGGCATCGATCCTCCAGCACGCCAAGTATTCCCTCGGGAAGGAGTGGGGCGACCTTTCCGGCGAGGACCGGTTTGCCGCCGTCGCGCTGGCCGTGCGCGACTTGTTTATGGACCGGATGCTCGAAACGGAAGGGCGCTACCGGCAAAACGATCCCAAACGCCTCTACTACCTCTCGATCGAGTTTCTGATGGGGCAATCCCTCGGGAACAATCTGGTAAATCTCGGCATGCGCGACCTGTGCAGCCAGGCGCTGCGGAATCTGGGCAGCGACATCGAAGAAATAGAGGCAAGCGAACCGGACGCCGCCCTCGGCAACGGGGGTCTCGGCCGCCTGGCGGCGTGCTACCTCGATTCGCTGGCCACGCTCGGGATGCCCGGATACGGTTACGGGATCAACTACGAGTACGGCCTTTTCAAACAGGAGATCGACGACGGATATCAGCGCGAGAAGCCGGACAACTGGCTCGCGCAGAGCAGTCCATGGCAGATCGTGCGGGGGGACGAAGCCTGCATGGTTCCGGTATATGGCCGCGTTGAGCACTCCGTCGACCGCAAGGGCGGTTACAACCCGATGTGGATGGACTGGAAAGTGCTGGTTGGCATTCCTTACGACATGCCGATCGTGGGATACGACGGGCGGACGGTGAACTATCTCCGGCTGTATTCGGCGCGCTCGTCCCACGACTTCGACATGGGGATCTTCAACGACGGGGATTACATCAAGGCGGTCTCGCAGAAAATCTCCTCGGAAACGATCTCGATGGTTCTCTATCCATCCGACGCGGTCGTCGCCGGCCACGAGCTCCGTCTGGTGCAGGAATATTTTCTGGTCGCCTGCGCGGTGCGGGATATTGTGCGGAGGTTCGAGCAAAACCACGCCGACTTCCACGAGTTCCCCTCAAAGGTCGCTATTCAACTGAATGACACGCACCCGTCATTAACAGTGGCGGAGCTGATGCGGATTCTGGTGGACGAGAAAGAGGTCGAATGGGAGGACGCGTGGACGATTACCCAGGCGACGCTCGGCTATACCAATCACACGCTGCTGCCGGAGGCGCTGGAGCGATGGCCCATTCCCCTGTTCGAGTATGTGTTGCCCCGTCATCTGGAGATCATACGGGAAATCAACCGGCGCTTTATGGACAAGGTTGCCGCCACTTATCCGGGAGATACAGGGAAGCTCACACGCATGTCGCTGTTTGAAGAAACGGCGCCGCCGCAGATCCGCATGGCGAATCTGGCGATTGTCGGAAGCCATTCGGTAAACGGCGTCGCGAAAATTCACACTGAGTTGGTAGAGACATCGCTCGTGCCCGATTTTTACCGGCTGTGGCCGGAAAGGTTCAACAACAAGACGAATGGCATCACGCAGCGGCGCTGGCTGCTGAAAGCCAATCCCGCGCTGGCCGGTCTCATCACCGGAGCGATTGGCGACGGCTGGATCACCGATCTCGACCGGCTGCGCGAGTTAGAGCCGCGGGCGGCCGACGCGGGATTTCAGGCGGAGTTCCGCGGCATCAAGCGGGCGAACAAGGAAAAGCTGGCAAAGGTCATTCGCGAACTGACGGGAGTCAAGGCCAATCCGGATTCCCAGTTCGATGTTCAGATCAAGCGCATTCACGCTTACAAGCGGCAGTTGCTCAATGTTCTGCATATCATCCACAAGTATCTGTCGCTGACTGAAGACGGCCACGAGCCGGTGTCGCCACGCACTTATGTTTTCGCGGGCAAGGCGGCGCCCGGATATTGGGTCGCCAAACAAATCATTAAGTTGATTCACAATGTTGGTTCCGTTGTTAACAGCGACAAGCGGGCCAACGGGTGGATGAAGGTTGTGTTCATCCCTGACTACCGGGTGTCACTGGCGGAGCAGATCATTCCCGCTGCCGATCTCAGCGAACAAATTTCGACGGCCGGGAAGGAGGCGTCCGGCACGGGCAATATGAAGTTCGCGCTCAACGGCGCGCTCACCATTGGGACGCTGGACGGCGCCAACATCGAAATCCGGGAAGAGGTCGGCGCGGAGAATATCTTCATTTTCGGACTGAAGGCCGACGAGGTCCGGTCGATGAGGGAACAGCGCGCGTATCGTCCTGGGAAGGTCTGCGATGAGGATGCCCGCGTGCGCCGGGTGACCGATATCTTTAAGACGAATCTGTTCAGCCCTCGCGAACCGGACCTCTTCGCATGGATCTACAAAACGCTGCTCGATGAAAACGACGAGTATGTCCACCTGGCGGACCTTCCCGCGTACCTGGATACGCAGGACACTGCCGGCAAGGCGTTCGGGGACCCGGCCGCCTGGTCGCGCATGGCCATCCTGAACGTGGCCAGGATCGGGAAGTTTTCGAGCGATCGCGCAGTGCGGGAGTATGCGCGTGACATCTGGGATTTGAAGAGCGTGTAGCAGGCTGTGACAGCGTCCGCTCGCTTACGGTCGCGGTTCGGTAACAGTTGCAAGGGGTAAACTGGGTTTTTCCCAGTCGAAAAGGAGGCTCAGGATGACACAGAGCGAAGTACTGCAATTTGCCAAAGAGAACGGCGCGAAACAGGTGGATATTCGGTTTGCCGACATTCCCGGCCTGCAACATCACATCTCCTATCCGATCGGCGAGCTGAACGAAGGCTCTTTCACCGACGGGTTCGGTATCGACGGATCGAGCATCCGCGGCTGGGCGGCGATCAATGAGAGCGACATGCTGCTGGTTCCCGATTCATCGACGGCTTTCATGGATCCGTTCATGGAGACGCCGACGCTGGTCATGCTGGGCGATGTGCGGGATCCGCTGACGAAGCAGAATTACGAGCGCGACCCCCGCTGGATCGCCAAGAAAGCCGAGATGTACCTGAAGAACACGGGCGCCGGCGATACCGCATTTTTCGGCGCCGAGGCCGAGTTCTTCATCTTCGACAACGTTCGTTTCGATCAGAATGCGCACTCCGGTTTTTATTTCATCGACGCCGAAGAGGGCCGCTGGAATTCGGGCCGGAAGGAGAACAATCTGGGTTACCGGCCGCGCTACAAGGAAGGTTACTTTCCGGTGCCGCCCACCGATCACTATCAGGATCTGCGCGCCGAAATGGTGAACACGATGGAGCGGTGCGGTCTCGTCATCGAGTGCCATCATCATGAGGTCGCCACCGCCGGGCAATGCGAGATCGACCAGCGCTTCAACACATTGGTGAAGTCTGCCGACAACATGATGACGTACAAGTACATCGTCCGCAACACGGCGAACCAGTACGGCAAGACGGTCACGTTCATGCCGAAACCGCTGTTTGGCGACAACGGCAGCGGCATGCACACGCACCAGTCGATCTGGAAGGACGGGAAACCGCTGTTTGCCGGCGACGGCTACGCGGGTCTGAGTCAGATGGCGCTGCACTACATCGGCGGGCTGCTCAAGCACGCGCGGGCACTTTCGGCGATCATTGCGCCCACCACCAACAGCTACAAACGTCTGGTGCCGGGCTATGAAGCGCCGGTCAATCTGGCCTATTCGCGACGCAACCGTTCCGCGGCCTGCCGGATTCCGATGTACTCGGCGAGTCCAAAGGCGAAGCGGGTCGAGTTCCGTCCGCCGGATCCATCGGCTAATCCCTATCTGGCGTTTTCGGCGATGCTGATGGCGGGTCTGGATGGCGTGCTGAACAAACTCGAACCGGGCGAGCCGCTGGACAAAGACATCTACGATCTGTCGCCCGAAGAGATGAAGTCGGTACCGTCGATGCCGGGGTCGCTTGAAGAGGCGCTGAGCTGCCTCGAAGACGATCACCAGTTTCTGCTCAAGGGCGATGTGTTCACCGAAGAGCTGCTGGAAACATTCATCGATTACAAGCGGAAGGCGGAGGCGGAGGCTATACGGCTGCGCCCGCACCCTTACGAGTTCTCACTGTATTACGACATCTAAAGCGAGCAACCGCTCCCTTACGATGGACAGCTCAGTAACGCACTGATCCTGCAGAGCCGTGACCGTAAGGGGGCGGTTGGCTAATGTTGGGGACGGTTTCCACCGATCAAAGTACATGTTCGAGTGGAAATCGGATTATTCAGTGAAAATTGAGGGCATCGATGCGCAGCATAAGGTGCTTTTTGGTCTTGCGGGCGAGCTCTATTCGGCGATGGCGAAGGGGCAGGGAAAGGCGGCTCTGGCGAGCGTGCTGGACCGGCTTGTAAGTTACACTGTCGCGCATTTCGCTAACGAAGAAAGTCTGATGGCGAGGTATCGGTATCCGCGGCTGGCCGAGCACAAAGCCGAGCACCTGGCGCTCACGAAAAAGGTCGTTCAGGTTCGCGAAGATTTGGTGCAGGGCCGGTCTGTCCTGACGATGGACGTCCTGGATTTCCTGCAGGACTGGCTGACGAAACACATCCGGCACTCGGATATGCGCTACGCCGAGTATATAAACGCGCGCGCAGCGGCCTGAGCCGTCAGCGCTGCAGGAAGTCGTCGGTGTGGGTCATGAACTCGGGATACGCGCCGGCGCCCAGCTCATGCAAATCCATACCGTGATGTTCGCCGTCGGCGGCCACGCGCTGTGGCAGCACCAGGTTCAGCAGGAGGTTGAGGGTGTAGGTGAGCGGCAGTACGAATCCGATGAGCGTGGCGACTCCGACCAGCTGAGCCAGTAACTGCCCATCGCCGCCAGCTTCGAGGCGGCCGAAAAGTCCCACCGCCAGGATGCCGGTGATGCCGCCGACGGCATGCACAGAGATGGTGCCGGCAGGGTCGTCGATATCCAGGCGCAGGTCCATGAGCTCGATGGAAAATGTCACCAGCGCGCCGGTTATAAGACCAACGAGCACGGCGGCCGCCGGCGGAACAAAGGCCGCGGTGGCGCTGCTGGCCACCAGTCCGCCAACCCATCCGTTCGCAGTAAGCGATGCGTCGGGTTTGGTGAAGCGCACCTTTGTGATCACCGCTGCGGCGAGGGCCGCGGACGATGCGCTCAACAGGGTGTTCACCGCAATCAGAACCAGCCGTCCGGATTCGACGCCGGCGAACAGGATCGCGCCGGCGGCGATGAATCCGAGCCAGCCTGCGAATGCGGCCAGGCATCCGAACAAAACCAGAACGGCGTTGTGGCCGGGGATGGCCAGGGGCATTCCTTCGGAGGTGTATTTGCCGCGGCGCGGACCGAGCATCCAGGCGATTGCGAGAGCGGTCAGGCCGCCGACAGCATGGATCGATCCCGCGCCGCCGGTGTCGAGAAACCCGCGGCCGAGGCCGTAGTTTGTTCCCAGTTGCGAGAGCCAGCCGCCACCCCACGTCCAGTGGGAGAACAGCGGCAGAGTCCATCCCGCCAGCAGCGCAGCAGAAGCGCAGACAGCGCCGAGGCGCCAGCGGTCGGCGCCGCTTCCGAGCGGTATGACACTCACGAAAGCCGCGCTTAGCATGCCGAACCACGCGGTCAGAAGGGCGGGGGAGCCGTTCAACGGCAGACCACGGAAGAACCAGGGTTCCGCGCCGATCCAGTTCCATGGTTTACCACCCAGTATCACTGCGGGACCCGCGCCCGCGTAACCCTGAAAGGAGCGTCCGCAGACGAAAAACACGCAGGCGGCCACGGAGATGGCGCACAGGGCAGCCATCATCGAGTGCGCGGCATTGCGCGAGCGTCCGAGCCCGGTGTTCATCAATGCCAGACCGGCTATGGCAAGTGGCGCGACCAGCAGCGACAAAATGCAGATGGCAGCTTGTAAGTCGGAGAGGGCAGCGGAAGGCGTCAAGTTACCTCCGGTCTGGCCGCGGCGCGAGATGCGAGCGAACCGCCAGAACCAGGCCCAGGCCTTCGACCGCGACACCAGCGAGCACAAAACCTGTCTGCGCTCGAAGCGATCGCAGCAGGATCAGTGCCGCGAGAACCAGCACCCAGCCCGCTAATAACAACAGAAAACCGGCAACCTTCATAAAGACGATTTTTCTCCCGCGCGAGTCCGATAGATCAAATTAGCACGCACGGCTTGTCTATCGCATTGATTTCTCACGGCTGCCGAACCCTAAACGCGGCATGAGGATTCCATATACAAAAGGTCTATCTCAGTCATAAGAATTTTGAGTTTCCCTTTGTTGTAACGGCAATCCACTATGGAAGGACCGGACCCCGCATGGTTCGAAAACTCTGAAGATAGAAGGACATTTTTATAAGGACAGCTTATGGCAGACAATGCTCCTGAAATGAAAGCAACATTGGGCCTTACTGGCCTGACGATGAATGCAATGGCGCTGATTGCGCCCGGCGCCTTCCTCTGGCTGACCTTCGCGATCCAGGGGAACACCGGAGCGACGGCGCCGTCAATGTGGATTGGAATCATCGTGGCGCTCCTGTTATGTTTGGCCACGGCCGTTTGTTACGCGGAATTAGCGAAGCTGTATCCGGGAACGGGAAGCTCCTACTTTTTCGCGGAACAGTCCTTTCTGAATCACGAGAAAGCCTGGAAATGGGCGCGTTTGGCGAAGTTCATCGTGGGCTGGGGTTCGCACCTCTATTACTGGATTTATCCGGGCGTGATGGTGGGAGTGACGGGGATTGTCATCGGCTATCTGGTGGGCACACTCTGGCCCAGCGTCATGAGCGCGTCGAACCCGGGTCCGCTGTTCATGATGCTGGTGGCGGTGCTGTTCTCATTCGCGGTGGCTTATATAGCGCATCGCGGGGTGAACGGATCGACGTCGATTAATATCGCCATCAATGTGATTCAGATCTCGGCGCTGCTGGTGTTTGCCGTGATGGCGTACAGTTACCGGTCGACGCATCCTTCGGGAACGCCAGGCTGGCAGTTCGATTCGAC
>Ga0181521_10007858_pt1 | contig 11132 bp, 10 predicted proteins | sample PEATcosm2014_Bin_32_FD_119764 | JGI IMG/M metagenome (GOLD analysis project Ga0181521, IMG submission 119764) | Peatland microbial communities from MTU Mesocosm Facility, Houghton, MI, USA - PEATcosm2014_Bin02_60_metaG | ecosystem: Environmental > Terrestrial > Soil > Wetlands > Peat | place... | reverse complement strand
GCTCGCGCCATTCAAGGTGGCGGGCAGGCCCTTCGAAGAGTCTTGCAGCGGGAGTGCTTGCGCGGCGGGGTCGGCCAGGCCGGAGCCCTTGATGATGAACAGCGATCCCTGTGCGATGCCGGAGTTTGTGAAGCCCGCCGGGACCAGGCCGTAGTTGTTCAGGATTTGGGTGATGGTGGGCACTCCGGGCCCGCCCGAAGTTCCGAATGTATCGAACTGCAGGCTGATCGAGGTTCCGCTCACGGCTGTCACGAGCACCTTGGCGTAGTTGCCGCCGTTGGTCTTCACGGCGAGGATTGTTCCGACCGTGAGCGGGCTGATCGCAGCTTTCGTGTAAAGCGAACCTAGGGCAGAGAGGACCGCTTGGGTGTACGTGGCGTATGCGGCGGCGCCACTCTGTTGAGTCGTGGCGGTAATGTTAAGAGCCGCTGCGCTGCCTTGCGGAGTCATGCTGGTTCCGCTCCACAGGATGTCTCCGCCGGAAGTGCTGGTCGTGCCAGTGTCGAAGCTCAAAGCGGTGTTGGCCGCCAGGGTTGGGGTACCGGTTACATCGGCCAGTGCGGCGATGGGCAACGCCAGGGCCAGTGCGATAACGGTGATCGCGATCGTCGGAATTCGGTTGAGTTTCATATCTCCTCCTGAAAGGCTTGCCAGGCTGCCTGAGAGTATACACTGAAAGCCGTCTTTAATCTACGCAGCAAAGCGGATTGAAATGGCTCATCCATCACCGGCGCGGCTGGGCGGCGGTGCGGCGATTCACACTTTTTGCGGATCGCGCCGATAAGGGAAGATGTAGCCCAAACAGCCCATGCTGGCCGTGATCGGTATTGCCGTCGTATTTCTCGCCGTTTTCGGCGGCTTTCTGATGGAACAGGGCAACCCCTGGGTGCTGATGCAGCCGGCCGAGCTGCTGATTGTGGGAGGGGCGGCGGCGGGAATCATCCTGGTGGCCAATCCACCGTCGCTGATCCGCAAAATGGTTCGCGGCGCGCGCGACGCCTTCCGCGAAGCGGCCTACGGGCGGCAGGTCTTCCTGCTGCATTTGCGGATGCTCTACGAGGTGTTCGGCTACGTGCAGCGGGCCGGCGTTATCGCGCTGGAAGCGGATGTGGAGAACCCGGCGCGAAGCCCCATCTTTTCCCGCTATCCGGGTTTCCTGCGGGATGCGGAGACGCGAGACCTGGTTTGCGATTCGTTGCGCATGATGGTGATTGGAGCCACCACGCCGCAAGAGCTCGATCAATTGATGGACCTGGACATCGATGTGCAGCGGCGCGGCCGGCATGAACCGGTGAGCGCCCTGAGCACGGTGGCGGATGCGCTGCCGGGGCTGGGCATCGTGGCGGCGGTTCTGGGGGTGGTCATCACCATGCAAGCCATCGGCGGGTCGCCCGAAACCGTGGGCCAGAAAGTGGCGGCGGCGCTGGTGGGGACGTTCCTGGGAATCCTGCTGTGTTACGGATTTGTGGGCCCGGTGGCGGCGCGCCTGGAAATCATGAGCGAGGCGCAGGCGCAGTTTTTGCAAGTGCTGCGCATCGCGCTGGTGGCGTTTTTCCGCGGCGCGTCTCCCATCCTGGCGGTGGAATACGCGCGACGCTCCATTCCGGTCGAACTGAGGCCATCGTTCCTGGCTCTGGAGACCTCCATCCGGCGCGACGCCAGAATACCGCCCATCCCCAAACCGGGCGATGGGAGTCAACCGGGAGATGTCTCAGCCGATGCTCCTCCAGCCGAGCCAGCCCAAACCGCCTGAAGCACAGCCAGGCCCGGGCCTGCTGATGCTGCCCCGCACGCGGCGCATTTTTCAGAAGAAGCACGGCGGCGCGTGGAAAGTGGCGTATGCGGACTTCGTTACCGCCCTGATGGCGCTGTTCATCGTGCTGTGGATGATGAACTCGACGGCGCGCGTCAAGGCTTCGGTGAGCGGATACTTCCGGGATCCGCGCGGCTACACGCACAAATTGGGAGCCGGTCCGGCGGCGGCGGGCGAAGGATTGGCGGTGGACCGAAGAAATGTCGATGATGTGGAGAAGCAAATCCAGGCCGCGCTCAACCGCATGCCGGAATTCTCGCGGATTCACGACAACGTAAAGCTCAGCATGACCGGCGAGGGCTTGCGCATCGACCTGCTGGAGACCGAGCAGGGGCTGTTCTTCGTCACGGGAAGCGCCTCGCCGACTCCCGCCGGCGAGCGCCTGCTGGAATCGCTGGCGGCCGAGATCGGGAAAATGCCGAATGCGGTGGTGATCGAAGGCCACACCGATGCGCGGCCGTTCCGCAATACGGGGGTGGCGGGAGTTTATGGGAATTGGGAGCTCTCCACCGATCGCGCCAACGCCGCGCGCCGGCTGCTGGAGCGCTACGGGCTGAAGGCCAGGCAGGTGGTGGAGGTGAGGGGATACGCCGACCAGAAGCTGCTGCACGCGGAGGAGCCGGAAAGCCCGAAGAATCGCAGGATTTCGCTGGTGGTGAAGTTCGGCGGGGAGTAACGGATTCTGCGCGCAGCCGGCAGGCGAAAGCGCCGCCTCGCACAATAGAGCCACTTGCGACGGGGGATTGCTTCGGCGCCTATTGCCCCATGGACACGATCCGCGATTCGGTGGAGAATTTCCGGTAATTGCTGTAAGCGATCTCGATCTGGCCGCGGAAGCCTTTCACCAGCAGAACCCGCGCCGAGCCGGTGATGCGGATGGCCTTCGGCAGCCACACTTCATCGTTCACGCGCGTCATTTCCAGGGTCATGCGGTCGCCTTTTGCCAGCCGCGCCAGAATGCCGCCCCAGGCAATCGTATCCAGAGTCTCGATCTCGGCCTTCACCATACGGTAGTCCTGGCGATCCATCCAGAAGCGTATCTTCACTTTGGGGAAGAAGAAGGCGCTCTTCAGCTTCGGCTTATATCCGGCTTTCGGGGTGGCGTCGACCACCCACATGGCGCGGCCGCCGAGGCTTTCGTCCGGCAACAGGCGCAAGTCGAAGGCATCCGGGATCTCAAGCATCGGCTCGCGCTGCTTTTCCTGCCTGCGGCGCCAGTCTGCGATGCGCTGCTGCTTTTGCGGCTCGGTTTCGGCGCTGCGGGCCGCGTTGCTCTGGCGCAGCTTCTCCTCTTCTTTCTTCTGTTCCCTGGCAGTGAGCGGCTGATCGTTCACCGCCACCAGCCGGCGGTAGGGAGAGCCTTCCAGCAAGGTCACGTCGTAGGTGTGAACTTCGCGGTTCTTCACCTTGCCCGATCCGTCCAGCTCGCGTGTTTCCTCGCGCTCCAGATACGTGTAGTTGCGGGCAGCCTCGACGCCGGCCGATTCCGCTGCAATCGACCGCCGCACAATTTCGCCCGCGTCCTGCCCGGCCAGGATCGCCGGAATCCAGACCATCAGCGCCAGAAAACGCATTCCTTATTGTGATGCCGCGCGCGGCCGGCTGGTTTCGGCGGGAAGGGCGCCCGGCATTGCCGTTATCCCACCAGCGCCGCGAAGCGCGAGCCCGCCCGCACAATGGTCTGGTTGCGTTCCGGACCAGTCGAGATGCAGCCCACTTCGACGCCCGTCTGCTGCTCCAGGTAGGCCAGGTAGTCGCGCGCCTTGGCCGGCAGTTTCGCGTAATCGGATATGCCGAACGTGGAGGAGCGCCAACCGGGCCGGCACTCGTACACCGGCTCGAGCGCCGCGATCCCGGCAACCGTGGGCGGAATGGCGCCGACGGTTTTGCCGCCCAGCTTGTAGCCTACGCAGACCCGGATCTGCTCGAATTCGTCCAGCACGTCGAGCTTGGTCACCACGATGCTGTCGAAGCCGTTGATGGCCGCCGTGTAGCGCAACAGGGGAACGTCGAACCAGCCGCAGCGCCGCGGCCGCCCGGTGACCGCGCCGAATTCCTGGCCGCGGCGGCGGATCTCATCGCCCGCCGCATCCAGCGCCTCGGTGGGAAACGGGCCGCCGCCCACGCGCGTGATGTACGCTTTGCAAACCCCGATCACGCCATCGATGCGGGTCGGCGCCACGCCCGTCCCGGTGCAGGCTCCGCCGGCGCTGGCGTTGGAAGACGTGACGAACGGGTAGGTGCCGTGATCGATGTCGAGCATGGTGCCCTGCGCGCCTTCGAAGAGCACGCTCTTGCCGTCCGCGATGGCCTGGTTGAGCAGCCAGGCGGTGTCGCACACCATCGGCCGGATGCGTTCGGCGAAGCCTTCGTACTGGGCGCGGATCTGTTCCAGGTGGAGATCTTCGTAGATTCCCAGGGCCTTGGCGATGACGGTTTTTTCTTCCATCAGCGAATCGTATTGCGCGCGGAATGCCGCGCGGTCGAGCAGGTCCGCCATGCGGATGCCGCGCCGCGCGGTCTTGTCTTCATAGCAAGGCCCGATGCCGCGCGAGGTGGTGCCGATGGACACCCGCCCCGGCCGCGCTTCGGACATCTTTTCCATCACGCGGTGCATGGGAAACAGCACGTGCGCGCGGTTGCTGATGAACAGGTTCCCGGTGACGGCCACCCCGGCGGCTTCGAGCGCGTCGATTTCCGACAGCAGCGCCGCCGGATCCACCACCAGCCCGTTGCCGATTACGGCCTGCTTGCCGGGCCGCAGAATCCCGCTGGGGATCAACTTCAAAACGAACTTGCGCTCGCCGAGGAACACGGTGTGGCCCGCATTGTGTCCGCCCTGATAGCGCGCGACCAGATCGAAGCGCTCGGAGAAGAGATCGACGATCTTTCCCTTGCCCTCATCTCCCCACTGGGAGCCGATTACGATGACGTTTCCCATTTTGACCAAACCGATTCATTCTACCGTGTTCGTGCATCCCCGATATAAGGACCCCCTGCTCCCGTAAGCCGCCCGGCTATGATACGCTTACACTGTTACATGCAGATTTCAGATGTCTACGTAGATTTGGGCCAGGATGCGTTTGCAGAATTGATTCGCGGTATTTCCATAGGCAAATTGAAGACCTATCAGATGTACGAAGGCTTCAAGGTGAGAGCCCATCTGCACAAGGTCAACACCGAGCTGCTCCGCAAGTCGATCCCCAGATTTTGGGCGCGCCTGAATGAGCGCGACGAGGATTTCGGCAAGGACCTGGCGCAGGTGGTGCTGGTCTCCAACCTGGAAATGATCACCGCCGTGCTGGACTTTCTGGGGGTGCCGCACGAGAACGGATTCTTCGCCAAAGACATCGATGCGAAACCATTTTTTACCGAAGGCTGGGAAGCTCGGGTGTGCGAGAAGTTCCGGGGCGTTTTCCCCGACCCGATTCTCTTATTTTATGTAAACCATTTGAGATGGGAATTGCTGGGCGCGACCGAACCGTTCCACCCGGCTTCCCCAAGCGTTGCCTGAGTTCGGCTGGTGGCGTGCACGTATAAGAGAGAACCATGACAGTTCTGGCGGCGAGCCGGCAAGAGATAGGCCCATTAAACCCCGATCTCGCCCAGAAAGTCCTTAATAATGAAAGACTTCACCACAAAGTGGTGGGGCCTGCTGGGGTGTGGGATTTTCAAGCATCGGCTGACAGAAATGCGTCATTACACCCAACTTGCGCTATTGGGATCTGGACAGGCCGGCCAACCATACACGAGAGGTGCTTAACGTGAATCACTGCGACTTCCATTATTCTCATCTCCTGCCCAAAAAGCCGGGGATTCTCCCGTTGGAGGAGACCATGACGAAGCAGTGCCGCCGCTGCGGCGCCGCCTTTGTCACCAGATCCCGAATCCGGAAGCGCTGTGATGCGTGCCAGACGGTGGTCTCGGCGGAGAAGCAGAAGAAGGCCAACGAGCGCCTCAAGGCCCGGCGCGCCGCCCGGCGCCTGTGCCTGCTGGCCAACTAACGACCTGCGTAAAGAGTTGGCAACGAGCGCAGAGAGCGCGACCATGGGGTCGCGCGCGGACGAGGGCGTCCGCCCTCCTTTGGCCGAGCGTACCGCTTCAGACGGCTAAGGCTTGATCCAGGTCTTCGATCAGGTCGTCCGGGTGTTCCAGGCCGATCGAGAGCCGCAGGAGGTTCTGCGGCGTGCGCGTCGCGGGCCCTTCCACCGAGGCGCGGTGTTCGATGAGGCTGTGCGCGCCGCCCAGGCTGGTGGCGCGGATGAACAGGCGGCAGGCGGCCGCTACCGCCATGGCTTTCTCGCGCGTGCCGCGCACCTGGAACGACAGCATGCCGCCGAACGCCGCCATCTGGCGCGCGGCGATGGGGTGGCCGGGATGTTCCTCGAGGCCCGGGTAATGAACCTGCTCGACCGCCGGGTGCTTCTCCAGCCAGCGCGCCACCTGCATGGCATGCTGCGATTGAGCGCGCACGCGGTACGGTAAGGTGTCCAGGCCGCGGAGGGTCAGCCAGCAATCGAACGGCGAGGGCACCGAGCCGCCATAGCGCTGCGACTTGCGGGCCCGTTCAAACAGGTAATTCTCGTGCCGGGTGATGAGCGCGCCGCCGATTACGTCGCTGTGGCCGCCAATATACTTGGTGGTGGAGTGCGCCACCATATCGATGCCGCAATCGAGCGGCCGCTGCAGCACCGGGGTGGCGAAAGTTCCATCGCACACCGTGAGCGCCCGCGGCGAGGCGGCCCGCGCCAGGCCGGCGACGGCCGCGAGGTCGGTGATCTTCATGAGCGGGTTGGAGGGCGTCTCGACCCAGATCAGCCGGGTGTTTGGGCGGATGCCGGCGCTCACGGCCTCGAGATCGGTCATATCGACGTAGGTGGTTTCCACCGGGAATTTGCCGAAGACCTCGCCGATGACCCTGCGGAGGCCCCAATAAACGTCGTCGGGGGCCAGGATGTGGTCGCCCGGTTCGAGTCCCTGAACCAGCGCCGTGGCGACGGCCAGGCCGGAAGAGAATGCCAGCGCCTGCTTGCCGCCTTCAAGGTCCGCCAGGCAGACTTCGAGCGCCTGGCGGTTGGGGTTGTTCTCACGGGAATAGCTGTAGCCCAGCGGATATTCGCCGGCGGGACTCCGTTCAAACGTGGTGGAGAGATGAATCGGCATGGTTACGGCGCCGGTCGAGGGGTCGATGTGGCGGCCGGCATGGACGGCGCGGGTTTCGATCTTCATCACTGCCCAGTGTAGCGTCTGTTCCCGCGCCGCTGCGTGCCATGGCGCACCCAAACTAACAGGCTGTAGATATTCACCGCTTCTTTTCTGCTAGTTAGCGGTGTGGATGGCTGGCCCGGCAATTGCAACAAGCAGGCAATATGGCATACGTCATTACCGATACCTGCACCAAGGACGAGTTGTGCGTACAGGCCTGCCCGGTTGACTGCATTCACCCGAAGCAGGATGAGAGCGGTTTTGCGGAGGCTCCGCAGCTCTACGTGAATCCGGCCGATTGCATCGATTGCGGCGCCTGCATTCCGGTGTGCCCGACGAATTCGATCTACACGCTGGAAGAACTGCCGGTAGAGTCGGCGCGGTTCGCCGAGTTGAACACGGCGCACTACAACTGAGCGGGCAGGAGCTTCGCCCCGATATCCCTTTGGGATATGGGAGACGGAAGCCAGAAGACCGGAGTCGGAATACCCCAAGGGGACGCCGGTACAATGGGGTATGTCTCGAATCGCAGTTTCCTTCCTGGTATTTGTCTGTGTGGCTCGCGCCGAAGTGCATCCCATGACGCTGCGGCAAGCGGTGGAGACGGCGCTGAAACAGAACCCCGACATCGCACTGGCGCGTCTGGATGAAGACAAGGCGCGGCAGGCCGTGCGCATCTCTCGCAGCCCGTTTGCGCCAAGACTGGTAGTCGGCAGCGGCCTGGCGTACAGCAACGGCTTCCCCATGAGCATCGAGGGCTCCGCGCCCAGCCTGGTGCAGGCCAACGCGCTGCAGGACATCTTCAACCGGCAGCAGAGCTACGTGGTGGCGCAGGCCAAAGAAGATTCGCGGGGCGCCGCGATAGCAGTGACGGGCAAGCGCGACGAAGTGGCCTACCGGACCACGTCGTTGTACCTGGACGCGGAACGCGCGGCGCGCATCCTGGAGCTGGCGCGCAAAGAGGGAGACAGCTTGCAGAGGGTGCTGGAGAGCGTCCAGGCACAGGTGAAGGAAGGGCGTGCGCTGCCACTGGCGGAGAAGACGGCCGCCGCCAATGTGGCGCGGGCGCGGCAGGCGGCCGATCTGCTGGAGGACGACCAGGCACAGTCCGAGGCGGCATTGGCGATGGCGCTGGGATTCTCCGCCGAGGACCGCGTGCGCGCGGTGGCCGAGCAGCGGCCGTCTCCGGCGCTTCCCAAATCCCAGGAGGAAGCCATCAACGCGGCGCTCGAATCCAGCAAGGACCTGCGGCGGCTGGAATCGCAAATCATCTCCAAGGGATTCGAGATGAAGGGCGAAAAGGCGCAGCGCCTGCCACGCGTGGACCTGGTGGCGCAGTACTCGCTGCTCGCCAAGTTCAACAACTACGCCCAATACTTCAGCAAATTCCAGCGCAACAACGGAGAGATCGGGATGTCCTTCCAGTGGCCGCTGCTGGCGGGCACGGCACTGGGCGCGGAAGTGGCGCAGACGGAGGCCGATATCTCGCATCTGAAGATCGACCTCAACAACACGCGCAACAAAATCCGCAGCGATCTGGAGCAAGCGTACCGGACGGTTCGCCGCTCTGAGACGGCGGCCGAAGTGGCGCGCCTGGATCTGGACGCGGCGCGCGAACAAATCTCCGTCTACCTGGCGCAAACGCGGGAAGGCCGCGTCACGCTTCGGCAGGTGGAAGAAGCGCGGGTGGTGGAGAACGACAAGTGGATCGCGTTTTACGACGCACAGTACGCGAGCGAGCGGGCGCGCTGGGCGGTGCTGCGGCTCACCGGCGATCTGATGGGGGCGGTGCAGGCGCTGCCTTAAAGCCAAAGTCGCCCACGGGGATGCCGAGAGTGCGGGGATCGCCGGAAGGTTGGAAGGGCGGCTCGGTGCGGATGGACACCTGGACCGCGCCGGCGGGCGCCGGCGGCAGAAGCCATTCCAGCGTTTGCCAGCCGGCCTGAGTGACACGCTGTGGCTCCAGCTCACGATCGCCGATGGAGACGTGAACGGTGACGGGGCCCACCTTGTCCAGAAGCGTGGTGTTGGGGAATACGCGCAATTGGAACCGGGTTGCGCCCTCGGGCCGCTCCAGGCGCGCGGCGGCGGCGGGTGCGATCCAGCGGAAGCCGTTCTCCGGGCCATACCAGCCTTTCTCCAACTGCCAGACGGGTGTGGCGCTGGTGGTCGAGATGAAGGAGGCGTCGGGCGTTTGCGGCGAGTGCTCCGCAACATCCAGTTTATGGAGCGAGCCGTTCCAGGAGGCGAAGGCTACGCGGGCATCGCCCGAGGCGGGAAGCACGGGCGGGTCGGCGTACCGGATGTCGGGCGGCGCCTCGCGGTAGGAGCATTTGATGGCGCCGACAATGCCCCAACTGCCGAAGCCGTCGGGCGCACCGGAATAGATGACTTGATCGGGACGGGGATTGCCGCGGGCGTAACGGTCCCAGGTGGTGACCCAGGCGCGCGCGTCGTCATCGCGGGCCAGTTTTTCGCGGCGCTGGACGCGCAGCTCATGAAGATCGAGCGGCAGCCATAAAAGAAAGAAGACGGCGATCGCGGCCATGGGGCCGGCTTCGGCCACGCCGGCGAAAGCGATGGCGAGCGCGGCGAACGGCAGGTAGCAATAGGCGGTATCGATGCGGCCGGGCAGGAAGAGCATGGGGATGAAGAAAAGCAGCATGGCGGCCAGGCCGAAGCGCACGCGGTGATTGCGCGCGAACCAGAAAACCACGAGGAGCGCGAAACCGAGGTAGGGAACCAGGAAAACGCGGCCGGCATAGAAGACGCTGGTCTCGGCCAGGGCGGCAGCGGTGAAGCGGAAGGTGTACTCGTTGTCGTGATTGGGATTGAACAGCAGCCCCTGCAGCCCGAAGGAAAACGACGCCAGGAAAAACGGGATGAGGGGTTTCCATTTCCGGCTTCCGAATCCGATTTCATAACAGGCCAGCACGAACGGCAGCATGACGGCCAACTCCTTGGATTTATATGCCAGCCAGAAGCAGATAAAGCTCAGAATCCAGCGGCCCCGCGCATAGCTGAGGATGCTGAGCAGGCTGAAAGTGGCGCACAGCACATCGAAGATGTAGGCCGGCTTCCAGACCGCATCGAAGAAACCCATGTGGAGCGCGAAGAACACGCAGGCGGCGGCCGCGGGCAAGGGGCGCGCGCCCAGGCGGCGGACCAACAGCCAGACCAGCCACACGTTGAAGAGGTGCAGAAGGTGAAGCGCCGCGACGTACTTGGGGAAATCGAAACCGAAGAGGCTCTCCTCTTCGTGATAGAAGAGATGGCCGGCGGGCCGGAAATTGTTGGGCTGGAAACGCGGCGAGAGAAGCCCCTGAACGAAGCTGGCTACGCTGGCGTTGCGCGTCCAGCTCAGGTGGTCGAAATCATCGTCCGTGAAGAAGCCTTTGTAAGCGCCGCGGTTGACCAACACGAACAGCGCGGCGAGCATCAGGAAGCAGGCCAGGCCCGCACGTTTGGACATAGAAGCAACTATTGTAGGCGAGCGGTGGTGGAATCGTGGCTCGCCCTCAGCCAAGATTCAATCGGGCCCGACTCTTTAGTGAAATAATGGGTATCTCATGGCGGCCAAAAAGCCCACTTCCCGATTAGCCTGGGTCGGTTCCATCACCGCCGTTTTCTCTCTCATCGCCGGAATCTATGGCGGCTGGGTCTTCCTTTCCGGCCAGATCGAAAGGCGCCGCGCGATTGATCGCCTGCTTGCCGCCGAAGCATTGCAACTCCACACCTCCGACTATGAGTCAGCCTGGAGAACTCTGGCACAGGCCGCCACCGTCGACCCGAGTTCCGCGCGCGTGCAGCAGGCCCAGGAAGATATTGCCATGCTGTGGCTCGATAACATCCGTGTCTCGGGCGACCAGACATTTGCCTCGATCACCGAGAAGCTCGAACCCGTCCTGACCCGCGGCGCGGCATCGGCGAAGTCGCCCCAGCGCCAGGCCGACCTGCTGGCGCACCTGGGCTGGTCGTATTTTCTGCGTAGCCGGGAATTGCCCTCTAGCCCCGATCCCGAGTCCGCCTATCGGGACGCTCTCCTGAAGGATCCCCCCAACCCCTACGCGCATGCCATGTGGGGTCACTGGATTCTCTGGAACCATCAAGACTT
>Ga0181521_10007856_pt1 | contig 11135 bp, 11 predicted proteins | sample PEATcosm2014_Bin_32_FD_119764 | JGI IMG/M metagenome (GOLD analysis project Ga0181521, IMG submission 119764) | Peatland microbial communities from MTU Mesocosm Facility, Houghton, MI, USA - PEATcosm2014_Bin02_60_metaG | ecosystem: Environmental > Terrestrial > Soil > Wetlands > Peat | place... | reverse complement strand
GTCCAGGGGCTGCAACTTCATTTCAGGGGCCTCCTGTCTGGCTCCGTTAGCACTCTCGACTTACGAGTGCCAACGATACCGTCAGTGAGCGTCGCTGGCAACCTCGGAGGCGGAGTGCTACCTCGAGGTACGAAGCTGCAGGTCAGGGACTGCGCCGGCGTCGAGCGGCGTCGGTCCGGACCGCTCGAGCTGGAAATAGCCGGCCGCCGCGATCATCGCGGCGTTGTCGGTGCACATCGCGCGGCTCGGGAGATACGACCTCATCCCCCGATCGTCGAAGACCTCGGCAAAACGTGCCCGCAGCGACGAATTGGCCGCCACTCCCCCGGCCAGGCAGGCACCCCGGGCCCCGATCTCGGTCGCCGCCGCGACGGTCTTCGCGACGAGCACGTCGACCACCGCTTCCTGGAACGACGCCGCCACGTCCGCGTTCGTCACTTGCGGGTGGGCCCGGACGTGGCTGACGACCGCCGTCTTGAGCCCGGAGAAGGAGAAGTCGAAGGCCCCCGCGGTCGACGCCCTGGGGAAACGGATCGAGGAGGCATCGCCCGAGAGGGCCAACCGGTCGATCTCGGGACCGCCCGGGTACCCGAGCCCGAGATAGCGGGCGACCTTGTCGAACGCCTCACCCGCAGCGTCGTCGACCGTGGCCCCGAGCACGCGATAACTGCCCGGCGCGTCCAGCGCGACGAGCAGCGTGTGGCCACCGGACACGAGAAGGACCACCACCGGCAACTCGATCTCGGGTGCTTCCAACATGGCCGCGTACAGATGCCCCTCGAGGTGGTTCACCCCGACGAAGGGCACGCCCCAGGCAAGGGCGAGCGCCTTGGCGGTGCTGACGCCGACAAGCAGGGCCCCGATGAGCCCGGGGCCGATCGTCGCTGCCACGGCATCGATCCCGACCGCGCCGTCGGGGTCCTCGAAGCTGCGCCCACGGCGGTCGAGGCCGGCACCGGCCAGGGCGTCGGTCACGACCGGCAGCGCGAGCTCGACGTGAGCACGACCTGCCAGCTCGGGCACGACGCCCCCGTACCGGGCGTGCAGGTCCACCTGGCTCGAGACGACAGAGGTGACGACCGTCCGCCCGCGCTCGACCACCGCCGCAGCCGTCTCGTCACAGGAGGTCTCGATGCCGAGGACGCGGCCGCGGGCGGTCACTTCTCGGGCGTAGCCGGCGCCTGACCGGCGCCGTGTGGCGGGCCCAGCGGCCTGAGCCGAGCTTCGATCCCTTCGAGCCGCAGGCGGTAGTCCTCGGTGTGGACGTCGTGAGCCCACATGACGAGCGCGTCCTCGTGCACCTCGGAGTAGTAGTTCTTGCGGACGCCTGCCGGCACGAAACCGAACTCGTGGTAGAGGGCCTGAGCGCCCACGTTCGACACCCTCACCTCCAAGGTCAGGTGCTGCGCCGAACGCTGCCGCGCCTCCCGGGCGAGCTGGAGCAGCAGCCGGCGTGCGACACCATGGCGCTGCCATTCCGGGGCGACGCCGATGTTGGTCACGTGCGCCTCACCGACGACGACCATCATGCCGGCGTAGCCGACGACTTGAGGGCCGACGCAGGCCACGTAGTACGCCCGCGTCGCCGGCTGGGTGATCTCGCTCAGGTAGAGCCCCAGCGACCATGGGCTCGGGAAGATCCGCCGCTCGATCGCGATCACGCTCTTCAGGTGCGAGCGCCGCATCGGCACGACCTCGACGACTCGTTCGGGTGCGCCGTCCGCGGCTTTTGACTTCCTTGCGGCCCTGCCGGCACGGCCCGAGCGCAGGCGGAACATGGCGCGCACGCTCGTCACTCAGCTCACCGCCTCGCGGCCCTCACGCGAGCTCCAGTTGATCCGCGCGTCGGCCTCCCGCCCGTAGAAGGGGCGCACAGAAGCCGGATCACAGCAACGCCCGTCCTTCATTGCCGCGATCGCCAGCACGGCCAACGAGGCTACCGGAGGAGCGGCCAGGGCGGTTCCGCCGAAGACAGGCGCGGGCAGCATGGCGCGCTCGAGCAGTTCGCGATGGCGAAGCGCGCCGTCGCCAATGAGGAGGACCGGTCCCACGCCCTCAGCCAGCCCGGGCAGCCCGGCCAGCTCGGTCGCGAGCTCGGCCGGGGCACCGACGCGAACATCGGGTGCGGGCCTTGCCGGCATCAGCCACGCAACCTCGCCGCGGCGCATGTCGATGACGGGTATGACGGCACCGAGACCCGACGGGCAGGCGGCTTTGAGCACCTCGAGGCTCATCGCGGTGACAACCGGGAGCCCGAGGGCACCGGCGAGAGCCTTCGCCGCGGCGACGCCGACGCGGAGACCGGTGAACAGTCCCGGACCGATGTCCACCGCTACGGCGTCGAGCTCGGCCGGAGTGATCATCGCGATCCGGCAAACGTCCGCGATCGAGGGGTGCAGCGTCTCGGCCTGTCGGCGACCGGGACGGGCCGTGACGCTCGCCAACGGGCCGGTCTCGTCAGCGACTGCGACCCCTACCTCGATGGTCGCCGTTTCGATGGCGAGGATCCTCATGCTTCGCCCTCCGTGCCGGCACCCGCCGTTCCTGGGCCGAGCGCCTCGCGCAGCCCGGCGACCCGTGAGGTCCAGCACGCACCGCGGGCCTCGATGGCAATGGTCCGCTCGTCGTCGGACCGGCCCCAGTCGAAGCGCACCACGAGCGCGTCGGCACCGTAAAGCGGCTCGGCCGCTTCTCCCCACTCGACGACGACGACACCACCCTCGTCGAGCTCCTCCTCCAACGCGAGCTCGACCACCTCCTGCAGGTGACCAAGGCGCCAGAGATCGACATGGGTCACCGGCGGTGCAGTCCGGTACTTGTGGGCGAGCATGAACGTAGGGCTCGTCACAGGCTCTCTTCCCCCGAGTGCCGCCACCAAGCCCTGGACGAACGTGGTCTTCCCGGCGCCGAGGGAGCCGACGAGCAGCACCACGTCACCCGCGCTCAGAAAATGCGCGATCCCGGCGCCGATCGCCCGGGTCTGTTCTTCGCTCTCAGTCGAGACCGTCGCCTGGCTCTCCATCAGAAGGCGCGGCTCACCGTCTGTGCCGGCCTCACAGGAGGAACTTCTTCGCCCGTATGAGATCGGCCCGCATTTCGGCGACGACGACGCCGCCTCCCCGAAGCGCATAGGCGGGGTGGAACGTCGGGACCAGCACCCTGGAGCCATAGGTGTAGGCCCTGCCGCGCAGGGAGGTGACGCCTTCGGTGACGCCGAGCAGTGTGCGGCTCGCGAAGTTGCCGAGCGAGACGATCACCCTCGGTGCCACGAGCTCGACCTGGGACTCGAGGAAATGGCGACAGGTGGCGACCTCGAGCGGGTCCGGGTCCCGGTTGCCGGGAGGTCGGCACTTCACGACGTTCGCGATGTAACAGCCGGTCCGGTCCAGGCCGAGCTCTTCGGCCAGCAGCCGGTCGAGCAGCTGACCGGACCGCCCGACGAAGGGCTCCCCGGCCAGGTCTTCTTCCCGGCCCGGTGCTTCACCCACCAGCATGAGCGCGGCAGCGGGGTTCCCCGCCGAGAAGACCACCTTGGTTCGCCCGGAGGCAAGGGGGCAGGCGACGCAGCCGAGCGCCACCGCCTCTAGGTCGGCGAGGGTCGTCACTAGCCGATGATCGTAGCTACCACAGCCCCGCGCGGCTCGGGTGCCAGGGCGCTAGGTTGCTCCCGAGCCCGGATGAGCCGCAAAGGGGTCCAGTGCAGGCACTGCTGTTCCAACACAACCTCGCGAGGGAGGCCGCGGCCGTGATCGGCGGCCGGGTCGACAAGCGGGCCTTTGTTTCGAAGTATGCGCCGATCAGCCTGGAGGAAGTCCCCGAGCCCGTCCCGCCCGCTGCCGGGTGGGTCAAGTGCGAGACCGTCATAAGCGGCATCTGCGGCTCGGACGCGAAGCAGATCTTCTTGAACGGCCGGAGGGACAACGCGCTCACTGCGCTCGTCTCGTTCCCCCACGTCCTCGGTCACGAGGCGGTGGCCCGTCGGCTCGACACGGGACGCCGCGTGGTTCTCAACCCCTGGCTGTGGTGCACGCCGCGCGGCATCGAACCGCTGTGCGAAGCCTGCGCCGCGGGGCGCTATCCCTGGTGCCGGAACTTCCGGAACGGGAACCTCCCCGTCGCCATCCACCTCGGCAACTGTGCGGGCGCCCCAGGCGTGCATGCGGAGCGTTTCTGCGCGCATGAGAGCCAGCTGTTCGATGTGCCCGAGACCCTGAGCGACGATGCCGCGATCTTGTCCGACCCGGTCAGCGTCTCGCTCCGCTCGATCCTTCTCAGCCCCCCGGACTCTTCGCTCCCCGTGCTCGTGTACGGGTCAGGCACGCTCGCGTTCGCCGCGATAGGGCTGCTTCGCCACCTCTACCCGCAGCTCGAGATCTGGGCGGCCACGCGGCCGGGCTTCCGGGCCTCGCTCGCCACCAAGCTCGGTGCCGACGCCGTGCTGAGCTGCGAACCCGACGAGCTCGTGCGTGAGGTGTCGCTGCGGACGGGCGAGACCGCGCTCACGCCGTGGAGCGGCAAGGACTGGCTCCAGGACGGCCCGGGCGTCGTCTACGACACGATCGGCAGCACCGAGACCGTAGAGACGTCCCTGCGTCTCTTGCACACCGGCGCCACGCTCGTGGTGAGCGGCGTCGAGCCGCCCAAGCGGTTCGAGTGGACACCCATGTACTTCAAAGAGCTTCGGGTCATCGGCTCGAACGGCTTCGGCATCGAGGAGGTCGACGGCGTCCGCAAGCACGCCTTCGAGCACTACTTCGACTTCGCCCAGGCCGGCCTGGACCTCACGGCGGTCGTGACCCACCGCTTCCCGTTGGCTCGCTGGCGCGAGGCGGTGCTCACCCTTGCGGACTCCAGGCACACGGGAGCCGTCAAGGTGCTCCTCCAGCCGTGAGCCTCAGCCCAAGACCAACCGGGCCGACAGCGAGTCGAGGAGCTCGCCGATCTCCTCGCGCCGCTCGTACATGAGCATGTGGCCGGCACCGTCGTACTCGTACAGGCTGGCGTGCTCGAAGCTGGCGGCCAGCCGCCGCGCGAAAAGCGGGGGCGTGAGGTGGTCGCTTGTGCCGACGGCCACGACCACGGGCACCTCGACGTCGTCGAACGGCGCCCTCTCCTCGAACCCGAGCACCTCTCCGACAAGCCCCGTGAACACCTCCGGCTCGGTCGAGCGGAGCAACCGGAGCGTCGCGGCGACCTCCGCCGAACGCGGCCGTCGCCCAAAGCCGAGGCGCGACGCGAGGTACCCGGTGTCACCGGTCGGCAGCGCCGGCCGGTCCGGGCGCCAAATGCCCACGCCGGCACCGGCCACCCGGCTGACCGCGGCCGCGAGCCGGCCCCAGCTCCGAACCGGCAGGCCCAGTCCGCCGCTGGTCCCTATCAAGGCGACCGCGCCGATCCGGGTCCCGAGCAGGTCCGGGTGACGCCGGGCCAAGCGCAGGCAGACCATTCCGCCCATGGAGTGGCCCACGAGCACGACATGGCCGAGATCGAGCGCCGCCAGTACTTCGGCCACGTCGCCGGCCATCGCCGAAATGGTGACGCCCTCGTCGCCGGCAGTCGAGAGCCCGTGGCCTCTGAGGTCGAGCGCGATCACACGGTGCGTCGAGGCGAGGTCCCGCAGCTGATAGCTCCACACGTCCGCGCAAAGGCTGGCTCCGTGCAGCAACAGCAAAGGCGGGCCTTCGCCCCTTTCGATCAGGTGAGACTCGCCTCCGTCCCGCATGACGAGCTCGCGGTGCACGACGTCGTCGGGCACCGCGAGCTCCGGATCGTCGGGCGCGGCCGAGTCCTTGTGCCGTCGTAGGTACCGGTGCGAAAGGGCGAAGGCGACCCCCGCAGCGCTGAAGACGCCGGCCGTCGCGTACGCGACAGCCCTCTTGCCGCTCGGCGCCACTAGGGCGGCCCGACGGCGCCGCGGACGTGCCTGCGGGGCAGACGGGGCCCGATCCGGCAAAGGATCTCGTAGGAGATCGTGCCGATCCGGTCGGCCCATTCCTGGGCGGACACGGTCTCGGCACCCTGGGAACCGATCAGCACGACCTCGTCACCGCAGCGCACACCGGAGTCCGGGCCGCAGTCGACCAGCAGCTGGTCCATCGTGACCGTGCCCGCCACTCGCCGGCGGCGGCCGCCGACGAGCAGTTCGCCACCGCCTTGGAACAGCCCTCTCGGAACCCCGTCGGCGTAGCCGACGGGCACCGTGGCGATGTCCGCCCTCTCCGTCAACGCGTACGCCCGTCCATAGCTCGTCCGCTCCCCCGCACCCAGCGTACGCACATGACTGACCTGGGTCTTCCAGGTCAAGGCCGGGCGGAGGGCCCCGGCGCCGGCCGCCTCGATCGGCTCGGGAGAAACGGCCGTCGAGGGCAGGTAGCCGTAGAGGGAGATCCCGCAGCGCACGAGGTCGTAGCGCGACGACGCGTGCGCGATCGCTCCCGCCGAGTTCGCGGCGTGAAGCCGGGCCGGTGAGGGAAGCCCGGCCGCTTCCAGGCTCGAGCGAAGTGCGTCGAAACGCGACAGCTGCTCGCCGGTGAAGGGGTCGGCAGGCTCGTCTGCGACCGCCAGATGCGTCCAGAGGCCTGCGTAGCGCAGCTCCGGTGCCTGGACGACCTGCTCCACGATCCGATGTGCCTCGTCGAAGTCGGCGCCCACCCGGTGCATGCCGCTGTCGAGCTTCACCTCGACGTCGACCCGGCGCGCGGCACGCGTGGCCGCCCAGCGGATCGCGTCCAGGCCGGGCTGGGTGTAGACGGTCGGGATCAGGTCACGCGCGACGACTTCTCCCATGGCCTCGGCAGCGGGCTCGGAGAGGAGCAGGATCGGCACCTCCAATCCCGCTTCGCGCAACACCACGCCTTCTTCGACGAGTGCTACACCTAGCGACGTCGCACCACCTGCGAGGGCAGCGCTCGCGACGGGGACCGCCCCGTGTCCGTACCCGTCCGCTTTCACCACTGCGCACAGGGCGGCGGGCGAGGCGACGGCCTTGAGCACGCCCGCGTTCGACGAGATGGCGTCGAGGTCCACCTCCGCCCACGCGCGACGTTGCCAGTGCTCAGTCACGGGCGCCCGAGATCACGATCGCGACCAGCTCAGGCAGGTCACCGGCCACGAGGCCCTCCGCGAACCCGAGGCCGGCTGCGCGCCCGTGCACGTGCGCCCCGAGAGCGGCGGCCCGCAAGGGATCGACGCCCCTTGCAAGAAAGGCGCCTATGACCCCCGACAGCACGTCACCGGTCCCCGCCGTTGCAAGACGAGACGAGCCGGACGTGACGAGGAAGGCCTGGCCGTCAGGCGCGGCGACTGCCGTCGTCGAGCCCTTCAAGAGAACGATCGCGCCGAGGTCTGAAGCGAGGGACCGGGCCGCCGCGATGCGGTCGCCACCTGGGCGCCTGTCGCCGTCCGATGTCGTGGCGGCAAGCCGCGCGTACTCACCGTCATGCGGTGTGAGCACCGCTTCGACCTTGCGCCCCGCCAACACCTCGCGAGCCTGCTCGAGTGGGCCGAGCGCCCCCAGCCCGTCGGCGTCGACTATCACCGGGACCTCGGCTTCGGCGACGAGGCGACGCACCGACGCTATTACCCCCGGCTCTGACCCGATCCCGGGGCCGATCACCAACGCCCGGCACCTGCGCAGCTCGCCCAGCACCGCGTCCGCAAAGTCCGTCGGCACCGACAGCGCGACTGCTTCGGAGGCCGGCAGCTCGTCCGGCGACGCGCCCGGCACACACCAGCGCACCATGCCGGCTCCCGCCCGCTGAGCGGCACTGGTCGAGAAACGGGCGGCTCCGATCATCCCCGGGGACCCTGCGACCACGACACATGCCGAGCGCCACTTGTTGGTCTCGGGCTCGCGCTCCGGGAGCCAGCCCGCGATATCGGCGTCCTCGACCAGCCACACCTTGCCGGGTGCCACGGCGATCCCGATCGGTGCCACCTCGATTCTTCCGGCGAGCGCGGGACCATCACCCATCAAGAGCCCGGGCTTGAGCGCCGCCATCGTGACGGTCTCTGTGGCCGAGACGGCGCCCATACAGGCGCGACCGGTGTCCGCGTCGAGACCGGACGGGATGTCGATCGCGAGCACGGGCGTGCCCGCCGGCACGGCCGGAGCTCGGTACTCACCCCTGAACCCGGTCCCGTACGCGGCGTCGATCACGAGCTCGCATGCCGGCAGCGTCGTAGGCAACGCGCCGGGGTCGATCTCTGTGACCTTGACACCGCGGCGGCGCAAGATGGAGGCGGCCACGCGCCCGTCATCGCCGTTGTGGCCCCGGCCCGCGACGACGACAGCCCTCTTGCCGTAGGCACCGCCCAAGAGACCGATCGCCGCATGGGCCACAGCAGCGCCGGCACGGGCGACAAGGGTGTCGAGGCCGACCTCGGCGATGGCCGCTTGATCTGCGGCCCTCAGCTCCTCACGGCTATGGACGGGTTGCATGCGGGGCGTCCTTCAGTCCGCCACGACGACAGCGGCTGCGACCGAGTCGGTGTGGGTGAGCGACACGTGCCAGGAGCGGATGCCGAGCGCTTCGGCGCGGCTGGCCGCAACCCCGGAGATCTCGAGCCGTGGCGCTGCCGAGTCGCCGCCAAGGACCTCCACATCGGCGAACCGCACGCCGCCGAGGCCAGTGCCGAGCGCCTTCATCGTGGCCTCCTTGGCGGCGAAGCGAGCCGCGAGGCCGGGCACCGGATCAATCCGCTCGGACAAGACGGACCGCTCTGCGTCGGTGAAGATGCGCTCGACTGCCTGGGGTCGCCGGGCCAGGAGCCGGCGAAAACGCTCGATGTCGACCGCGTCTATGCCCAGCCCGATCACCTCCCGGCCCCGTTCCGGTCCGCGGGCCCCGTCGCCTCCGCTGTCGCCGTTCACTCGACCGTGACGACCTTGGCGAGATTGCGCGGCCTGTCGACGTCGTTGCCGCGCGCACGCGCGACCCCGTACGCGAGCGCCTGGAGGGGCACTATCGCCACGGCCGGTGACAACAGCTCGGGCACGACGGGGATCTCCAGGACCTCGTCCGCGACCGCTTTGGTCTCCTCGTCGCCCTCGTCGCACACCACCACGACCGTTGCGCCACGAGCCTTGACCTCGGCGATGTTCGCCATCACCTTTTCCCACAGGCGCCCCCTGGTGGCGATGGCGACGACTACGGCGCTCTCGTCGATGAGCGCGATCGGGCCGTGTTTCATCTCCCCGGCCGGATAGGCCTCCGCCCGGACGTAGGCGAGCTCCTTCAACTTGAGAGCACCTTCGAGCGCGACGGCATAGCCCACACGACGGCCCAGGAAGTAGACGTCCTGCACCTCGGCAAGCCGGTTCGCCACCGAGAAGTAGTCGTCCATCCGAGCGACCGCACCTCCGACGAGCCCCGGCAGGGAGAGGAGCCCGCCGGCGAGCTCGCGCCCCTCTTCAGGCCCGATCGTCCCGCGTTGACGTGCAAAGTGGAGGGCGAGAAGCTGGAGCATCACTATCTGGGCCGCGTGGCACTTGGTGGACGCGACCCCGATCTCCGGCCCTGCTCTTGTGTAGAGGGCGCCGTCCGCCTCGCGGGCCAGCAGCGAGTCGACGACGTTCGTCAGCGCAATGGTCTTGGCACCGCGGCGCCGTGCCTCGCGCAGCGCGTGGAAGGTGTCGACGGTCTCCCCCGACTGGCTGACCGCTACGACGAGAGTATGTTCGCCGAGGATCGCGTCCCGGTAGCGGAACTCGCTGGCTATCTCGACCTCGGCTGGCATCCGAGCCCAGTGCTCGAAGGTGATCCGGCCGCTGAGGCAGGCGTAATAGGCAGAGCCGCAGCCCATCAGCACGACACGCTCGATCTCGTCGAGGTCGGACTCGGTGAGGCGGAGCTCCTCGAGCTCGGTCGTGCCGTCGCCGTGAAGCCTTCCCATGAGGGTGTCTGCGAGTGCCTTCGGCTGCTCGTGGATCTCTTTGGACATGAAGTCGTCGTAGCCGTCGCGCCGCGCGGCGACGAGATCCCATCCGACCTCGAGTGCCACAAGCCCGCGCTGTTGGCCGTCGAGACCTACGACCGAGACCGAATCGGGCCTGACCTCGGCTATCTCGTCATCCCCGAGCTGGTAGAGCTCCCGGGTCGTCCCGAGGAGTGCCGCGATGTCGGACGCGACCAAGCCGGTCCCTTCGATCCGCCCCAAGATGAGCGGCGAGGTCCGGCGCGCCGCTGCGATTACTCGGGGCTCGGAGGTGCTCACGGCCGCGAGCGCGAAGTCCCCGCGAAGCTCGCCGACGCACCGTCGCAGCGCCTCGGCGAGGCCGGCTCCGCTTGCGATCTCCCGCTCGAGCATGTGGGCAACGATCTCAGAGTCGGTCTCAGAGGACCGTGTGTGGCCCTCGGCGGCCAGCTTGCCCCAGAGCTCCTGGTAGTTCTCGATGATGCCGTTGTGCACGATCGCCACGGTGCCGGTGCAGTCGCAGTGCGGGTGGGCGTTGCGCTCGACCGCGGCCCCATGTGTCGCCCACCGCGTATGACCGATCCCGGTGGTCATGTGAGCCGGCGCGCCGGGAGCGGCCGCCCGAAGCGTCTCGAGGGAGTGGCCGCGTTCGGCATCGCGCTTTCGCCACAGAAGCTCGTCGCTGACGAGCACGACCCCTGCCGAGTCATAGCCGCGGTATTCGAGAAGAGCCAGCGCGTCCAGCATCACCTGCAACGGCTCGGCCGCGCCGGTGACGCCGATGATCCCGCACATGCCTGAAGGCTACGACCTGTCGGCTTGGCCGGTGGCGTCAAGCTCGCGAAGCACGACCGTGACGAGCCGGTCGACCACGTCGTGGGCCAGTTCGTGCGTCGGCGCCTCCGCCATGACCCGCACGAGCGCCTCTGTCCCCGACGCCCGCAACAGCACGCGGCCGTTGTAGCCGAGCTCGGACTCGACGAGCGAGACCTCGTCCCATACGGCACTCGCAAGAGCGAGGCGTGACGGGTCGGCAACGTGCACGTTGCGAAGCACCTGAGGCAGGCGCGTCATCGTCCCGGCTGCCAGCTCTGCGAGCGGGCGCCTGCGCCGGGCGACGAGCTCAATGAGAAGAAGCGCTGTGAGTATCCCGTCACCGGTCATGCCGTGCCGGCGGAACACGAGATGGCCGGACTGCTCGCCACCGAGCTGCAAGCCGT
>Ga0181521_10007855_pt1 | contig 11136 bp, 10 predicted proteins | sample PEATcosm2014_Bin_32_FD_119764 | JGI IMG/M metagenome (GOLD analysis project Ga0181521, IMG submission 119764) | Peatland microbial communities from MTU Mesocosm Facility, Houghton, MI, USA - PEATcosm2014_Bin02_60_metaG | ecosystem: Environmental > Terrestrial > Soil > Wetlands > Peat | place... | reverse complement strand
CACCGTCCCGTCCAGCGTCTCTCCGATTATGGCGTCGTCCGCCGAGGCGACCAGGGCCGTCAGGAACTGCTCGGGCTGCAGGCCAGGTTCTTTATCGATGACAAGAAACTTACGCCGCGTGACCGGAGCCAGGGTTGATGGGTACCTGTTCGGATCCATTGGAAACGTAGGCGGGACGCACCGTCGAAAGTGACGCCGGAGCCTGACCGACCGAGTCGCAACCCTCCGTTTCTCGGGGTCATTGTTGCCCGACAACCGAAGGTGCGGATCGATCGGGTCAGCGTCGCCGGGTTTCGAGTGAGCTCGAGCGGAATCCGGTCGCTGGCCCGATGATGCACAGCTCGCCGGCGTCAGCAGCTTCACGCTTCGCCGCATGAGGATAGTGCCGAAATGGGGCCGCACCGCCTTCGCCCTGACCAAGCACGCGGCAGGAATAAGGGCCGACGAAAGGGCTGTTGTACCGACTGCGAGGGGGGCATGCACGGATGCAATTGAACGACGCGTTCGAGGTACCGTTGCCGGTCGCCGAGGCATGGGGCGTCCTCACCGACATCGAGAGGATCACGCCCTACTTGCCCGGAATCTGGCTCCTAGAGGTGGGCACCGACGAGTACCTGGGCGTTGTGAAGGTCAAACTCGGGCCCGCCACCGTGTGGTACCAAGGCGCCGCCCGCTACCTATTGCTCGACGCCGACGCGCACAGGGCGGTGCTCAAGGCAGAAGGGAGCGAGATCCGCGGGCAAGGAAACGGCACCGCTCTGGTCACCGCGTCCTTCTTCCCCTCTCCGGGGGGCACCAGAGTCGAGCTGATCACGCTTCTCTCGGTCGACGGCAAGCTCGCTCGGTTCGCCGGCGACACGCTGGCCGTGCTGTCGCGCAGTCTCATCGCCGAGTTCGCCGAGAACCTCGAGTTCTCCCTGTCGGCCGCGGCGCGGGCGGCTGTCGCTCGGCGGGTCGAGAAGGTCCATACGGTGCCCAGCGATGCAGGGGTCCCGGAACGGGGAAGGGAATCGGCGATGAGGCGCCTGACGCCGATGCTTACCATCGCGGGGACCCTTCTTGTCGAACAGATCGTCGTTCACTGGCTGCGCCTTCGTTGGCGCGCCATGGTCGATTGACCTCACCCTTTGCCGAGCCCGACTTGGCATTCGGCAAGTACGTCGGAAGTGGATGACGATTCAAGTCGTAGGTGCATTGCTCGGCGCTCATCTCTGAGATGGGCCCGCACAGCCAAACGGGACCATCACCGCAGGAATAGCGGCCTTCCTGACTCAAGGGTGCCATGGCGAGTCATTCGTAGCGCCGGAGTCGGACGTGTGCTGACCTCGCCTGTACTCGAACGAACGACGAGAGCCCCGCGACATGGAACTGACTCCGAACGAGACCGTCTCACCGAATCAAGTGAATGTCAGTACAACTGGCAATAGGGTGCTAACAGCGTTATCGTTGTTGCTTGCCGTGGTGGGCGAACCGGACGCCTTTTGTGTCCGGTTGTGTGTCGGACCACGACGTCACGACCTAACTCATGTGTCAAGAAAAGGGAATTGCGAGGAATCATGACCCCTAGACGTTGGCTCAGCGGCGTGCGTTCGCGTGCCGTTATTGGGATAGCAGTGCTCGGCCTTGTGGCCAGCACGACTCTTGCTGTCACGGCAGGTGCAGGAACCGCGACCGCCGGCGCCGCCACCAAATACACGATCGTGCTGATCCCTGGCAACACCGTCGATCCCTTCTACATCACCATGCACTACGGGGCCATCCAGGAGGCCAAGAAGCTTGGGGTGACGCTCAAGTGGGTTGGTGCCACCCAGTGGGAGCCCTCTGTCCAGATCCCTCTGGTCAAGTCGGTGCTCGCGAGCAAGCCCGATGCCTTGGTCATCTGCCCGACCGACGTCGTAGCCCTGTTCAACCCGATCGACCAGTTCGTGAAGGCTGGGATCCCCGTTATCGCGGTGGACAACACTCTCAAGAACACCTCGATACTGACCTCGGCGATCAGCTCGGACAACTATCAGGGCGGCGAGGCTGCCGCTGATGCGATCGCCAAGCTTGCTCACGACAAGGGGCAGGTGGCGATCGTCAGCGTCGAACAGGGAGTCTCCACCACGGACCTGCGCCAGTCCGGCTTCTCCTTCGAGATGAAGAAGTACCCCGACATGAAGCTGGTGGCGTTGGACTACGACATGGACAGCGCGACGACCGCAGAAACCCAGACCAGAAGCATCCTGCTCGCGCATCCGGGTGTCGTGGGAATCTTCGGCACCAACGGGTACTCGGTCGAAGGCGTCGGCAGGGGTGTCGACGCCGCTGGGATGAAGGGCAAGGTCTTCGTGGCCGGCTACGACGCCGAGCCCGCCCAGGTCACCCTGCTCAAGCAGGGAGTCATCAACATTCTCGTCATCCAGAACCCTGCCGAGGAAGGGGCGATGGGCGTCCAATACGCCTACGACTACCTCACGGGTCACAAGTCCCTGATCAACAAGCAGGTGTACCTGCCGAACGTGGTGGCGACGACCAGTAACGCCAGCAACCCCAAGATTGCCCAGTACTTCTACAAGAGCTCCATCTAGAAGCTCACACCGTCGGGAGCAGGAAGTCCGCTTTGTCTCTCGGTATCTCTGAGCTTGCTCCCGACCTGGCGGGCCCGCCGGCCCCGCCAGGTCGCCGGGAACAGATGATCTGTCGTGCCAGAAGCTCTGCCACATGATCACCGCCAGGGATCTGCTGTCTTTAGCAGGCGGGTTCACTGAAGTCGTCGCCCCGGCTGGCTTCGTGGCCGCGACCCGAACGGGACGTCAAGGTCGTCCTACGAGAACAGGAGATGACCGCGGCAAGCAGCCAGTCGACGCTTTGTGAGCTGTTGACAGAAGTCGCCGCAAGAGGCAGGGGCCGGCTCATCCTCCACTTGGGAGACGAGCCGGTGGTCCTGCCCGTGGCGCAGCTGTACGAACGCGCCCTCAACAGGGCCGCCCAACTGGGCCGCACGGGCATCGAAAGAGGCGAGATGGTGGGCCTCCTCGGGCCGAACTCCCCCGAATGGGCTGAATGGGCCTGGGGCATCTGGCTCGCCGGGTGCGTCCTCGTCCCGCTGCCTGCCCCCCTCCGGGTCCGCGACCCCGCGGCCTTCTCCTCCCAGGTGACCTCGTTGGCCGCGGCGACCAGTTGCGCGACCATTGTCGGCGAGAGCAAGTTCCTAGAGCTCCTCGATGGCAACGGCTGCCCGAAACTGGACTGGACCAGCGAGGCACCCCCGACCCCGGCCCAGGAGCCCGCTCAAGTCTCGCCTTTCGATCTGGCCATGGTGTTGTGCACCTCCGGGAGCACGGCAGCACCAAAAGGTGTGCGGATGACCCACGCCAGGGCGATCGTGTGGGCCCGCGCAAACGCGCCGCAGGGCCCGCCTGGAACCGTGCCTGCGATCGTCTCCTGGCTGCCCTTCTTCCACATTGGTGGACTGGGCCCCCTGCTCGAGGTTGCAGCGCCGGTGGACTGGCACGTCCTTCCGATGGCACGTTTCGCGAGGGATCCCGCCGAATGGCTCCGCCTGGTCGCAAGGACACGGGCAGGTTCCACATTCGGGCCGTCCTCGGCCTGGGCGGCAGCCCTGCGGGGCCTCGCGAAAAGGCCGGAGGGTGTCGACCTGTCCTGCCTCAAGGGGGCGGTCTTCAACGCCGAGACGGTCGACCCCGATGTGGCGGCGCGCATCGCCGAGGTGTGCGTACCTCTCGGTCTCGAACCGAGGTCCATCAACGTTCACTACGCCTCCTCAGAAGCCGGCAAAATCAGCCACACGGAGCCTTGTGAACAGCTCCGCGTCGACATCGTCGATCTCGACAAGCTCGCCAGACAATCCCGGGCGCTAGCGCCAAGACCGGGCCGTGCCTCGAAAAGGGTCGTCTCCTGCGGAGTCCTCTTCCCAGATGTCGAGGTCGCCATCGGGTCGCCAAGCGAGCCATTTCCCGAACGCCACCTCGGGGAGGTCTGGGTACGCGGTCCCGGTGTCACAGACGGCTATGTCAACACGGCCGCCGAGGGGCTGTTCGAGGGGGACTGGTTCCAGGTGGGAGACCTCGGCTACATGGCCGAGGGAGAGCTATTCGTGACCGGCAGGTCCAACGAGGTCGTCGTCCACCTCGGACAGAAGTACCACCCTGAAGACATCGAACAGGTAGTGCAGCGCGCTACTTCATTGCCGCCCGGCAGCTGCGTAGCGTTCTCTCCCTTGGAGGGACGCCAAGGCGACCTCTTCGTCGTTGTGGAGACACCGACCCACGCGGGCGATCTCGCCGCCCAGGTGAGCGCGGCGGTGACCAACGCTATCGGGCTCACCCCGACGAAGGTGCTGCTCGTGCCCAGGGGCACCATACCGACTACGCCCAACGGCAAGCTCCAGCGCGCTCGGGCGCGTGAGATGCACCACCGGGGCGAGCTTCCGGCGCTTGCAAGCGACTGACTTCTGAGAGGGGGAGCCTCCCGCGGGCTCGAGTCGGGCTTGCGTGCCGCGCAGGAGCCTGAAGTGCTAGCCGGCGGCGCTCTCTGCCACCGCTCGCAGCGCGACGGCGAGCCTGACACAGCCGGTGTCCTGGTGACGCGTGGCGCGCTCGGACACCCCGCTCGCCCTCCCCTTCCTGGGCTCCATCGCGGCGGTGGCGCCGGCTGCTGTCGAGGGAACCTCTGCGGCAACCCGCAGGGCTTGCACGAGGCCGATACCCGCTGTGCTGGAAGGCTGCAAGCTGGCGCAAACAGCCTGCAGACCGTCCACTATGGCCCTGTCCCCGAGTACCGCCTTGCCCCCGGGCCTGGATGCCCTCTTGGGCCGCCTGAAGGCTTGGGCCACCATCTTTACGACATCTCCGCCGGGTTTTCCCACCTGGGACACAGGCATGAAACCTGTCGCCAGCAATGTCCCGATAATCCACGGAACAAGGCGGTGAACCGGCCCGTCGGCGACGCTGAGCGCCCGGAACATTCGAGGGCCGCCGTGGCGGCGAAGCCGGGCCAGCTTGCTGAGAGTGCAGATGGGAGAGATCTGCGAACCGGTCAGCTCCGTGAAGGGCCGCGGCCAAGCTCGCGGGCGAGCAGTTCCGCCTCTTCCAGACCGCGTGTGTCGTCTCAGGCGAAAGATGCGGTGACCGGGCTACCGTCCTTACCGAGAAGGACCACGGTCTCGGCCATGCTTGTGACATCGATCCCAAACGCCCCGTCCCTCAGGCGCGTTCTCGAGTGCCGCCGTCGTGACTCGTATCGCTGCTTCGCAGAGATCGGCAGGCTCGACCTCCGCTCCGGTGGGAACTGGTTGTCACGGGGTCGGGGCATTGCCCCAGGAGATCTCCTCATCACCCGGGCTCACCACTGTCGCCCCGGTGATGGTCGTCCCCGCGTCGATACCGACGAGCAAGCCGGCAAGTGCCCTTGACATCGTTGCCTAGACCTGCGAGGTTGCGAAGGATTTGCGCACGGGAGAAGAGTGCATGAGTTGCAGCACTGACGGTGTAATCCCAGAAAGCGCCGCCTCCGGCACCGGGACGCCTGTCATCGCGGTCAGGGGCCTAGCCAAGCACTTCGGCCGCGTACAAGCGTTGCGAAGCGTGGACCTTGACGTTCACAAGGGAGAAGTGGTCGGGCTGATAGGCGACAACGGCGCCGGCAAGTCGACCCTGGTGAACATCCTTTCAGGAGCCCTGCAGCCAAACGCCGGCACGATCTGGCTGGACGGCCAACCGGTGACCTTCGCATCCCCCTTGGAGGCACGGCACGCGGGTATCGAAACTGTCTACCAAGATCTGTCCCTCGCTCCCGATCTGAGCGTATGGCAGAACATCTTCCTCGGTCGTGAAAAGACGGTGAAGGGTCCTCTCGGCTTGGTGGGCTGGCTCGATCGCCGCTCGATGACCCGTGAGGCAGAGGCCAACTTGGATCGGACCCACATCCGCATCGGGTCCGTCAACTCGCTGGCAGGTCGGCTCTCCGGCGGCCAACGCCAGGCCGTCGCCGTGGGGCGGGCAGTCTCGTGGGGTTCACGGGTCCTCCTATTGGACGAGCCAACTGCTGCCCTCGGAGTCGAGCAACAAGAGACGGTGGGAGAGCTGATCCGCTCGGTCTCATCAGGCGGTGTGCCCATCCTGCTCGTCACACACAACCTGCCTCAGGTGCACAGGCTCGCCGACAGGGTCGCGGTGCTGTTCCACGGACATGTGGTGGCCGACCTGCGCTGCTCGGATGTGACCGTGGACGACATGGTGAGCTGGATAACCGGTGCGGCCCTGGGAACAGAGCGTCATGCTGATTAGGAGGACCCGAGGCCTGGGACGGCGAGACGCTCGTGCGGCTTAGCCTGCCGTCAGCATTGACCCCGGGTGGGACGGTGACCAATGGGTCTGGCCCGGAAGGTGAGCCCTCCCGGCGATCGGCGTTGCTCAACGCCATAGACCGCTTCGGGGACTACTGGGTCTTGGGCGTCTTCGTGATCATGGTCCTGGTGTTCGGGTTCCTCTCGCCCTCCCACGACCTTTTCACGAGAGCCAGCTGGCTCAACGTCTCCCAATACGCGGTGGAGTTCCTGCTGCTTGCCATCGGCCAAACCTTTGTGATCATCACCGGTGGCATCGACCTCTCTGACGGGGCCGTGCTCGGCTTCACTGGCATGGTTGCGGGAGTCGTCATGCAGAGCCTTCTCGGTGCGCATGCGAACGTCACGCTCACGACTGTGATCGGCTTCGCGACCGCCCTCCTGTTGGGAGCCGCCATCGGTTTTGTCAACGGGTACCTGATCACGCGGTTCAAGCTGCCCCCCTTTATCGTCACGCTGGGCAGCCTGACTGCCATCGGGGCGGGCGCGACCCCATTGATCAACGGTGGCAACGAGGTCATCAACCTTCCCTCCCAGATTGGCACTATCGGCCAAACCTTGATCGGCGGCTGGGTCTACGTCCCGGTGCTGGTGACGACGGTGAGCTGCGTGATCATGGGACTGGTCCTCCACCGCACCCGTTTCGGCTTGCGCACCTATGCCATAGGCAGCAACAACATGGGCGCGCGGCGCGCCGGCATCGGAGTCGACAACCACCTGGTGAGGGTCTACATGATCTCCGGGCTCCTGGCCGGCCTGGCAGGGATGATGGTGATGGCCAATTTCACAGACGCCTCACCGTTGGCGGGTCAGAACGACGAGCTCAATGCCATTGCCGCCGTTGTCATCGGAGGAGCCAGTCTTTTCGGCGGTCGGGGCCACATGCTCGGAACCGTGGTGGGAACTTTCATCATCGCCCTCTTGGTCACAGGCCTGGTGCTGGTGGGCGTCAGCGGTAGCTGGCAAGAGGTGGCCACGGGCGTCATCGTGGTCGCCGCGGTGGCGGGCGACCAGGTGCGCTTGCGGCTGGGGGAGCGCTGAGCCGTGACCTACGGACGCCTGTTGCATGAAAGAGTCACAAGTACTTGAGCAGGAAGTCGGTGTGTCTGCCCGACGTGGCGGCAAGAACGGCTGTAACACGTCGTCCCGCAGGGCGCGCACGCGCAAGGTCACATGTGGGACCGGGGGTGACACACGTTGGTCGACTGGCAAAGCGCGTGAGCCCCGACACTCGCGGGTGGGCGCGCCGGAGCCCCTCGCAGTCAGGCAACAGGCGACGCTGCATGTGTGCCGACATCGCGAAGATCTCGCCTCCCAGCGAAACGGAGGTCACCGAGTACGCGTCGATAACGGTCCTGTCGTTGGGGGGGTGTGAGACGCGGCGGCCTCGACGACATAGCGGCCCGGGTCCGCCAGCCAGGTTCCGCCGTTGACGGCCTCATGTTCGGTCGCTAGGTCGTCGAGGATCCCGAGCCGGCGAAAGTCGTCGCCGCCCTCGGGGATGTCCTCGACCCCTCGACTAGCTCTTTCAAGCACCTGTAAGCAGCCCTGGCACGTCTCGGGCATACCCCGCAGCACTGGTGGGGCCTGCGGGCCGTGGCTGCGGGTCCTCTGGGCGTCCCCCGCGCCGGATCCAACTAACCGCCTCGGCGAAGCCAGCGGACGCACTGCTAGCCCGGCAGAGGCGAGACCAGTCGGCCAGCTTCGTCGAAGCCGAGAAAGAGCGGTTCCTCTTCGATAACCACGTCGGGCCGGTCCTCGAGGGCCGGCAGGCAGCCCTCCGACACGACGAGCCGCTCAAGCGCCAGAGTGCTCCTGACGTGCACCAGGCGCAGATCCTTGGCCGTGAACGGGCGCAGCGTGTCGAGCATGGCGCCGATGGCGTCGCAGTCGGTCGGAAGCGTCAGCGGCAGGCGCATGTCCTCCGGGAAACATGCCGTGATGGCGTTGACGGCGGTCACCTCGAGGTCGACCTTCTCGATCAGTTGCGGCGTAGTGACGTCGATGAAGCCGAGACCGCAGGCGTTGCCCTCCGAGGCGGGGGTCAGGTCGCGCACGAAGATCCGCGTGATGCGGGGCCGGTCTCGTTTGACCTGCCAGGGCCCAAGTGAGCGCCCGATGACATTCGGGTCCAGTCCCGCCCCACTGATGTCCTTTCCCATCTCGTCGACGATCAGTAGGTCGATGTCGTCCAGGGGAAGACCGGGCAAGAGCCCTCGGGCGACGTCCTGGAGTGCCAGCTCCGCGACCTCGATGTCGGGACCGGGCACGAGGTGAACCTCGCAGGCGCGGTGCTGCTGGTTCTCCAGAATGGCGACACCGAACAGGACCGGCACCCGCTCGAGAAGGGCGACCGCGACCTCGCGCACTACCTCGCCCAGGTCCCGCGCGACGCCTTCCCTGTGCAGACGGTCGGCCCCCGCCTGGTTGCCCAGGCCGATGCAGAGCATCTTCAACAGTCCGCTTCCCATCGGCCCGGCGAAGTCCGTGTGCGGCTTCACACGGTTGACGACAACGATGCCGTCGGACTCGGCGGCGAGGCGGTCCAGGTACAGCGGGATACCGCCCACCGCGCCCATCGCCACGACGTCCATCGTGGCCCGGACCGGCGCACCCACCGCCTCCGACGTGATGCCCAGACCCGCGAGAACGTTGGTTTGGCCTGTCGCGGTCGCGCCGCCGTGAGAGCCCATGGCGGGCACTATGAACGGTTCGCAACCGGCAGAACGCAGCTCACCCACGACGGCCCGCACCGCAGGCGCCAAGCCGTCGATACCCCGGCTACCGACGGCAACCGCTACCTGTGCTCCCGCGGACGGCTTGATGCGGGACTCGAGCCACCGCCACTCGCGGCCCACCTGCGCGGCCACGTCGACCGGGGGCGGCACGCTGAAGAGCTGTCGCACCACGCGCACCCGCGGCAGTTCCACCTCGCCATGTCGCAGCGCGCGCACGACCGGGGCGACGATCACCGGATCGTAACGACTTCCCGGTCGGAGTCCACGTCCAGCACGTCACCGTCGCGGATCCGTTCGAAGTCTTCGGGGGCACAGCGCACGAGCGGAACCCCGACGACCACGGCACTGGCCACAAGCACGGTGTCGAACTCCGCGACCACGACCGCGGCGGGCGCCGTGCCGGCCTTGGCCAGCTGGTAGAGACCGTCGGCCTGGACCACCGAGCTCCCCTTTCCTCCGGGGCAGACCAGGACGCTGCCGGCGATGACCCGACCCTCGATGGCGTGGCCGGACTCGATGACGGTGCCGGTGGGTGGGTCCACGAGATAGAAGCAAATAGCGTCACTGGACACCACGGCGGGCCCGGACGCTCTGCCTGGCGCTGCACCCCGGCAGCCGATGACGGTGACTTCCCGGGCGGTCATGATGCAGCTCCTTTAATCGCGGCCTCCACACAGTCACCCACACTGCGCAGCACGAAGCCCATGTCACGCCGCTGGGTGTAGTACGCGCCCTTCAGCGAGTCCGTGACGCCCCTCTTGCCAGCCAGGTGCTTCCAGACCACCTGGTCGATGCAAGTGTCGGGGACGAGATGGCCTCCGGCCTTCTCGATAACTTCGGCGATGCCCATGCGGTTGGCGAGCTCCTTCGCGTAGAAGGACGTCATCACCCAGAACTCGACCTTGAACTGGCGGCCGCCGATCCGATCGGCGATCGCCCGGAGCTGGTCGAGCGACAGGTGCGGGCATCCGAGCAGGGCGAAGTCGATGGCGCCGCCTTCCGCCGAGAGCATCTGCTGCTCCTCGGCGAGATCATCGGCGGTGATGACCACGGGGTCGCCCGGCGGCTCGTCGTAGAAGGCTGCCTCGAGCGTGGGTGCCTCAGGGGTGACCCCGACAATGTGGTACATCGGCACGTTGCCGCCCGTGTTCAGTTCCGCACCCAGGTTCATGAGCGCTTCCGGGCTCACGTTCGCGGGAACGCCCGTGAACACCGGTATGAAGGCGGTTTGCAGGCTGGCTTTGCGGGGCACCGCGTAGCCCAGCAGGTGGTAGTCGAACTCGTCGGTGAGCGTCGGTTCGACGTGCACATGCACCTGGCCCTTGCGGTTCTCGTCTAACAGCAGGCCGTAGATCGGGACCCGGCCGGTCACCGCGGCACACAAGGCGGACTGGGCCGACTCCCGGTTCGTACGTGCCCCGTAGACCGAGTTCATGTAGGGGGTGGCGCTTGATTCCGAGTAAGCGGTGACCTCGCCGAAACGCGGCACGTTGCCCTGCAGGTAGGGCGTGCAGTTGTAAGTCAGCTGGGCGCCAAGCGCCCGGTAGGCGGCCTCCGTGCGCTCCATGGACTCCATGTCTTCAGGGGTCAGGCCGGGCAGGTGCCGGAAGAACTCGAGGCAGAAGCCGGGATTGACCGTCGGTGGGATCCGGCAGACGGCTCCGCCCGCCACCAGCCGCTCCGCGAACCAGATGTCCGCGTCCTGGTTGCTCAAGGCGACGTGCGCCCGGGAGATGTCGCCCATCTGCTCCGCGTCGAATGCCCGGCCGATCGCGACGAGAACCTGCATCGCAAGTGCCACACCCTCGCCGTCGACGCCGTCAAGCATCTCCCTGTCTCGATCGGTGAGCTTCATGTCGTCGCCGCCGTCCCGCCGTGATCGCGCATCGGAACCTTCAGCCCGTGCGCCTCAGCAACCTGCTCCGCCTCGACATAGCCCGCGTCGACATGACGGATGACACCGCTGCCCGGGTCGTTGGTCAGCACCCGCTCGAGCTTCTCGGCGGCGAGCGCCGTGCCGTCGGCGACGGTCACCTGCCCGGCGTGGAT
>Ga0181521_10007853_pt1 | contig 11136 bp, 9 predicted proteins | sample PEATcosm2014_Bin_32_FD_119764 | JGI IMG/M metagenome (GOLD analysis project Ga0181521, IMG submission 119764) | Peatland microbial communities from MTU Mesocosm Facility, Houghton, MI, USA - PEATcosm2014_Bin02_60_metaG | ecosystem: Environmental > Terrestrial > Soil > Wetlands > Peat | place... | reverse complement strand
CCCCTCCCGTCCACCCAGCCAAACGGATGGATTGCAAAGGCTCTGCCTTTGCTGGGGGTCCATGGGGGCAAAGCCCCCTGGCGGGTCCAGGGCAGAGCCCTGGCCTTGCTGCCTTCACCCGATCGCCCTGACCGCCCGCCAGGTCGGAATTGCGGCTGTCCGATTCGGCGGAATAGAAGTTCCGCGGGACATTGTCGGGGGGGACCAATCATGGCCAGGGGCGGTTGGGTCTACGTTGGCGGGCGCGCCGGGAACAAGCCGCCGCCGGGCGAGAAGTCGGTCATCACCGCTGCCTGCGAGGCATTCATTGCCGACGTGCTGAAGCCGCGGTTTCTCCCCGAGATCCGGCCTCGCACCGAGTTCAATTACCCGATCGACAACTACGGGAAGTGGCACGGCAACAAATACCGCTTCATCACCCGCTACCGCTCCGACGACCCGCATTCATATGAGCCGGAGTTCGACGCGCCCTTTGCACGCATCGAATACATCAGGCGGGATTGCTTCGACCTGTCCTGGCATCGCCATACCGGCGAATGGTTATGCATGTTCGAACGGCTTTCACTGACCGAGGCCCTGAAGATGATGGAAAGCACGCCGCACTTCACGCCGTGCTGACTCACCCACCCCTGGCGGGGGAGGCGAAGCGCTTCTTCTACGGCTGGGTCATCGTCGCCGTGGTGTTCGTCACCATGGGCGTGGGGGTCAACGCGCGCACCGCGTTCTCGCTGCTGTTCCCGCCGATCCTGGCGGAGTTCGGCTGGGACCGCGGCGTGACCGCGGGCGCGTTCTCCTTCGGCTTCCTGGTCTCGGCGGTGCTCAGCCCGGTGCTTGGCCGGCTGATGGACCGCCACGGGCCGCGCCTGGTGATCGAGGCGGGCGTCGTCATGATGGCCGCCGGGCTGTTGCTGGCCACGCTGGTCCGCCATCCGTGGCAGCTTTACGCCACGCTCGGCGTCCTGGTGGGCGGCGGCAGCGTGTGCCTCGGCTATAGCGGGCAGTCGCTGTTTCTCCCCAACTGGTTCGTGCGGCGGCGCGGCCTGGCGATGAGCATCGCCTTCTCCGGGGTCGGAGTCGGTTCGATCGTGCTGCTGCCCTCGATGCAGGTGCTGATCGAGCATGCGGGGTGGCGCGCCGCCTGCCTGGCCATGGGGGTGCTGGTGCTGGCGGTGCTGGTGCCGCTCAACCTGCTGCTGCGGCAGCGGCCGGAGGACATCGGGCTGACGCCCGACGGCGACGCCGCGTCCCGCGTGGTGGCGTCCGGCGGGCCGACGGCGAACGTGGTGGATGCGGCCTGGGCGGCGACCGACTGGACGCTGCACCGCGCGGTGCGCACGGCGCGCTTCTGGTGGCTGGCGCTGGGCTATTTCTGCGCGCTGTACGCCTGGTACGCGGTGCAGGTGCACCAGACGAAATACCTGGTGGAGATCGGCTTCAGCCCGACCCTGGCGGCCTGGGCGCTGGGAATCGTCAGCCTGGCGGGCATCCCCGGGCAGATCATGCTCGGGCATGCCTCCGACCGGATCGGCCGCGAGTGGGTGTGGACCGCCGGCAGTTGCGGCTTCGCGGTCTGCTACCTCGCCCTGCTGGTCATGGGCCAGGTACCGAGCGTCGCCTTGCTCTACCTGATGGTGATTGCGCAGGGGATGCTGGGCTACGGCATCACCTCGGTGTTCGGCGCCATTCCGGCGGAGATCTTCCAGGGGCGGCATTACGGCAGCGTGTTCGGCACGCTGATGCTGTCCGCCATCGGCGGCGGGGCCGCGGGGCCGTTCGTGACCGGCGTGCTGCATGACGCCACCGGCAACTACCGGGCGGCGTTCGGCATCGGCGTTGGCGTCAGCCTGCTGTCGGCGCTGGCAATCTGGCTGGCAGCGCCGCGCCGGGTGCGTGTCGTGGCGGGGCGGGTGCCCCGGCCGGGCTGAGGGCGATCGGGGGGTATGTCACAGCCTCAGATCGGGGGGTATGTCGCACCCTCACCCGGCGAGCTTTGCTCGCCGACCTCTCCCGCGCTGCGGGAGAGGTTTTTAGCGGCCCGGCGCGCTTACCACCTTCTGCTCCAGCAGCGCGGCGATCTCCGGCTCGCTGTAACCGTGCTGCGCCAGGACCTCCAGCGTGTGCTCGCCCAGCACCGGCGCATGCGCACGCCTGGTGCCTGATTCCAGCGGCGGCAGGCCCGGAATGTTCGGCATCGGCACCGGCTCCGGCACGCCCGGCTGCTTGAGCCACGCGATGATGCCGGCCGCCGCCACCTGCTCCTCGGTCAGGAACTGCCGGTAGGTGTTCACCTTGCCGTTCATGATGCCGCGCTCGGTCAGCCGCGCCGCCAGCCGCTCGGTGGGTTTTGTTGCGATGATCGGGCGCACCACCTCATACAGTTCGTCCAGGTTGTCGCCGCGCGCCGCGTGGGTGGCGAAGCGTGGCTCGTGCTCCAGGTCAGGGTGCTCGATCGCGTCGCAGAACAGCGGCCAGTCGCCCGGCCGCACCATGGTGATGTTCAACTGCCCGTCGGCGGTGGTGTAGACCCCGTTCGGCATGCTGGTGCGCTGCGCCTTGCCATGCTCCAGGTACTGCGCCATCAGCCGGATCACCGACAGCATCGCCCCGCCATGCATCAGGCTGAGCTCGACGAAGCGGCCGCGCCCCTCCTGCCGCCGCGCGTACAATGACGTGGCGATCGCCTGGAACCCCAGCAGCCCGCTGTACATGTCGATCAGCGAGATGGCGATGCGATGCGGATGGGCGTCATGCTCGCCGCGGTTCTCATCGACGATGCCGGTCATCGCTTGCAGCACGGGGTCCATTGCCGGCCGTCCCGCCAAGGGGCCGGTCTGCCCGAAGCCGGAAATCGAATAATAGATGATCTGCGGCTCCTTGGCGCTGACCGCGTCGTAGCCGAAGCCGTGCCGCTGGATGGTGCCGGGGCGAAAGCCCTCCAGGAACACGTCCGCGCCGCGCAGCAGCCGCCACAGGACCTGCTTGCCCGCGGGCGTCTTCAGGTCGAGCGCGATGCTGCGCTTGCCCAACGTACCGAACAGCGAATAGGCCGAGTGGTCCTCGTAGCGCCGCCCGAGGATGCGCGACCAATCCCCCCCGCCATGCGGCGTTTCCACCTTGATGACGTCCGCCCCGTGCTGCGCCAGGAACATGGCGCAGGACGGGCCGGCAACGCCGCCGCTGAGATCGATCACCTTCAATCCGGCGAAGGCCGCCGCGTAGCTCATTTTTTCGGCTCCCCTGGACGTCGCTTCGGTTAGTCAGGCAGTCGGGTGGATTGCCAGGTCATCATCTGCCATTCCCCGCCGCGTTTGGCATAGACATCGGTGAAGCGAACGCTGAACGCGTTGGGCTTGCCGCCCGATACGACGTTGATGCGGGCGATGCCGGTCAGCACCACGGCGTCACCGCAGTCCTGCGCCTTGACCTCGGACGGTTCGACGCCGGTATAGACCGTCGCGCCGGATTGCATGGCGCCGATCAGGCTCTGCTTGGTGTCGAGCCGGGCCGAGGAATGGCAATAGATCAGCTCATCCGCCAGCAGCTTGTTCAGCGCCGCGATGTCCTTGCTGGCCATCGCCTGCATGCGCTGCCTGTCGAGCTCGATGATGTGCTGGCCGTTGCCTGCCATGTGTTTCGCTCCCTTGGTTGGTATCCGACTTGCGATCCTATCGCGGTCATTCGCCGCGGTCACGCCCTGGGCAATCGGTGGATCAGCGCGGTCAGGGCGGTCGCGAACCGGCAGGCGCCTGGCCCGGCGATGCCACGTCCTGCCTGCGGATCACGATCCCGATGCGCCCATCCTGCCGGCGAAACCGCGCGAGCAGATCGAGGATCTGCTTCCAGGGGCGATACTTGCGGTTGATAAGCTGCATCCCGTGGCGGAACGCTGCACCGTCAACGATCGAGGCCCGCGCATCGATCCACGGGCCGGTGACGGTTCCCCGGGCATTGCACGGCGCGACCCGAACCGCCCCGCCGCGGCGGAGGCGCTTCGCCTTACCGGACTGGCTCGTTGAATAGACATAGAGCGTTGCGTCATCCTCCGGGTCGGCGGCGAACCAGACCGGCGTGCGAACGCCTTGCCCGTTCCTGCGAAAGGTTTCGAGGTTCAGATATCGCTTGCCGCTCAAGATCTCGAATCCGCGGCCGGCAGGAAGTCCTAACCTTCCGAGTGGTCGCCGGTCCGTGCCGAAGTACGACCCTTGCCGAGGCGCCGGCGGAGGGTCAGCAGCCGGATTGCGCCCGGGGGCCACGTGTCGCGCTGCAACGCCTCTCGGCACTAGACCGCCAGCGCCATGCCCCCGGTGGCCGGATCGGCGCCGCCATCCAGCCGGCCGTCGATGCAACGAATCGCGTGCACCCAGGCGAACTGGTAACTCTGCGCATGCCGCAACGTGCCGTACCCCTGCGCCTGCAACGCCCGTTCCGTCGCATGCAGAATCCGGTTCGACACCTCGATCGTATCCGACACCGCGGCAAACCGAGGCGCCGACACCGCCTGCTGCGCGTCCATGCCGAATTCGATCGCGTTCAGCATCACTTGCAGATTGCCCATCGTGATATAAGTCGCGCCCGGCGCCCCCAGCACCAGGAACGGCTTTTCCCCCGGCCCGAACACGATGGTTGGCGACAGCGCCGAAAACCGCGCCTTGCCCGGTTCCAGCGAGCCGGCATGACCCGGCCGCGGATCGAACACCGCCATGGCGCCGTTATACATAAAACCCAAACCTTCGGTAACGACGCCGGACGGCTGCCCCAGCGTATGCGTCATCGTCACCGCATTCCCCTCGGTATCGACCACGCACACCTGCGTGGTGTGCTTGCTCTCCGCCCCGCCGCTGTTGAAGCGCGGCACGTGGGTCTTCTCGCCGCGCCGGATGCGTTCCGCCATGCGCGCCGCGTAATCCTTCGAGGCCAGCACATCGACCGGCACGCGCAGGAAGCGCGGATCGCCGACCTTGGCATCCTTGTCGACGGTGGCGATTTTCATCGCCTCCGCCACGACGCGGATATACTCCGGCGAATTATGCCCCAGCGCGCGCAGGTCGAATTGCTCCAGGATGTTCAGCATCTCGATCAGCATGATGCCGCCGCCGGGCGGGTTGTTGGTGGCAATGCGATAGCCGCGATAGCTGCCCCAGAGCGGCGGATTTTCTTCCGGCGCGCAGGCCGCAAGATCGTCCAGCGTGATCAGCCCGCCATGCTCCGCCATATCGACGGCGATACGGCTGGCGATCTCGCCGGCATAGAAATCCTCCGCGCCGTGGCTGGCGATGCGGCGATAGGTGCGGCCCATGTCCGGATTGCGCAGCAGTTCGCCGACGGCATAGGGATGCCCGCTGGACTTGGTGTAGATCTTCCGTGTCGCGGGATACCGCGTGACGATGCCGATATTGCCGGCCCGCCCGGCCCGAGGGGGATAATGCCAGAACTCGCTGACATGCGGCCGCACCAGGAAGCCCGTCTCGCAATACGCGATGGCCGGCTGAAGCAGTTCGCCCAGACTCCGCGTGCCAAACCGGGACAACGCGGCATCGAACGCGCGCAGCGTCATCGGCGTGGTGATCGACTGGTAGCCGATCTCGTTGACCCGGCCTTCCAGGATGAAGCCCCAGCCATCGTCGGCCTCGCGGACGATCAGGTCCTGCCACATGTCGGTCCGCGTCGCCCCCGGCGATCGGCCATGGAAATCGATCGTGGTGTGGACACCGCGCGTCGGCAGATACAGATGCAGGCACCCCATGCCGGCGATGCCGCACATCTGCGGATCGACCGCGGTCTGCACCAGAGCAGCGCCGATCGCCGCATCCACCACGTTCCCCCCGGCACGCAATATGTCGATGCCGGCTTCGACGGCTTCCGGCTGCGCGGCGGAAACCATGCCGTGCGTCATGGCGTATGCTCCCTGCGATGACTCGCTGCTCGAACCTTCTCCCGAGCGTGCTACTGCTGTTGGCGCACACCGTCCAGGCGGCGACGCTGCCGGCGGTGGAGGCCGCCAACGGCATGGTCGTCTCCGCGCATCGCCTGGCCTCGGAGGCGGGCATCGCGATCCTGCAACAGGGCGGCAACGCGATCGATGCCGCGGTCGCGGTCGGCTATGCCGAGGCGGTGGTGAACCCGTGCTGCGGCAATATCGGCGGCGGCGGCTTCATGGTCGCGCACCTGGCGGACGGGCGGAACGTGTTCGTCAATTTCCGCGAGACCGCGCCGGCCGCCGCCACGCCCGGCATGTACCTGGACCCGCAAGGCAACGTGGTCCCCGGTGCCAGCCTGCATGGCTGGCGCGCGGTCGCGGTGCCCGGCACGGTGCTGGGGCTCGACACCGCGCTGACGCAATACGGCTCGCTGCCGCGATCGGTGGTGATGGCGCCGGCGATCCGCCTGGCGCGCGAGGGTTTCGTGCTGACCCGCTTCGACACCGATATCATGCAGCACGCCACTGCATTGTTTCATAAAGAGCAGAGTGTCGCGCGGATCTTCCTGCATGCGGACGGATCGGCGCTGCAACCGGGCGAACGGCTGGTGCAGCCGGACCTCGGCGCCACGCTGCAGGCGATCGCCGCAGACGGTCCGGATGCGTTCTATCGCGGCCGCATCCCGCAGGCCGTCGAGGCGGCGGCACGTTCCGGCGGCGGCATCATCACGGCCGCCGACTTTGCCGCCTATCGCATCACCCAGTCCGCGCCATTGTCCTGCACCTATCGCGGTTTTCTCTTCCTGGCCGCGCCACCACCGTCGTCCGGCGGCGTAACCATGTGCGAGATTCTACAGATCCTCGAGGGCTACGACATGCGCGCCCTGGGCTTCCATTCCGCCCGGGCGGTGCATGTGATGACCGAGGCGATGCGGCACGCCTATTTCGATCGCAACACCGATCTGGGTGATCCGGCCTTCATCACCAACCCGCTCGAGCGCCTGCTATCGCCGGAGCACATCGCGGCGATCCGCGCGCAGATCGGCGACCGCGCGACGCCGTCGCGCACGCTGACACCGGACGTCACGCCGCGCGAACACGCGGAAACCACGCATTTTTCCGTGCTCGACAAGGCTGGCAACGCGGTGGCGGTGACCTACACGATCAACGGCGGCTTCGGCGCCGGAGTCATCGCCGGCGACACCGGATTCCTGCTGAACGACGAGATGGACGACTTCACCATCAAGCCCGGCGCGGCGAACCACTACGGCCTGGTTCAAGGCGAGGCCAACGCCATCGCCCCGGGCAAGCGGCCGCTATCGTCGATGGCGCCGACGCTGGTGCTGCGCGACGGGCACGTGTTCCTGGTGCTCGGCTCGCCGGGTGGCGCGCGCATCATCACCATCACGCTGGAAGCCGCGCTGAACATCCTGGACTACAACATGGCGCCGCAGGAGGCGGTGGACGCGCCGCGCCTGCACCACCAATGGCTGCCGGATGAAATATTCGCCGAGCCATTTGCGTTGTCCCCCGATACGCAGGCGCTGCTGCAAGCGATGGGCTATCGGATCACCGAACAAACGCCCTGGGGCGCGACGGAGTTGATCGAGGTCGCGCCGCCGCAAGTCGCGGGCGAGCATGCGGCCTCTTCGGGCAATGACGCCGCGGCATCAGGCACGCTGCGGCCCGGATGGTATTACGGCGCCAACGATGCGCGTCGCCCGGCCGGCGCCGCGATCGGGTATTAGACCAAGCGCCCACCGTGTCATTGCGGGTGAGGCGAAGCAATCTGCTGCCCGGCGACCGACGGTGGCTCCCCGGGCAGGAGATTGCTTCGCTTCGCGCGCAATGACACGGTGCGGCCCCGCCCAAGCGAGGCACCGCACATGATCTCGCCCGCCCTGCTCGACGAAGCCGCCGCCTTGCTCGATGCCTGCCGTGCGCGCGGCGTCATGCTCGCAACAGCAGAAAGCTGCACGGGCGGCCTGATCGCCGCGGCACTGACCGCCATCTCCGGTTCCTCCGACGTGGTGGACCGCGGCTTCGTTACTTACTCGAATGAATCGAAGACCGACCTTGTCGGCGTCCCCGCAATGCTGATCGCCCGCCTCGGCGCCGTCAGCGAAGAAGTCGCGCGGGCCATGGCCGAGGGTGCCTTGGTTCGCTCGCGCGCCGGCATCGCGGTGTCGGTGACCGGCGTCGCCGGTCCGGGCGGTGGCAGCGCGGAGAAACCGGTCGGCCTGGTGTGCTTCGGCCTCGCCCAGCGCGACCGCGATGTCGCCAGCGAACACCTGATTTTCCCCGGCGACCGCGCCGCCATCCGCGCCGCCGCAGTCGCACACTCCTTCGCCATGATCCGCGCCCGGCTTTGAGTGCAACGGCTGAAGGGTAGATCTGCATTGCAACCATCAGCGAATTCAGGAGTCCAGGGCTGAGCACACACCCCCATCGTCTGCTCGTCGTGCAGCCGTTGCCCGGCATCGGCGACATGGTCTGGCATCTGCAGCACATCCGCGCCCTGGCACGCCACGCCGGCGCGCCGGTCACGCTGCTCGCCAAGCCTCGCTCCCGCGCCGACGAGATCTTCGCCGCCGAGGACACCGTGCGCGACATCATCTGGATGGATCGCGGCGCAAAAGGTGCGAGCGGCACGCATGACGGCCTGCGCGGGCTGTGGCGGCTGATCCGCACGCTGCGCGCCGGCCGATTCGATGCGGCAGTGCTGTTGCATCACAGCGCGTCATTGGCCTTCGCCACGCTGGCTGCGCGGATTCCCTTGCGGCAAGGCTACGGCATTGGCGCGCAGCGCTGGTTCCTCAATCGGGGACCGTACCTGCCGAAAGCGGTGTGGCAGCAACATCGTCCGTTGCAGCGTGCCACGCTGTTCTTGCAGGCCGCTCGCATCGCGATGGATGAATCGGAGCCGCGGCTGCCGATAGCACCGGCCACACGACTGACGGTGCAGCACCGGTTGCGCGAGGTGAAGCGGCCGCTGGTGGTGCTCGGCATCGGCAGTTCCGAGCCGACGCGGCAATGGGGGGCGCCGCGCTTTGCCGCCCTGGCGCGTGCCCTGATCGATGCCGGATGGCCGAGCCTGGCGCTGGTCGGCGGATCGGGCGAGGCGACGCTGCAACGCGAGATTTGCGCCGCGCTCGGCGACGATGCCGCGCGCGTGGTGCCGGCGCTGGATTGGCACCTGGCGGAGACGGCCGCGCTGCTGGCCGAGGCGTCATTCTACGTCGGAAACGACACCGGGGTGATGAACATGGCAGCCGCCGTCGGCACCCGCACCTATGCGCTGTTCGGCACCACGCCGGCGCTGCATCACAGCGCGCAGATCGTGCCGATCGTTTCTCCGCCAGGTGGGCCGATCGATGGCGTGGCGCGGGTATCGCTGGAGGCCGTCCTGGCCGCGGTGGTGGACGATCGCGGATTGCTGGGACCGGGAGAGAATAGCGGCGGCGCCCACCAATGCGAGCGACGGGCCCCGGCTTAAGTCGGGATTGTGCGCATTGTCGTAGCCCGTACCCGCGGCGCAGGCGAGGTATTCAGTTCTGCCGCAACATGAAATCGCGGCCCAACAGTTTCATGCCGACCCCAACCAGCACAAACGTGATCGCCAGCAATATGCCGCCCAGCGCGGCCAGCACCTCGAAATTCCCCGCCTCGCTGAGATCGTACAGCAAGACCGCCATGGTGCGGGTGTTCGGTCCGACCAGGAATATCGCGGTGGAAAGTTCGCGCGTCGCGACGATGAACACGATCAGCCAGCCACCCAGCAGCGTCTTCTTCAGCAGCGGCACCGTAATACGCGCGATGGTCGTAAGCCGGCCACAACCAAGAATCCGCGCCGCCTCCTCCATCTCCGGATGCAATGTGCCCATCGCGGCGGAGGCGTTGGTGAAGGCGATCGGCAGGAAGCGCGCGGTGAACGCGAAGATGATGATCCACGCCGTCCCGTACAGCGACAGCGGCGGCGCCGCATAGCTGGCGTAGAAGCCGATCGCCATGACCAGTCCGGGAATGACGAAGGGCGCCATCGCCAGGAAGCTCAGCACGCCGCCAAACCGCACGAGCCGCCGCCGCACGACATAGGCCACCAGCAACGCGATCGCCACGGCGAATGTCGCGGCCGTGGCCGAAAACCACAGCGTGTTCCAGACGTCGAACATCGCGGTCTCGTGCTCGAACAGCAGGAAGCGGTAGTTGCGCAGCGTCAGGTTCCGCAGGCTCAGTCCCCTGCCCCAGGCCTGCGCGAACGATGCCTCCAGCAACACCAGCAGCGGCATCAGCACCGAGACGATGCCGACCAGCGCACACCAGGCCAGCAACACCCAGCGCCAGCCGCCCAGCACGATCGGCCGGCGCTCGCCGCCCTTGCCGGTCTGCGACACGAAGCCCTTGCGCGACAGCAACAGTCGTTGCAGGCCGATCATCGCCAGCGTGATCAGCAGCAGCGGCATGGAGTAGGCGGCGGCGACCTCGACGCGCACCGGATATTCGAAGAACTGCCAGAGCTGGGTGGCGGCAACGTTGATGCGCGCCGGGATGCCGATGATGGCCGGCGGGCCGAACAGCGCCACCGCCTCCAGGAACACCACGATGGCGCCGCCGATGATCGAGGGCCACACCATCGGCAACGTCACCTTCCACGTCGCCTTCCAGGTGCCCGCGCCGAGAATGTTGGCGGCGTCTTCCATTTCCGACGACACCAGGTCGAGTGCCGACTTCACGAAAATGAAGATCAGCGGGTAGGATTGTAGCGCGATCACCGCGGTCAGGCCGGTGAAGGTATAGATATTCACCAGGTGATCGTGCGCCCCGGTGAGCCAGCGCCACAACTGGTTGATGAAACCGGCGTTCGGACCGGCCAGCAGGATCCAGCCGATCGCGGTGAGATAAGGCGGCAGGATGAACGCCCCGAGCACGCTGGCCCAGACCAGGCTCTTGCCCGGCATGTCGGTGCGCGACACCGCCCAGGCAAGCGGCACCGCCAGCACGACGCAAACGCCCGCCACCGCAACGCCGAGCAATAGCGAGTTCATCAGCGCGGCGACATAACGCTCGCGGCCGTAGGCGACGGCGTAGTTGGCGAGCGTGAAGGCGCCGGCGTGGGTTTCGAAGCTGACGATCAGCAGCCTGGCGATCGGCAGCGCAACGAGGAACAACAGGACGGCGATCAGCGCCGCCCAGAGGAGGTTGGCGGGTTCGAAGCGGAT
>Ga0181521_10007850_pt1 | contig 11140 bp, 7 predicted proteins | sample PEATcosm2014_Bin_32_FD_119764 | JGI IMG/M metagenome (GOLD analysis project Ga0181521, IMG submission 119764) | Peatland microbial communities from MTU Mesocosm Facility, Houghton, MI, USA - PEATcosm2014_Bin02_60_metaG | ecosystem: Environmental > Terrestrial > Soil > Wetlands > Peat | place... | reverse complement strand
CGCAGGGCGTTGACGGTCAGCTGGGTCAGCAGCGCGGCGGCGATGCCGCTTGCCATCCCGTTGCTCACCGAGAGGGTCAGGTACTTCTCGGAGAGCGACCAGTCGAAGTTGTCCCCGGACACCGTATACGCGGGCTCCAGCTGACCGGCGAGGGTGAATTCGTCCGACTCGCAGGCGCGGCCCGGCAGCAGATCCCATTGCAGCTCGGCGGCGATCGTCAGGCGTTTGCGCCGCCTGACTTCGCGGTAGATGTCGGTCGCGGTGTCGGCCAGCCGGATCGACCGGGCCACGCTGGCGGCGATCTCCGTCAGGTCCTCGTCGCTGACGTCGGTCCCAATGGGCAGCCTTACCGCGAGAGCACCCATGCGCTCGCCGTGGACGCTGAGCGGGAGGTACAGATGATCGTCGTCCTGGACGGGACGGCCCGACGCGAAGGCCCGCCCCGCCGGGTGCGAATCGACCGGGACGGGCGTTCCCCCGTCGCCGCCGGCGAACGGGATCAGGTGCGACTGGTGGTAGTCGATGAGCAGGATCTCCGCCCCCGATATCCCCAGCCAGCTGTCGATGGACTCGCGCGCGGTCTGCACGAGCCGGGTCGGGCGAGCGGCCCAGATCGAGCGCTCGATGGTGCTGCGGTCTTCAGGCATGATGTCCCGGGTACGTTCCCTCAGCGCTGGGCCGGCCTTACGAAATGGTTGGACCAGTCACGACTGACGAAATGGTAGGTGCTTTGCGGCACCCGAATGTGCGACAGTGGACACATGGCCTCGCACAAGGCTGACCCCGCCGCCGCACAGCAGGCGGCAGCCGAGGTGGAGGCAGCCGCTGAGGCCCTGGTGGGCATCTGGTCGCACGTCGCGGATTCCCTGGATGTGCGCATCTCGCCCACCCAACTTCGCGCGCTCACCGCGGTGGGCCGTTACGGCGAGCTCAACCTGAGCCAGCTCGCCGAAGCTCTCGGTGCCCTGCCCTCCTCGGCCAGCCGCTTGTGTGACCGGCTGGAGGCGGCCGGTCTGCTCACCCGGGACACCGGCCGCGCGAGCCGGCGCGCCGTCAGCCTGCGCCTCACCGCGGAGGGTGAAGACCTGCTCGAACAGGCACGGCGGCGCCGCCAGGAGCAGATCGCGCAGGTCCTCGACGTTATGCCGTCGGCGGGGCGCACCGAACTGGCCGACGGCCTGGCCGCGTTCCAGCGGGCCGCCGAACCGGACGGCCTCACGCCCGCTGACGCTGACGCGGACACGGACATCGACGTGGGCCCGGACGGATCCCAGGAACCCGGTATCCGTTTCTCCATATCCGCGTGAGACGGGACGGGACGGGACCGGGCGCGGCGGTCACCAGGCGACGCCAGAACGGCCGCGCGGCGGCATCCGGATGAGACAGCGACCGCTGCACGGTCACAGCGGCCCGGCCCGCCCCAACGTCAGCTGGCACACCAGCAGGAACGTGTCGGCTGAGGATGCCAGCACGGCGGTCCGGTGATATTGCTCGCGAGCCCACGTGCGCGGGATTTGCCGCTATCGCAACCGGCCCGTGTCCCCGCGCCGCACCCTAAGCTGTAAACAAATCACGGTCGACCGACGAGGATCTGCCACGATGCCTGAATTCAGCTACACGGACCTGCTGCCGCTGGGAGCGGATGACACCACCTACCGGCTGATCACCGAGGAAGGCGTCACCACCCGGCAGTCGTTCGGCAAAACGTTCACGGACATCGCCCCGGCGGTCCTCACCCAGCTGACCAGCGCCGCGATGCATGACATCGCCCACCTGCTCCGGCCCTCGCATCTCAGCCAGCTTCGTTCCATCCTGGACGATCCTGAGGCTAGCCCGAATGACCGCTATGTCGCTCGCGACCTGCTGAAAAACGCGTGCATCGCGGCCGGCGGGGTGCTGCCGATGTGCCAGGACACCGGGACCGCCATCGTCATGGGCAAGCGCGGGCAGCACGTCCTCACCGACGGCTGCGACGAGGAACACATCGCCCGTGGCGTCTACGACGCTTACACCACGCTCAACCTCCGTTACTCGCAGATGGCACCGCTGACCATGTGGGAGGAACGGAACACAGGCAGCAACCTGCCGGCCCAGATCGAGATCTACGCCACCGGCGGCAACGCGTACAAGTTCCTGTTCATGGCGAAGGGCGGCGGATCGGCGAACAAGTCGTTCCTCTACCAGGAGACCAAGGCGGTGCTGAACCCCGACCGGATGATCTCCTTCCTGGAGGAGAAGATCAGGTCACTGGGCACGGCCGCGTGCCCGCCGTACCACCTCGCCATCGTGGTGGGCGGCACCAGTGCCGAGTCCGCGCTCAAGACGGCCAAGTACGCGTCGGCCCATTACCTGGACGCGCTGCCGAAGGAAGGCTCGCTGTCCGGTCACGGCTTCCGCGATCTGGAACTCGAGCAGCAGGTACTCGAGCTCACCCGGCGGATCGGGATCGGCGCCCAGTTCGGTGGCAAGTACTTCTGCCATGACGCCCGGGTGGTCCGGCTGCCCCGGCACGGTGCGTCCTGCCCGGTCGCGATCGCGGTGTCCTGCTCGGCCGACCGGCAGGCACTCGGCAAGGTGACGCCGGAGGGCGCCTTCCTCGAGCAGCTCGAAACCGACCCGGCCCAGTATCTGCCCGATCCCACGGACGCCGACGCCGAGGCCGAGGCGGAGGTGGTCCGCATCGACCTGAACCGGCCGATGGACGAGATCCGCGCCGAACTGTCCCGGTACCCGATCCGGACCCGGCTGTCGCTGTCGGGACCGCTCGTCGTGGCGCGCGACATCGCCCACGCCAAGATCGCCGAACGGCTGGACGCAGGCGAGCCACTGCCCGCCTACATCCGTGATCACGCCGTCTATTACGCGGGACCGGCCAAGACGCCCGCCGGCTACGCGTCCGGCTCCTTCGGGCCCACCACCGCGGGCCGGATGGATTCCTACGTGGAGCGTTTCCAGGCCGCGGGCGGGTCGTACGTGATGCTGGCCAAGGGCAACCGGTCGGCGGCGGTGACTCAGGCCTGCCAGCGCCACGGCGGCTTCTACCTCGGCTCTATCGGGGGCGGGGCGGCGCGGCTGGCCCAGGACTGCATCACCCACGTGGACGTACTGGAGTACCCCGAGCTCGGCATGGAAGCGGTCTGGAAGATCGAGGTCCGCGACTTCCCCGCATTCGTCATCGTGGACGACAAGGGAAACGACTTCTTCGCGGACCCATCCGGGCCGGCGCTCACGATCGGCAGCCAGCCGCCCCGGTAAACGCCCGGGCAGGCGCCCGGCGCGTGACCGGTGACCGGGGGAGGCTCGATGAGCTGGCCGGTTGGCAGATCGTGACCTAATTCCCATCGAACTCTCACCAGCAACCTAGGGACCTATCCGCCGATCCCGTGTATGGTCCGGCTATGCACGCTATGGCGGGCACGGGGCGCGTCATAGCGGGGCGCTACCGCCTCAAGGAGCCCATCGGACGGGGCGCGATGGGCACGGTGTGGCGCGCGTGGGACGAGATCCTGGACCGCGAGGTCGCCGTCAAGGAACTGCGCATCAGCGACGGCCTGCCACCGGACGAACGCGCCAAGGCCTACCAGCGGACCCACCGCGAGGCCAGGACCGCCGCGCGGCTCAGTCACCCGGGCGTCGTCACCGTCTTCGACGTGGCCGAGGAGGACGGGCGCCCCTGGATCATCATGGAGCTCGTCGCGGCGCCCTCGCTGGACCAGATCATCGCCCACGACGGGCCGCTGCCGCCGCACCGTGCGGCCCGCGCCGGCCGCCAGCTGCTGGCCGCCCTGGCCACCGCGCACGCCGCCGGGGTGCTGCACCGCGACGTGAAGCCGAGCAACGTGCTGCTCGCCGACGGCGGCCGGGCCGTACTCACCGACTTCGGCATCGCGACCTTCCAGGGAGACCCGAGGCTGACCCAGACGGGCATGGTCATGGGCTCACCGGGCTTCACGCCCCCCGAGCGCATCCAGGGCAACCCGGCCACGCCGGCATCGGACCTGTGGTCGCTCGGCGCGACCCTGTACGCGGCGGTCGAGGGAGACGGGCCCTTCGACGGGGCTGGCGGGGCCATCACCACGATGTCGGCCATCATCAACTCCGATCCGCCGTCCGCCCCGTCGGCCGCCGGGCTCGGCGCGGTCATCGACGCCCTGCTGCGGCGCAACCCCGCGGACCGGCCAGACGCCGCGACCGCGGCGCGGATGCTCGGCGCGATGGGACCGCTTCCGGGCCCCGCCGGCCCGGGGCACGTCTTCACGCCGTTCCGGCCTCGCCGGACAAAACCTGGCTCGCCGGGCGGCGCCGAGGCCGGGACGCCCGGCGCGCCGTCCCCCGGGCCGCCCGGAGTGCCCGGCGTGCCGCCTCCCTGGGTGCCCGGCGCCGCCGCTGGGCTGCCCGGGACGCCCGGTGCGCTCGGCGGGGTGGTGCCTGATTCACCTCTCCGGTCGGGCCCTGGCCGGGTCGGCGGGCAGACTCCTGCCCCGATCCTCGGGCAGATCCCTGACCCGGTCGGCGGGCAGAGTCCCGGGGCAGACAGCGGGCCGGGCTCAGCGGCGCTGCCGCCCATGCCGACGTCGGTGGATCTGCCGCTGCAGCCGAACCAGACCATACCGGTCGAGCTGCCCGAATCCATCCGCGCTGCGGCCAGTCGGGCAACCGGCCAGCCAGGGGCAGGAACCGACAACCGGCCGTCCGACGACACCTTCAGGTTTTCCGGCGCACCCGGCCGACTGACCGTCTCGGCTCCCCCCGCCCAGCGGGATGAGGCCGCGGCGTTCTGGGGCACCGCCCACCCCGAAGGGGCCGCGCCGTCCTGGGGTGCGGGGCAGCCCGGGAGCGCCGGCCAGGCCTGGGGAACCGCCCAGGCCTCGGGAACCGCCTCCACCGACCACACCGGCCAGCCGGCCGACGCCGCACCGGCCTGGGACGCCACACCGCCGGGCGGCCACTCTTCCATGACGCGGGCCAGACGGCGGCCCCGCCGCCCCGGCCTGGTCACGCTCGGGATTGCCCTCCTGGTGATGGCAGTCGCGGCCGGGTTGATCGTCGACCGGGCCCAGCACCGAGCGGGGCTGAATACGGCGGCCAATCAGACCGGCGCATCCGTCTCCAACACGACCTCCGACTCGCCCGTGGCCGCGGCCGCCGGAGCGCCCAGCACCGGGCCGCCGCCCGCCGGATACCGTTCCGTCACACTGGGCGCCGCCACACTGGGCTCGACCTCGGGCTTCACCATCGCGGTGCCGGAGACGTGGAGGTTTTCGATCAGGGGAACCGCCGCCTTCGCCGAGGCGCCCACCGGCGGTGCGTTCCTCCAGATCGACCTGACCCCGCACACGTACCGCGACATGCCCAGGGAAGCGCGCTACCTGGCGGCCTTGACGCAGGAGCAGGGCAAGTTCCCCGGCTACCTCGGACTGGGCATCCGTGCGGCGAACGTCCGGGGTGCCCGCGGCGCTGCCTGGCAGTTCAGCTGGCAGAGTCCGGCCCTGGGCCGGGTACGGGCCCTGGACCTCGTATACAACGCGTCCACGTCGGCCGGCCTGCAGTCCTTCGCGCTCTACATGTCGTCGCCCAACACGGCGTGGAACGGCAATCTGGCCGCCTTCGACGAGGAAGTGCGCACCTTCCGGCCGTACCCCTAGCCGGCGGCCGCTACCGGCCGCCGGCCAGGACGGACTAGCACGGGGACCAGGACCCGGACCAGGACCCGGACCAGGACCAGGACCAGGACCAGGACCCGGACCAGGACCCGGACCAGGACGGGACCCGGACCAGGACGGGACCCGGACCAGGACGGGACCCGGACCAGGACGGGCGGCTAGTACCAGCCGTCGGTCTGCTCGTGACTCCAGGCCGCACACGGCGAGCCGTAGGTGCTCTCGATGTAGCCGAGACCCCAGCGGATCTGGGTGGCCGCGCTCGTCTGCCAGTCCGGACCCGCGCTGGCCATCTTCGATCCGGGCAGCGCCTGCGGAATGCCGTAGGCCCCGGTGGACGGGTTGCTCGCGGTCACGCTCCAGCCGCTCTCCCCCGCCCACAACGGCTGCAGGCAGGAAAACTGGCTTGACGACCAGCCGAACGAGCCCAGCAAGGACTCCGCGATCGACTGGGCGGAACCCGATGGCGCGGGCGCGGCGGTCCTCGGCGCATGCTGGCTGGCCGTCTGCTGGGCCGTCTGCTGGCCCGATGACTGCTGAGCTGATTGCGGGGGCGCCTGCTGTGCCTGGCGCGCGGCGACCTGCTGGGCGGCGAGCTCGGCCCGCGCCTTGCGCTTCGCCGCCTGCACGACGGTCGCCTGGTGCGCCGCCGCCTGCTGACGGGCCAGCACGGTCAGGGCCTGATGTTCCGCGGTCGCCTTGACCTGCTGCGCGGCCAGGTCATGGAAAGAGTCCTGATCGGCCGCCGTCAGGCCCGAGCGGACCGTGATCGCGCTGGACGCCGTCCCGGCCGGGGTGGCGGCCCGCGAACCGGATGCCCAGGCCGCGGCGGCGGCCGATGCGGCGGCGGCCGTGGTCAGTGCGCAGGCCGCCGTGACGACGAGGAGCTTGTACCGCTGCCCGGTGATCATCCAGTGACGTGACAATATGACCCTTCGGTTGATCGCGCCGTCGGGTGACGTGGTGCGCGACGTTCTTCCGCCCCTGACAGCCCTTGCCGCAGTGCTGAGCGACCGGGCATGGCTCGTGGACGTGGCGCGGGTCAGGGCACCGGCCGCACGAGGGGCGGCCGTCACACGAACTAGACGCTGACGAGCACCAACAATGCCTGATGAATCAAGCAAACAATGCCAGTATTGCGTGTGATATGGATCACATGACGCCGTGAACGGGTCGCCCATTGACTTCAAATATGGGCTCTGAGCTGGGAAGACATGGCTAATCATCATCCGCGCTGACATTACGAACAAGTTACGGGAGTGCGGTCTGGACCACGGCTTCATGCTGAAAACTACCTGAATATTACCTCAATAAAGCTTCTAAACGACGCCCACAAACACATAACGCTCCGTGTCATTTAAACGGATTGTAGCATTATAGTGCCGAAGAGTAATCTTACCGAATGATAACGCGATGGGCGAAACATGGACACGATTCGCCAGAAGAAGCTATAAGACCCTCCTTACCGCTGCCCGCAGCACGGCTGGTCCCATCCGGGCGGAGGACCACCGGCGGGCGTCACGTAAGCATCCGGCCGCAGCGCCCGCTCAGTAGTAGTTGTTCGCCAGCTCGAAATTCCACGCGGCGCAGGGCGTCCCATACACACTCTTTATGTAGCCGAGACCCCATTCGATCTGCGTCGTCGGGTTGGTTTGCCAGTCCGCGCCCGCGGTAGCCATCTTTGACCCGGGCAGAGCCTGCGGAATGCCATACGCGCCGCTGGGATTTTCCGCGTCATAGGACCAGCCGCTTTCTCGGTTCCATAGGCTCTGCAGGCAGCTGAATTGCGATGTGGAAAATCCAAAGCTGCCCAGCAGGTTGTAGGCGATCGACTGGGCGGTGCCCGGATCGGGCGCGGCGACGGGAGGGGGCGGCGCACTCCCGGTGGTGGACCCCGTGGTGCCGCCGGAGGACGGGCTTCCCGACGCCGCTTGGACCGCTGTCGCCGCAGCTGAGGCCGGTGACGCCAGCTTCGGCTTGGCCACCACGGTCAGGGTGCGGGAGGCCGCGCTCATGACGATCATCTGCTGGCGTTCCTGCTCGAGCAGCGCGACCGTTCTGCTGTTGGGAATCGCCTCAATCGCCTGGGCGGCGCCCGATGCCCCGGATACTGAAGGGCCCATTAGCCAGGCGGCCACGGAAACGCCAGCGACCACAATTGCCGCGACACCAGCTGCCGGAAGAATGACTCCGCTGCGGCGCACAAAACGGCTGCTTCGCCGCGTGCTGCGGGCCCCTGTCCGGTGTCGTGACAAGGCAATCCCTTCGTTAGCCAAGCGCACCAGACGGGTCCGCTGGGCGCATCGGCCCATGCTGCTTGCGCACGGGCAGCGATTCTCCGGTTAAGCACCTCACCGTGCCCGGGCCGTCGCAATTGCGAGAAATGCACATAACATTGGCCGTGTCGGGCCTTGCTGTAAGGGGCAATCGCCGTTGGCGACCTACACTGCCAGAAAAGGGGGGTGGGTCCGCAACCGATTCGCCAAGGTTGGGCCGGCGCGCTGAACGCGCGTACTGTGATGTTAATCACGTTTAACTGTGGGTGTTTTTGTTGCGACGGATGGCGATATTTCCCCGGGCGCGGCCACACCGCTAGCCCGCCGTCCCAGTGGTCATCCGGTTGCTAAAGTGCGGGAAAGTACGTGGACTGCCAGCTGAAACCGTGCCAGGCAGCCCCATGACGGACCGCCGCGCGACAGAGAGGCCAGCCCGGGTGACCGAGCACGCCGTGAGCGGCCGCCGCCCGGTGGCCGGGCCGCGCGGCCTCCGCAACTGGCTCGTCCGCAACTGGCACTGGGGCCTTCTCTCGCTATGGACGGTGGCCTGGTTCATCAACGAGGCGCCGGGCGGCGGCATCGCCTGGGTCTTCTTCCGGAGCGGCACCGCGGCGCTGTTCGGCGAGCCGGGCTCGTTCCGTCCGCCGGGCGGCCTGCACCTGTATGCCACCAATCCCAGCCTGCAGATCGGGCCGCTGTCGTTCGCCGTCGCCGAAGTGCTCCGGCACCTCGGGCCGGACAGCGGCATCGTCGTGGCCGAGATACTGCTCACCGCGGCCGGGGTTCTGCTGATCGCGGCCATCGAGAGCCTCGCCCGCACGGTCCGGCCGGAACCGCGCGAACGTCCCGGAGGGCTGCGGCTGACTGTGCTCTTCGGCGGCGGGGCATTCATGATCGCGTGGGTCAATCTCGCGGTCGGCTACCTGCACCTGGACGACGGCCTCGCGCTGATCCTGGCGGTTCTGGCGCTGCGCGCGGTGGTCGCCGGCCGGCCGGTGCTGGCGGGTCTGTGTGTCGGCCTCGCCACCGCCGCCAAGCCATGGGCCCTCGTCTTCGCCGCCCTGCTGCTCCTGCTGCCGGTGCGGGACATGTGGCGCGGCGCCGTAGCCCTGCTGGCCGCGCTCGCGGCCGCCTGGCTGCCGTTCTACCTGGCTGATCCGGGCACGATGACCGCCGCAGGCTACACCATCCGCAACCTGCCCACCTCGGCGCTGCGCGCTCTCGGGGTCACCACCCCGCGGACCCCGGCCTGGGACAGGCCCGCCCAGGTCCTGCTCGGCTGGGCGCTGGGTGCGGCGGCGATATGGCGCCGCCGTTGGCCCGCCGTCATCCTGCTCGGCGTCGGCGCCCGGATCGCCCTGGACCCAGGGGTGCACGGCTACTACACGGCCGGGGTCATGGTGGGCGCGCTGATCTGGGACACCGTCGGCGCCCGGCGGCCATGGCCGGTCTGGTCCCTCCTGTCGATCCTCGCCCTGGCCGGTGTCCCGGTCGTGACCCGCGATCCCCAGATCCTCGGGGACGCGCGGCTCGCCATCGTCGTGGCGTTCACGGCGGCGCTGCTGCTGGGGCCGTCGCGCTGGGTATGGCAGACCGGCCGCCGCCCCGTGCCGCGAGGCGGGCGGGCGGCGGCCGGGCCGGGCGGGCCGGGCGGGCCGGCACCAGATCCGGGCCGGCTGAGTGGCCCGGCGCAACCACCCGGCGCAACCACCGGTGCCCGGTCCCCGTCCGGCCCCCGCGGTCCGGACGGCCCCCGGAAAGGCCCGTTCGGCCCGGGAAAAAATCAAGCGGAGGACGCCGATGAATGAGCAGAGCCGGCCGGGCGGGACCGCCGCCCTGCCGCTGCGGGACATCCTGGTTGTCGCGCTCGAGCAGGCGGTCGCGGCTCCCTTCGCCACCCGCCAGCTGGCCGATCTCGGGGCACGCGTCATCAAGGTGGAGCGGCGCGGCGCGGGGGACTTCGCGCGCGGATACGACCGCTCGGTGAACGGCCAGTCGAGTTACTTCGTGTGGCTGAACCGGGGCAAGGAAAGCATCGAGCTCGACGTCAAGGAGGACGGCGACCGCGCGGTGCTGTCCGCCCTGCTGAGCCGGGCGGACGTCTTCGTGCAGAACCTCGCGCCCGGCGCCGCGGACCGGCTCGGCGTGGCTGGCGACGTGCTCCGGGAACGCCATCCCGCTCTGATCACCTGCTCGGTATCCGGCTACGGCGCGGAGGGCCCCTACCGCAACAAGAAGGCCTATGACCTGCTGGTGCAAGCCGAGGCCGGCCTGCTGTCGATCACCGGCAGCCCCGGCGCCCCGGCCAAGGCGGGCATTTCGGTGGCCGACATCGCGGCCGGCATGTACGCGTACAGCGGCATCCTGGCCGCACTGTACGAGCGGGAGCGCACCGGCCGCGGGATCAGCGTCGACGTGTCGCTGCTGGAGGCGCTCGGCGAGTGGATGAGCCAGCCGGTCTACTTCACCGGCGACGGGCAGCACCCGGCGCGGCGGACCGGAGCCAGGCACACGTCCATCTCCCCGTACGGCCCGTACACCGCCGCGGGCGGGGGCCAGGTCTTCATCGGCGTGCAGAACGAGCGTGAGTGGGCCGTTCTCTGCCGGGAGATCCTGCGCCGCCCGGAACTGATCAGCGATGAGCGGTTCGCCACCAACCCGGACCGCGTGGCGCACGACCGTGAGCTGACCGCGATCATCGAGTGCGCCCTGTCCGGGATCGCGCCCGGCCGGATCACCGCGCTGCTGGACGAGGCGGGCATCGCCAACGCACGGCTGCGCACCCCGCAGGAGTTCGCCGCCCATCCGCAGCTTGCGGCGCGGGACCGGTGGCGGGAGGTGGACACGCCCGGCGGCCCGATCCGGGCGATGCTCCCACCGGTGACCGTGCCCGGCCGGGACGCCGCCATGGGCGCTGTGCCGGCCGTCGGCCAGCACTCCGCCGCCATCCGGGCCGAGCTGGGGCTGCCCCCGGATGCCGGCTGAAGGCGGCTGGGGCTGATGGTGGCGTGGACGGGAGTCGACCCGATGATCCCTACCGGCCCCATAGGGAATAGACGGCTTTACCCGCCCGCGGGCCGGCCTGAGTTACTGGTGACCCTCTTCAGGCCGAGGCGGACGCCAATCGTAACGTGCCGGAAACCCTTATCCGCTCGTATTGCGGTTCGCTGGAAGAGCATGATCCCGGCGGTCTCATCCTGGCGG
>Ga0181521_10007846_pt1 | contig 11142 bp, 7 predicted proteins | sample PEATcosm2014_Bin_32_FD_119764 | JGI IMG/M metagenome (GOLD analysis project Ga0181521, IMG submission 119764) | Peatland microbial communities from MTU Mesocosm Facility, Houghton, MI, USA - PEATcosm2014_Bin02_60_metaG | ecosystem: Environmental > Terrestrial > Soil > Wetlands > Peat | place... | reverse complement strand
TACCACCGCTTCGAGCCGGGTACGCATTCTCGCTCCGATCGATCATCCGGATTGCGCGCATCTGCATCTCACCGGCACGGGTCTTACTCATTTGGGATCCGCTGAAAGCCGCGACAAGATGCACAGCCTGGCAGCCGAGGGCGGCGCGCAAACCGATTCGATGCGCATATTCCTGCAAGGCCTGAAAGGCGGCAAGCCGGCGCGGGGCGCCGTCGGCGTGCAGCCCGAATGGTTCTATAAAGGCGACGGCTCCAATGTGGCTGCCCCCGGCGCCGCATTGATGCGGCCCTCGTTCGCGCTCGACGGCGGCGAGGAGCCCGAAATTGCCGGTATCTACGTCATCGATTCCGGCGGTAACCCGTGGCGGCTGGGATTCTGTCTCGCCAATGAGTTTTCCGACCACATCATGGAACGCGAGAATTATTTGTGGCTGGCGCATTCAAAAATTCGCCAGGCGGCATTGGGCCCCGAATTGCTGACGGGTGCCCCGCCGGCGAGCATCCACGGCACGAGCCGGATCGTGCGCGACGGCAACGTCATTTGGGAAAGACCATTTCTGACGGGAGAAGACAACATGTCGCACTCGATCGCGAATCTCGAACATCATCATTTCAAATACGCGATGTTTCGCCGGCCGGGGGACGTGCACGTACACTTCTTCGGCTGCGCGACGCTATCCTATGCAGACGGCATACAAACCCTGGATGGCGACATTTTCGACATCCGGGCCGACGCCTTTTTATTGCCACTGCGAAATCGACTGACGGCATCGACACAACCCGATGTCGCCATACGGCCTCTTTGATCCGCCGCCGATGTCTGCAATCACCCCCATCGGGACCGCCGGGACGCTTGGTGCATCCACAGGCGTCTGCGCGACGAGAGCCGCGGCGGCCGAGGCGAAGCGCGAGCCCTTCGGTGCCCTTGCCGACGGCACACCGATAGAAGCCGTGAATCTGTCGAATAACTCCGGTATGACCGTAAGGGTCATCACGCTCGGCGCGAGCATCCAATCCCTGAGGGTGCCGGACAGGTACGGCGGCGCGGGCGATATCGTGCTCGGGTTTTCGACTGCGCAGGAATACATGGACGATTCGAATTATTTCGGCGCCACCATCGGGCGCTTTGCGAACCGGATCGCCAAAGGCCGATTCAGCCTGGACGGCATTGATTACAGTCTCGCGACCAACGATCACGGCAACCATTTGCACGGGGGGAAGCGCGGCTTCGACAAGGTCGTTTGGACCCTCGATTCGGCAACCGGTGGATCAGCGGCGACGGCCGTTTTCTCTTACGTGAGCGCTGACGGGGAGGAAGGCTACGCGGGCACGTTGCACGTCACCGCCACGTATTCCTTGGATGACCGCAACGTGCTGCACATAGAATATCGAGCGACGACCGACAAGACTACGATCGTCAACATCACCGGCCACAGCTACTTCAATCTCGCCGGCGCGGATCGGCACGGTTCGGCGATGGCGCATCTCGTGCAAATACATGCCTCACGCTACACACCCGTCGATGCTCTATTGATTCCCACCGGCGAACTACGCAGCGTCGACGGAACGCCGTTCGATTTTCGAGCGCCGACGCCGGTCGGCCAGCGCATTCGTGACGGCCGAGATCCGCAGATCCGCCGCGGGCGCGGCTACGATCATAACTTCTTGATCGACGGTGCAGCCGGTGAGCTGCGCATCGCCGCCCGAGTGGAGGATCCGCAATCCGGCCGTGTGCTGGAGATACTCACGACGGCGCCGGGCCTGCAGTTCTATTCGGGGAATTTCCTCGCTGCGACGACCGCGGGCAAGCGCGCGCGGCTGTATCGTCAAGGCGACGGGTTGGCGTTCGAGCCCCAAGTATTTCCCGACGCGCCGAATCATTCGAGCTTTCCGTCCGCGCGATTGGATCCGGACCACGTGTTTCGAAACTCCATCGAATATCGATTCTCCGTCGCTGCGGCGCCCGAAGAACCGCCGGCCTCGGCACCGGCAAGATAGCCGCCTCACGATCGAATAAGCGATTAAAAAAAAGCGAGGAGCAACGCGATGACGAAGTTGAACGATGCAGACAGCGGCAGCTCGCGGCGATTGCGCTCGCGCGCCTGGTTTGATAATCCGGCAAGCCCGGGCATGACGGCACTGCACCTCGAGCGCTATTTGAATTTCGGGCTTACGCTCGAAGAGCTGCAGTCGGATAAGCCGATCATCGGCATCGCTCAAACCGGCTCTGATCTGTCGCCTTGCAATCGCCATCACATCGTCCTCGCCGAGCGCGTTGCCGCGGGCATACGGGCGGCCGGCGGCGTTCCCCTCGAGTTTCCGGTGCACCCGATCCAGGAGACGGGCAAGCGACCTACGGCCGCGCTCGACCGCAATCTGGCGTATTTAGGCCTCGTGGAAGTTCTTTATGGCTATCCGCTCGACGGCGTGGTGCTGACCATCGGCTGCGATAAGACCACGCCGGCCTGTTTAATGGCGGCAGCCACAGTGGATCTGCCCGCGATCGCGCTGTCGGTCGGGCCCATGCTGAACGGCTGGCACAAGGGCGAGCGCACCGGCTCGGGAACCATCGTCTGGAAAGGGCGTGAGATGTTGGCCGCAGGGGAAATAGACTACGCGGGATTCATCAAACTGGTTGCTTCGTCGGCGCCCTCCACCGGCTACTGCAACACCATGGGAACGGCGACCACGATGAATTCGCTCGCGGAGGTTTTGGGCATGCAGCTTCCGGGCTCGGCCGCTATTCCGGCGCCTTATCGCGAACGGGGGCAGATCGCCTACGAAACCGGCAAACGCATCGTGGGCATGGTGCACGAGGACCTGAAGCCCTCGGATATCTTGACGCGCGCCGCGTTTCTGAATGCGATCGTCGTCAATTCGGCGATCGGCGGCTCCACCAACGCGCCGATTCACATCGCCGCCATCGCACGGCACATCGGCGTACCGATCACGCTCGATGACTGGCAGACGCATGGACACGCCGTGCCACTTCTCGTCAATCTTCAGCCGGCCGGAACGTATCTCGGCGAGGACTATCACCATGCGGGCGGTGTCCCGGCCGTCGTGAACGAGCTCATGAAGCAGCGCTTGATTCACGAACATGCCATGACAGCCAACGGTCGCACGATCGGCGAAAATTGTCGCGGGTGCGAAATCCAGGATACCGACGTGATACGTCCCTTCGGCGAGCCGCTCAAGAAGAATGCCGGCTTCATCGTTCTGCGCGGCAACTTGTTCGACTCAGCGATCATGAAGACCAGCGTCATTTCAGAGGAGTTTCGCCAGCGTTATCTGTGCGATCCCGCCCATCCAGACATGTTCGAAGGCACCGCCGTCGTGTTCGACGGTCCCGAGGACTATCACGCGCGCATCGATGACCCGGCCCTGGCGATCGATGAGCACAGCGTGCTCGTCATACGCGGCACCGGAGCCGTCGGCTATCCCGGATCCGCCGAGGTCGTCAACATGCGGCCACCCGACTACTTGATCAAGCGCGGCATCTTGATGCTTCCCTGCATCGGCGACGGGCGCCAATCGGGCACCTCGGGCTCGCCGTCGATACTCAACGCGTCGCCGGAAGCCGCGGTCGGGGGCGGCCTGGCGGTTCTCAAAACCGGCGATCGAATCCGCGTCGACATGCGCCAAGGGACCGTGAATGTGCTGGTTGCCGACGCGGCACTTGCCGAGCGGCGACGCGCGCTCGAATCCGCGGGCGGTTACCGCTATCCCGCATCGCAGACACCGTGGCAGGAAATCCAGCGCGGCATGGTCGACCAGCTCGGCGACGGCATGGTGCTCAAGCCTGCGGTCAAATACCAAAAAGTCATCGAGACATTCGGCATACCACGCGACAGCCACTGACGGGTCATTTCGCGGCGCGTCGATGCGCTACACCCAACCGCCGTCCACGATGTAGTGCTGACCGGTGCAAGCGCTGGCTTCATCCGAAGCCAGAAATACGATGAATTTGGCGATTTCCGCCGGCTGCAATCTGCGCTTCAAGCACTGGTGCAACATGATTTGCGCCTCCGTCTCCGGCGTGACCCATTTGTCGAGCTGCCGCTGTGTGATGATCCAGCCCGGTGCGATTGCGTTGACGCGAATGCCATAGGGTCCGTAGTCGCGCGCGAGCGAACGCGTCAAACCCAGCACCGCAGATTTCGACGCCGTATAACCGGCCATGCCGCCTTGGCCGATGATCCATGAAAACGATCCCAGATTGACGATGGCGCCGGCACCAGCCGCTTTCATGCCCGGCAAGACCGCTTGTGCGCAGAAGAACTGATGCTTCAAATTGACGCCGATGCAGTGATCCCAAGATTGCTCGGTGACGGTCTCGGTCGCTTGCCGCTCGTCATTCGCCGCATTATTGATCAGCACTTGAATGGGACCCAGTTGATTTTCGATTGCAGCGAGCGCGGCGCGCAAGGCTTGGATATCGCACAAGTCGCACGGCACGAAATGCACTGCGCTGCCGCTTGCCTGCAGCTCCGTCACCAGTGTCCGCGAAGGCGCCTCCGCAATGTCGACAAAAGCGACGCGAGCTTTTTGGCGCGCGAATTCGCGCACGACGGCTTCGCCGATGCCGGAGCCACCGCCGGTGATCAGGACCACTTTGTCTTGCAGATCGGGGTAGCTGGCGGCCACGGCGGATTCCTGTCGGTGGAGCGCTACTTTAACTGGCTTCTGGAATATCCAACATCACGGGCGCAAGGCCTGGAACCTCGGTACGAAAGCAGAATAAATCGCCCGCGAGCGGCTGCGCCTCACGCTCGGCAGCCGACAAACCCCTCCAGGCCGTGGTTGCATAGACCGTGCAGCCATCCTCGCCGGCGAAGGCAACTTTTGTGATCCGCGCACAAGGAAACGGTATCGTTACGAGCAATTCACCGCCCGGCGAGTAACGCCGCACTCCCCACCCTCCCCAGAGCGCTACCCACAGACAGCCTTCCGCATCTACCGCGGTGCCGTCGGGAAACCCCGCGGCCGCCTCGATCCGGGCAAACACTCGTTTACCCGACAGCAATCCGGGTGCGCTGCGGTCGAACGCGTAAATGACGCGGCGCGTCGAGTCGGTATGATAAAACGTGCGCCCGTCGGGACTGAATGCCGGCCCATTCGTGACGACGTAGCCGCTGTCGAGCGCCACGGCGAAACCGTCGCGATCGAGGCGATACAGAGAGCCCGATGACTCTTTCTCCGGGTCGTGCATGGAGCCGAACCACAGTTCACCCTCGGGGCTCACGCAGCCGTCGTTCAATCGATTCGCCGGCAGATGCGGTTCCACATCGGCGAAATGCCGAAATTCGCCGATTTGCGGATCGAAGCGATGCAGACCGCTCTTGAGGCCGACCATGAATCCGCCGCTGCGCACGGCTACGATGAACGAGACTTTGTCCGGCGCCGCCCAAACGCGGTGCTGTCGCGATTGCGGCTCGTAACGATGCACGTTCCGACCCGTAATATCGACGAACCACAGCGCTTCATCATGCGGCACCCAAATGGGGCCCTCGCCAAGCTCAGCACCGATGGAGCAGACCGGGTCGATTAAATGGCTCCAGCAGGCACCGACTCACCTCACGGCGAAGATTTGATTCGGCCGCAGGAAGAAAGGAGCAACGATGGTCGGTACATTGGAGAGGGGCAGCACCTCTTCCGGCAGGTCGATGCCGAGCACATCAATCATGAACGCACGGCGTTTCTGGCAGCGAGCGAAGCAGGCCGGATACAGTGCCTTAAGGCTCCGGCGCAGCTCGGCGTCGGCTAGGACAATACCGTCCTCCATCCTCGTAGAGAAGTAAACCGGGGAGGATGGTATGACGTCCACCTGGATGGCCATACCTGAACGAAGCGGAACATCCGACCCTTTGTAGATCGGGGAGCTCAGCCATTCATCGAGGTGAATGAGATGTCCCGGGTTCAGAAAGATGCCGAAGCGCTCGAAAGGCAGCTTTTCCGCGATCAGCGCCCAGAGTTTTCCTCCGGGAGTGCCGATTTTGAGGAGCCCGAACCACTGGGCCATCACCTCGAAATAGGGGCCGGCGAAGGCGTCAACGTAATCGTTCGCGGCCGGCATCAAATCTTCCGCCGATTTGGCGACCCACCCTGCGCGACAGACGTTGCTGCCCCAGTAGGCAATGTTCGTCGCCAACGGCGATCCTAAGGGGATGTGGGCACCGATTGGGCCCGATAGACCTTGATCGCGATTGGCCTCGGTCACGAGAGTCATGTGACAGGACAGCGGTTCCCCGTTGTAGCCGCTCAAGGCTGCCAGTTCGTTGTCGATCATGCCCGGGCGAAGGCCGAAGAGCATCCGCTTCATGCCCTCGGAGGCAAGTACGCTGGTGTACTCGAAATAGGCGATTTCCGACGGCGCAACTTGCGCACGCAGCCCATGGCCGGGATGCATCATCAGTGCCGTGGCGTTGACGACCACTTCGCGTCCCGCAAGATCGCGCAGCGTATCGACCAGGTAGGCGGGCAGATCGATGGCATGCGCGCCATCGGGGTGCTCCGAGTCGGCGAAGTACTTCCAGCCGATACACCCCACCTTGGCGGCGGTGCCGATTCCCTCGCCGGCGAATATATCCCGCATCTTACGGCTGGCATCGCGCGGCTGATTCAGAAGAGAGAAGGGTTGGAACCGCTCGGCCCGCAGCTTGCCCGAGGTATAGAGCGGGCTCACGCCCAAATATCCTTCGCATTCGTTCCCAACGATGATGAGGGGCTTGCCGTCTCTCGCCACGATAAGAACCGCCTCTTCAAAGCGCGGATCGAAATTGGTGAGATACGCCAAGTTCGCGAAGTGCTCGCGATCCGCGTAGACGATGGCGTGCGTGAGCCCTTCCGAGGCCATTCCCGCACGCAGCGCTTTGAGCCGCCCCTCGAGCTCGGAGGCCTCGACGGCGGGCGGGCGCTCGGCCCATCCGAATTCCGGCCATTCGACTTCAATCAGCTCGAATGTTTTTGCCGCACCGCTCATGCCATTTGCCCTCGCTGCTACCGGTCCCCTAAAGACCCAAGGGTCCGCCGCGGCGCCGGACCCTCAGGTTGATGCCAGCGTCAATGGCATCCCTCAGAATGAGTAGTTGGCGGTCAAACCAATGGTCCGAGGTACGAACGTAGTATACGTGATCAAGCTCGAGCCGCCGTTCGCCTGATACTTACTCAACGCCGGCGTGTTGTTCGCAATGTTATTGATGAACATCGTCAGATCGAGCTTGTTGATCTCGTAGCCCACGCGCGCGTTATAGAGATGCGTCGCCGGATCCGGTACCGCCAAGGGATAGCCGTTCACCGAGGTGTTCTGCGTGATGAAGGGACCTGGGTTCTGGCTGGTGTAGAGGGTATCGGCCCACGCGTGGAATTTATCGCCATTGCTCAAGGGGAGCTCATAATTCAGCGCGAGCGTCACGTTCCACGGGGGGTTGACCTGCGGCAGGATGCCGACCTTGTCACCCTGCGCCACCAGTATGGCCGAGTACTGCTCCGCCGCCGTGTTGAGGGGGAGCCCCGGGATGTAGCCGCTCTTGCTGTAGTACGCATTGACATAGCCGACGCTCACATCCGCCCGCAATTGCTGGGTCAACAGCGCCCGCAGTTGGAAATCGAAGCCATCGCTCACGGCATCGCCGCCGTTCGTGCCGTAGGCGTACGGACCGCAAGACTCGCTCACGTACTGCTGAATGTTGTGCCACTGATTGTAGAAAATGCTGGTGTTGACCTGCAATCGACCGCCCAGAACCGTGTCCTTGGCGCCGACCTCGAAGGTATGAACGGAGTCGGGCGCGTAAGTCGCCTGGACTCGCGGAACTGGGTTTGCGACATCTAGCCCACAGGGACCCGTCGTCGGAAGTGCCGAATTGCCGCCGCCCGGCCGAAACCCCGTGCTGAACGATGCATACAGCAGGTTATCGTGATCGAGGTGGTAAGTCAGCTTACCAAGCGGCGTCGCGATATTGTTCGAGGTGCTGAACCCCGCCCAGGGCGGCGCTCCGGTGAGGTCGCCGATGGCAGTGGTGAGGGCACCGTTTACCGTGATGTGCGCGACACGCACGCCGAGCGTGAGGCTCAAAGGGTCGATGATCCGGATATCCGCCTGTGCAAAACCAGCGGTCTGCACGTCCACGAACAATTCGTGCTGGTCCTGGATGATCGAACATTGAAGTTCGGGACACGGCGCGGTATGTCCAGGAAAGGCCTGCGGGAAGTCGGCCGGATCATAATCGGTCTGAAAGTCCCGCTGCACCCGATGCTCCCAGTAGAGTCCCGCGACCCAGCTAACTCGGGAGTCGGTCGTATTCGAGGCCAAACGGGCTTCGGCCGTGTAGGCATGCACGAACAGATCCGTGGGTGTGTAGGCGACCTGCGAAGGCAAGCTCGGATACCCGGTCCCCAACGGATTGCCGCAACCCGCCTGCCCATTGGTCACCATTCCCGGACACACGAAGGCGCTCTCATCGAGGATCTCGGTGGCGGTACGATTAAAATAGGACAAGTTTCCAAAGAATTTCGCGAACGGTAAGTCATCCTCGATCTTGATCGACGGCGTGGTCCATTTGTCCGTCCAGACCTCGGGGAGCAGCACGCCATTGTTGAACTCGCCGGCTTGAGCGTCCGAGAAAGCCGCATAGAACCGCCGGGCGTCGTCCTGGTGCACGTTCTGGTAGTAAACGCCCGGCGTGATGAGCGCATCGCCGACCTTGAACGCGAAAGCTACTTTGGCGGCGAATTTGTCCATGGTGTTCGCGTCGCGCGCGACGATGGTGTCGTAACCGGGCCCCGGAAGAGGATCGATACGGTTGACCCAGCCGCCATCCTGTTCGTCCCAAATGCTGGCCCGGAATCCGAGCTCATCTTGGATGATCGGACCGCCCACCGCGAGGGCGGAGACATAACTCAGGCGGCCGCCATCCGTGTTCGACAACTCCCCGCGCGCTAGGCCGGTGAAATCGGTGAGGCTCGGCTGATTGGTGATGAAGCGCACGTTGCCGGCCTCCGAGCCGGCACCGAACAGCGTGCCCTGCGGACCGCGGTCGACCTCGACGCTGGCCAAGTCCCAGACGATCGGATACACGTTGCCCTGATTCGCGGTGCCGGAAAGCCGGCTCGATACCACCGTGTCATCCAGATACAGCCCCACCGTCGGCGGCCCGGTGTTGGTATTCAGGCCGCGAATCGAAATGGTGGTAAAGGCCGAGCTGAATCCGTTCGGAACGGCAAACTGCAGACCGGGGGTCAGCGCCGAGATATCGTCGATCGATTTGATATAGCCTTGCGCAAGCTCATCCCTGCCGAAAGCCTCGATGCTGATCGGCACGCTCTGCACATTTTGTGCGCGTCGCGTCGCGGTCACGATGATTTCCTCCAACCCGCCGCTCTCCGCGCCCGCCGCTGCCGTCTCGTTCGCGGCGGCAGGATCAGCCAGTGCGGCCTTCGAAACAATCACCCCTGCAAACAGTACGAGCACGCCGCACAGGAGTGTGCGTGCCGCATATCCCCTTCCGCTATCCCTATTCATGGTTACCCCGTTTACTTTATTGTCTCGAGGCCACGATTGTCGTCGCGGCAAAATACCTGCCACCGGAAAACGCCTGTCGTCAGGCGCCCGCTACCAGGCCACCTCCTTCAAATCGTACTTGGTCGCATCCAACGCCTCTGCCTTGCGCACGTCCACCTCTTCGCTCTTGACGCCGCCGAGCGCCACGCGGGTCGCGGCAGTGATATTGTGAATGATGTTCTCGGTCTCCTCGGCCGTGTGCAGCGGATGAGTCGGGACGAGAATCGTGCGGTTCAGAATTTCCAATGAGCGCGCGCACATGTCCCGCGAATAGGCTCTACGGCACGCCGCATTCGCCGGCATGGTGTACGGGTTCATCAGCGGATGCGCGGCGCCCGCACCCATCAAGACCTGATCCCATTCCGTGTAGGTATGCCGGCCGGTCTTGCCCGCGATCACGCTCGGATAGGTCTTGGTGAAGGCTTGGGCGGCTTCGGCATTCGGCAGGGTCAGAAACACATTGCCACCACAGTCGAATTCACGGCTGTTGAGCGGCGCCCGACGTAGACCCAGGCTCGCGAGGCCCTTGATCCCCTCGAGAATCGTATCGCGTTCGCGGCGCATGGCGCTGATGATGCCCTCGATGCGATCGAGCTGCACGTTCAGAATGGCGCCCATGAACTCCGAGGCGCGCGCGCCGTTGCCGGCGAACGGTTTCGCGTCCTCGTTCCGGCCGGTCCAGAATGCATGACACGGATCGATTGCGCAGTTCACCCGCCTCACGACGGCATCGTCGTTGCTCGCGACGCCGCCCCCTTCACCGCAGCTCATGTTCTTGTAGAAATTGAAACTGAACGCGCCGATATCGCCGATCGAACCGAGCTTGCGGCCCTTGTAACTGCCGCCCACCCCCTGACAGGCGTCCTCGATCACCAGCAGCTTGCGCCGCCGCGCAATCTCCATGATCGCGTCCATGTCGCAGGTGGTACCCCACATGTGCACCGGGATCACAGCGCGTGTTCTCGGGCCGATCGCGGCCTCGATGGCCGCAGGGTCGATGGTAAGCGATTCGTTGATGTCGACGATCACCGGAATCGCGCCCGTCGCCAGCACCGACGTCGCCGAAGCCATGTAGGTGTGAGCGGGAACGAGAACCTCATCGCCCGGTCCGATGCCGAGGCCGATCATCGCCGCCGTCAGGGCATAGGATCCACTGGCGGCCAGCGAGAAATGCTTAGTGCCCAGGAAGGCGGCATAGCGCGCCTCGAACCGCTCGCATTCGTGACCAATGCCATAGCGGAACAGCTCCTTGGAATTCACGATCCGCGCGACGGCGTCAATCTCTTCCTGACCGATGATGTACATGGCCCCCTCCGAGCGGACATACGAAAGCTGGCTGGTGTCGATCGATGCTTTCCCAATCTTATAGCATTCCGGTTTCGGCGGTGCAAGCGCTTGCAACCATGCGACGGAACGCGGCAATTCGCCGCGTTGCCCAAACGCCCCTTGGGGGCAATAGCGACATGGCGGGGCGCTCCCTGAGCGCCTTCATTCTTGTTCTATCGGCGGGCCCGCGCGCCGGATTATCAAGGGAACGCCGCTCGGCGGACCATTGTAGAATGGCACGGCCACGGTTGTGTGGTA
>Ga0181521_10007844_pt1 | contig 11143 bp, 8 predicted proteins | sample PEATcosm2014_Bin_32_FD_119764 | JGI IMG/M metagenome (GOLD analysis project Ga0181521, IMG submission 119764) | Peatland microbial communities from MTU Mesocosm Facility, Houghton, MI, USA - PEATcosm2014_Bin02_60_metaG | ecosystem: Environmental > Terrestrial > Soil > Wetlands > Peat | place... | reverse complement strand
GCGGTGGTAAAATCGAATACATCGCCGCTGCGCCGCGCGAGGGCGGCATCGCCCAACGAGACGCGCTGCTCGATGGCCGCCAATGCGAGCTCCCGGACGGTGCTGACGCCGCTCAATGCGACGGCCCGATTGGCGTCTTCGAGCTGCGCAATCTGCCTGCCGTTTGCGGCCGTCTCAATTTGGATCAGGCGAATCGGCATGGGTTAATTGTAGTATTAGTCGCCCAGATAGCACGATTTACCGGCCGGCAGTCGAGCCCCGACCGGCGACGATTGCCGCGACTCCCAGCGCCGCCATTTCCATATCCGCCGCCTCGGGAGCGCCGCTGACGGCTACCGCGCCGACGACGCTGCCGCCGATCACAACGGGCACGCCGCCGCCCCAGCCGATGAACCGTTGATCGCCGTAGTAGGCGATGTCAAAGCCGGTCTCGGGGTGGCGCACGGCCCGGCCGACCTCGAAGGATGGCTTTCTTTCGCGAGCGGCCGTCCATGCCTTGTTCGTCGCGATGACGATGGAGGACAACGGCGCTCCGTCCATGCGCATCAGGGCGATGAGTTCACCATGATCGTCGGCTACCGTAATGACTGCGGGCAGCGCGCGGCGCGTGAGCTCCCTTGAAATTGCGTCGAGCGCGCGGCTGGCGTCCTCATAGTTGAGTATCACTGTTGTAACCATATGACCTCCTGAAGCCCGTTGCTGTCAGCGATGATTGAAACTCACCCGTGCTCACTGTACCCGATGTGCGCCAAACCAATCCGCACCGGTTCACTCCGGCGGGGTACTCTCTTGCGGGTCAACCTGCCGAGTCTACGGACCTGTCCCAATCCACCTCACCCTCAGTGGTGCTGCGGCTGCCAACCAGCATCGTTGCGCCCCGCAGAAGCGCTCCAGGATCGTGCGATTCAAGCCACTGCATATAGGCATAGCCGACGAGCATCGCCACGAGGAACACGTAAGGGGCGATGTTATACGGCCAGGCGGGCACCGGATACACGGTAACGAATAAGACCGGCAGAAGCGCCAGCGTTGCCGCCCACGGGAATATGACGTGCTGCCACACAGAAAAGCTGTCTCGGTGCACACGGCGCATATAGGACGTCAGGGCCAGATTCGCCATGGAATAAAGGACAATGACGGCCAGCGCAGAAAGCGTCTCGAGAAAGCCAAAAATATATTCGGGCCGCAACAACAACCCCACGAGAAGCACTGCCCCCATCCCGACTATTTGCTGGAAGCCGATTGCGAACGACGGAGTCTGGTGGATGGGATGGATCCGTCCGAAACTGGCCGGGAGGGTGCCCGCCCGGCCCATCGTGTACATCACGCGGGACGCCGAGTTAGTGCAGGCGAGACCGACTGCAATCGCACTGTTGATGAGAGCGAGGACGACGAACCACCAACCGGCGCCCCATAGTGCGTGACCGAGATCGTAGTAGGGATTGGGATTGACGGCGAAGGAAGCCATGTTGCCCGTGCCCCAGCCAATTGCGCTCGCATAGGATGTAAAGATGTAGAAGACCCCGATGGCAAGCAGCGAGAGTATGACCGCCTGGCCTACGAACTTGCCGGCGCGGCGGGATTCCTGAGCGAGCGGCGCTGGGCTTTCGAAGCCGCTGAGCGAGAGGATGGAGAAAACCATCCCGGCGACGATGCCTTCGAAATGATTCGGCGACAAGGATGGGTTCAACGGTGCCAGGTACGTGGAACCCGGTCCGGGTTGGACCAGAAAGGTGACCGCAAGCGCCAACAAAATGAGGACCTCGAGACCGCCCAGTAGCGCGGTAATCCGCATTGACAGCCGGATTCCGTGGCGAGTGAGCATCCAGATGATGGCGAAGGTCACCAACGCGATGAGCCACCATGGAATGTTGATGTCGAACTGAGTGTGCAGCATGTCCGAGATCAGGTAACCCAGGAAGCCCGTAGTGCCTGCGGGGCCGAGAAAATCGTAGATCAGGTAGCTCCAAGTTGCGATGAAGCCCGTGCGGCTCCCGAGCCCGCGAGTCGTGAAGGAGTAATAGCCGCCGCTCGACGGCATGTATTTGGAAAACTGCGATACCGTGTTGCCGATAAAGAGGCAGACGATGGTTGCCAGCAAAAACGACAGCGGCATGTCCGGACCCGCCTTGAGGGCGATGATCGGAAACGCGAACAGCATGTTGGCCGCCGGCGCGATATGCGTGACTCCCTGGAACACGAGTTCCGGAAGACCGAGCGCATTACGCCGCAGGTGTTGATCCGCAGGGTTGGTTGGATCAGCGGTCACGAACGGTCTTCGTGTGGTTTGGTCCGAGCGTGACGGTGAACGGCGCAGGTTCAGGCGATCCCGGCGTAACTCGAGGGTGCTCGTTAGTGACGACGCAAATCGGCTGTGGTGATGGGAGAATTACAGTGCTTTCTTCGCTATTTGGTACGCGTACCCTACCGGGGATAAAAATTCAATGCAAGCGGATCGAGCAGGGGTCTAGGATCAACACATTAGTTAACACAAGGGCGTCCATCGGCGTTTGCGGAACCTGCCAATTCGTCGCGGCGGCGGCCGCATGGCGGACTGGCCGAACAGTCGCTGCCCAAACGGGGAGAAGGGCGCGTGGGCCAGATGCGCGCTGCGGCGAGGGCAGGGCGCCAACGGTGCTTTAGGCCGTAAAACGTATTTCGGCCGGCGTCCGCCGACGTCGCTTGACCGGCAGACTCCCGATCAGGTTTACTTCGACACTCAGCCGCTCGCGGCGTGCTTCACCCGCGGAGTTCCACCGAAACAGACCGCGAAATCCGTCTAAATATGTGGTGCCACCTGTTTCTTAGAAAATTCCATCGTGAAAGCGATAACAAATCGGTGAATAGGGAGTTCACGGCATGAAGGAAATTAAGGCGGCGATCATCGGAACAGGCGCTGCTGCGCGGTTTCATGTGCAGGCTTATAAGAAGTGCCCGCACACCCACGTTACTGCGGTCTGCGGCACCAACTTGGAAAGGGCTCAGGCCTTTGGCAAAGAATTCGGCGTCCATGCCTACATTTCGATGGAGGAAATGCTGCGGAAGGAGCGGCCCGACGTGGTCACGGTGGCGACCTTGGAGTGGGATCACGAAACACCGGTGCTGCTGTCGCTCGAAGCTGGATGCCACGTGTTGTGCGAAAAAATCATGGCGCACACGATTGCGATTGGGGAAAGCATGGTGGCCGCCGCGCGGCGTGCGGGACGGACCTTGGGGGTGAACTACAATTATCGCAGCGTCCCATCCCATGGGATCATCAAGGAGGAACTCGTTCGCGGTAGCTTCGGCGAACCGGCGCTCTTCACCGCCGACATGCACGCTTACCTGTGGGCGCACCTGATCGATCTGTTGCGTTTCTTTTTTGGCGATCCCGTGGAAGTGACGGCGGCGATCGTGGACGATCAGAAGCGGCGTCCCCTGGCCACGCCACATGCGGGCCGGGCGTGGATGTATGCAGCTGACATGATCTATCACCCTTCCGTTGCCGTGTCGGCGTCATTTCGCTTTCGCAATCCGGATTTCATCGCGACGATGTCGGGCTCGGCCCTAGTACCCTATTCGCAATGCTTCTGGTCGTTTGCGCTGTTCGGTAGTCACAGCGCGCTGACGGTCAATGCGGCGACCGGTGAAAACCTGGCCGGTACTCCGGGTCTGGGGCCACTCGCGGAACGCATCAAGGCATTGGCGCCCTGTTCCTACCCGGAGTCGTTTGATCGGTCGGTAATGGCATTCGTGGAGGCGCTGCACCAGGACAGACCTGCACCAGTCACCGGCGAGGATGGTCTCGCGGCCATGCGTCTGGAGGCGGCGGTCGCCGAGTCGGCGCGCACGGGTCGTACCGTGGTGTTATCAGCTCGATCGAAATCTGCCGCAGAAGCGAGCGCGTGAGCGTCGCAATGACGCTCAGGAGGCAACCCGATGCGAGAAATACTCGCGCAAGAAAGTAGCCTAAACGCCGATCAGGTGGCGCAATTCCGCCGTGACGGCTTCGTAGCGGTTCGCCAGTTGTTCTCGCCTCACGAAATCGCCGAGATTCGCGACACGTTCATGGACATGGCCAAGAACGGGCCGGTCGAAGGCCTGTCTGAGGCCAAGCAGGCGCTGAATCGCGGTGGTACGGCCGAGTACGCGCCGAATGATCCGCTGGCGTTCTATCCCCGAATGCTGCATCCCCACAATCATTCGGATAAGCCGGTCGGACCGCTGAGCATGAAGTATATGCTCCATCCCAAGTTGCAGCCGATCCTCGCGGCGCTGTTTGCGGAGGAACCGGTGGCGGTGCAAAGCATGTTCTACTTCAAGCCACCGCAGTCCCGCGGGCAGGCCCTGCATCAGGATAATTTTTATCTGCGGGTTAAGCCAGGGACCTGCATGGCGGCATGGGTGGCGATTGATGATGCCGATGAAGAGAACGGTGGCATGGAGTGTGTGCAGAACACGCAGAGCTATCCGATTCAGTGTCCCGAGCAATCAGACATGTCGGAGTCCTTTACGACCGAGCACGTGATGCCGCCTGAGGGATGTCGGGTGGAGGTCGTGCCCTTGAGGGCTGGCGACGTGCTTTTCTTCAACGGAAACGTGATTCATGGCAGCGGCCCGAATCGCAGCAAGATGCGGTTCCGGCGCGCCTTTATCTGTCACTATGTGCCGCTGAGCACCGTCGAACTGAGTCACTGGTACAGCACGCCTTTCCGGTTTAATCAAGAACTGCTGTCGATTCCCGTGGCGACGGGTGGCGGCCCGTGCGGCAGCGCAGAGGATGGCCAACAGGCACCACATTAGCGTGGCGCGCTCTGCGACATACATAAAAATCTTCCCATGAGCACGCATACTTTCGGCGGCTATGATTGGCTGGCAATCGCCGTGTATTTCTCCATCCTGCTAGGTGTCGCTGCGTGGGTCGTGCGCAACGCCCAAGATACCGCGGCGGACTACTTTCTAGCCGGACGGAACTTGCCTTGGTGGATCATAGGCGCCTCGATTTTCGCCTCAAACATCGGCTCCGAGCACATCGTGGGGTTGGCGGGTTCAGGCGCGCAAGACGGCGTCGCCCTCGCGCACTACGAGTTGCATGCCTGGTGTCTGTTGGTGCTGGCCTGGGTGTTCGTGCCATTTTACGCGCGCTCACTCGTGTACACCATGCCGGAGTTCCTCGAACGCCGGTTCTCGGTGCGCTCCCGCTACGTGTTGTCGGTCGTTTCGCTCGTCACTTTTGTCGTCTCGAAGATCGCGGTGGGTGTGTTTGCTGGCGGGGTCGTCTTCTCAACCTTGCTGCCCGAGATGAAGTTGAACGTGGCCGGATTCGTCATTGACAGCTTTTGGATTGGCTCGGTGGGCACGATTGGGCTTACCGGTCTCTACACCGGGCTCGGCGGGATGCGCGCCGTCGCATACAACGATGCCGTGCAGGTGATTGTCCTGATCGGCGGCTCCGCCTTGCTGACTTTCTATGGACTTCACGTGATCGGCGGTTGGTCGGAAGTGCGGCGGCTCTGCGGCACCGAGATGCTCAATTTATGGAAACCGATCAGCCCGCCGGGCGTCGTCTCAACCTGGGCGCCAGTGATGGAAACCAACTTGGACGGCGCGCTCGCCCGACAGGCGTGGTATTTCAATGACAACTTCCCGTGGCCGGGCATGCTGATTTGCGCACCGATTATCGGACTTTGGTACTGGTGTACGGATCAATACATCGTGCAGCGGGTGTTGGGCGCGCCAAACGAACGCGTGGCGCGCCGCGGCAGTATCTTCGCGGCGTTTCTGAAACTGTTTCCGGTGTACCTGTTCATCGTTCCCGGATTGATTTGTTTCGCTTTGGCGAAAAGCGGCAAGATCCCCGAACTGGCGCCCATGGTGGGGATGGATGGCAAGCCTGTGGCCACGGCGACCCAGGCCGCATTTCCGCTATTGGTGAAATATCTCCTTCCCGAGGGGCTGCGCGGCATTGTGGTGGCGGGACTGCTCTCGGCATTGATGGGCTCGCTGGCGGGAGTGTTCAATGCCTGCTCGACGCTGTTCACGGTGGACCTTTACCAAAAATGGCGGTCGAACGCCTCGCAAAAAGAACTTGTGCATACGGGACGGCTGGCAACGATCGCCTGTGTCGCCCTTGGCCTGGCCTGGATCCCGGTGATCCGCGGCGCGCATGGGTTGTACGGTTACCTGCAAGCGGTACAAGGCTACCTGGCCCCGCCGATCTTTGTGGTCTTCTTTGTCGGGGTGTTTTGGCGGCGTGCGAATGCGCAGGGTTGCTTCTGGTCGCTGATCGCTGGCTTTGCGCTCGGCGGACTGCGCATGCTCATTGATACGCCGGTCGCTCTGGGAATGCACAGTGTCGCCGGTGTGTATGCGCCCGGATCGTTTCTCTGGGTGATGAACCACATCAATTTCCAATACTTCAGCGTGCTGATTACAATGGTCTCGGCGCTGGTCCTCGTCGCCGTGAGCCTCGCGAGCTCGGCGCCCGATCCGGTGCAAATTCAAGGTCTCACGTTCGCCACCCTCAGCAACTCGGATCGCGCAAAGAGTCACGCTAGCTGGAGCGGGCGTGACGTCGCCGCATCCGTATTCATAATGAGCTGCATTTTGGCCGCGTATATTTACTTCACGGGTTGAGTCGGCAGTGTCCGGACGGTACTGAGGTCGAGTCATGAACAAAGAAGTTTTTCAGGGCATTCCACGCATTCGGTATGAAGGGCCGCAAAACCGTCGGGCGCTCGCCTTTCGATATTACGATCCTAATGAGATGATCGATGGCAAGACACTCAAGGATCACTTGCGATTCTCGGTCGCGTTTTGGCATTCATTTCGCGGTACCGGCACCGACATGTTCGGCTCCGCGACGATCCGGCGCCCTTGGGAAGTGGAGGGCGATCCCATGGCCGTCGCACAGGCGCGACTGCAGGCCGCGTTTGAGTTCAATGTCAAAACCGAAGCTCCTTTCTGGTGTTTCCACGATCGCGACATTGCACCCGAAGGCGCGGATCTATGCGAGACCAATCGCCGACTCGACTTACTGGTCGCACAAGCGAAAGGTCTCCAGCAGGAAACGGGTGTGCGATTGCTGTGGGGTACCGCCAATCTATTCTCCCATCCGCGCTATATGTCGGGTGCTGCCACCAATCCGGATGCGCGGGTGTTCGCCTACGCTGCTGCGCAGGTCAAGAAGGCGCTCGAGGTGACGCACGAACTCGGCGGCGAGAACTACGTGTTTTGGGGAGGTCGCGAGGGCTACGACACTCTTCTGAATACTGACCTCAAGCGCGAGCAGGCGCATCTGGCGGCGTTCTTGCATATGGCGGTGGACTACGCCAAGGAAATCGGATTCAAGGGCCAGTTCCTCATCGAGCCAAAGCCTAAGGAGCCAACCAAACATCAGTACGACTTCGACGTGGCGGCAGGCGTCGCCTTTTTGCGCACCCACGGTCTCGATAAGCACTTCAAATTCAACATTGAAACCAATCACGCCACCCTCGCCGGGCATACCCTTCACCACGAGATCGAGACCGCCGCGGCTCACGGGATGCTCGGTTCACTCGATGCGAACACGGGCGACCTGCTGCTCGGTTGGGATACGGATCAATTCAACACCGACGTGCGCGAGCTGACGCTCGCCATGATGGCGATTCTGCGGGCCGGGGGCTTGGGTCGCGGCGGCCTTAACTTCGATGCCAAATTGCGTCGTCCGTCAATCGATGCGGAGGATTTGTTTCACGCACATATCGGCGCATTCGACGCCTACGCGCTGGCATTGAAAGTGGCGCTGCGAATCATCGCGGACGGCGAGTTTGAGAAGTTCGTCTCGGAGCGCTACGCGAGCTACGATGCGGGCATCGGCTACGACATCGCGCATCGGCGGGTGGGATTCAAGGAGCTGGAGCAGTTAACTTTCAAGTTGGGTGAGCCGTCGCCACGCTCGGGCAGGCAAGAGTATCTCGAAAACATGCTCATGCATTACGTGAATGGCAATGGCCCGTGATGCGCCGCTGAATCGACGGGCAACCTCATGTCACTTTTCATCGGCGTCGACAGCGGCACGCAAAGTGTCAAGGCGTTGGTCCTTGACATGGATGAGCGCCGAATCGTGGCGCGAGCGAGGGCTCCGCATACGCTGATTGCGGGGCTGCCGGCGCGGCATGTCGAGCAGCATCCGCAGGCGTGGGTTGCCGCGCTCGGTCTGGTGATTCACAAAGTGGCGACGAAGATTGATCGATCCCGTGTGCGGGGCATCGGCGTTTCGGGGCAACAACACGGTTTTGTGCCGCTCGATGTGCGCGGCGAGGTGATACGCCCGGCGAAGCTGTGGTGCGACACGAGCACGGTGCGGGAGAGCGAGTGGTTGAATCGCACGCTCGGCGGACGAAAAGCTGTCATTCGTCGCATCGGCCTGCCTTTTTTGCCCGGGTACACCGCGCCGAAGATTTTATGGCTGAAACGTCAAGAGCCGCGGAACTTTCGCCGGCTTCGCCACGTCTTGTTGCCGCACGATTACCTCAATTTTCATCTGACGGGGCGTTACTCGATGGAATGTGGCGATGCGTCGGGTACCGCTCTCATGGACGTGCGCAGACGGCGCTGGTCGCCGGCAACGATCGCCGCAATCGACAACAATCTGTTGGATTGGCTGCCGCCGTTGAACAAGTCGCACGAGTCTGCGGGGATGCTCCGTCCCGATCTTGCCCGGCAGTTCCGCCTGCCGCAGGACATTGTGGTGAGTGCCGGCGGCGGAGACAACATGATGGCTGCGATCGGCACGGGAAATGTCCATCCCGGCGTGGTGACGGTGAGCCTTGGCACCAGCGGCACTGTGTTCGCGTTCAGCAACAAGCCGGTGATCGACGGGCGGGGCGAGGTTGCTGCGTTCTGTGACTCAACGGGTGGCTGGCTGCCGCTGGTATGCACGATGAACGTGACGCTTGTGACCGAGAAATTCCGGCAACTCTTCGGCTGGACTCACAAGATGTTTGAGAGTGCCGTGGCCGCTGCGCCGCCGGGTGCGGGCGGACTGGACCTCACGCCCTATTTTGTGGGAGAGCGTACGCCGGACCTGCCCTTGGCCACGGGTTCGCTCCAGGGACTGACGTTGCAGACGCTCGCTCGCCCGTACTTGGCCCGCGCAGCCGTTGAAGGTGTTTCGAGGGGCCTAAATTACGGCCTGGGCCGACTTTCTCAGCTGGGCTTGAAGCCGCGCGAGATTCGCTTGACGGGTGGCGGCGCCCGATCCGCGGTCTGGAGACAAATCCTGGCGGACATTTTCGGCATACCCGTGGTGAAGATCGCCGAGGATGAATGCGCGGCGCTCGGCGCGGCGTTGCAAGCCGCCTGGTGCGTTGGGCGACGCTCGAATACGCGCGCGGCAATTGCCGACTACGCGAAGGACGTGGTGATGCTGGATGAACCGACGCGGTGTGTGCCGGCGAAGTCTGGACGGGGTCATTAGGCGGGCCGCCCCGTTCAAAATGCAACCCGGCACGCGCAAAACTATGTTAAAAACCAAACAAAATATACTCATAATTCCATATTTTGGCTGCGCGCTTCTCCGTATACTTTATTGTGACTTTTAATACAGTAATGAAATTGGATGAATGTTGTAGCTTGCACGCATCGGTGCAAGGTGCGCGCGTGCGCCAGTTGCCGCTCACGCAACGTCGGCTTGACCCCCGACGTTTCAATCTGACCGGATGCCGTCAATTCCGGCGCCGCCTGGAAGGGGCATGACCGGGGTCCCGCGGCTGCGGCGGGCACTCAGCCTCTGGGACCTGTTCCTGTACGGCGTCATCGTCACCTCGCCGGTAGCGCCGATGTCCATTTACGGCATTGTCAGCGATCGCGCACACGGGCACGTAGCCGCCATCATCCTGATCGCGATGTTCGCGATGTTGCTGACGGCTGTCAGTTACGGGCGAATGGCGCGTGCTTATCCCAGCGCCGGTTCCGCGTTCGCGTACGTGGGACAGGAATTCAATCCAGTCGCGGGCTACGTGGTCGGGTGGAGCCTGGTGCTGGATTACATCTTGAACCCGCTCATCTGCATCATCTGGTGCAGCCAGCAAGCGAACGTGTTCATAGCGAACATTCCTTACTCGGCATGGGCCGTGTTCTTTGCGGTCCTGTTCACCGCATTGAACGTTCAAGGCATCAAAACGTCCGCTCGAGTCAATGCGATGCTGGCAGCGGGCATCGGATTCGTGGTCGTGGTGTTCTTGATCGCGTCTACGCTCTATATCCTGCATCATCCGCACGACGGCAGCGGTTTCTTTAGCCGGCCCTTCTATGATCCGCACACGTGGAGCAGGACCGGCATATTGAGCGCGACGTCGGTAGCGGTTCTCACCTACATGGGATTCGATGCCGTTTCGACCCTCGCCGAGGAAGCGGAGAATCCCCGTAAGATTTTGCCGGCCACGCTACTGACCTGCCTCGGGATCGGCGGAATATCCTTGCTCGAAGTCTATGCGGCACAACTGGTGTGGGGAACCTCCGAGCACTTTCCCAACGTCGACACGGCATTCACGTTCGTCGCGCAGCGCGCCTGGGCTCCGCTGTTTCTGGTGCTCGGCATGACGCTGATCATCGCGCAGATCGGTTCCGGGATCGCGGCGCAGCTCGGTGCGGCGCGCGTGCTGTACGGCATGGGCCGCAGCGGCGCGCTGCCCGCAACGTTCTTCGGCGCGATTGAACCCAGGCGACGCGTACCGCGCAACAACGTGGTGTTCGTCGGCGCCATGGCCTTGGCGGGCGCATTGATCCTGCCGCTGGCTGCCAGTCAGTCGACGGCCTACGAGCTCGCGGTCAATTTGGTCAACTTCGGCGCGTTGATCGCATTTATGGGCGTGAACGCCGCGGCATTCATGCGCTATTACGTCCGCGAAGAGAAGAAGCAGTGGATCAATTTTCTGCCGCCCGTGTTGGGCTTCTTGGTGTGCGTGCTTCTTTGGTGGAGCCTGAGCACGCCGTCGCGTTTGCTGGGTGGCGCCTGGATGGCGATTGGCATCGCGTTCGGCGCCTGGAAGACGCGCGGATTCAGGTCCAACCTCGTGAATTTTGACCTGCCGCCGGAGGTTCCACCGGAACCGTTGAAGGCGTAGCGCCGGCCTCCGCCGTCACGGCTGGCCCACTTCTTGACTAACAATTGGCGATGAGG
>Ga0181521_10007838_pt1 | contig 11150 bp, 10 predicted proteins | sample PEATcosm2014_Bin_32_FD_119764 | JGI IMG/M metagenome (GOLD analysis project Ga0181521, IMG submission 119764) | Peatland microbial communities from MTU Mesocosm Facility, Houghton, MI, USA - PEATcosm2014_Bin02_60_metaG | ecosystem: Environmental > Terrestrial > Soil > Wetlands > Peat | place... | reverse complement strand
TTTGCGAATGGGGCATGAGCGAACTGGGTCCTTTGAGTTTCGGCAAGAAGGAAGAGCAGATATTCCTCGGCCGCGAAATCTCGCAGCATCGCGACTACAGCGAAGAGACCGCGATCCGCATCGACGAAGAAGTGAAGCGGATCATCTCGACCGCTTACAGCCGGGCGCGGGCCATCATCGAACAGCATTCCACCGCCATGGTGAAGGTTGCCGAAGCGTTACTGGAACGCGAGGTACTGGATGGCGCCGAGGTAAGGCTTCTTATCGAAGGCGGAAATCTGCCGCCGATGAGCAGCAGCCGGCCGCCGAAGGACACCGCCGATCATACGCAGCAGGTGATTCGTCCGGACACGACCAGCGGACGCCGCCTGCCAGGGCTTTCTGAAGGCGAACGGCCCCAGCCCGCCTGATCAGGCCAGCTTGATTAAGCGTTTCGACGTTTATTTGTTCGATCTGGATGGCACATTGCTGGACTCCGCCGAAGATATTTGCGCGGCAGTCCAGCAAGTGCTTTCAGAGCACGTTTCCGAACCGCTTCCGTTCGACTACCTCAAGAGCTTTATCGGGTTCCATCTCGACCGCGTCTTCACGGAGGTCCTGCCGCATCTCACGCGCGAACAACTCGACGACCTGATTCACCGTTACAAGACGACCTACCTCGCGCGGGAGCACGCTTCGACTCGCCTGTATCCGGGAGTCGCGGAGACTCTGCAGAATCTGGGCGGACGCAAAGGCACAGCGACCACAAAAGGCACGCCGACCACGCTCGCGGTGCTCGAGAAGTTCGGCCTCCTGCCGTGGTTCGATCAAGTACAAGGCACCGACGGCTTTCCGTGCAAGCCGGCTCCGGACGTGCTGCTGCGGTCCATCGCGGCGCTCGGGGCAAGGCCGGAGGACTGCATTTTCATCGGCGACTCGGAGGCGGATATGGAGGCCGGACGGCGCGCCGGTGTCCAGATCTGCGCGGTCGATTACGGCTACGGAAAAGCCGAAGATTTGGCGCGATGGGAACCGGATTATTGGGTTTCGGATTTGCGCGAGTTACTTCACGTCGTCCCATACTGACTCCACTCGGTGAGTATGGTCCGGGTCAGCGCCAGAATGGGGCTTGTCACGCCGTTCGGTGAACTTCCACGGAACACGGCGCGTGCATCGCGACGGATTCGGAGACGCTGCCGATCAGGAACTGACGGAAGCCGCGCGCCCCATGGGAGCCGACTACGACCAGATCGGCCGCAAAGCGCTCCGCTTCACGCAGAATCTGTTCGTTCGGCGTTCCCGACGGAATGGGAATTCCCCCGGCCACATTCAGGCCGTCGGCACGAAGCATTTGTTCCGCTTCGACGACCGCGCGCGCCGCGTTGTCCTCGGCGGCAGAGGTGAGGTCATCCATCTCCTTCGCGTCCAGAAATCCCGGATAGAAGCCCGCAACAGGGTTCGCCACGCCTTCGGCTACGCTCAGGACTCCGAATACCGTGTCCTTCGTCCAGGGCCTGCCCGTAATGAAACGGATCGCGGCCAATGAATCCTCCGAGCCGTCGGTGGCGACGAGAACCCGATTCCCCTCGTGCGGTTTGCTGGACCGGGGGCGAGCGATATCGACCGAGCAGTGCGCCGACCGCAACACGGTGCGCGTGACGCTTCCGCTGGGCAAATGAAAGCCTTTCACCGGGCGCGGACCACCGAGAATCACAAGGTCGGCCTTCAGATCGGCAGCTTCGGTGACAACCACCAGACGCGGATATCCGTGGCGCACCATTCCGGTGGCCTGCAGGCCGCGCTGCCTGAAACACGATGCCAGGCTTTCGACCAGTTCGGCAGCTTGCTGCTCCAGCTGGTCGGCCACGTGGGGCATGGGCGCCGGAAGCGGCAGGACGACCGCAAGTACCACAAAACTAGTGTCCGGGGGCCAGGCATGCGCGACGACATGCTGGAATACGTCTTCATGCGATTCGGCGGGATCGCAGGTCACGAGAACTTTCATCGGATGAGCCTCCTTGCTCGACTACACCCTCCGTGTGCAGGCCGGGTACCACAAAATTACGGATCAGAGCGAGGAAATCCGGGTGATCTCGCGCAACGGGAGGAGGGCCTGCGCGATTTGGCGAATCGGCAGCTCCCCTGGCAGCTCGTAATTGGCAACCGTACCTTTCAATACTTAACCGAGGTAAAGTTGCGTGAAATGCTTGCCTTCTCCGGGAGCAAATTGAAACTTCGGATTACCTCCAGGTCACTTGAGCAGAGGAGGAAACATCTGGGTATTATTCCGAGCTGTAGCGGCATATAACATCTTGATAAATTGTGCAGCATGACTGTATTTGGTCATTCTGGCTATGATCGTCAACTGAGGCGCGGCCTCTCAGCATGAAGGACCCGCTCCGAAGTTACAGAAAACATGGCTCGATCCCGGCTGCTGTGAGACGTCAGGAATTAGGCCCATTCCGTGCGTCGAGTACGCTCAGAAAAATCCAGGTTACCTCCGGTTACCTTGAAAAGAGGACAAAGAATCATGTCGAGATTATTCAGAACCGCAGCGCTGATGGGCGTTATCGCGAGCGCTGTTCACGCGCAGTCGCCGGCGCCCGGCGGTGTTGTAAGTTCCGCGAGCTTCGCTCTCGCGGGTCTTCCCAACGGCGCTATCGCGCAGGGATCGATTTTCACGGTTTTCGGAAAGAACATGGGACCGGCTACCCTGGTTCAGAATACGTCCAGTACACTGCCCACAACCACAGGACTTTCGGGAACCACCGTCACGATCACAGTCAACAACGTCACCACTACCGCCCCGATGGTTTACACGTCGGCGGGGCAACTGGCGGCTATACTGCCCTCCACCACCCCGGTTGGCACGGGGACCCTGACCGTTGCCTATTTTGCGGTGAGCGGAACACCGATTCCAATCACCGTAGTCGCGAGTAATTTCAGTATGTTTACGCTGAATGGAAGCGGCACGGGTCCGGCTATTGTTACCGACAACAACTCGCTGATCACGACAACCAATTCGGCGCAGGCCGGCGATGTGGTGGTCCTTTATGGAACAGGGCTCGGGCCCCTTCCCAGCGGTCAAAACGATGCCTCAAATCCCCCCGTCCAGGTTAATCTGACGTCGCCGATTACGGTTTACGTGGGTACAACTTCGGCGACCGTCGCTTATCATGGACGATCGGGTGACGCAGGGCTCGATCAGATCAATTTCACGATACCGACCGGTTTGAGCGGGTGCAACATTCCGGTCATCGTTCAGGTTGGCACTGGCGCGACGGCGGTCACCAGCAACTCCGCGACGATCTCTGTCGCAGCAACCCGCGGCACCACCTGCTCCGATTCGACTGGTGTGCCGTTGTCCTCGGTTACGCCGAACAGCAATGGAACGGTCGCCGTGGGCTCTGTCGCTCTTGAGCAGATCACGTCCACCATTCCGGGGGTTGGGACGCAGACAAGCTCGATCGGTACGGCGAATTTCGAGCAGTACTCGGCACAACAGATAACGACAGCAGGAAGTTTATCCGGTCAGCCATCGCTCGGCGGCTGTGTGGTGAACTATTACAACGTGGGCAGTTCGTCCACGACAATTCCCACGGCGGCGGGTTTGAACGCTGGCAGCGTCATCGCCGTGACGGGCCCCGCGACTCTGAATCTGACCCCGCCGACCACGGGGGTGGCGGGCTTGTATTCAAGCGTCCTGCAGAGTAGCCTGCCAGCGGGAAACTACACGATAACAGGCTCGGGTGGAACGAACGTCGGGGCATTCACGACGACGATCACTCTGCCACCAGCTCTTACGTGGACGAATTCGACTTCCACCATAACTCGGTCGGCTGGGTTAACGGTTAACTGGACCGGAGGCAGTTCGAACGGCTTCGTATTGATCGAGGGCGCATCGACCACTGGAGCTACGAGCGGGGTGGGAGCTCTTTTCCTCTGTATCGCTCCCAACACAGGCAGTTTCGCCGTTCCATCCGCGGTGCTGCTCAGCTTACCGCCCAGCGTTACGGTTTCGGGCGTCCCAACTGGAAGTTTCATCGTAGGAAGTTTCACGAATCCGCAGACGTTTACCGCAACAGGGTTGAATTACGGCTATGCCAATGCGGGAAGCCTCACTTCTGCTCTGGTCTCCTATCAGTAAGCAGCTTCCGCGTCTGAAAAACGAAAAGGTCCGTCGCTCCGGCGGCGGGCCTTTTCAGTTGTGGGGCAGGCGGTTTCGCCTGCCAAGTCATACGAGAGCCAACTGCTCCCCGTCGGGCTCCGCTCAACAATACCAGGGCTCGGTCAGATACGGGATCGTCGCCCGGTCCGGCAGATGGAAATCCGGCAGCGCGCCGAACGCGCGTTCCCAGATGAGACCGAATGTCTCACTCCGCGAAGCGCTGCGCCGGTCGGTCGCCCGGATTAGCGTCAGTAAGTCGGAACAAAGCCGGTCCATCTCCGGATCGGTATGCCGCCAGCCGTAGGACAAAGCCGCCTCGTCGAATGGGTCCGGATTCAGATCGGCTATCTCCAGCAGCTTGGAACCCGCCGGAATCAGCAGACGAATGGCAAGCTGAATGGGCGCGACGCTGCCGATCAGTTCGAGGTCGCGGATCGCGCGCAGCAGATCAAGATAATTTTCCCGCGTGGTCCACGGCGTGAACGGCACGAAAGTCGGAACCATGGGCAGGCCGTGCGCCCGCATCAACGCCAGGGCCTCGATAAAGCCGCTCCGCGTGTGCCCCTTGGCCAGCCTTTCGAGCACCTCGTCGTCCAGCGATTCGACCGCGCTGGTTACGAACAGACACCCTGTGCGCACGAGCACGGGCAGAATATCCCGGTGCTTCAGTAAGTGCTCGACCTTGATCGTGACATCGTAAGTCAGCTCTGGAAACTCGGCGTGCAATGCCTCAACGATCGCCAGCGCATGCCCCGGCCCGTTCAGGAAATCCGGGTCGCCGAATGTGATGTGTTCCGCCCCGGCGCCAGCCTGCTGCCGGATGTCGGCCAGCACGATTTCGCGCGGCACGACACGGAAGCGCCCCTCGTAGACGGGCACGATCGGGCAGTGCCGGCATAAGTGCTTGCAGCCGCGGCTGGCCTCGGTATAACCGGCAACTTTGCGGTCACCGCCGCGCATCAAGCCGGCATACTTGCGCAGGGGAGGCAGCGTCGTTCGGTCCGGTATCCGGAAGGGCAGACGATCCAGAATCGCAGGCAGCTTACCCGTCGCCGCCGTTCGCCCCGCTACAACGTCGGCCAGCGCTCTCTCGAACTCGCCGCCGATGACGTGAGTCGCGCCGAGCCCGCGCAGCATCTCTTCATTAAAAGGCGCGTAAAGACCGTAACAGCAGATACGCGCCCCGGGATTCAGTGCGCGCGCGGCCTGGATCTGCGGGATGGCCGCGCGCGTCGCCGTGTGCATCGGAAGGTGGAAAGCGATCCAGTCGGCTGCACGGACGGCTTCAAGCGGCGGCGGCTCGCGGGAAAGGTCGGCCGTGGTCACTTCGTGGCCCTCGGCGCGCAGCCATGCGGCAGGAGAGGCCAGCCCGAAAGGCTGCCGTCCGAGATCGTATGTGGAGATTAAGACAACCCGCACCGGAATGGTCTGTTACAGATCGGTTGATAAGATGTAATCGCAGTCTCCCCCGATATGATTGCCCCGGATACTACTGTAGCTGAAGAGATTCTCGACCTTAAACGCGAGCGGCGCGCCATTATTCTGGCGCACCACTATCAGGAGGCCGAGATTCAGGAGCTCGCGGACGTGGTGGGCGACAGCCTCGAACTGGCGCGTAAGGCGCGCGAAGCCGAGGGCGACGTCATCGCGTTCTGCGGGGTATGGTTCATGGCAGAGACCGCGAAGGTGCTCAACCCGTCGCGTACCGTCGTCGTGCCGGACAAGGACGCGGGCTGCAGCCTGGTGGATAGCTGCCCGGTCGAGCCGATCCGGGAGTTCCGGCGGCGCAATCCCGATCACGTCATCGTCAGTTACATCAACACCTCGGTCGAGGTCAAAGCGGAGTCGGATATTCTCTGCACGTCGCGCAATGCGGTGCGGATCGTGAATTCGATTCCGGCGGAGAAGCCGATCCTCTTCCTGCCGGATCAGAATCTGGGCAACTACGTCAGGAAGCAGACGGGCCGCCAGAACATGAAGATCTGGCAGGGCTCCTGCATCGTTCACGCCACTTTCCCGGCGCGTCGGCTGCTGGACGCGAAAGCCGCGTATCCGGAGGCCGAGGTTGTGGCCCATCCCGAGTGCCCGGAAGCCGTGCTGCGGCACGCCGATTTCATCGGGTCGACTTCGGCCATCATCGAGTATTGCGCCCAAAGCCCGGCGCGCGAGTTCATCGTGATGACCGAGAGCGGTGTCAATTACTCGCTCGAGCGGGCCGCGCCCGGCGCCAAGTTTCATTACGTGGCGAACGAGAACTGCAACTGCAGCGAATGCCCCTGGATGCGCCTCAACACACTCGAGAAACTGCGCGACGCCCTGCTCCATCTCGAACCGCGCGTTGAGTTGTCGGCGGACGTGATGGCCCGCGCGCTGGTCCCGATTGAGCGTATGCTGGCTGTAAGGTGAGTTCCGCCCCTCTCATCGACGGCTTTGGCCGCGTCCACGATAACCTGCGCATCAGTGTTACGGATCGTTGTAACATCCGATGCTTCTACTGCATGCCGGAAGAGGGCGTGCACTTCGCCGAGCGCGGAGAAATTCTCAGCTTCGAAGAGATCGAGCGTTTTGTGCGGGTGGCCGCGAGGCTGGGCGTCACGAAACTCCGCATTACGGGCGGCGAGCCGCTGGTGCGCCGCGACCTGCCGAGGCTGATCGAAAAACTGGCCCGCATCCCGGGCATCGCCGACATCGCTCTCACCACCAACGCCGTGCTGCTCGAACAGCAGGCGCAGGCTCTGCACGACGCCGGTTTGCGGCGCCTGAATATCCATCTCGATACGCTCGACCGCGAGCGGTTCAGGCAGATCACCCGCCGCGACGAGCTGCCGCGCGTGCTGGCCGGCATCGACGCCGCGGTGCGCGTGGGATTCGAGCGCATCAAGCTGAACGTGGTCGCAGTCAAGAACCTGATTGAACCGGACATCGTCCCAATAGCGCGCTTCTGCCGCGAGCGGGGATTTGAGCCGCGCTTCATCGAATTCATGCCGCTCGACGCGCAGTCGCTGTGGGACAGGCGCAAGGTTCTTCTCGCCGACGAGATCATCGCCATGCTGTCGCGCGAGGTGTCGCCGCTCATCGAAGTGCCCGACCGCGATCCGCGGGCGCCTGCAACGGAATACGCTTACGCGGATGGCGGCGGCCGCGTAGGCTTCATCGCTTCGGTCAGCAAGCCGTTCTGCCTGAACTGCAACCGGCTCCGGCTCACCGCCGATGGCCATATTCGCTACTGCCTGTTCGCCATCGAGGAGGCCGACGTGATGCACCTGCTGCGTTCGGATGCGGGCGATGATGCGATCGCGGCCGCGATCCGTCGCAACGTTTCCGAAAAGTGGATCGGCCACGAGATCAATTCGGCGAAGTTTGTTCCGCCACCCCGGCCGATGTACGCGATCGGGGGGTGAGGGAGCCGACTGAAAGGCGGCTGCAGCCATGATTGGCCGCGCCACAAAGGATGATTCAAACGTCGCGGTAACTCACTAACTTGATACCGCGCCGTTCAATCACGCCGCGCGCCTCCGGCGAAGTCAGCGCAGCCAGCTCAATTTCCCGGCTTTCCTTCAGCCGCGTCTTCGCGGCGCGCAGCTCCGGACCCAGCTTTCCGGGATGGCACATGAGTTCCGTCAATCCCTCCGGCAGCCGCTCCAGCGTGTCGATCAACCCGGCGCCGTCGAGCGATCCGGTGGCCTGGAATCCGGTGAAGTGATCCGTCGTGTGCAAATCGCCCAGCGCCCGCGAGAACCCCGGCCGGGTCATCCGCATGCCGAACGTCACGATGCGCTTCGTCAGGCGCGCTTTGGCGTCGATGCCGAAGTCGAACGGTCGCCGCACCCAGCATATGCCGTACTCGCGCGCCACACGGGCCACGGCCGTGAGAACGGGCGGGAGCAGATGCGTGTGCTTGTGCGTATCGAGGTGTGTCGGATGAATCCCCGCGCGGGTGATTTTACGCACCTGCGCCGAAAGCTCGTCATAGACCGGCAGTTCTCCGCGCATCAGAGCGCCCAGCAGATCCTTGATCGTCGCGGGCAGGGAGCGAGATGGATCGAGGACGCTTTGTCCCTGCACCAGCACCAGGTGACATCCGACGTCGAGCGACGGCGTTTCGCGCGCGAGCCCCGCGGCGTGGTCGAAGGCGGTGCCATTGGCCATCAGGGTGGTCGCGGTCAGAATGCCGCTGCGGTGAGCTTCGACGATGCCTTCGTTTACGTCGCGCGCGAAGCCAAAATCATCCGCGTTGACGATGAGACGAACGGACACTCTCAGAACAGCGCCAGCTTGATCCGCAGGAACTTTTTCGGATTGGCTCGCACATCTTTGACCAGTTGGCCCATTTCCCGCGTCGCGCCGTTCAGCGAATCATAGAGCTGCGGGTTGACAAGAAGCTGCCCGATCGTTCCCTGACCCGAATTCACCTTATCGATCGCAGTATTGACCTTCTGCGCGATGAGATTCAGCTGGTTGTAGATCTGGTCGTCGGTCAACACTTTTCCGGCCGTGCCTTTTCCCGCGTTGAGATTGGCGAGCATCTGTTTGGCTTCGGTGAGCAGCGCTTCGGCCTCGTCGTAAGCCTTCGGATCGTTCATCGCCTTCCCCAGCGTCCCTTTGCCCTGCTGCACCTGCGCGAGCATGTCGTCCAGCCGCTGAATCGGACGCCGGATGTCGTTATAAAAAGTCTCGTCGTACAGAATGTGGCTGAGCGTTCCATTGCTGTTCTTCACGTCCTTGACGAGTTGGTCGAGGTCGCCCATGGTCGCATTCGCGCGGTCGTACAGCGTGTCGTCCTTGATCAGTTTGCCGATATTGCCCTGGCCGCTTTCGACAATGGACAGCAGCCCGTCGACGCGTCCGACGATCGTCTGAAATTCCGCCAGCAGGGCAGAACTCTGCGCCATGATTTCGGGAATGTCCTGCGTCTGGAGCGACTGGATCTCGCCTCCGTCTTCGACGTGCTTCGGGTGCGTTCCCTTGGTGATATTGATGTATTTGTCGCCGAGCAGATTGGCCGCGCTGATGGCCGCCTTCGAATCGTCCGGGATACTCACGAGGTACTTCTCCGGGATCACCATATCGATCTGAACCGTCCGCTTCGGGTCGCGCGATCCCGAAAGCACAATGCTTCCGATGTGGCCGACGAGAATTCCGTTGAGCCGCACGGGCGCGTTGCTCGTCATCCCGGCCGAATCTTCCATGTAAGTTTTGAGATGAATCTCGGCCTCGAAAAAAGGGCTTTCTCCGGTCAGCAGAAAGATGAGGACGGCGGCGATAATCATTGCCACCGTCGCCACAATGCCGACCCGCAGCTGCGCCCAGTGCACTTTTTTCTGAGACGCCATGCTATGCCGCTTCCCGTTCGGGCCGTTTCACGAATTTGGAAATGTACGGGTCGGAGGACGCCTCCAGTTCGGTCTGGTTGCCTTCAAATATCAGACGGCCCTCCTTGAGCACCATGAACGCAGTAGTGTTCCCCTTCTGTCCCACCGGGTCCAGTCTGCCACTGTCCGGATTGTACCGGAAGTTCGCCACCAGATTCCCGTCCTGGTAACGGTGAGTAACCACAAGAGCCGTGGTGTTGTCCACGTCCCGCTCCTTCACGATCAGCGCCATGATGGTGTGGGCGGTAATCGGATCGAGTCCGGCGGTCGGGGAGTCATAGAGCAGCAGCGGCGGTTTGGTGACCACGGCCCGCGCGATGGCGACGCGGCGCCGCATGCCACCGGAGAGTTCGCTGGGGTATTTGTCCATCGTGTGCTCGAGTTCGACGAAGCGCAGCGAATCCCGCACGGCTTGTTCCATCTTCTCGCGGGGCATCTGCTTCTGGATTGCCTTCTGGTTCAGCAGCGGATAGGCCACGTTCTGAGCCACAGTCATCGAATCGAACAGAGCACTTTCCTGGAAAAGCATGCCGATCCTGCTGCGGATATCGAACAGTTCGGCCTCGGGCTCATCGGTTACGTCCTCGTCGAAAAGGAAGAGGCGCCCGGAGGTGGGACGCACCAGACCCATCGCCGTCTTCAGCAGGACGGTTTTGCCGCTGCCCGCCGCGCCCAGGATGATGCGTGTTTCGCCCTCCCGGACAGTAAAAGACACCTTGTCGAGCGCCCGGACGTCGTTTTCGAAGACAACACTTACGTCCTCAAACCGCAGGAGGTCGGCCATCAGGTGCCTCCGCCGCCGCTGACGAAGATTTTGCTGAGGAAGAAGTCGAGAAGGAAGATGGTGACCGAGGCCGTCACGACCGCCTGCGTGGTGGCGCGACCCACGCCCTGCGTACCGCCGCTCGTGCGCAAACCGTAAAAACAGCCGATCAGCGAAACGGCAAACGAGAAAATAAAGGGCTTCAGCAGGCCCTGCGTGACATCGTTCCAAACCAGGGCATGCCATGTTGTCGACCAGTATTGCCGGGACGGGAGCCCGTAGATCGAAATCGCGATGATCCAACCGCCGACCATGCCGACGAAATCGTCGATCACGGTCAGACAGGGCAGCATGAGCGCCGTTGCGACCATGCGGGGAGTGACGAGTTTCTGCACCGGATCGGTGCCCAGCGCGCGCATGGCATCGATCTGTTCGGTCACTTTCATGGAACCCAGTTCGCTGGCAATGCCGGAGGAATTCCGGCCAGCCACCATGACCGAAGTCAGCACCGGCCCCAGTTCGCGGACGAGGATGATCGAGACCACGGTTCCGACGCGTCCGGTCTGGCCGTATTGCTGGAGCGCGCGGCCCATTTGAAGCGCCATAACCGCGCCCGAAAAGAAGCCCGTCAGCAGAACGATCGGGATGCTGCCGACGCCGATGATATCCATCTGTAGCTTGATGTCGTCGAGGTAGTGCGGGTGACGAAGGACATTCCGCAGGGCCCGGCCTGTCAAGTCATAAAACTCCTGAACTGCCTGAATGGGGGCCTTCAGAAAGTCGAGCACGGCGCCGTTTTTGAAGTCACCTTGATGAAGTGGATTACGCTAGTCGATGCTAGCATACAGGCACCCCCATGAAGGGATTA
>Ga0181521_10007831_pt1 | contig 11157 bp, 7 predicted proteins | sample PEATcosm2014_Bin_32_FD_119764 | JGI IMG/M metagenome (GOLD analysis project Ga0181521, IMG submission 119764) | Peatland microbial communities from MTU Mesocosm Facility, Houghton, MI, USA - PEATcosm2014_Bin02_60_metaG | ecosystem: Environmental > Terrestrial > Soil > Wetlands > Peat | place... | reverse complement strand
TTTCATACGGCACGATAGTGTTGATCTGCGTCGCGCTCGCGTAAATCATCGGAGCGGCGATTCCGTTGAAGAACACCTGCACTCCGCCGAGCGACGTGGGCAGCTTGTTACCCACCATCGCATGGTTGGTGAGCGGCACGCCCGTCGCCGGTCCGAAAGCTCCGGCAGGATCGGCAAACAGCGTTACCATCTCGCCCGGTGAAATCGCGCCGCTCAGGTAGCTGGCCGAATTCGCCATCGATTTGACGATCGGGCCGGTCACGATGAGAGTCACAGCGATGTTGGTGTTGCCGACAGCCGGGCCGTCTCCGTACACCGTCAAAGTTCCTGTATAGGTGCCTGGCGTAAGGCCGGTCGGGTTCACCAGCACATTCAGCCACGCTCCGCCACCGCCTGGGGAGAAAGCGGGCAGACTTCCATTCGGTGCGCTGCCGCTCGGCGGATACGCGCTCAACCATCCCGGAATCGGCGCCACCGTCGAGTACTCCACAACATTGCCCGCGCCGGTCACCACCACTTGCTGCGCGGGCGGCGCCGGACCGTTTTGCGCCGCGGTAAACGTCAGGCTGGTGGGCGTCGCGGTCACCACCGGCGCCGCTGTAACGGCCAGCGAAACGTAAATCTCCACCGCCGGCCCCAGATACGGCTCAATGGTCAACGTCCCTTGATAAGTGACGCCGGGCGTTAAACCGGTGGTGTTCACGCTCACGTTGAGCGGGTACGTGGTTTGCGCGCCCGGTGCGTAGCTGGTGGAAAGCCAGTTGGGAGGCCCGTTGTATTGCGTTACCGCCAGCGTGATGGGAATCGGATTCGTGCCCACCTGATTGCTGATCAACTCCGTTTGCGCAGGCGGCTTGGGATTGCCGGGAACCCACGTGAAATTGAGCGCGTTCGACGAGGCCTTCACCCCGGTGGTAATCCCCGGCGCCACCCCATTGCTGGCGACCGTCAGCGTCACGTTGACGGAGAGCGCAAAAACGTCATTCGCCCCATACGTGATTACCAACGGGCCGGTATAACTGCCCGGCGCCAGGCTGCCGGCACTGGCCGTCACCGGAATCGAAATCGACTGGCCTGGCTGCAATGTCACGGAACTCACTCCCGCCGAGAGCCATGTTCCGAAGAAGGGGCTCGGCCCGACGGTAAAGGTCACCGGGCTCGACGAGATGTTGGTAATTATGATGTCCTGCGTTGCGCTTTCTCCTTGCGCCGCGCTCAAGGAAAGGAACGCCGGATTGGCCGTCAAAGTGCCGTTGTTGACGGTGAGGCCGGCGCACGCCAGATTGGGGTTTTCGGTCACCGGAATGCTGAGGGTTTGGCTCCCGGCCACGAGGGTCAGCGTGGCGGTGTCTGCCGCGCCAATCTCGTTGTTCAAGTTCACCAGCAGGCCGAGTGTGGCCCCGGCGCCGACGGTCGAAGCGATCTGCGTCGCTCCGTTCGTCATGTTGCCGGTGCTCTGATCCTGCACCGACAGCCAGGCGCCATGCACGTCGCCCTGGGCATAACTAATATTGGTTTTGAAAGTAATGGCCCCGCCTGAACTGGTGATGTTGACAACCTGCGAGGTATTGCAACTGATCACCTGACCGATCATGACGCTCGACGCGCTAGACTGCAGCGTCTGGGCAGGAATCGGCGCCGCCAGCAGCAGCACGGCGCCGAAAGATACCATCAGCTTTGCGGTGTAACTCTTCTTGGCGTGCATTTTATCCTCGGCGATTCCAGTGGCAACCCTCAACGATTGCCTGTTCCAGCTTCAAGGGGACAAGGCTGGCGTCTGTGAATGTGAGGTTTCAGACGCTTGGCCAGTACCCTTGGACAGTATACCCGAAGCCAGGTAGGTTTGAGGCCCCAATGTCAGCTTTTTCAGACTATTAGTTTATGCGGGTACCGGGTAAATACCGGAGTCATCCGGTTATTCGTACCGTAGGGCCACCACGGGATCCAGCCGGGCTGCTTTATTTGCCGGCCAAATGCCGAAAAACAGGCCGACGGCCACCGAAACGGCGACCCCCAGCACGGCCGCCCAGAGAGGAACGCTGGCGGGAATCGAAGTGAAGATCAACCGGCTGACCAGCGAGATCAGCCAGCCGAACAGGATGCCGGCAATCCCGCCCATGCCCGTGAGCACCGATGCCTCGATCAGAAACTGAATCAGAATGTCGGAGCGCCGCGCGCCGATGGCCTTGCGGATCCCGATTTCATAAGTCCGCTCCGTCACCGATACCAGCATGATGTTCATCACCCCGATGCCGCCCACCAGCAACCCAATGGAACTCAGCACCACCATCACCAGAAATGTGACGGCCGTAATCTGGCGGAAATCCTCCACCATCTGGTCGGCCGTGGAGAGCGCGAAATTGTCGGGCTTGCTGTAGGGTACGCGGCGGTCGATGCGCAAAACCGTGCGCACCTCATCCATCGCCTCGGGTAGTTTGCCGGCGATTGCCGTCACCACGATGGCGTTCTCGTGCGCGTTCGGATAGAGCTTCTGCATGGCGCCATACGGCAGCAGCACGCGCGTGTCGGTATCGCCGAAAAACGAAGCGGCCGGCCGCAGCATCGTGCCGATTACCTGAAATTCGTGGCCGTTGATCAGGATTTCTTTGCCAATAGGATCGACGTGATCGAACAGCCCTTTTTCCACGTCCTGCCCGACCACCGCGACCGGCACGCGATGGCGGCTCTCTTCGTCGGTGAAAAACCGGCCCAGGTGCATGTCCACCTGTCCGCCGCGCGCGTAGGCCTCCTCCACGCCCATGAGATTCACATCGTAGAGATCGTTGCCCTTGTAATGCAGGTTGACCATGTCGTTCGCGAACAACATCGACGAAACATCTTCAACCGACCTGCACCGCTCGCGGATGTCGGCCGCGTTCTGGAAGGTCAGGTCCTTGCGCGTCCGCTCTTCGGGCGTGAGGTTGGTGGTCCGCGGGCCGACGGGGAATTTGAAAACAATAATCGAATTCGGGCCGAAGCTGCGTAGCACGGCCGTCACATTGGCGTCGAACCCGGTGAGAATGGCGGCCACTCCGATAATCGTGCCGGTCCCGATGATCACCCCGAGCACCGTAAGAAACGCACGCAGTTTGTGGGTGCGGATGGTCTCGAGCGCCAGCACCAGTCCGTTGAGGAACGCGAGTCTCGTCATGTTACCGCTCCACCCGCAGCGCCTCGATGGGATCGAGCCGCGCCGCCTGCCGCGCCGGATAGATGCCGAAGAACAGACCCACGGTAGCCGAAAGCCCCACGCCGATCAGTACCGAACTCCAGGGCAGGGCCATCGGCACCGATGTCAGATTGCGCACGGCATACGCCACGCACCACGCCACCCCGACTCCCACCAGCCCACCCGCGGCGGCCAATACCGCGGATTCCACCAGGTATTGATTCAGAATGTCCCGCCGCCGCGCGCCCAGAGACTTGCGAATGCCGATCTCGTGCGTGCGCTCGGTGACCACCGCCAGCATGATGTTCATGATCACGATGCCGCCCACCACCATGAAGACCGAAACGATCCCCACGGCCATGGCGGCGATGGTCGCGGTCAGCCTCTCCCACAGACTGACGATGGTGTCCGATGCGAAGATGGTGAAGTTGTCGTCCTGTTCCGGACGCAGGTGCCGGTAGGAGCGCAGCAGCACGCGCACTTCGTCTTCCGCCTCGATGAGATGCGCCTGGTCGATAGCTTTGGCGATCAGGCGGATGCCGCTTCGGCTGCCGTAGGTTTTGAAATAGCTCTCGATGGGAATCATCACGAAGTTGTCCTGCGAGTTGCCGAAAACGCTCCCCAGCGCTTTGGCCGCGCCGATCACCTCGTAGGGAACGCCTTCCACCGCCACGGTTTTTCCGATAGGATCAACGCCCTGGAAAAAGCGCTCCCGGATGTCGTTGCCGATGAAGATCACGGGAGCGTGGCGGCGAACCTCTTCGTAAGTGACAGCGCGTCCGCTGTCCACCTGGACATCGTTAATCTGCGGGACGTTTTCGGTGATTCCCTGCACGCTGACGGCTTCCTGCGATTCGCCCTTGTAAGTGACGCGCGCCTGGCGCGAGACCGTCATGCCGAGATCCTTGAGCATGGTTGCGTGGCTCTTTACGAACTCGTATTCGTCGGGCCGGAATTCGGGATTGCGCTTCTGCATCTCGAGGAACTTCTTGGGGTCGAAATCGCCGAAGAATGCCATGCGGACCACGCGGAAACCATCGGAGCCCATGTTCGACACCTTGTCGGCAATGTAAAGATTCATGCCGTGAATGAGCGCCGTAACGGCAATCAGCGTAGTGGTGGCGAGAATAATCCCCAGCAGCGTCAAAAAGCTGCGCAACTTGTTCTTTCGTAACGAATCGAGGGCGATGCGCGCAGCTTCCCAGAAGGACGCGCTCAGGCGGAACTGTCGAGTTTTGGGCACGATTTGGGTCTGTTGAGAAGACGCACACCGGAGGCCGATTGTTCCGGCGCCCAATGATTGGGACGTCAAAGAAGGGCGAAAGTTAACGCGGCGCCGGTCATTCGTGCCGCAGATGCACGCGATGCCGTTCACCCCGGGACGCTGAGCTGTGCGTGGGCTCGCAAGAAAGAGAGGCGAGAGAGGCCGTTCTCAATCCGTCGACGCCCACGTCAACGGAGACCGATAGGAAGCTCATGAGCGCAAGATCTTGCTGGTTATCGAGGAGTACGGTTGCCTCGTCATCACGTTGCCGGTGCAAAGAGATGTTCACGACTGGAATCGCCGGAACCTACCGATTGTTGCTGCTGACGCGCAGCGCCTCAGGTGCGAAAGTACCTTCCGATGTCCCGCTCTTTTGTCCAGAACCCCGAGAGACGCCACGCGCAATTTCCAGTTTGCCAATCGAACGCGAAGTTACGTTCAACGGTTGGTAGTAAATCCGGCCGACGTTGCGTTCGACGTGTCCAGAGATCAGGAGGCCGCGGACTCTTTTGTCCCTATGGGCATGCTGAAAAGGGTTGGGCAGTCCGCCAAGCTGACACGGTTATTGCGTGACAGGCCCTTTAGTGGACGTTCCAGCCCATCAGGAGGTCCTGATTTTGCACAATCTCAAAGCGATTGGGATCGGCCTGTATCAACTGGTTGGCGAAGTTGTTCCCGATCCAGTTGGTCTGGCCGCCGGTCTCGTTGTCCCTGACCACGCTCTGGTCCAGCAGGTAGCCGCTGCTGAAGCCCCAAACGTTTTTAGCCTGCGCGTCCTGTCCGTTCCGCCAGTCCTGATGCTGAATGTCGTGCTCCCGGTCACTCTCGGCCGCGCGAGCCATCGCGGTTTGCCCGATGGCGCGGATGTTAGCAATGGCGGGAGCGGCGATGGCGTTCGCTTCGCGGCTGACCACCGCCTGGTTTACCTGGAAACTCTGGAAAATGGCGCCCACCGTGGCGCGCCACTGGTCGGCGAACCTGGGGTCCATCTCGGCATATGAGAACGAGATCGTGTAGCCGGCCATAGGGTTGGGAGCGGTGATGAAGAGGATGCCTTCAAACTCCCACAACGGGACGCCCGGGGGACGTGGACCCAGACAGATCGCGCCGACACCATGCAGGCAACGATAGCCGGGACCGGACTGCGCCACATCAACGTGGTCCACCCGTAGCTCTATGGCCGTGTTGGTTAGCCGAAACATTTCGCGGATGATGCCCGGGAAGGCGCGGCTGGGGTCGGCGTTGACCGGATAGACGACGGGACTGCCCATGCCGGGCGGGAAGGGACGGACGTACGGCGAAGGATTCTTTCCCCCGCGGACCAGGTTGATGCTCATCACCACCCCTTCGTTGGCGGAGGCGCACATCAACGTGACGGTGCCGCCGCCGCCCACGACTTTCCAGCCGTCGGGAATGGCCACGTAAGCGGAGTTGTCGGGCGCCGCGGCCATGTGCAGCTTGACCGGGGGCGCGTTACGTCCGCCACCGGCCCGGCCGGCGGGCGGCGCATCCCCACCCGGATGCCACACCCCGAAGAGCGTCTTGAGCATGGGGTTCAGGGTGGTCCCGAGGCGGGCGGAGTCGTCGCTCAGCATCCCGGCTTCCACCTGGTTGGGTCCGGAGGTGCGGGCGATCAGCATTCCCGCGACCCGCTTGTTCCCCTGCGGATGATTCACCACCGTGAAGAACACGGCCAGGGAATCGGTCCCGCGCACGCGGAAGAGTTGCCCGATCCGCGGCCGTTCGCCGCAGTTGTTCTGCATCGAGACCAACATCTGGACCATGGCCGCGGCGTTCGTCTTGGCGCCCGCGACCGGCCCGTACACGATCGTGCCGCCCCCGGGGTTGTTGATGGTTTTCTGCGACGACTGAGCTCCCGCCCAGGCCGCGCAGCAGAGGAGCGCGGGAATCGACAACTGAAGGAATCGCCGGCAACTGCGCATCACGCCCACCTTTCCGGATTGCCTGCCTCAGTCGAGCGGGCATCCACTACCAGTAGCGGACGTGGGCCGCAAAATGACTCATCCAGCGCCATTCATGCTCTGATGGAGGGATGATACGGCTGGTATTCGCGGCTTTGGCATGGGCCGCCATCCTACGGGCAGCCGGCTCCGGTGGCTGGGACGACCCGAGTGAATCCGAAGGACGGGCTCAAGTACCTGTGGATTCCGCCGGGGCGGTGCGCCATGGGTTGCTCAGCGGGGGATGGCGAATGCGCCCCGGATGAAAAACCGGCGCACGAAGCCGTCATCGAGCGGGGCTTCTGGCTCGGCGAGACCCCTGTGACGCAGGCTGCCTGGCGGCGTGTGACCGGCTCCAATCCGAGCAACTTCAAGGGCGACGATTTGCCCGTTGAGCAGATCCCGTGGGAAGAGGCGCAACGCTACTGCCAGGCGATCGGCGGCCGCCTGCCGACCGAGATCGAATGGGAGTACGCCGCGCGCGCGGGCACCACGGGCGCGCACTATGGCGTGTTGGACGAAGTCGCCTGGTATGCCAACAACAGCCGGGGCCGAACCCACCCGGTCCGGCAGAAGAAGCCCAATGCTTTCTTCCTTTACGACATGCTGGGCAACGTCTGGCAATGGACGATCCCCGCCGAACCCGCGGACGCGAGTACGGGAATCCTGCGCGGGGGATCGTGGGGCAGCTACCCGGTTTCGGTGCGGGTATCGCACCGCTATTCGCCCGCGGAGCGCATGCGCAACTGGGATATCGGGCTACGCTGCGCGGCGGATTGATTTGGCCGGCGATCGTTTCCGAACCAAGGAAGTCTGGGCCGCGGCACTTACTGCCGACAGCATGCCCTTGAAGGACAACGCCCTGCCCGAGACGGTCACCAGAGCGGCGGATGGTGCGATAGTGCCCGACGCAACTTTCACCCAAACGGACGATTCGGGTAAGCAACTGGCGAAGGTCCAGGAAACGGTGCGGTTGCCATCGCCGGAAACGCCAACTGACATGGTTCGATACGCCCGCGCCTTGAAACTGGTCAACGGGGCAGTCCTCCTTCACATCACGACTCGCGATCAGGCAACCAATCGCGTCGGTTCAATCGCCATTCCGATCGGAAAGCAGTGACCTCCCCACTGCGGTTCGGTGGATGCCTGGTCTCAGGCGCCTAGAATTCCGATGTTGCTGCATCTGACTCTGCTGGAAACCCACTTCGTTCACCTGTATCGAGATTACTCTGCCAGGCGGCCTTCGATGGCCGACAAGAGCTGTTAACGGCAGACTTGAATTTCCGCTGTTCTCTTACCTTGGTCGCCGGTCTGAATTGAGCCGCAGTAAAGCAATCCCCAAAAACCAGGGGCCTTGACGTAGCCTGTAACGCGTGTTTCGCGGGCGGACAGGTGCGTAGAAATGAAGATGTCCGGGTAAGGAGAGCCCTCGCGAAAATGAGCGTAGACCCCCCAGCCGTTCTCGTTGGCGATGGAGTGAACCCCGGTTGCGTTCTCTTCCACAAGTTCGATTTCGCAATTCCCGGTTGCGCCGCACATCTCCAGTGCTACGGGACTCACAAAGTAGAGACGAACCCCGGTCTTCTTTACCGGCAACTCAATGATCTTGAGGGAGTCGAGGCACGCTTTTCGTTTCTCCGCCCGTTCTGCCGCGCTCAACCATGAAAATGCATTCCCGCACGTTGCGGCATCAGACCGAAGCCACAGCTTGAGATTTGGGGATAGGGTGCCGATGGTGCCGATAGAATCTGCATCTCAGCCCACAGTGAAATCATCCAGCGAGACCTTCTGAACCGTATAGGCCGGCGTCCTGCGCGCTCCTTCTCCGAGCTTGAAGACCACGTCCACGGTGGTGACCACAATTACCGGACGACCATTCTCTTCAAATGGCCGATAGACATATTGGCCCATGGCATCCTCGGCCGCCTGTTCCAGCGAAGGCGGGCCGCTCACCATACGAAACGAGTATATGCGGCCATAAGTGGAAATGCCGACTTCGACTCGAACCACGCCCTCCAGCCCGGCGGCCCTTGCAAAGGCGGGATACAACGGTTCGACAGTTCGCACAAGATGGCTTGCCGCTGCTTCCGGCGAGACTCTTGGCGCATCTTGAGCTGGCAGCGCAGCCAAGCCCGCCAAAGCCAAAAAGAGAGTCCGAAATAAGCGCATCAGTTGGGTTCCTTCCAACGGGGACAGTCGGTCGCGGCGGCTTTGCTAGGTCTGCACCGAGTGCGTCGAGTATCGGCTGCGCAAGACCGGAGTTCAGCCAAGAAGATCGAGGCACTCAATATCGGCTCGCCGGCAAGAGTCATGGCCCCTCATCGTCGAATACCCTCATCGGCGGGCGCAACCCCATTTTTCTCACGCCAGAAGTGGGGTCGTGGCCTTGAGTGGCGATATCGTCCATTACCCTCGCCATGCCGGACCGTCGCCGTCTACTTTACCGATAACGCCGTTTTATCAGCCCGGACGCATCCTTGCAGTCCGGCTTCATCGGCAAACTGCCCAACGCAAGGACCGTCCTCGAAGGCCAGATAGTCTCGCTGGCATGCGAACTCATCAAACACGCTCGAGGCCGCTTAGGCCCGGCGTTCTTCTACTAGCGCGCGCAACTCGCCCACTATCCCACTCATCGCCTCCGACTGCGCCGCCAATTCTTCGCTGGCGGCTGCGGTTTCCTCCGAACTAGCGGCCGCCGCCTGGGTCACCCTCTCCACCTGCACAATAGAGCCGGAGATCTGCTCCACGCCCCGCGCTTCCTCCTGCGAACTCACCCTCACTTCATCCATCAGCCTCTCCACCTTCGCCGCATTGGAGGCAACGTCGTGCACGTCCGCCACCACCAACTCCAACTCCTGGTACGCTTGCTGGGAACGGCCAATTGATTCCTCGATGAGCGTTGCGGTGCTTTTGGCAGCTTCCGCGCTTCGTTGTGCGAGGTTTCGAACCTCATCGGCCACCACGGCGAATCCCAATCCGGCCTGGCCGGCGCGGGCTGCCTCAACCGCCGCATTCAGCGCCAGAATGTTGGTTTGAAACGCAATTCCGTCGATCGCCTTGATGATCGGAGAGATCCTGTCGCTCGACTCCATGATGCCCTTCATGGATTGCATCATCGCGCCGACGTGTCGTTCCGCGGCCGTGACCTGTTGCTTGACATTGACGACGATCGCCGCGACGGACTCACAAACCCGCGAATTGCCCTGTGCCGTGCTGTTGATGGACGCGCTGGACGCGGACAACCGGCTGAGGGAACCGGCTTGCTCGTTCGCGCCTCTAGCCAGCGCTTGGCTGGCGACGGATACCTGCGCCGCTGCTGCGCTAAACTGCGTGGCGCTGTCCCCGAGTTCAGCTGCCGCCTGCCTGAGAACGGCGCTCATGCGCCGGGTCACGATGACCGAGAAAGTTAAGATCAGTGCCATCAGCGCCAACGGTGCCAAAGCCAACAGAATCGATTCAATCCTGACCGAATGGCGCTGTTCCTCGCTGTGACGGCCAAGCAACTCGACCAACTTGTCGATTAAATCCGTGGGCGCGCGATCCATTCCCTTTACCATGGCATCCGCCTCGTGCGGGTTCTGTCCGCTTGCCTCTGTGAAAATCTTCAGAGCTGCATCGTACTTCCGGGTCATCTCCTGATGCGCCGACTTGAATTGGTCCATTACCGCTTTCGCCTCGTCGTCCGGCAGCGCCGCTCTCAGCTGCGATGTAAGTTGTACGACAGATTTCTCTTGCTTGTGAAACGCGTCACCATAGTTCTTCAATGCTGAAACTTCATAGCCTCGAAGTAATAGGTCTTTCCACTCCTGAACCTGTTTTTTGAAGGTCAACTGGATCACGCGCGCGCCGTCGCGCTGACGCAGCATGCCGTCGTACACTCCGACGATACGGTGTAAGGTATAGAGGATGAAGCCAGTTGAGCACGCACACACTAGCCAGCTCAACCCCAGTAACGTCCAGATTTTCTTTGTCACGGTCCAGCGGTTCAAATTCATGATAACGTCCAAACTCCGTCCTTCTAAGCCCTTCGACGGCCTGGGACAGTTTCGCGAACAACGTCAGGGCAAATCAGCGTCCTTGAAACCGGATATTACGGCTCCAACCACGTCGGCAACCGGGGATCCCGACCAGGCTGGGGATCGAACTCATTCTCTCTAGGTCAGACTCAGAGGCTCCTCAGTCCTACCAATCGGCGCTTACGGCTTTTTGGATTAGGCTCGTCAGAAGAATTCGCGGGTAAGCTCAGGTTCGGGCAGTTCGCCAGGCAGGCTCCGGGGATGTTCCGGCAATTCCGGACCCTCCGGCCCGAATTGAATGGCGTAGAATTCTTACGTGGCAAAGCGATTTCGGGTAGCGCTTTCTTTTCCGGGCGAGTACCGCGCACGGGTGGCGAAAGTCGCCGATTGCCTGGCGGAAAAGCTGGGGCGCGAGAAGGTGCTGTACGACCAGTGGTATGACGCGGAGTTCGCCCGCCCGAACCTGGATGAATACCTCGCCGATCTTTACCTGCATAACTCGGACTTGATCGTTGTATTCCTCTGTAAGGAGTACGACGAGAAGAAGTGGTGCGGCCTCGAATCGCGCGCCTGGCGCGAGTTGATGATCGACGGCAAGGACGCGATGGTCATGTTCCTGAAGCTCGATGACGCGGATGTCCGGGGCGTCTTGCCGCTCGACGGATATTTGAAAATCCGTGACCTCACGGACGAACAAGTGGCCGCCAAAATCCTGGCGCGGCTCGGCGAGCCGGCGCCGGCCGCGGC
>Ga0181521_10007830_pt1 | contig 11158 bp, 11 predicted proteins | sample PEATcosm2014_Bin_32_FD_119764 | JGI IMG/M metagenome (GOLD analysis project Ga0181521, IMG submission 119764) | Peatland microbial communities from MTU Mesocosm Facility, Houghton, MI, USA - PEATcosm2014_Bin02_60_metaG | ecosystem: Environmental > Terrestrial > Soil > Wetlands > Peat | place... | reverse complement strand
TCTGCTTTCGGACACCATGGGCGTCTCCATGCTTGTCGATCTGATCAGCAACGGAAAACCTCCGGGCGCCACCGAGTCCACCGTCTTCGGGCCGTTCTACCGCGAAGGAGGCCCTGAAATGCCGGCAGGCGGCAATGTCGCCGAGGGCGCCGAAGGAGGCACACCGACCATCGTCACCGGCCGCGTGCTCGATATGAATGGCAAGCCGATCGCCGGCGCAATGCTGGACGTTTGGCAGGCGGATCCCGAAGGCCTCTACGATTCGCAGCGGCCCGAGCTCGAGGAATTGGCCATGCGGGGCATCTTCCACTCCGATGCCGAAGGGCGCTATCTGATTCGGACCACCCGCCCGGTGCACTACCAGATCCCCAGCGACGGTCCGGTCGGAGTGATGCTGGAGGCGACGAACCGTCACGCCTGGCGTCCGGCGCACATTCACTTCAAAGTGACCGCCAAAGGCTACATGCCGCTGACCACGCACCTTTTTGACGATGTGGATGAATACCTCGATTCCGACGCGGTCTTCGGAGTCAAGGATTCCCTGATCTGCAAGTTCCCGCTGCACACCACGCGCGATGAAGACGCGGTGAAATTCGGGATCGAACCGCCTTTCTGCACCGCAAATTACGATTTTGTGCTGGCGCGGGAGTAAGAGATCCCTTCCTTTTGCGCATGTACTAATGCGGGCCGCCATTGGAGGGCGCCTCATTCATGTACAGAAGAGAGATCCTTCCGGACAGAGGCCCAGGCTGGCGCGACTCCGGCTATATGCCGCTAGTCACGGCTTGACGCCGAGTCCGGTGAGCAGGCTGGCTTCACGCAGACGCGCATCGGTTGTGACCACTGCGGTGGCTCTTGCGGAGATCGCAGTCGCGAGGTGAAGGGCGTCGAGGCTGCGAAGTCCCACGCGGTTGTGCGGGAGTGTCAGACGGCGAATGAGGTCCGCAGCGGCGTGAGCAATTTCAAGGCGCAACGGCACCAGGATGATCCTGCCAGAGGAGCAATCGGCATCGAAGCGGGCGATCACCCGGCCCGTGTCGGCCCGGGAGATGTCACCAAAACGCTCCTTGCGGTACAACGCCGACGCGACCTCCACGCGAGTCAGCAAAGAGGTGAGCAAAGGACTCAGTGCCGATTCGACGAGGCCCAGGAAGTAGTTCCGATCCGGCTCCTTTGCGTAGATCTTGACGAGCGCGGATGTATCCCAGTAGAGAGAACTCAGACGCGATCCTCTCTGTCCTGCTCCAGAATCCGCTCAATCGGCAGAGCCGGTTTTCGTCGAACTTTCATGGTCCGATGGAGTTGCCGCAGTTCGTCTGCCCACGCTTTGCCCAGCGCCGCGGAACCGGCCTGTCGAGCTTCCGTGAGCCTGGCCTTCACTTTTCCGTGCACGGTGATCAGGATCTCCTCTCCCCGGCTCGCCCGCTCTACAAGCTCCGAGAGCTTGGCTTTGCTTTCCCGAAGTGTCGCTACCATGTGACCATTGTAGTCACAAAATTCGGAAGAATGCCGAAGACGCCGATGACGCAGGTCGGGGCAGGCTGGAAGATCGCGTCCCTTGGGCTGCTCGCCGCGTCAAACTTCTTAATCTGAGCCTTCTTCTATCGCGGGCTCTTCTTCCGTGATTCCCGCCGCTTCAGCCTGGGCGGCAAGTTCCTCATCGGAAATCTCCGCCTCCAGGACCTCCAGCGCCTCCGCTTCGAAAGCCGCGGGCACGAGCAGCCGGAGTTGAAAACCTCCGAGCGCGGCAAACTCATTTTCCAGATGGTATGGAATCTCCGCGCTTTCGAGAAGTCCCCGCGCCAGACTTGCCTCCTCCGGAATAATATAGGTGGCGATCACTACCAGTTCTTCGCCGGGGCTGGCCTGATGAGTGACGGGTTCGGCGGCAGGCTCGCCGCCCGCCGGCGGAGAATTCAGTCCCCGGCGCGCTACCTCCTCGTCGTAACAGCCTCTGGCGCTTTCGACCAGATCTTCTCTGTTCGTTTCGAGAAGCGCGGCGTCGGACAAAAGTTCGAAGTGCCGCCGGAAATCGTCAGCGCTTACCTGCACGTTGGTCTCTTGCAGCTTCAAGCGGGGCCGGCGTATTCAAGGTGAATGCGGGTTTTTCCTTGTCTTTGGGCTCGTAATAGGCAATCCATCGCCCGCAGCAGGCGATACCGATCCAGAGAACCAGGGAGCTGATCGCCGCCACCTTTGCCACCGTCGGCATTTGCGGCGCACGGTCGAGCGCTTCCGTATTGCCGTAGACACTGCGGTGGAAAACGATTGCATGCACGCCTACCAGCAGAAGAAAGCACAGCTTCATCAGGAAATAGGGATTGGCGTAATACTTGTCCATCTCGGACGTGGCCAGCAAAAGCCCCATGGTCACCATGATGACGAAGCCGATCTGCTTCCAGCGGCGCAATTGCCCGACCACGTCGGTCACGGGCACCTCCCGCATGGCCAGTCCCAGAATGCGCAGATCCGTCATCAGGATCAGCCCGCCGAAAATACAGATCGTGGCGAGATGGGTCGACAGGATCATCGGATAGGTATAGCCCGATTCGCGGATATACGTGAGAAACCCTATGCTCTGAATTTGATGGCTGATTGTGGCTACAGACATTGAAACCTTCCTTTAATCCTTTATACGAACGAAATCCAGATACCGCCGAAAGGAACCAACACCCACAGCAAGAGCGATACCGCTCCCACCAGTTTTCCCGTGAGCGGCGAAGGATTCGATAACGCGACTCTGTTGTGAATCGTGTAGTTAAAAACGATAGCCAGCACGAGCACCCCTATCTTGTATTGAAAACCGGAGTTGTAGAGGTAACGGAGCGGGTCCGACGAGAATATCAGCAGGCCGGAGATGATCACAATGATCAGGCCCGCAAGCGTCCAAAGCCCCGTGTCCTTCACGAGCTGTCCGGGTGTCTGGTGCTTCATGGCCAAACCGAGGAGCCGAAGATCCACCAGGGCGATCGTCCCGATGGACAGGGCGAATGAAGTGATGTGGAAGCACTCGGTGAGGGGGAAGGCCCATTCGTTGGCGTTCAGCGGATTTGCGTTCAAATCGTATATCAGCATGTTCAGGCTCCCGATAATTGTATTAGATTGCGTTGCATCTGCATGGCGAGCACGACGCTCGCCGCCAGGGTCAGCGCTCCGTTCGTCACGTGCAGTGCGCCGCTGACGATCACACCGGTATTATTCTCCGACGACATGAGCAGCACCAGGTAAACGGCGAATCCGAGCAGCACCTGTACGCCCCCGACGATGACCAGCGCGAGCGCGGCGGGGCGAAGCGACGGATGTTCCGGATACTGCCTCAGTACAAACACTCCGGCCACGAGCAGGACGAGAAGAACGATCAGCGCATCGAGAATATGCCACACCACTCCCATGGCATTGTGCCGGAATGCCGAGCCCAGCGCTATCTGTATCGCGACGAGAACGGGAACCGCGATCCCAATGGTACGCAGCGGGCCCCATTGACTCTCGACAGGCTTCGGCCCGGCTTGCCAACTCTTCGAAGTGAGAACGGCGATCGCGACGATGAATGAAAAGACAACCGGCGCGAGCACGGCGTGAGAGACCGGCGCTCTGCCGGAAGCGACTGCGACGATGGCGGCGATCCCCACGATGGACCGGATCAGGTTCGAGCGCAAGGTCCGGCCGGCGAGGAGAATGGTCCCGAGCGCCGCTGCAAATCCGACGATGACATGCGCCCGTTCGAGAGATGGCGCGGTCACGGTTGAAGGAGCTGTTGCGCCGGGAAAAGTCCGGATTTCGCTGGTTAGAAGCGCACCCATCGCGATGACGATCAGTGCCAGCGCCGCGACAAGGATGGCACAACGGTGTGCCCACGGATTTTTCATAGGTGCAGGAAGCCGAACAACTGCGCGTGTATCCCGAACGGCGGTTCGATGTATCCGATCCCGCGTCCCATGCAGGCGATGCCGATCCACAAAAGCAGCGAGAGGGCTGCCGCCAGTTTCGCCCGCCCCGGAACGCCATCCCGATCGAATTCCGCAGCCCTGTTATAAACGCTTCCGCGAAACGCCAGAGCATGCACGACGACCAAAATCAGCAGCGCCACCTTCGCGCGGAAGAACGCGTTGTAGTAATACTCCTCGGCCTTGCACCCGAGCATCAGCAGTCCGCAGGTGGCGGCGAGGAGAAACCCGTAGCGCTTCGGCACGCGAAGTTGATCCATCAGATCCGCGACGGGGCGGCGAGTAAACGCCAAGCCGAGCAGACGCATATCGGTCATCAGGATCATGCCGCCGAAAAAGGCGATCGCAACCATGTGAAGCGACAGAATCGCCGGGTAAACGTAGCCCGATCCGCGGAGGTACGTGAAGAAATCCGTCGCCTGTATCCGGAGAGCAAATGAGAGCAGCATGGTCAGATCTGATGGATATCCAGCGTGGGATTGAGGAACCCGATGAAGATCCCGCCAAAAATGACGCACATCCACAACCCGAGCGAGACGCACGCGACGAGCTTTCCGCTTGTTGGCGCGTCGGACATCGCCGTTTTGCGGTGAATCGTGTAGTTGAAGACGATCGCCAAAACGAGGAAAACCATTTTGAGGTCGAATGCGTAATTCAGGTAGTACATGTCGGGATCGGACGAGAACAGCATCAGACCCGAGAGGACCATCAGGATCAGGCCGCCGAGGGTCCAGAAAAAGGTGTCCTTCGCGATTTGCGAAGGCGTCTCGCGCCGCATGCCCCAGCCGAGGAGGCGGAAATCCACCAGCGCGATAGTTCCGACCGAAAACGCGAACCCGACGATGTGGAAACACTCAAGGATGGGAAACGACAGCGGCGAGGCATTGAGCGGGTTCTCTATCAGCAGCATGGCTCTTGCGTTGAACTCTATCATGAGATCTGCGCGAAATGCCACACTTGAGGTAACCGGATAAGCTTGTGACAGTGCGTGACTGCGGCCGGTGTTCTCGCGTAAAGCGTTGAATTGAATATGCAGGCATGCGTCATTGACGCGTCATTAACCGGACTTGACTACTCCGGCCACAGGATTGCCCGTTATCGCCCCTTAATGACTGATAGGGTCATCAACAGAGCATTAATGCGCACTTTTCTCCTGATCTTGCTGCTGGCTTGCCCAGCCATCGTGCCGGCCGCGACCACCGGCAGTATTTCCGGGAGCGTTAAAGATCCCAGCGGCGGCGTGATCCCCGGGGTCGCCCTGGTCGCCACCAACCCCGCGACAGGAATCCAAAACAAGACGATGACGGACGATAAAGGATTCTATTCGTTCCCGAGTCTTTCGGTCGGGCGCTATGACCTGAAGCTCGAGGCGAAGGGGTTCCACGACCAGGAACGGAAAGGCCTGACCGTCGATGCCAATGGCGCCCTGCAGGTGGACCTCACGCTCTCGATGGCCGAGAAGGTGGAAGAGCTGACAGTGGCGGAGAGTGCGGGCGAAGTGCAGTTGGAAACCGTCAGCACGCAAATGGGCGACGTCGTGACCGGCAGCAAGATGACCGCGGTCGCGCTCAACGGACGCAGTTTTACCGACCTTCTGGCGCTGCAGCCGGGAATTGTGCCGATGTCCACGCAGACCCCGGACTCGATCGTGATGGCGGGCGCTTCGGTCGCCATCGCGCCCTCGGGCGGGTTGAATCCGGGCAATCAGTCGATCAGCGGCCAGCGGGAAGACGCCAACGGCTTCGTGGTGAACGGCGGCGACGTCAAGGAACTGATGAACGGCGGGACGTCGATCGTTCCCAACCTCGATTCCATTGCCGAGTTCCGGGTACTGACGAACAACTTCGATGCGGAATACGGGAACTACAGCGGCGGCATCGTCAACGTGGTCACGAAATCCGGCGATAACGGACTCCACGGCTCGGGGTTCGAATTCCTGCGGAACACGGATCTGGATGCGCGTAACTTCTTTTCCCCGGAGCGGAGCTTTTACCGGCAGAACCAGTTCGGCGGCACCGTGGGAGGGCCCATCCGCAAGAACCAGGTCTTCTTCTTCGGCGACTATCAGGGGACTCGATCCAATCAGGGCCTCGACACCGGATTGATCGCGGTTCCTACGCTGGCGGAGCGGTCGGGCAATTTCAGCGGTGTGGCCGGCCAATTGACCGGGACGGTGAGCGGGCCGTATCTGGCGAATCTGCTGACACAAAAACTGGGTTACGGGGTCACGGCGAATGAGCCGTATTACACCGCCAACTGCACCAGCAGCGCGCAGTGCGTATTTCCGAATGCCATTATTCCGCAAAGCGCCTGGTCGGCGCCGGCGCAGCATCTGCTGCAGTACATTCCTCTGCCCAACACCGGTACTGCCGATTTTTCCACCGCCTCCAACGGTGAGACAACGCGGGACGACAAAGGCAGTTTCCGCGTGGACGGCAACAGCGGCAAGTGGGGAATGCTTTCGGCATACTATTTCTTCGACGATTACACGGTGAACAATCCCTACCCAACCGGGCAGGGTGGGGCGAGCGTTCCCGGCTTCGGCGCATTGAACCTCGGGCGCGCCCAACTGGTGAATCTCGGACTTACCAGGACCTTCGGCGCAACCGCCGTGAACGAGTTCCGCCTGAGTTACATGCGCAATGCAAACAACGTGGGGCAGCCTTCGGGCGGCGTCGGCCCGAGTCTGGCGTCGCAGGGCTTTGTTACCGGCGTGGGCACTCCGGGGATCGTCCCGCTGGCGCCGTCGATCGAGGGCATTGAGAATGTCATCTTCAACTCCTTTGTTATGGGGACGCCCATCACGAACCTGAAACAGGCCAACAATACGTTTGCCGCGAGCGACAACTTTTCCAAAGTGATGGGCGGGCATTCCCTCAAGGCCGGCCTGGAGACGAGTTTCGAGCAGGTGAACGTGAATCCGAATCCGACGTTTAATGGTTCCTTCCTGTTCTCGGGAACGCAGACCGGGTCGGACTTCGCGGACTTTCTGATCGGAGTGGCAAGCAACTACAATCAGGCGGATTCGCAGGCTTACTACATCCGGCACAAGTATGCCGGCGGATTTGCGCAGGACAGCTGGCGGATCAGGCCCAACCTGAATCTGAATTACGGCGTGCGATGGGATCTGATGGAGTACTGGTCGGAGAAATACAATCAGATTCCGACGTTTCTTCCGGGAGAGCAATCCACGGTCTATCCGGGAGCTCTGCCGGGTCTGGTGTATCCGACCGATAAGGGCGTTCCGACTACCCTGGTGCCATCGAGCAATCGTTTTTCGCCGCGGATCGGCTTGGCATGGTCGCCGGGCGAATCGAAAGGATTGTTGGGAAAAATCATTGGCGGTCCGGGGAAAACGAGTATCCGCGCGGGTTACGGCATCTTCTATTCCGTGATTGAAGGCAATACGATGGCGATCGACGAGCCGCAGCCTCCTTACGGATTGAGCTATACCAGCCCGGGACCGCCCCTTTTCGCCACGCCTTTCATTACGGCGTCAAACGGCCAGTTTCTGGGCAACCCGTTTCCGCTCACGTTTCCGCCGCTGAACGCCTCGGCCAGCCACCCCAACAGCGGAGTCAATTTCACGGAGTACATTCCGCAAGCCGGGATGACCGCTCCGGTTCCCTGGGATACCTATCCTTACAACGAAAATTACTTCTTTTCCATTGAGCGCCAGGTGAACGAAAGTACGCTGTTCGGCATGAGCTATGTCGGTTCTCAGGCGCATCATCTTTTGTCGGTGTATTCGGCGAATCCAGGCAACCCGGCTCTCTGTCTGGCTTTGAGTAAACCGAGCGCCGTCGCGCCGGGATCGCCGATATGCGGGCCATTCGGAGAGGACACAGTCTACACTACGGCAGCCGGTCAGACCATTCAAGGCACCCGCGCCGGGCTGGGGCCGGACTTCGCGAACGACGACTACGACGCAACAATTGGAAACTCGAACTACAATTCCTTTCAAACCAGCCTGCGGCATTCGGGGAAACGGCTCAATTACTCCGTGGGATACACATTCAGCAAGTCGATCGATCAGAGTTCGAGCATCTCCGATCCGCTCAACCCATTCGACTTCAGCGCGACGCGCGGGCTTTCGGCGTTCGACCTGAAGCACAACTTCGTGGCGAGCTACTTGTACCAGCTTCCACTGGAACGCTATTCAGGCCGGTTAAAACTTGTGACGCAGGGATGGTCGATTTCGGGAATCACGCGCGCCACTTCGGGTTTTCCGGTGACCCTGCGCACCGACGGAGACAATTCTCTGATGGGAAGCATCCCCAACGGCGTCAACAATCGCAGCCTCGATTTACCGGACTACAATGGCCTTCCTCTGCAGCTGAACGGCGATCCGCGCAATGGCCTGCCTTATTTCAACGTCGCCGCGTTCAGCGATAACGCGCTGGGCACGCCGGGCAACGCCTCTCGCCGCTCTTTTTACGGGCCGGGAGCGCTCAATTTCGATCTCGCGCTGCTGCGGAATTTCAAATTTTCCGAATCCAAAGCGCTGCAGTTCCGCCTCGAAGCCTTCAACACATTCAATCACGCCCAGTTCTTCGGACCGGCCGCCGTGAATGGAGACGTTGACAGCGCTTTGTTCGGCCAGGTGGTGAAGGCGCAGCCGCCGCGGCTGGTCCAGATCGCGCTGAAGTATACGTTTTGAAGAAGGGCCCAAACAGCCGCGGACTTTGAGATATCGTGTAAGAGGGCTTCGATGAGAAAGACAATTCTGTTTTTGCTGCCGGTACTGGCGGTGTCGCAGACGTTGAAGGTGGAACCGGCGGCGAATCCGACGGGTCCCGGCAGTTCGCAGGTGAACTGGTCGGTGACGCAGGATGGTAATGCGCTGCTGAGCTGGGTGGAGTCGGACGAACTGCGCTACTCGATCCGCCGCGGGACGCAGTGGTCCGCGCCGCGTACGATAGCGGCGCATCGGAATTTTTTCCACCATCCGGCCGAGGTGCCCGAGGTGATCACGCTGCCGGGCGGATCGTTTCTGGCCCATTGGATCGAGGCTCCGAAGACGGAGAGCGAAGCGGAATGGGTTTTCGTCTCCGCGTCCCGCGACGGCATCAAGTGGACGGCTCCGGCGATGGCGCACCACGACAAGAGCGACGTGGAGCATGGTCTGGCATCCATGGCCGCGAACTCGGACAAGGACGCGTCGCTTTTTTGGCTGCAGTCGTTGAACGGCCCGGATAAGCCCACTTCGCTGATGCGAAGCGTGATCGGCGCCGACGGCAACGAAATTAAAGAGGAGACCCTGGCCGCCGACGTTTGCGAGTGCTGCCCCACGGCCGTGGCGCGGACCACGAGGGGATTGCTGGTTGCGTATCGCGGCCATACCAAAGACGACATCCGCGACATCGCAGTCACGCGGCTCGAGAGTGGGCGCTGGACGTCGCCGAAGATCGTTTATCCGGACAAATGGCAGGTGGATGCCTGCCCGGTGAACGCGGCGTCGGTGGCCGCGAAGGGCGACAAGGTGGCGATCTCCTGGTACACGTCGGCGGCGGATAAGCCGCGCGTGGAATTGGCATTGTCCATGGACTCGGGAGCCACTTTCAGCAAGGCCGCGGTGGTCAGCACGGGAGATGCATACGGCTACACTTCGGTTGCGATCGACGACGCTGGCGGCGCGTTCGTGTCGTGGCTGGAGCGCGGAGGGGATGGAGCGCGGGTTCTGGCTCGCCATGTTTCCGCCGACGGAGTTGCCGGGCCGGTGGCGCAGGTCGCGGCGGGAACGAGGAAGAGTCTGGGCTATCCGAGAATCGTGCGGGCGGGCAATGAGACCTGGATCGCCTGGAACACGGATTCGAAGGCGCAGACGGCGCGGCTGGGGATGTGAGGATTTGAAGCGCGCCGGGCGGAAGCGCGGCGGCAGGGCAGAAGTCCCGCCCCACAAAATCCATGCGAATCGCCATCGTATCGGACATCCATGGTAACCGGACCGCTTTCGAGGCGGTGCTGGAGGATTTGCGGCAGACTTCTCCCGACCTGATCCTGCACGGCGGCGATCTGGCTCACGGTGGAACAAGTCCCCCTGACATTGTGGATCAGATTCGCGATCTGGGCTGGGAAGGCGTCGTCGGCAATGTGGATGAAATGCTTTTCAGTCCCGGGTCGCTGACCGATTTTGCGAATCAGGCGCCCCATCTGAAACCTCTTTTCGCGGTAATCGAAGAGATGGCAGCGGCGGCGCGCGAAGCATTGGGTGAAGACAGGCTCGCATGGCTGAGCGGCTTGCCGCGGACTCGGATTCAAGGCCCAATCGCGCTGGTACACGCCAGTCCCGCGAGTACGTGGCTTTCACCCGCGCATACAGCGAGCGACGCCGAGCTGGAGCCGGTCTATGGACCGCTCGGCCAGCCGATTGCCATCTATGGGCATATTCACGTTCCCTTCATTCGAAACGTTTCCGGCACGATCGTCGCCAATTCAGGCAGCGTTGGTCTTCCTTACGATGGCGATCGCCGCGCTGCGTACCTGTTGCTCGACGAGTCGACGCCGATAATCCGGCGCGTGGAGTACGACGTGGACCGGGAGATCGAAGCTCTTTCCGGTTGCGGTATCCCGCACGCCGGCTGGATTGCGAAGATGCTCGACAGCGCAAGTCCCCAAATGCCTTAAGCTGTGCCTTCCTCACTCACGCCCGGGTTAGCGGAGCCAGATCGACCAGACCGTGTCCACGGTCGCGTGCGTGATTGAGGACGCGAGGAGACGGTGGCGGGCGAGCCATGCGCGTCCGTAGAAGAGGCCGGCGATGGCGGCGAGAATCACGTAACGCCAGTTGAAATATGCAGCGCGCTTGTTGAAGTGCGCGAGGCCGAATAAAAGAGATGTGATCGCAAGCGCGCGGTTCGTGCCGACGCGACGCTCGAGCATGTTGAGCATCAGTCCCCGGAAGAAAAGCTCTTCCGGCAGCGCAACGAAGACCAGCGTGAACAACCATCCGGCCGCGAATGCGCGCGGGCTTCCGGGCGTCCGATGGAAATGCAGAAAATGCAGCGCGAAACCGAGCAGGATTGCGATCGGAGCGAAGTAAAGAAATTCGCGCAAGCCGACTCCGATGTCGGATAGTTTCAAACGGAAGCTGAAACCGACGCCCGGGAGCGGGCGAACTACGAGATACCCGTACAGGCCCGCGTCGACGAAGAGCAACTTCGGCATCCCGCTCAGACCGGCGATCGGCCATGCCCGGTCGAAGATATGCAAGT
>Ga0181521_10007827_pt1 | contig 11162 bp, 6 predicted proteins | sample PEATcosm2014_Bin_32_FD_119764 | JGI IMG/M metagenome (GOLD analysis project Ga0181521, IMG submission 119764) | Peatland microbial communities from MTU Mesocosm Facility, Houghton, MI, USA - PEATcosm2014_Bin02_60_metaG | ecosystem: Environmental > Terrestrial > Soil > Wetlands > Peat | place... | reverse complement strand
GGGGCGATCACTGGACGGCGGTGGCCAGCGGAACGCCGAGCACGCTCAATTCCATTGCGGTCAGCAGCGATGGGCAACGGCTGTGGGCCGTAGGCACGAGCGACACGATTCTGAAGTCCGAGGACCGGGGCGATCATTGGACGTCCGTGGCCAGCGGAACGATGGTCCGCCTCAATTCCATTGCAGTCAGCAGCGATGGGCTGCGCCTGTGGGCCGTGGGCGCCGAGGGCACGATTCTGAACATGGAGCCGAGTGAATCTGCGGCTCCTTATCTAAGCAGTGCGCGTCTCATCGGCGCCACGAATACGCTGGAATTCCGCGTCTGGGAGCCGAAGCCGCCGGTCAGAAGCCTAACTCTACAGGTTTCTGCGCAGACCGAGTTCGATAAGCAGTACAACCCTGACCATCACCTTTCCCTGGTCTGTAGCCCCGGCAAGGACGAACCGGATAGATGGACCTGCAAGGTTCCAACACAACTCGATTTGCGAAACCATCCCCAAGTGACATTCGCAATCAACCTCGGCTGCCCAGGACGTACCGATCAATACACCTTTCATACCATCTACGATCCGTTTGCTGTGGTGAGGGAGAACAAATACAAGTTTCTGGCCGGAGCGATTGTATTAGTTCTTCTGGGATTGCCGACAGTTCTCCTTTTCACAAAGCCCCTATGGAACCTAAAGATATACCGGTTCCTGAGACTGAATCGGTTCGAGAAGATCGACATCCCGGTCGTCGCCAGCGTCTTGCACGTCGTACCGTGGCTCGTCATGGCCTTGCCCTGGTTCATTCGCCGCCCACGCACGCTGAACGCGTGGATCGCCGAGCACCGCACGGCGCTGGACTTGGCGTGGCACGCAAGATGGGAGCCCGTGACGTCCGCACCTCAGGAACCGGGGCACGAAAGACCAGACGCCGGCTATGTCCCGCTCCCAATAGTGGTCGCGTCCCCTGGATCGGCCGGGACAACGGTCGACAAGCCTGGAGCCGAAGATATCCGCAAGCTGGTGCGCCAGCCTCGCTGGACAGTACAGATCGTCGGGCCGGGCGGCGCGGGCAAGACTACCCTCGCACACGCCATCGGGGACTGGACGCTCGAAAACGCCAGAGGAGCCGGCTTATCCGATCACCCGATGGTCCCTGTTTGGATTGACGAGGAGCTCGACGCGGACAAAAATAACCTGCCATCCGTGGCCAAGGGCATTCTGGCCGCGGCGCTCACGGACGAGGAAATCGAAGACGAACTCTTCACTGCCTTGCTCCGAAACCAGCGGTTGCTTGTATTTGTGGACCGGCTCTCAGAGCGGTCGACCGCAACGCAGCAATACGTTGAAAAAATCTATCGCACGGCTCGCGTCGGAGCTCTGGTGATTACAACCAGGTCCGCGTTCACGATCGAAGGAAGCCCAAGCATGCGCATCCTTCCGCTGGCGCTCGATTCTGGAATGCTTCTTTACTTTACGACCAGCTTGCTAAAGGCCTACCTGGGAGAGATCGGCGAAAAGGAAGCGGCTGGGAAAAGACCTTTCGGCACAATTCAGGAACAGTTGGAACTCGGCAAGCGCCTCGCTGGTCTGATCCGCATAAGACGGCGAAACGAAATGGGAGGGCTCGTGGAGGAGGACGTTCCGTTGGGACCGCTCCCAGTCCGGCTTTTTGTGGAACAGGCTGTGGAATTGATCCGCAAGGGCAAAGGACTCGACGACATGCCGCTCTCACTTCCCGAGATCTTTGCGGAGAGCTTGCGGCAAGTGAATCCGGACGATCCGAAAGCACAGCATTACCTCGAAGTGAACAGAATGCTGAAGGTGGCCAAGGTGGTCGCCAAGCTGTCGCTGGGGGCAGACTACATCCCGAAGGAGATCACGCGCGACGCAGCGATCCTGGCTATCCAATCCGGAGGAGAGGCCGTCAACGATTCATGCGATCCGCTAAAACGGCTAAGCCTAAACGGCGTACTTGTTGAGAGGACCCAGGGCGCAGCCCTGCTGTACCGGTATGCGCTCGATCCCACAGCCGAATACCTCGGCGCGGAAGCGGTAGCGGACGATTGCGGCGCAGACCGGGCGAAGTGGAAAGAAATCTTCGACAAGAGCAGCAATGCGCCGGGCTTCCAAACGGCCCTGCGCCTCACCCGCCAAGCCTACGGTCCAAGTAGGGGATGGAATATGGAGGACATCTGAGCGGAAGCTCATCACGATTCTAAACCGCTGTCCACTTCCCGGGATTCGTTTACCAGCAGGCCCGCGGCAGCCCGGCGGCTGTGCGGGCTCATTTCTTCAACCCCGCCTCCTGGAGCACCGGACCTGCAAGGACTATTCAACGCTTGTCAGGTTTGCCTGTGTAGTGCTGTTCCCGGTGGACATCGGCATGATCTTCTAAGGACTCCAAGTGAGTGATGACTTCGGCGGGCATCCCCAGCTCGATTGGTAGCCGTTCCTCCAGGATGGTTGCGAGGCGGTGGGCCTCGCTGACCGATGTCAGGCGCGGGAATAACAAGTGCACTTCGACAATCTGGCGGTATCCAGTGCTTCGGAAGCGCACACCATGATATTCGATGGCCAGCTCCGAGCAGATTGCATCCAGCTTGTCCCGAATGTTCCGACCGGCTGTCGGGTCAGAATAATCCAGAAGACCCACCGCCGAACGCCACACCAATTGCCCTCCCGACCAGAGGATGTTTCCGGCGACCGCGATTGCTACCAGCGGATCGAACGGTTTCCAGTGCGTCACTAGCACCAGCCCTAGTCCTCCGACAACACCAAAGCTGGTCCAGCTATCAGTCAGGACGTGTTTGCCATTGGCTTCGAGAATCAGTGAGTTAGTCCGCCGGCCAATCCGTAGGAGATAGTACCCGAGACCGGCATTGAGGATTCCAGCCATCAGAATCAGCACTACGCCTGTTCCCAGGTTCTCTAACTGGAGCCCGGCGATCCACCTTCTGATCGACTCAAAGAGAATTGCGATTTCAGCCATCACGATCATGGCTCCTTCAAATCCAGCGGAGAAAAAGGTGATCCGCTCGTAACCGTAGAGGAACTGAGAGGAAGCTGGCCTGGTGCTGAGGCGAAGACTAAAAGCAGCGAAACCAACGGCTATCACATGGATGACCGACTCAGCCGCGTCGGAAAAAATGGCAGCCGAATGCGTCATAAGATATGCCGCGGTTTTACCAATCAGCATTGCCAAGCCGAAAACAAGGGAGAGACGGATAGCGAAGCGCCCATCGCGGGACTGCTGATCGTGTTTCCGGGCTGAGGAGCTGTCCTTTGGCTGCGTCGGCACGCGCTTTACCCTTGGATTAGAAGCTTAGCACTTGCCCATCGTCTTTTTTCGCCCTCCTGGGATGCCCACTCTCCGCTGAGAGGAGGGGATATCCCTTTCCTCGATCGACTGCAAGCATCTCCAACGACCGGGGTCCGCGCCGATCGCACAGCTCCGGCCAGCGTTATCTACCAATATCGGTAGCCGCGGCACCTGTAAATTGAGCCGGAGTGCGTCCTTTTCAGGGGATACGGCACGCATTTTCGAGGTAGACGAACCTCCGGGGCTAACCGCTATACGAGAGTGAGGCTTTGGTGCTGGACCGGTTCGCCGAGAGTGGATCGGTGGTCTCGCCAGGCAGTCGCGAGACGGCGCACGCCTAGCCGCAGAGTTTCAGGCTCGGCCAGGAAGGGAAGGCGCAGGTACGCCGTGTAGCGGTCCGAGGCGGACATGACCGGGCCGGGCAGGACGACGACACCATGGCGGAGGGAGGTTTGGGCAAACTCGCGGGCGTCTCCGGACGGTAACTTTGTCCATAGGAAGAGGCCTCCGGCAGGAAGTCGAAAGCGCCAGTCAGGCAGATGTTCGGCGAGCAGAGCGGCGAGGAGGTCGCGGCGCGGTCTGAGCTCGCGGCAGCGGAGTTCGCGGGCCTTCTTGAGGGATGCCAGGAGGCGAACGGCGATGGCTTGAGTGAGCAGGGGGGAGGCTAGGTCTGTGGCGCTCTTGAGGCGGGCAAGGCGGCCGATGATTGGCTCGGGGGCGCGAACCCAACCAATTCGGAGTCCGGGCCAAAGTAGTTTGCTGAGCGAGCCAATGGTGAGAATGGGGGCTTCGGGATCGAAGGCGGCGATCGGTGGGGGTGGAGGGCTATCGAGAACCAACTCGGCGAGTGTGCCGTCGTCAATGAGAGGAACGCCGATTTCAGCGGCAATGCGCGCGGCCTCTTTGCGGGCGGCGCGCGGCATGACGGCGCCGGTGGGGTTCTGGTAGGTGGGGGTGAGGTAGATGAGCCGGGCGGCGGTGGCCGAGATGCGGTCGCGGAGCACTGCGGGGCTGACGCCGGCCCCTTCCACGGGCAGTCCGGAGAGACGGGCGCCGATGGCGCGGAAAGCGTCGAGAGCGCCGAAATAAGTGGGGTCCTCCACCAGCGCTGTGTCGCCGCGCTGGAGGTAGAGAGCGGCCGAAAGCGCGATGCCCTGCTGAGCGCCGTTGGTCACCAGGATCTGCTCGGGGCGGGTGGGAAGGCCCATAGCCGCGTAATAGGCTGCCAGGGCTTGGCGCAGCGGCGGCAGACCAAGAGGGTAGTAGAGGCGATCGCCGAGGAGGGCGGAATACTCGTCAGCCGGCAGGTGGTAGATGTCGGCAGGCAGGCCGTGGAGGGGTAGCGGAGAGCCAAGGGCGAAATCCAGCAGGTCGCCGGCATCGCGGCTGGACAGGAGGCCGAAGAGCGGGCTGGCAGCGAGGGCTCCCGCCTGGGCGGCGCCGCGTGCGGCGGCCACCACAGGTGAGAAGGCGACCCAGGTGCCGCTGCCGGAACGGCTTTCGAGCCAGCCGCCGTCCCGCAAAGTGTCGTACGCGGCAACAACGGTGGTGCGGCTCACGGACAAAGCGTGAGCGAGGGCGCGCTCAGACGGCAGGCGAAGGCCGGTTTGAATGCCGCCGGCGCGGATGGCCTGCGTGAGGGCGCGAGCCAGCTTATGCTGGAGCGGTCCCTTTCCTGCGGACCAGGCGCCGAGTTGATTTAACACATCGGCCGACTGCATCAGTCCAATTCTGCCAAAAGTGGCTCTTTTTTTCAAGTCCACTTTCGGGCACACTGGTGACATGCAAATGGAGGTGCTGGGAGACGCCGCTCGACGGGCGGTGGCTTATCTGCAGGTGATGCCGACCAGGAGAGTGGCTCCCGGCGAGAGTGCGGTTCGCGACTTGGAGCAGTTGGGCGGAGTGCTGCCGGAGGAGCCGTCCGATCCGTGCGCGGTGGTCGAGTTGTTGGATCGGGCCGGCTCGCCGGCCACGGTGGCGACGGCAGGCGGCCGTTTCTTCGGGTTCGTGATCGGCGCCGCGGTGCCGGCCTCGGTAGGGGCTGCGTGGCTGGCTGCGGCTTGGGACCAGAACACCGCGCTGCGGGCGATGTCGCCAGTGGGGGCGGCGGTGGAAGAAGTGGCTCTGGGCTGGGTGCGCGATCTGCTGGGTCTGCCCGCGGAATGCGGGGGCGCACTAGTGACGGGCGCAACCATGGCGAATTTCTGCGGGATATTGGCGGCGCGGCATGCCTTGCTGGAGCGCGCGGGATGGGACGTGGAGAGCGATGGACTGTTCGGCGCGCCGACCATTCAGGTGGTGGCGGGAGCTGAGGTCCACATCTCACTGGTGAAGGCCGTGGGGATGGCGGGGCTTGGCAGAAAGCGGTTCGTCCGGGTGCCGGTGGACGGGCAGGGCCGGATGCGGCTCTCCGGGCTTCCGGCACTGGACCAGCGGACGATTGTGTGCATCCAGGCCGGCAACGTGAACACCGGGGCGTTCGACCCGGCGGGGGAGATTTGCCGGCGGGCGCGCGATGCCGGTGCGTGGGTCCACGTGGATGGGGCGTTCGGGCTGTGGGCGGCGGCGTCGGCGAAGTACCGGCACCTGACTGCGGGCTTTGAAAAGGCCGATTCGTGGGCCACAGATGCGCACAAATGGCCGAACGTGGGCTACGACTGCGGGATCGCACTGGTGCGCGATGCGGCGGCGCTGCGAGCGGCGATGGCGATAGCAGCGGCTTACATCACACCTGGCGAATTACGCGAGCCGTCGCAATATACGCCCGAAATGTCGCGCCGGGCGAGGGGAGTTGAGTTGTGGGCGGCCTTGCGGTCGATGGGCCGGCGTGGACTCGCGGAATTGATCGAGCGCACGTGCGGGCACGCACAGAAGTTCGCCGCGGGGCTGCGAGAGGCAGGCTACGAGATACTGAACGACGTGGCCATCAACCAGGTGCTGGTCTCGTTCGGCAGTCCGGAGGTGACGTGCGCGGTGATCGAGCGGGTGCAGCGCGAAGGCACGTGCTGGTGCGGCGCTTCGGAGTGGCAAGGGCGGACCGCCATGCGGATCAGCGTGTCGTCATGGGCGACGACAGAGGAGGATGTGGAAGTGAGCCTGGAGGCAATTCGGCGGATTGCCAGGGAGTGCCGCGCATGACCGATTGGTCCGCGGTTCGCGGCGAGTTTCCAGCACTGGCCAAGTGGACCTATCTGAATACGGCCACATTCGGGCAGGTGCCTCAGCGGGCGGCACACGCCATGGCGGCGCACATGGAGCGGCGGGACGAGACCGCTTGCGCGGACTTCCTGCACTGGTACGACGATGCGGATCGCATCCGCAAGCAGTGCGCGCAACTGATTCACGCTCAGGCGGACGATATCACCTTCGTGGCCAATGCGTCGACCGGGTTGGCGCTGCTGATCCAGGGGTTGCCGTGGCTGGCCGGCGACGAAGTGTTGACGATTGAGGACGAGTTTCCGAACCAGTTGTACGTGTCGGCGGCGCTGGAGCGTTTCGGCGCCGTTCACCGGGTGGTGCCCTGGGCCGAGTTCTATCCGTCCGTAAGTGAGCGGACACGGCTGGTGGTGCTAAGCACGGTGAACTACGCGACCGGCTTGCGACTGCCGCTGGAAGAGATCTCGCGGTTTCTGGCGGAGCGCGGCGTGCTGCTTTACCTGGACGGGACGCAGAGCGTGGGCGCGCTGGAGTTCGATGTGCGCCAGGTCCGGCCGGCGGTTCTGTGCGTGGATGCGTACAAGTGGATGTTGTCGCCGAACGGGGCGGGCTTCGTGTACGTGGCGCCGGAACTGCGGGAGCGGCTGGCCGTAACCGTGGTGGGCTGGCGCACGGATCGCGACTGGCGGCAGGTGAACCATCTCAACCACGGGGCGCCGGTGCTGGGCGATGCCGCGGAGAAGTATGAGGGCGGGGCGCTGGTCTTTCCGTCGTTATATGCCATGAGCGCCGTGCTCGACATGATGCTGGAAATCGGTTCGTCCGCGATTGAAGCCAGGGTCCTCGAATTGGCGGGACAGGTGCGGGCGATGCTCTGCGGGTTGGGGGCCTCGGTTAACTGCGATGCCTCACAGATCGTGACGGCATGTTGGCCCGGGCGCGAACCGGGTGAACTGGTGCGGCGGTTGCGGGAGGAGCACATTCTGGTGTCGGCCCGGCATGGGCGGCTGCGGGTGTCGCCGCACTTTTACAATGACGAGCGCGATGTGGAGAAACTCAAGCTGGCATTGAAATGAACAGCCGGATACCGCACCAGGGTCTCACCCGGTCTCTGGCCGCATGATGGCTTGTTGAAAACTCGAAATCCGCTCGCTGAAGCGCGCGGCTCAGTACAGAGCCGCGACCGTGAGGGAGCGGGCGCTCCGAGCGAAGGCTGACCATGCGCCGACGCGCGCATCTTCATCTTAGGAAATCTCATGCGCCAGGAAGAAATCATCTCCGGTTCAGCCGCTCGCCCCGCAGGCTCGACCAAAAGGATTGACGGATGCCGATCACTCCAGCATCACAAGAACAGCTCAGCGTCGCCTCGCTCCGACGGCGATCGGCATCGTCGGATCCCCACCGGGTTCGGACTACGGCAGCACGAATCTCGCCACCGCGCTCAATCACGCCCATTACGATGGTCTTGTCCTTCGGTCAGGTTCCGGTGATCTTCTCGGCGCGTTTGCCGGCATGCATGTTACGGGCTTTCCCGCCGACGAAAGTTTCATCCGCTTCGCACTGGCCAGAGAGTTTGTTGAAAGTCCCGGTGTGCATTGCATAGCGAATGCGATGGAGCAGGAACCACGCTGATTTTTGAGTGATTCCCAAATCGCGGGCGATTTCGTAGGAGCTTACGCCGTTCTTGCAGTTAGCAATCATGAACATGGCGCACGCCCACTTGTCCAGACCGATTGGCGAATCCTCGAAGATGGTCCCGACTTTGATGGAAAACTGCTTCTTGCAGTCCAAGCATTTCCACATGAGCCGCGTGCTGAGGAACGATGTGCGCTTTGACTCGCAACGTGGACATATCGCTACGCCATCATCCCAACGGAGCGCCGCGAAGAACTGGACGCAGGTGAGTGGACCGGAGAAATACTGGATGGCTTCCATCAAGGTTGCGGGCAGTTTCATATCGCTGCTCATGTGTCAGTAGTACCCCGGATCGCTGGGTGAGTCAAGTAAATGTTTGCCCAAATTAAGCTCCAAAGGACTATCCTTCGCGGGTCCGCCTTTTCGTGCCTCCCGTATACAATAGACTGAGGAACTCTTAAGAAAAGGAACTTTGTCCTGGCTCGGGTTCACGCTGCGCCGCGTCCAGGCCCGAGAAGCGTCCAAGAAAAGTCATGTCAACGGGTGGCAAATGGTTGAGAATATTCCTTCGGTGAAACAGCCGGCATCAGAGGCGGAAACCCGGCCAAACGCCGCTAAACCGCGCTCCGGATCGCGCTGGTTTTGGTTGTTGGTGCTGGTGGTGGTGGCCGCCGGGGCCTGGTATATGTGGTCGAAAGGCGGTCTGACGCCCGCGGCCGCCGGCAGCGTGCCCCCCGGGAAGACCAAGAAAGGCGCCGGCGCCGTTCCGGTAGTAGCCGTAAAAGCCCACAAAGGCAACATCGGCGTGTATATCAATGGCCTGGGAAATATCACGCCGATTTACACCGATATGGTCAAAAGCCGCGTGGACGGCGAACTGATGGCCATCCATTTCAAAGAAGGCGATATCGTCCACAAGGGCGATCTGCTGATTGAAATCGATCCGCGCCCCTACCAGGTTGCCCTGGAACAGGCGGAAGGGCAAAAGGTGCGCGATGATGCCATCCTCGCTAACGCCCGCGTCGATCTCGACCGCTACGCCAATCTCCTGGCGCAGAAGGCCGTCAACGAGCAGCAGTGGGCCACTCAGAAAGCTCTCGTCGAACAGACCATCGGGATCGTCAAAACCGATCAGGGCGTCATCGATGCCGACAAGCTCAACCTGGTTTATTGCAACATCACCGCCTCCATCAGCGGCCGGATCGGTTTGCGCCTGGTCGATCCCGGAAATATCGTCCATGCCACCGACACCAACCCCATGCTGGTGATTACGCAAGTGAAGCCCATCAGCGCGATCTTTACCGTGGCCGAGGACGATCTCGGACGCATCCTGCGGAAAATCGCTGCCGGACAGCACCTGCAAGTAGATGCCTATTCTCGCGACGGCTTCAACACGAGAATCGGCACTGGAACGCTCGAAACCGTCGACAACCAGATCGATCCCACCACCGGCAGCCTCCGTCTGCGCGCCATTTTCGACAATAGCGACAGCCAGCTCTTTCCCAATCAATTCGTGAATCTCAGGCTGCTGCTCGAGCAGAAAACCGGCGTGATCCTGGTGAACAACGCGGCCATCCAACGCTACAACAACATTTTTGTATGGGTGGTGAAGGACGACCGCACCGTCACTGCGCGAACCATCGCGTTGGGGGTGGCGGAAGGAGATTACACCGAGGTCACCAGCGGATTGGAAGCCGGTGACGTGGTCGTGATGACCGGGGTCGACAAGCTGTCGGAAGGAGCCCCCGTAACCGTGGCCATGGCCGATGAGGGCCCGGCCGCCAAGTCCGGAGGAAAGAAGAAGTGAGTCCGTCCCGGACGTTTATTCTCCGCCCGGTTGCAACTTCCCTCCTGATGATCGGAATCCTGCTGGCCGGGGCTGTCGGCTACGAGCAGTTGCCCGTTTCAGCGTTGCCCGAGGTGGATTATCCCACTATCCAGGTGCTCACAACCTACCCCGGCGCGAGCCCCGACGTCATGGCGTCGTCCGTCACGGCGCCCCTCGAGCGGCAGTTCGGCCAGGTGCCGGGATTGCAGCAGATGACCTCCACCAGCTCCGACGGCAGCTCGGTCATTACCCTGCAATTCGTTCTCAGCCTCAGCATCGACGTGGCCGAGCAGGAAGTCCAGCAGTCCATCAATGCCGCCGGAACGTTTCTTCCTTCCGACCTGCCCATCCCTCCGATTTACGCCAAGACCAACCCCGCCGACACTCCGATTCTCACTCTCGCCCTCACCTCCAAGACCGATCCGCTCTCCAAAGTGGAGGATAACGCCGATACCCGCCTGGCCCCCAAGATCTCGCAGTTGCCCGGCGTCGGACTGGTCAGCATGAGCGGCGGACAAAAACCCGCCGTGCGCGTGCAGGTGAACCCGACGGCGATCGCTTCCTACGGGCTCAACATGGAAGACGTGCGCAGCACCATCGTCGCCGCCAATGTGAATCAGGCCAAGGGCAACTTCGATGGAGCGCACCAGTCCTACCAGATCGGCGCCAACGACCAGTTGCTCTCCTCGGACGACTATAAGCCACTGATCGTGGCGTATCGCAACGGCGCTCCCGTGAAGCTCACCGATATCGCCGACGTGATCGACGACGTGGAAAACGTCCGCCAGGCGGCCTGGATGAATGAAACTCCGGCGGTGATCATGAATATTCAGCGGCAGCCCGGCGCCAACATCATCCAGGTGGTGGACCGCATCAAGAGCCTGCTGCCGAGACTCACCGATAGCCTGCCGAAATCGATCGACGTCAAGATCCTCACCGACCGGACCAACACCATCCGGGCCTCTGTGGCCGATGTGCAATTCGAGCTGATGCTGACCATCGGGCTGGTGGTGATGGTGATCTTCCTGTTCCTGCGCAACCTGGCGGCTACCATCATTCCCGCCGTGGCGGTTCCCTTGTCCCTGGTGGGCACGTTCGGCGTGATGTACATGCTGGGGTACAGCCTCAACAATCTGACCCTGATGGCGCTCACCATCTCCACCGGATTCGTGGTAGACGACGCCATCGTCATGATCGAGAACATCCACCGTTACATCGAAGAGGGTGAACCGCCCCT